>Ga0233450_10001590_pt1 | contig 23488 bp, 28 predicted proteins | sample 011ome_30_FD_189956 | JGI IMG/M metagenome (GOLD analysis project Ga0233450, IMG submission 189956) | Coastal salt marsh microbial communities from the Groves Creek Marsh, Skidaway Island, Georgia - 011501CT (spades assembly) | ecosystem: Environmental > Aquatic > Marine > Intertidal zone >... | reverse complement strand
CACTCCTATCAATCGACTGTTGAATATTGTCATCTGTTAAAACACAAAAAATTACTGGACAATTTCCAGAAATGTTTAAGTCTTTTATACCTTGTGAAGTTGCATTGCAAATGAAATCAAAGTGTTTGGTTTCTCCTCTTATGACACTGCCGATTGCTATAACAGCATCATAATTTTTATTTTGTAAATATTTAGATCCATAAACTAGCTCAAAACTTCCAGGAACATACAAAACCTCAATATCATTTTTATCAACACCTTTTAAATGTAACAGATCAAGACAACCTTTCAATAAACTATTAGTTATCTTACTATTCCATTTGGATACTGTAATTCCAAATTTTAAATTTTTTGCAGAGGGTATTTCACTTAAATCCAAATCAACAAGTTTATTGTTTGAGGAAGACATTGATTTTATTTTAAAGAATTTTTCTGAATTTGAATATCAATCAAATTGGCTTCATTAGATTTTGGAAAATCTTCTTTAATTCTGGTGTAATATTTTGTGGCTAAATCAAATTTTTCTAAAATTGAAGCAACGTTAGCAGCTTTTAAAAGGAAACGCGGAGCAGTAAAATTATTATCTGAAACAATCAGAGCTGATTCATAGTAATCTAATGCATCGTCTAATTGCTCAAGTTCTGCAAAAGAATCTCCAATACCACCAAGAGCTAAAGCACTAAGAATAACATCATCACTTTCAAAGTTATTCAAATATTGAATCGCATTTTCATAATCATTTAGATTATAATAAGCCATACCAGCACTGTAATATGCTAAATTTGAGGCATTTGTTCCATCATAATTTTCAATGATATCTAAAAATCCGTATTTACCTTCACCTCCATTTAATGATAAAGAAAACAAAGAATCACTATTTTCACTATCAATCAAAGCTTGACTGAAATAATTTTGAGCAGTAAACAATTCATTATTGGCCTCCTCAGATTTAGGTTCCAAAATTAAACTTGAATAACCCAAATAACCTAAAACAATAAAAACAATAGTTAAAACAGCTCCAATAATATAATTTTGATAAGAAGCCACGATCTTTTCTGTACTTGATGCACTTTGATCTAATGTGTCAAAAACTTCTGCTGTAGTACTTTTATTTTTATCTAGGTCTTTAGTTTTACGTTTAAATCCTTTTTTCTTATATGTTGCCATGATAGATTTTAATAATGCGTAAAAATAAAATTTTATTCCAATGATTTAAGGATTAAAACTAATTATTTTTATATATTTTGCATTCTATAGAATAAATTATATTAAATATTAGATGAATTCACTTTTTCTTGAAAATATTACAATTGTAAACTATAAAAATATTCAGGATAGCAACTATGAGCTAGACAAGAAAATAAATTGCTTTGTTGGAGATAACGGAGTTGGAAAAACAAATATACTAGACTCTGTGTACCATTTATCAGCTGCAAAAAGCTATTTTAATTCTATAAGCTCACAAAACATAAAACATGAAGAAAATTTTATGTTTATTGAAGGTAATTTTAATAAAAATGATCAAAAAGAAAATATAATTTGTAGTCTAAAAAGAGGAAAAAAGAAAACAATTAAACGAAATGGAAAAGTTTATAAAAAGTTCTCTGAACATATTGGTTTAATACCTATTGTGATGATTTCACCTTACGACAGAGATTTAATTCAAGAAGGAAGCTCTTTAAGAAGAAAATTCATAGACAGTATAATTTCTCAAAACAATAAAACCTATTTAAATAACTTAATTGATTACAATAAAGTTTTAAACCAGAGAAATGCATTATTGAAATTTTTTTATAAATCTAATACTTTCGATGTTGAAAATCTATCAATTTATGATGAGCAACTTGTAAAATTAAGTTATCCTATTTTTGAAACAAGAAAGAAGTTTTTTGAAAACTTTCATCCAGTTTTTTTGAAGCATTATGATTCAATAAGTCAAAATAAAGAAATAATTAGTATTTCTTACCAAAGTCAACTAGAATCTGAATCTCCCGAACATCTTCTTAAAAACAGTATACAAAAAGACAGAATAATCCAGTTTACAAGTTGTGGCATTCATAAAGATGATTTAATCATGAAAATAAACAATCATCCTATAAAAAAATTTGGAAGTCAAGGTCAGCAGAAATCGTTTCTTATAGCCCTTAAACTTGCACAATTTGAATATTTAAAAAGTGAAAACAATTCATCTCCCATTCTTATTTTAGATGATATTTTTGATAAACTTGACAACAACAGAGTAAAACAATTAATTCAGTTAGTTAATAAAAATTTATTTGGTCAAATATTTATTTCTGACACTGACTATGATAGGACAAAAAAAATTATTCAAGAAATTGACTCTAGCAATAAAATTTTTAAACTATGAAAAGAAACTTCGAATCTAAAAGTTTAAAGAAAGTTATTGGAAATTTAATAGACAATTCTAGTAAATTAAATTCTGGTTTAAATAATGTAAAAGTTCAGGGTCTATGGAAAAAAGTTATGGGAAATAATGTTAATTCCTACACTAATGAGATAACTTTAAAAAACAGCACTTTATATGTAAATTTAAATTCATCAGTTTTAAGACAAGAATTAAGTTTTGGTAAACAAAAAATAATTGATCTTTTAAACGAAGAGTTAGGAAAAAAAATTATTAAAAAAATTGTTTTAAGATAATATTTCTTCCTTACTAAAATGAAAAGCTCCCTCTATAGAAGCATTTTCATCGCTGTCTGACCCATGAACAGCATTCTCTCCCATTGAAGTTGCGTAGAGATTTCTTATAGTACCCTCCTCTGCATCAGCAGGATTTGTTGATCCTATTAAAGTCCTAAATTCTTCAACAGCATTTTCTTTTTCAAGGATTGCCGCAACAATCGGACCTCGGCTCATAAATGCAACAAGCTCACCATAAAAAGGACGTTCGCTATGAACTTGATAAAACTTTTCAGCCCTTTCTTTGCTAAGTTTAGTTAATTTCATGGCTACTATCTTAAAACCAGCACCATTGATTTTTTCTAAAATTGCGCCAATGTGTCCATTTTCGACGGCATCTGGTTTGATCATTGTAAAAGTTCTATTGCTCATATATTTTTTTTTGCAAACCTAATAAAAAAATGAATTTAATTAAAAGTACATAATTTGTATTTTTAGCAAATGATAAATGTATTAATAATAGGCACAGGTAATGTAGCTTATCATCTTAGTAATGTCTTTTTAGAGCACCATAATATTAATTTAATTGAGGTTTGTGGTAGAAGAAAAAATATCCCCTCATATTTTAGTTCTAGAGTTAATTATTGTAATGATGTATCAAAAATTTCAAAGTCTGACATTTATATGATTTGTGTTTCTGATGACCAAATTGAAATAATATCAAATAAAATAAAAGCTAGTTCAAAATCATTAATACTACATTGTTCTGGCTCAACCCATATGAACGCATTATCTAATCATTGTAATTATGGTGTTCTTTATCCACTTCAAACTTTTAGTATAGAAAAAAATATAAATTTTAAAAAAATACCTATCACCATTGAGGGAAACTCAAAAGATAGTTTAAATAAAATTGAAAACCTTGCAAGTAAATTTTCAGAAAATGTACTAAAAGCTTCTAGTAAACAAAGGCTAGCAATACATGTTTCTGCGGTGTTTGCTAATAATTTTACAAATTATATGAGGGTTGTTGCAGATGAAATTTTAAAGTCAAACGACATTGATCCTGATATATTAAACCCATTGACATTCGAAACTTTTGAAAAATTAAAATATTTAAATTCAAAAGAAGCACAAACAGGACCAGCATTAAGGAAAGATATAAACACGTTGAAAAAACACCTAAATTTATTAAAGGGAACTAGTTACCATAAAATTTATGAAACTATTTCGAATGAAATAAAAAAAATTAATTATGAATTATAAAGAAAAACTTAACACAATAAATACATTTATTTTCGATGTTGATGGAGTGTTTACAGATGGTACAATTGTGGTTGATAGTGAAGGAAATGAATCAAGATATTTTAATACAAAAGATGGAATCGCTGTAAAATTAGCTACTGAATTAGGTTATAACATAGCAATTATTACGGGAGCTAATAACAGAGGAATTGAAGCAAGGTTAAACAGACTTGGTGTAAAAAATGTATTCATAAATTCTAGTGATAAGGTTAAAGATTTACTTAAATACAAACAGAGCAATAATATTGACTTACAAAAAACTGTTTATATGGGAGATGATTTACCAGATATTGCACCAATGAAAAAAGTTTATCTAAAAGCATGTCCACATGATGCCTCCCCTGAAGTAAGAAATATTTCAGATTATATTTCAAGTAAAATTGGTGGAAAAGGGTGTGTAAGAGATATTATTGAACAAACTTTAAGAGTTCAACAAAAATGGACAATTAATGAAAGTAGCCAAAACATATAATTTATGTTTTTTAAAAAATTAAAAAATTATAATGTTTTATTGGCATCCAGATCTAAGAGAAGACATGAACTATTAGGTGAATTAGGCATTAAGTTTAAAATAATAGATCAAAACATTGATGAATCTTATCCAAAATCTCTCAAAAAAAAAGAAATAACAGAATTTTTAGCCATAAAAAAATCATCAATTTTAATTAACAGATTGAAAGATAACGACTTGCTTATAACCTCGGATACAATTGTTTGGCATAATAATTCTGCGTTAGGTAAACCAAAAACAAGAAATGAAGCATTTAACATGTTAAAATCTCTTGAAAATTGTTCACACTCGGTTATTACATCAATTTGTATTTCAACGAATAATAATCAAATTGTCATAAGTGACAAAACGAAAGTTTATTTTGACAAAATAAATTATAATGATCTAACTTACTACACGGAAAATTATGATGTCCTTGATAGAGCTGGAAGTTATGGTATACAAGATTATATTGGCCACATTAGCATAAAAAAAATTGAAGGTTCTTATAGCAACGTTTTAGGATTTCCAACTCAATTATTTGTTAAAACAATTAATTCAATGAATTTATGAAATGGCTAAAATCCTACAGCATAATATTAATTTTAAATATCCTTTACATATTAATATTTGTAATATTAACTAATAAATATAATTAGTATGTCTTCAATAGATTGGATTGTATTAATTGTAACAATTTCTTTTATTGTTTTTTACGGAATTCAAAAAACAAAAAAATTTAATACAATTAAGGATCATCTAAAAGGAGGAGGATCAGCCAATTGGCTGACGGTTGGTCTTTCAGTGATGGCTACACAAGCTAGTGCCATTACATTTTTATCAACGCCAGGACAAGCATATGATGAGGGTATGGGGTTTGTTCAATTTTATTTTGGACTTCCTTTGGCTATTATTGTGATCTGTATGGTTTTTATACCAATTTATCATAAACTCAAAGTTTATACAGCTTACGAATATTTGGAGCAAAGGTTTGATAGAAAAACAAGAACACTTGCTGCTATTTTGTTTTTAGTACAAAGAGGTTTAGCTGCCGGAATAACAATATTTGCTCCTGCGATAATATTATCAACTATTCTAGGTTGGGATTTAAAGCTTTTAAATCTTTCAATTGGATTAATTGTAATAATTTATACAGTAAGTGGAGGTACGAAAGCTGTGAGTATTACTCAAAAACAACAAATGTTCGTTATTTTGAGTGGTATGATAGTAGCTTTTATGATCATTGTAAATTCTTTTCCATCAAATATAGATATTATAGATGCATTAAAAATAGCTGGAGTTGGTGGAAAAATGGAAATCATTGATTTTTCATTTGATATTGAAAAAAAATACACTTTTTGGAGTGGTATTACAGGTGGATTCTTTTTAGCCCTTTCATATTTTGGAACTGACCAAAGCCAAGTGCAAAGATATCTTTCTGGAAAATCTGTTAAGGAAAGTCAATTGGGATTAATGTTCAATGCGGTCTTAAAAATTCCAATGCAATTTTTCATTCTTCTTACTGGTGTAATGGTATTTGTCTTTTTTGAATTCAACTATGCACCTGTGAATTACAATCCTCAAGTAATAAATTATTTAGAAAAAGTACAAAACGCTGAATATTTACAACAAAAAAGAGAATTTTCAATAACTAGAGAAAATAAAATTATAAAACAAAATCAGTTAATAGAAAGTATAGATGGAGTAAATTCAAAAAAATTAGAATCAGAAATAATTGAACTTCATAAAAAAGAAAAAAAAATAAGACAAAATGTAAAAGATATTTCAAATGAAGTTGGACCAAGTTCAATTGAATCCAACGATTTAGATTATATATTTATCTTCTTTATCCTTAATTATCTCCCACATGGAATTATAGGTTTATTACTTGCTGTAATTTTGAGCGCAGCTATGTCATCCACAGCATCAGAACTCAATGCTTTATCAACAACAACAGTGATTGATATTTATAAAAGAAATCACAATATAAAAAAATCAGAAAGACACTATCTAAAAGCTTCTAAATGGTTTACTGTAATGTGGGGATTAATTGCAATAATTTTTGCAAGTTTTGGATCTTTGTTCGAAAATTTAATTGAGTTAGTAAATTTGATAGGTTCAATTTTTTATGGAACAATTTTGGGTATTTTTATTGTTGCATTCTTTTTTAAACAGGTAAAAGGGAATCATGTTTTTTATGCAGCTTGTATATCGCAAATTTTAATATTTATTATATATGCTTCTTCTGAGATAGGCTACTTATGGTTAAATTTTATTGGAGCAATTATAACAATCTTGTTATCAAATATTTTCAAAAAATAATTTAATTATTCTTTAACCTATTGTATATATTTTTTAAGCTATTAATGCCATCAACAGCATTATTTAACTTTGCCTTTTCATAACCCATTTTAGCATAATTTATAGCTTTATCTAACCTACCAGCTTTTTCATAAATAAGAGCTTTGTATCTCAACTGCCAATACTTCAGATCATCTGAATCTTTAAATGCGATATCTATCCAGTTTACTGCTTTGTTTATATCAATATTCTCTTCAAAATAATAAATAGCTGCTTTTCTGTAATCTGAAAGACTTGGATTATTAGAAATAGTTTCTGTTATGCTATCCAACATTTTTTTTCTTGTCATGACGTCTATATAATAAACTGCTAACTTATTATCCCACATTATATTTAACGATGCACCGTTATTGGAAATATTTGAAATTGAAATTGTAAATGTTTCGACATTATTATTTAATTTGATAAAATCACTTTTTAATCTAGCTTTGATCAAAGACTCGTCAAAAGATGGTAAAGATCCCCAGGCATCAGTTTTTTCATAAATAACTAAATCTAATTTAGATTTTGATGGTATAGAATATATATGATATTCTCCACCCTTTATAAGCTTATTATTTACTTTAACATCTTCTGAGAAAAATATTGTGGTTGGGCTATTTGCTCCAGTTCTCCAAATTTTATTTAAAGGAACCAAACCACCAAAAATTTCCCGACCCTTTTTTGATGGTCTGGAATAATCAATTCTAATTTCTACCAAACCAACTTCTTGGTAAATTTTCGATTTCGGGCTTGCAGCTGGTGACTTTAGTTGAGAATAAACAGGAAAAATAAAAAATGTTGCAAGTAATAATAAAATTATATTTTTTTTCATGATTTTAAGGTTGGTATGGTCTTTGAAATTATGAAAATAAAAATAATAAATTGAAAATTTATCAAATTAAAACTAAACAAAAACTACCCATAACCGTTAACCAGGCATGGGATTTTTTAAGTGATCCAAAAAATCTTTCAGAAATAACACCCGATTATATGAATTTCAAAATATTAAGTGGTGCAGATAAATCTATTTATCCTGGACAATTAATTCAGTACAAGGTAACACCCTTATTTGGAATTACTTTAAAGTGGGTTACAGAAATAACACACGTAATTGATAAAAAATATTTTGTAGATGAGCAAAGATTTGGACCCTATTCCCTTTGGCACCACAAACATTTTATTAAAAAAATTGAAGGGGGCGTTGAAATGGAAGATGTTGTAGATTATAAAATTCCTTTTGGAATTCTCGGAAGAATTGCTCATCCATTAATTGTAAAAAAAAAACTTGAACAAATTTTCAAGTACAGAGAAGACAAACTAAAGCAAATATTTGGAAAAATCTAAAACAATGAGAAAAAATATATTATTTATTGGAGGATCAACAGGCATTGGACTAGAAACAATCAAACTATTACAAAATGAACACAATATCTACGTAGCTTCAAGATCAAATGAAAACCTTCAAAACCTAAACATTGAATACATAAAATTTGATTCAGGTGTGGATGAATTCAACAGTGAATTAGTTCCTGAAGAATTACATGGTTTTGTTTATTGTCCTGGATCCATAAACCTTAGACCATTTAGAAGTTTAAAAATATCAACTTTTGAAGAAGATCTTAATTTAAATTTTCTTAGTATGGTAAAAACATTACAAAAGGTAATAAATAACCTAAAAAAGTCAGGAAATTCTAGCATTATACTCTATAGTACAGTTGCTGTAAAAATTGGTATGCCTTTTCATACTAGCGTTTCAGCTTCAAAAGGTGCAATTGAGGGGTTTGCAAGATCATTATCAGCTGAATATGCACCTGGAATCAGAGTCAATGTAATAGCTCCATCTCTCACAAATACCCCAATGGCAGAAAGATTCCTTAATAATGAAATAAAAAAGGAAAAAGTAGGTAATAGACATCCTTTAAAAAGATGTGGAGAATCAATTGATATAGCAAACTACACAGCTTTTTTACTGAGTGACAAAAGCTCTTGGATTACGGGGCAAACTGTTGGAATAGATGGTGGTATGTCAACAATAAACTTATCATAGTTGAATAAAGAAATAAATATTTTTTGGTTTAGAAGAGACTTAAGACTTGATGATAATACAGCACTATTTCATGCATTAAGTCACAAAAATGAAGTATTACCAATCTTTATATACGATAACAATATACTTTCCAAAATAAATGGCAATGATCACAGATTACACTTCATAAAAGAATCCATTAATCATTTAAATTTAACATTATCAAAATCAAAAAAAAGAATTATTTGTTACAGGGGGAAACCCCTAGAAATATTTAATAACTTAGTATCAAAATTTGAAATAAAAAAAGTTTTTACAAACAGAGATTACACACCCTATTCAATAAGCAGAGATCTTTCAATTAAAAAGTTTTTAGCAAAGCACAATATTGAATTTATTGACTTTAAAGATCACGTTTTGTTTGAAAAAAATGAGGTTGTAAAGGATGATGGTAGTCCCTATAAAGTTTACACTCCATACTCAAGAAAATGGATTTCAAAAATGTCAAAAATTGGAATTAAAGAATACTGCTCTGAAAAGCTTACAAATAATTTGGTAAATGTGAGTGATATAAAGTCTTATAATTTGATTTTAGAAAACAAAACTATGTGTTTTTTAAAAACAAATATTTCTGAAAAAGTTATAGATGATTATGAAGAAATCCGAAACTTTCCTTCGCTAGATGCAACATCAAAAGTAGGTGTAAAATTAAGATTTGGCACAATCAGTACAAGAAAATTAATTAAAAGAGCAAATAGATCATCAAATAAAACTTATTTAAAAGAATTGATTTGGAGGGAATTTTTTCAACAAATTCTTTATCATTTTCCAAAAACAATTTCAGAAAGTTTTAAACCAAAATATGATAGAATTGAGTGGATAAATAATGAAGATAAATTTCAAAAATGGTGCAACGGTGAGACAGGTTATCCTTTGGTAGATGCCGGAATGAGAGAATTAAATAAGACAGGTTTTATGCATAACAGAGTCAGAATGTTAGTAGGTAGTTTTCTATGTAAACATTTACTAATCGATTGGAGATGGGGAGAAGCTTACTTCAGAGAAAAGTTATATGATTATGAGACAGCTAGTAATGTAGGAAATTGGCAATGGGTAGCAGGATGTGGTGTTGACGCATCTCCTTACTTCAGAATTTTCAATCCTCATGAACAGTTAAAAAAATTCGATAAAAATCTAAATTATGTAAAAAAATGGGTTCCAGAGTTTGGTACTAACTATTATACAAATGAAATAATTGAACATAAATTCGCAAGGGAGCGATGTCTTAACGTTTATAAAAAAGCTTTAGAAAATTGAAATCCATAAACATAATCTTTCCAAATCAACTATTTGAAGATAGTCTTTTGATTCAAAACAATAACAAAACTTATTTGATTGAAGAATATTTATTTTTTAAGCAGTATAATTTTCATAAGCAGAAATTAGTTTTTCATCGAAGTTCAATGAAAAACTATGAAATTTATTTAAACAAAAAAGGTATTGAGACCATTTATATTGAATCAGATAATAATAATTCTGACATAAGATATTTCTTAGATAAAACTGAAGAAAAAAATATTAATATTTACAATCCTGAGGATAATTGGCTTGAAAAAAGAATTAAGTCTAAATGTAGTAAAAACAATATAGAATTATCAATAATTGAAAACCCAATGTTTATAAACTCTAGAAATGATTTACTACCATTTTTCAGTAGCGAAAAAAAGAAATTATTTCAAACATCTTTTTATAAAAATCAAAGAAAAAAATTAAACATTTTAATAGATTCTGAATCCAATCCTGAGGGTGGGAAATGGACATATGATGACATGAATAGAAAAAAATTTCCAAAAAATAAATCAACACCAAAAATTGATTATTCAAAATTAAAAAGCGAAAATTATTCTGAATCTGTTAAATATGTTGAAAAAAAATTTCCTAATAATTTTGGAGAAATAGAATATGACTCTCAGTTATATCCAACAGATTTTGAATCTTCTAAAATTTGGTTTAATAATTTTCTAAAAACAAGATTTGAAGAATTTGGAATTTATGAGGATGCTGTACTTGTAAGTGAATCTATTATTAACCATAGCATTCTATCTCCACTATTAAACTCAGGCCTAATTAATCCTGAATATATTGTAAAATGTTCTTTAAATTACTATAAAAATTTTAATACTCCATTAAATTCTGTTGAGGGTTTTATTAGACAAATCATTGGTTGGAGAGAGTTCATTAGAGGAGTATATGTTTGTAAAGGAACTGAAGAAAGAAATAAAAATTATTGGAATTTTAAAAGAAGAATACCAAAATCATTTTACGATGGTTCAACTGGGATTGATCCTGTCGACGATACAATTATAAAAGTTAAAAATACTGGATATGGAAATCATATCGAAAGATTAATGATTTTAGGAAATTTTATGCTTTTATGTGAGTTTGATCCAGATGAAGTTTACAGATGGTTTATGGAAGTTTTTATAGATTCATACGATTGGGTAATGGTTCCTAATGTTTATGGAATGAGCCAATTTGCAGATGGAGGGTTAATGTCCACTAAACCATATATAAGCAGTAGTAACTATATCATAAAAATGAGTGATTACAAAAAAGGTAGCTGGAGCGAAATTTGGGACGGTCTTTTTTGGACATTCATGGATAAGCAAAGAGAGTTTTTCAAAACAAATCCTAGAATGAGGATGCTGATAAGTAGTTTTGATAAGATGAATCCCATGAAAAAAGAAAAACTACTTGTTGATGCAGATAATTTTTTAAATCACTTAGATAATGAATAAACTTGATCAAATTCAAATTGACAGAGTTATAGAAATGGCTTGGGAGGATAGAACTCCTTTTGAAGCAATAAAGTTTCAATTTGGATTAAAAGAACAAGATGTAATTAAACTCATGAGAAAGGAGATGAAAACAAAAAGCTTCAACTTATGGAGAAAAAGAGTACAAGGAAGAAAAACTAAACATGCTAAACTAAGAGACGTAACAGTTGATAGATTTAAATGTTCGAGACAGAAATTGACAGGAAATAAAATCTCAAAAAGGGATTAAATTCTTTTAATATCGGCTCCAAGTTTTCTTAAGCGCTCGTCAATATTCTCATATCCCCTATCGATTTGTTCAATATTGTGAATTATACTTTCTCCTTTTGCAGAAAGGGCTGCAATTAATAAAGAAATTCCTGCTCTGATATCAGGTGAAACCATTGTAGTAGATTTTAGTTGTGATTTAAAATCATGGCCTATAACATTAGCTCTGTGAGGATCACATAAAATAATTTTAGCCCCCATATCAATTAATTTATCAACAAAAAATAACCTGCTTTCAAACATTTTTTGATGAATTAAAACACTACCCCTTGCCTGAGTAGCAACAACTAAAACTATACTTAACAAATCAGGTGTAAATCCTGGCCATGGAGCATCAGAAACAGTTAATACAGATCCGTCAATATAGTTTTGAATTTCGTAACCATTATTATGTTCTGGGATATGGATATCATCCCCAATTTTATTTAACTTAATTCCTAATTTTTTAAAGACATTAGGAATCTGACCCAAATTTTCCCAGCTTACATTTTTAATTGTTAATTCACTTTTTGTCATAGCAGCCAAACCAATCCAACTCCCAATTTCAATCATGTCAGGGAGAACTTTGTGACTAGCTCCATTTAAGGAACTAACACCTGAAACTGTTAATAAATTTGATCCTATCCCTTGAATGTTAGCACCCATTGAAATCAACAATTTACACAATTGTTGAATATAAGGTTCACAAGCAGCGTTATATATCTCTGTTTTACCTTCAGCAAGTACGGCTGCCATTAATACGTTAGCGGTTCCAGTAACTGAAGCTTGATCGAGCAACACATAACTACCTTTTAATTTATCCGCTTCAACACCATAAAAATGTTCCTCTTTATTATACCTAAAAGATGCTCCAAGTTTAATTAAGCCAATAAAATGAGTATCTAAGCGTCGTCTTCCAATTTTATCACCACCAGGTTTAGGAATAAATCCCTTACCAAACCTAGCTAAAAGAGGTCCAACAATCATTATTGACCCTCTTAAACTACTTCCCTTTAATTTGAAATCATCAGACTGTAAATATTCAATATTAATTTTATCTGCTTTAAAAGAATATTTATTTTTTTCTATTTTTTTTACTTTAACTCCAAGGGATTTAAGTAAATCAATTAATTTAAGTACATCAATAATTTCTGGAATATTATCAATTATTATCTCTTTATCTGTTAACAAACACGCACATATGACTTGAAGTGCTTCATTTTTAGCTCCCTGAGGAATGACTTCTCCTTTTAATTTTACACCACCTTTAATAGAAAAAGTACTCATTTAAATTAGTTATTATTTCGTTTTTTAAAATTCCTATAGTGCTTTTTGTTGTTTTTATTAGCAGGAGACTTTCCAAATTTTTTATTAGTTAATTTGATAAGATTTTGTGATTCTGAAAGAGGTTTATCATTCGAGCTATAATTAATTTTTCCATCTGAAAGCTCATTTAAATGATTAAAAATTACATCATCTTCAACAGTATCTTTGTTCCAATTTAAAAAGCATTTTTTCATGTGGTTTGCAATCACATAAACAAGTTGTTTTTTCATTTCCCCATCCTCCCAACTAATTGCAACATCAATCATTCTTTTTATATTATTTCCATAAAACCTGTATTTGGGAAAATTTTGAGGATAATTTAACTTATCAGGTCTTTCTTCGTAAACTTCTTTCGAAGGAAGTGGATAAGGCGAATCAATGTCTAATTCAAAATTAGACATAATATAAAGTTGGTCCCATAATTTATGCTGAAAATCGGGAACATCTCTTAAATGAGGATTCATGTTTCCCATAACTCCTATTATGGCTTTGGCTAAATTATTTCTCTTATCTCGATCTTCACACTCTAAAGCTTGATCAATCATTTTATGAAGATGTCTACCATATTCAGGAATTATAAGTTTAGTGCGTTCAGTATTGTATTGTAAATTGTCTATCAATGTTTGGGTAATTAAATTATGAAGTAATACAAATTTACTAAAATTAATTTATAATGAAATTATACCATCAATTTTAGAAGCCAATTTATATTTATTTATTATTGAGATAGGATTTTTCATTACTGCATTAATTGAAACACTAGTAAATTTATTGTTTGACGATTTTCTTAATGAAAATAAAGCTCCATTAATATCTTTGAAAATAGACTTTAGCTCTTGGATATCTTTGTCATTAGACTTTAAAATAAATTTAAATCTATATTTATTTGGCCATTTAGAAGAATTCGATAATTGTTCTTCCAATCTGATGTAAAAATCTTCACTATTATTCACTGTTCAAATATACAGAAAGTACTATTAATTGATTATTTTGCAAATGAAATAATATGAATAAAAAGATTTTAATAACTGGAGGTCCAGGCACTGGAAAAACAGAACTTATAAAAGGTTTAGAACTTATGGGCTACTCTTGTGAACATGAAATAGTTAGAAAAATTACTGAGGAAGGACAAAAGAAAGGGATCAAGCAGTTTTTTTTGGATAACCCAATAGAATTTAGTGAAAGACTAATGGATTTAAGACTTGAACAATATTATAAAATTCAAACAACTAAATATACCTTTTTTGATAGAGGTGTTCACGAAATTATAGCATATTTAAACTTTTTGAAAACTGACTATAACGCAGAATTTTTTAACAAAACGAGAAAAATAGTTTATGATTACGTATTTATTCTACCTCCATGGAGAGAAATTTATGTAAATGATAAAGCTAGATATGAAACATACGATCAATCAATAAAAATTTATGAGGAAATTTTAGCTATTTATAAACTGCTAAATGTTAATTTGATAGAATTAGAAAAAAACTCTGTTAATCTAAGGATTGATAGTATAATAAACACAATTAAATAAAACTATGTCTATCAAAAAATTGAATATTATGTTTATGGGGACACCTGATTTTGCAGTTGAGTGTTTGAATAAATTGTTTAAATCAAAACACAATATTCTAGGAGTTGTAACCTCTGAGGATAAAAAAGCTGGAAGAGGAAAAAAAATTAAAGTATCTGATGTCAAGCAATACTGTATAGAAAATAGTTTAAAAATATTTCAACCAAAAAAATTAACTGACATTAATTTTATTAAGGAAATAATAAAATTAAAACCTGACTTAATAATTGTTGTTGCTTTTAGAATGCTACCAAAAATTTTATGGGAAATTCCTAAACTTGGAACTATAAATCTACATGCATCTCTTCTTCCCAATTTAAGAGGAGCTGCTCCGATTCATTGGGCAATAATAAATGGCTTAAAGGAAACAGGATTAACTACATTTTATATTAATGATAAAATAGATTGTGGTAATATTATAGAACAAAGCAAGGTTAAAATTAATGATGACGAAAATACTGGTGAATTATATAATAAATTAAAAAAAATTGGATCAGAGTTATTAATAAATTCAATTGATTTAATTCAAGAAAAATCTTTTAAAAGTAAAGTTCAAGATAATAGTACTGACTATTTACTTGCACCAAAACTAAACAAAAAAAATACTAGAATAAATTGGAATAATAACTCTAAAGAAATCTTAAACCAGATAAGAGGATTATCTCCCTTTCCTGTTGCCTGGTCAACGATAGAAAGTAGTAATAAAATTTTAAAAATATATAAATCAAGTATTAATAATTCTTTCAATGACCGCCACAATCCAGGAGAAATTATTATCAATAAAAACAAAATATTTATTTCCACAAAAGATGGATTACTAGAAATTATTGAACTTCAAATAGAAGGTAAAAGAAAAATGAAAAGTCATGAATTCATAAATGGATATAAGAATTTAAATAAAGAAAGATTAATTTGAAAATAGGTAAACTTCTATACGCTGAACCAACTTTGAACAATGACATTAATTTTAATAGATCAGTTGTTCTACTTGTGGAAGAGAATAAACTTGGAACTGTTGGCTTTATTCTAAATAAAAAAACTATATATTCCACAATAGATCTTGTCCCTGAACTAAATCAAAATTTCATAATATACAATGGGGGTCCTGTTGAAAAAGATAATTTATATTTTATACACAATATACCAGAGCTTATTAATAATTCCATAAAAATTACAGATACACTTTACTGGGGAGGTGATTTTAGTTCGGTAGTTAGACTAATTAATGAAAAAAAAATTGATAAATCTCAAATAAAATTTTTTTTAGGTTACTCAGGTTGGAATTCAAATCAACTAAATGAAGAAATTGAGGAAAAAGCTTGGATTATTGACAACGCAAATGAAATTGAAAACTTGGCTCTAAACACAAAGAAAAATATTTGGAAAAATAAACTTATTAGCTTGGGAGGAGAATATCTGATATGGTCAAATTCACCAGAAAACCCTCAACACAATTAATTTTCAAAAATTTTTTTATTTAAAAAATTTATAAACTCAGCAGCAATAGTATTTGATAAAGACTTTTTTCTATAGTCTGTCACTGGAATTATTCCCTTTATTGAATTAGTTACCCAAATTTCATCTGCTGAAAGTAATTCAAAAGGAGAAATATCTATTTCTATCAAAGAAAGTTTATCAAAAAATTTAATATAGTCGATAATTTTTTTTCTGATAACCCCTCTTAAACAACCAGAACTTAAAGGAGGTGTTTTAATTGTATTACCTTTAATTAAAAATAAATTTCCATTTAAAAATTCCACAACATTTTTTTTTGAGTTAAGAATTATACAATTATCGATTTCATTTTCTTTGGAATAAATTCCAGCTAAAACATTAATTATTTTGTTATTGGTTTTAAGATTAGATAATAAATTATCATTAACATAATAGTCCTTGAATAAATCAACTTTGTAACTACTACTTTCAATTTCAAAGAATAGTTTGTCCTGTTGGGAGCAATGGATGATAAAGATTGGTTCCATTGATTTTGGAGTATACAATCCTTCTCCACTTCTAAATATTGAAAGCCTAACTCTTCCTGAAAAATTTTTATTTACTCTAGAAATTGTTTTCAATATTTGATATTCAAAATATTCTGGAGTATATAGTATTGGAATTTCAATTCTTATTATCCTTAGGGATGACATCAATCTCAAATAGTGATCCTCCCAAAAACATATTTTATTATTTACAATTTTAATAGTTTCAAAAACAGAGTCACCAAATAAGAATGCTCTGTTAATTAAATCTATACTAGATTTATTATTAAGATTTCCGTTATAATTTATCATGAATTTCTATGAAGAACCAACTAATTTTTTTAAATCAGCTATTTGACTTTCCCAAAGCATTTTAGATTCATCGACTTCATCTTCATATGCAAAATCAGTAATAACTAAAGAGACATCCTTAGTGATTTCATCTACAACAATTCTTATCTCAAAAAAATACTTATTCTGATCTTCTGATTCATCTAACCATCTGTATTTTACAAAAGTATTAGATTTAGATGAAATGAGTTCTGCAATTTCTTCGGAACCATCCCAAATAAATGAGAACATTTTTCCTCTTGAATTTACATCGTCAGCAAACCATTCACACAAACCAGATGCTGAAGATATATATTGAAAAAGCATATGAGGTGATGCATGAATCGGAAACTCTATTTCAAACTTTTCTTTTAATTCCATATGGTGGCAATATATAGATTAAATTAGTTCTAAAAAAGAATTTTAAATATTTTTTATTCTTAGTTTGAGTCTATTTAATTTGTTTATATATTTACGCGCATTTAAGGCGAGATAGCTCAGTCGGTCAGAGCGTCGGATTCATAACCCGGAGGTCGGGAGTTCAAGTCTCCCTCTCGCTACTAAAGCAAACGGACTAATAAAAAAATTATTAGTCCGTTTTTTCTTAATTAATATTAAATACTTCTTATATCATATTTTAATTACGAATTAGTTAGGATGTGGACTAATTCCTTGAGCTGGCAACTAGATTGATCTCCTGTTAACATATTTTTTAATGTAACAATTCCCTCTTTTCTTTCATTTTCACCATAGATGATTACTACCGATGCATTATGTTTATTTGCAAAACTAAATTGTTTTGTTAGTTTAACATTATCAGGATATATAAAAACTTCCCTGTTTTTATTTCTTATTTCATCAACGTAGGGCGCTAAAGATTCTAGATTACTGATACCAAAATTTGCTACCATAAATTCAAAACTTTTATCGAGATAATCTGGAAATAACTTACTTTCTTCCATCAATAAGTAGATTCTGTCAAGTCCAAAAGAAATACCAACCCCACTCATGTTCTTTAAGTTGAACATTGATGTTAGATCATCATATCTTCCACCACCTCCAATTGACCCAATTCTTTGATTAGTTTTGGATGACACCTCAATAATAGTTCCTGTATAATAGTTTAAACCTCGAGCTAATGTCAGATCAAATTCAATTTCATTTACCAAATTATTAGCTGAGAAATAACTTAATATCTGATTGAGTTCATCAAGAGCAAAAAATGAATCTGAATTTTTGGAAAATATTTTTTTTAGGTATCCTAAATCAAATTCTTTGGCAGACAAAAGCTTTCTGAATTCTTTTTCAGAAAAATCCAGGGTAGGTAATTTAATTTGCTCTAATACTTTATCTAAACCAATTTTATCAATCTTATCTAAAGCTGTAATAAACTCTACTATATTTTCACCTGCACCAAAGTAGCAAGCTAATTCTTTTAAAATTCTTCTATGATTAATTTTTATAACCAGATCAGAAAATCCTAATTGGTTAAAAACAGTATCATATAGTTTAATTAACTCAATTTCTTGTAATATAGAGTTACTTCCAACAACATCTGCATCACATTGTGTAAATTCTTGGAATCGTCCATGTTGAGGACGATCTGCTCTCCATACATTTTGTATTTGAAACCGTTTAAAAGGAAATGTAATTTCATTTTGATGCTGAGACACAAACCTGGCTAAAGGAACAGTTAAATCGTATTTTAATCCTTTTTCTGAGATAGATTTGACAAAGGAATTTAAATCACCTGACTTAAGTGAAGAAATATCAGCTTTTTTTACTTTGTCACCTGAATTTAAAATTTTAAATACAAGTCTATCGCCCTCATTACCATATTTACCAAGAAGAGTTGAAGTTTTCTCTAAGGCGGGAGTCTCTATTTCAGAAAAACCAAAATTTTTAAAATTTTTTCTTAAAATATTTATTATATAATTTCGTTTGGAGAGTTCCAATGGGAGAAAATCCCTAGTTCCTTTTGGATTTGAAGGTGACTTTGACATAAGTAATTATATATAACAAATATCTAATTTTTTTGAGAAAATCAGATAAAAAGAATTATATAAATAAATAAAACTAGTCTTCTGCTTTAATAACTTCGAAACTAAGCTCTTGGATTACATTTCTATGTAACCTTAAAGAGGCACTATATGTTCCTAATCTTTTCACAGTTCCACCTTGAATTTTGATGATCTTTTTATCAAAGTCAAATCCTAAATTAGATAATTCAGCACTTAAATCGGAATTTGAAATAGAACCAAAAAGTTTACCTCCAGTACCTGATTTTGCACTAATTTTTATCTCAAGTTTGGCTAATTTTTTTGCAATTTTATTAGCCTCATCAATTTCTTTCTTTTCTTTAAATTCTCTTTGCTTAATATTCTCTGCTAAAACTTTCTTAGCAGAAGGTGTAGCAAGAATAGCAAAGCCTTGAGGAATTAAATAATTTCTTCCGTATCCGTTTTTGACTATAACAACGTCATCTTTGAAGCCTAGATTAGGTACATCACTTTTTAAAATTAATTCCATAATAATTATTTTAACATATCTGCTTGATAAGGTAGAAGTGCCAAATGTCTAGCTCTTTTAATAGCTACAGAAACTTTTCTTTGATATTTTAAAGAAGTTCCTGTTAACCTTCTTGGCAATATTTTACCTTGTTCGTTAATAAATCTTAAAAGGAAATCTGGATCCTTGTAATCAACATACTTAATACCAGATCGTTTGAACATACAATATTTCTTGTTGTTTTTTGTAGCAATATCTAAAGGAGTTAAATATCTTATTTCTCCCTGATTTGCTTTACCTGCTTTTTCTAATGTTGACATGATTAAGCTTTTTTAGTGTTACGTTCTCTTCTCTTTACAGACCAAGCGTCAGCATGTTTATCTAGCTTTACATTGAGATATCGCATGACTCTTTCATCTCTTTTCAACTCAGTTTCAAATAAATTAACAGTAGTATTAGCAGCTTTAAAATCGATAAGATTATAAAAACCACTTTGCTTGTTTTGGATTGGGTAAGCTAATTTTTTTAAACCCCAGTGTTCAACTGAGATAATTTCTGACCCTTCGTTAATTAAATAGTCTTCAAATTTTTTTACTGTCTCCTTTACCTGATCTTCAGATAAAACGGGATTTAAAATGAAAACAGCTTCGTAATGATTCATATTTTTTATTAAAAATTGGTCGCAAAAATACATTTTTAATACTCACTAACAAAATATTAATAGGAATTAATTAAATGGGTCTACATCAATAGAAATTTGAGTTGATCTAAAATTTGAAATAGATTCAAATTTGGTTATGGTTTTTAAAATAATTTTTTTGCTTTTATTAAGATTAGAATCAAGTGGAATTTTAATTTGAATTTGATTTATATATTTATTTTGAAGTCTAGGAATTATAGGAAATTCAGGACCGTATATAAAATTATCAAAATTTGTTTTTAAACTTTCAAAAAGCCAATTTGCACCTAACTTTAAAACCTCAATATTCTTATTTTTGAGAACAAGCTTAATTATTCTTGTATATGGTGGATAATCAAAAGTGTGTCTTTCATTAAGTTGATCATTAAACATACCTTTAAAATCACCTTTTTTAATTTTTAACATCAAATTGTGATTAGGATTATAGGTTTGAACAATTACTTTTCCTTTATTTTTTGATCTTCCTGACCTTCCAGCCACTTGTTTTATCAACTGAAAACATTTTTCCTGGGATCTAAAATCTGGAAAATATATTAAACTATCGGCATTAATAACCCCAACAAGATCAACATTTTTAAAATCTAATCCCTTACTTAACATCTGAGTACCAACCAAAATCTGAAACTTATTTTCCTCAAATTCATTTATTAATTTCATAAAAGAATTTTTAGTTTTTGTTGAATCCTGATCCATTCTTTCAACCTTATAATTGGGAAAATAGGCTTTTATTTCCTCTGTTATTTGCTGTGTTCCTAAACCTTTTTTTATTAAAGAATAAGAGGAACATTTGATACACTTATTATCATTTTTTAGTTTATATCCACAATGATGACACTTAAGCTCATTGGATATACTATGATATGTTAAAGAAACATCACAATTTTTACAATAAAAAACATAACCACAAGATTCACATTCTTGATAAGGAGAGTAACCTCTTCTATTTTGAAAAATAATTACCTGTTTACCTTTTTCTAAAGTTGATTTGATATTTTTTAATAAAAAATCTGAAAAACTTCCCTTCATTTTATTGTTAGAAATTGATTCTTTTAGATCTTTTAAAATTATTTCAGGTAGTTCAACGTTATTGTACCTTTTTGTAAGATTTATTAGACCATACTTATTAGAAACGGCATTAAAATAAGACTCAACACTTGGGGTTGCAGATCCCAATAAAGTTTTGGCGTTATGAATTTTTGCTAAATATATTGCAGAATCTCTTGCATGATATCTTGGAGCTGGATTAAATTGTTTGTATGCATTTTCGTGTTCCTCGTCTATAATTATCAAATTAAGATTTTTAAAAGGAAGAAAAATTGATGACCTAGCTCCCAAAATAATTTTACCTGATTCACTGAGAACTCTTTTCCAAACTTCTGTTCTTTGGTCCAGTGTATATTTGGAGTGATAAACCAGCAACTTATCTCCAAAATATTTTTTTAATCGAATTATTAGTTGAGTAGTTAAAGCTATCTCAGGAACTAAATATAAAACTTGATTATTATTTTTAATTTGTTCATGAATTAGTTTAACATAAATTTCAGTTTTTCCAGAAGAAGTGACACCATGAAGAAGAGATACATTTCTTTCTTTAAAACTAGATTTTATTTCATTAAAAGCTAAATTTTGATCTTTGCTTAAATCTTTTGGAGAAACAAGATCTTCAACTAAAAATTGAGAACGATTTATAATTCTATCAACTTTTAATAAATAATTTGAATTAATTAAATTATTAATTGTTTGTCTTGAAACGTTACATTTTTCTATTATTTCATTTATCGTAAAAGAAATACCATTTTTTTTATGATTAAACCAAAGAAAAACTTTGAGTTGAGATTTCTTTTTTTTAAGAGATTTTACAACATCCTCTGTTTTTTTTTTAGAGTTAATCGATACAGTGTTTAATATTTTTGGTTTGAAATAATCATAAACTTCTTCTTTGACTGAAATTATAGATTTACCTAAAAGTTCATTTATTTCAGATCCAACGTTCTTTTTCTTTAAAATTAAACTAATGTCATTTAATGATAATTTTTCATTATTAATTAGAGTTTCAAGAATTTTTTGTGAATTTTTAGAAATTTTAGTCTTAGAAAATTCTCTATTTAATAAAATTATCTCACTTTCACTTTTAAGTAAAAGAAGTTTTGGCATAGCAACTTTAATAACTAATCCTAGCGGACACATGTAATAATCTGATATCCATTTAAAAAAAGTTAACTGATTATTAGTAACTATTTGTTCTTTATCAATAATATATTCAATCTCTTTGGCTTGATATTTACTAGGAAATTTTTTATGCTTAGAAATGACTATTCCGGTGATATATTTAGATTTACCAAAAGGGACCATTACTCTGAACCCTAAATCAAGAAAATCATATTCTTTTTGACTAACTAAATAAGTAAAAGTTGTTCTTATTGGAAGTGGAACGACTACATCAATAAAATTCATCGTGATTGTATTTTAACAATTAATTAGTTATTTCAATTAAATTAATTTTAATCTATACCATATATTTACGTTCTAATATAAATTAAAATTTATCATTTCTTAATTATATGGAAATTAAATTAATTGTTGTTGGAAAAACTAAAAGAACTGAATTAAGTAAACTAATTGATGAATATATTAAAAGGATAAATTTTTATTGTAGGTTTAAAATTATTGAAATAAACAGCGTAAAGTCAAAAAAAATATCAAAAGAAGAAATTAAAAAAGTAGAGGGTGATAATATTTTAAAAAATTTAAACAAAAATGATATACTTATTCTCCTTGATGAAAGAGGTAAATCATATGGTTCAAGAAAATTTTCAGAGTTTATATCATCAAAAACTCAAACAAAGAAAAATTTAATATTTGTAATTGGTGGAGCATTTGGATTTTCAAACAGCATTTACGAAAAATCAAATGATTTAGTTTCACTATCAAGTATGACTTTTTCCCATCAAATTATAAGATTGTTTTTTACTGAGCAATTGTATAGAGCTTTTACAATTATAAATAATCATCCTTATCACAATGACTAAAATTGATTTGTTATTTGCTACAAGCAACAAAAATAAAGTACTCGAAATCAAAAAAGTATTGCCTAAAGAATTTAATATTAAAAGTTTGGATGATATTGGATTTTGTGAGGAAATTCCAGAAAACGAAAATTCGATTGAGGGAAATGCTATTTTTAA
>Ga0233450_10001571_pt1 | contig 23678 bp, 18 predicted proteins | sample 011ome_30_FD_189956 | JGI IMG/M metagenome (GOLD analysis project Ga0233450, IMG submission 189956) | Coastal salt marsh microbial communities from the Groves Creek Marsh, Skidaway Island, Georgia - 011501CT (spades assembly) | ecosystem: Environmental > Aquatic > Marine > Intertidal zone >... | reverse complement strand
ATGCCCAGCGCATATTTCCACTCTGTGGGTGCCTCAAAATCGGGGTCAAGGTAAACGATTTCAAAGTTGGAGCCATTACCCGCTGCAACCTCATTAGCCAGACCCGTGGGCACCCCGTAGCCGGGGCCACAGGTAGGCACACCGCTCTCACACAAGCTGTAGTCAAAGTCGAACAGTGCTAGCGCCGATACATCGGAGAAGTCACCGCGACCCGCTCGGTACAGCGCCTGTACTGAGGTAGTGTTGGTATTGGAGTACACGTTTGAGTACCAAACGTTGGGGTTACCACCCGAGAAGAGACCCACGCCACCGCGCAGAGTGATGTCATCCGTTGCTGCAAAAGTGAAACCAAATCGTGGCAACAATAGATCTACACCATCAAGCGTCGCCGTGTTTGAGAAACCATAATCGGCAACAAAATCCGGATTCTCATTGGGCACGTCACTGGTCTCGTAGTAGTCGTAACGCAGACCAAAGGTGAGTAACAAGCGATCGTTAAACTGCCACTCGTCTTCAATGTAGAAGGTGTTGACGTCATAGGCCCACTCAACCGCCGAATCGGTATCGACGTTGCTGATAGCATTACCGTAGTAAACGCGTTGCGCGAGACCAGCCTCAAAGTCATCAATACTGTTAAAGCGAATTTCAGTATCAGTGTGCTGGTAGAATAGGTTGTAGACCTCAATTGACTCACGTTCAAAACCAGCTGTGATGGTGTGATCACCAAGGGTGTAATGACCACGAAGAACCAACTGCTCGGTATCCCAATTCAGAGAATTTGCGTGACGACTGTCATCGGCACCCAGGTAAACGTTGACACCATCGCCCGCCCGGATTTGAACCTCTCCAAAATCGGGGCCCGACACAGACTGTTGCAGGAAGTCCACCTCGCTCACGCTGTAACGTACTTCGGTCGAGAAGTTGCTGCTCCAGTCTGAGTACCAGTTCAGAGTGTATGACTCGAGCTCTGCGCCGCGCTTGTAGAAATGCTTGCTGAATTCAAATTCGTTTAAATCACCGTCAGAGGGCGTGAAGTTAAAGGAATCGTTGTACATGTACGTGAGCGCTACACGTTGCGCGTCGGTTACATACCAGTCGATCTTGGCGAGGTATTTTTCGTCCTCAAAATCGAACGGTTCAGCTTTCGCCGTACCTGGGTCGTAGTCGTATACGTCACGGGCTATTTGAGCAATACGGTCAAGTTCCGCCTGCGAGATAAGTACTTCGTTAACTGCGCCAGAACCGATAGCACCTCTATCGTTCAAATCGACGCCGTCATACTTTTCGTAAGCTCCGTAGAAGAACAGCTTGTCTTTAAGAATGGCACCGCCAATCTCGAAACCATAACGGGTCTCTTCATAGGATTGCGATTCGATAGTATCGCCTTCCAGTTTGTCACCACGCAGTGAATCGCTGCCGTAGTCGAAAAACAGCGAGCCGAAAATCTCATTGCCGCCCGTTTTGGTTACAGCATTTACGTTACACGCAGAGAAGCCACCGTAGACCACGCTCATTGGCGCCAACTCCACAGCCACACTTGAAATAGCGTCGTATGGGAAAGGCATACGCTGAGTTGGGTAGCCATTGCTGTTAAGACCAAAGCCGTCATTCAGGCGAATACCATCAACCGTCAGGCTATTGAACCGGGGGTTGGCACCATTGCACTGAATCGAGTCAACACCGCGTGACTGATCAATAAAAATACGGGGATCTTGACCAATAATGTCGTTGATGTTGCGGTTAATAGCGGGCGAATCCTGTAGGCTTTGGAGATCAAAAATTGCCGTAGGCCCAATTGCTGTCTCGGCAACGGCCACACGTTGCGCCACAACAATCACTTCCTCTTCATCACTCAAACGATAGTTCATAACCGCTGATTGACCCACCGCCAACTGCATGCCTTCTGTGCTGGCCTTTTGAAGACCGTTGGCATCAACGGTTACATCATAGGCAACACCGGCAGGTAAGCCACGAACCGAGTAGGCACCGTTAGTATCGGTAGTTACCGTTTTGCTGATACCGGTGCTTGATGAGGTCACCACAACCGTGGCACCGCTTACAGGGCTACCTGCTAAATCTGTCACCACACCACGTACCATGGCGGATGTTTCTTGCGCATAAGCGCTATTTGAGCTACCAACCACACCAACGATACTGGTGCCAACGATGGCACTCACCAGCGCTTTACGCGCAAACAGCTGTGCAACGGACTTCTTCATGATGAAAGACTCCTGGGAAAAAGAGTTGTTAAACGGACCCATTATCGCTCTCGCGAGCGCTTCGAGAATAATAAGAGATAAATGCCTTTTGGTCATGTGAAAATACGATGAAAGTGCCGTGAAATTCCGATGACACTATTTTGTTGCAATGCAGTCAGTGACCCGGCGCGCTTCAGATCCCGTACATGCCCTACACCCTAGCAAGCACCTTGTTTTATGCGGCATCTGCACTGGTTTCAGCAGGATCTCAGGTTAGACGACAATCCGGCGCTCTTGAGTCACGCGGCCGCGGACTCCCTGCTCTGCGTGTTTTTGATGCCGAGGCCAAAGCCCTGGTGTAACACCGTGGGCTTGGGGCCCCAGCGAGACCGTTTTCTTCGAGAGTCCCTGACCGAACTGCAGCGGGAACTCCAAGCTCTGGGGCAAAATCTGATGGTGCTGGAGGGCTCACCCGAGTTGGTGCTCCCGGATCTGGTAGCGCGATTTGGCATCACCGAGATCAGTCTGTCACGTTGCCACGGGTCAAATGAAGCCAAAACGCTGGCGTTTCTTGAGCAAAAGCTCACCATTCCCCTGGTTGTCCATCGGGGCAACACCCTGTTCCAACCCGAGGATTTTCCCTTCGGACTCGCGGAGATTCCGGGGGTCTTTTCGCCCTTTCGCCGTCAGGTTGAGAAACTCACCGTCAAAACACCCCTCGCACCGCCAGAGCGGCTGCCTCCGCCGCCGGCGGCCGAGTTCGACAGCATTCCGCCCTCACCTCATAGCCGCCATCCCGCACTCCCGCTGCCCGGTGGAAAACGGGCCGGGGAGCGCCGCTTGCAACAATTCATCGACGTCGACAAATCGATTGTCGACTACAAAGAGACGCGCAACTGCCTCGATGGTCTGGACGGCTCGAGCACGCTGTCACCCTGGTTGGCCAACGGCAACCTCTCCGTACGTCACATCGCCCATCGTATTTTTGATTTCGAGCGCCGGGAAATCGCCAACGAATCCACTTACTGGCTCTATTTCGAGCTGCTCTGGCGCGAGTTCTTCCACTGGCGGGCAGTGGTCGATGGCCCCAAGCTATTTCGCATCGGAGGGGTTGTGGGCAAGCCCCGACTCAGTCCCTTCGAACCCCGGCAGTTTGCCCGCTGGTGCGCGGGGGACACCGACTTCCCGCTGGTTAACGCTCTGATGCGCCAGCTTGTGGCGACCGGCTGGATGAGCAATCGCGGCCGGCAGATCGCGGCCAGTTGCTTAATCCACGAACTGCAGGGTGACTGGCGGTTTGGCGCCGCCTTCTATGAAAAGCACCTGATCGACTTTGACGTTGGGAGTAACTACGGCAATTGGCAATACATCGCCGGGGTGGGCCATGACCCCAGAGGCGGCCGTCAGTTCAATCTCGACAAGCAGGCCGCCCAGCACGACCCCGACGGTTTGTTCACCCGCAAATGGGACGGGTATCGAGCGCCACAACCGGCTTTCGTCACCGACGCGGCGGACTGGCCCATCACCGAGCGAGACCTTGGCGATGCGTAAGAAAAGCGATCTGCCTACCAAGGTTTGTCCGGTGTGCGAGCGACCCTTCGCCTGGCGCGCTCGCTGGAAAAACAATTGGGACGAGGTAGTCTACTGCTCACGAAAATGTGGCAGCCAGCGCTACAAGCTAAAGCGCGGCGAGGAAAGCGTCGGCCCAGTCTCGGATTGAGGCTTTGTCAGCGGCGTCTCTTTTGCGCCAGTTCGCCAGAATAAGCCCCATGCGCGCGTTGCCGCCCAAGTAATCGGCATGGCGATCAATGAAATGCCAATACAAGCTGTTGAACGGGCAAGCACCCTCTCCCGTTGTCTTGGCCGGGTTAAAGCGGCAGGACTTACAATGATTACCTTGCTTCTGGATGTATTTGCCACTGGCCGCATAGGGCTTGCTCGCCATGGCGCCGTTGTCAGCGTGCAGAGCCATACCCGCGGTATTGGGCAGCTCAACCCATTCGTAGGCGTCGACGTACACCGCGAGATACCAGGCGCACACCGCCTCCACATCCAAGCCTGCCAGCAAAGCAAAGTTACCGATCACCATCAGTCGCTGAATGTGATGCGCATACCCCAAATCTAGCGACTGCTTGATCGCTTGCTCCAGACAGCGCAAATCGGTGTTACCGGTCCAAAAGAAGTCCGGTAACGGTCGGCGAGCATCAAAGGTATTTCGCGTCGCATACTCAGGCATGAGCAACCAATAAATACCTCGGACGTACTCGCGCCAACCCAGAATTTGGCGGATGAAACCCTCGGCCGCTGCGAGCGAGCAACGCTCGTCGCGCCACGCCTGCTCCACCTGCTGGCACACCGCCAGCGGCTCCAACAAACCGCAGTTCAAGTACATGGATATGAGGCTGTGAAACACCCAGGGGGACTCCTCCACGAGGGCATCCTGGTAAGTCCCAAAGTTGGCCAGCGCATAGTTGCAAAACCAATCGAACTGGGCTTGCGCATCGTCGCGGGTTACCGCGAGACGAAACTGCGTCAAATCGCCGGGATTACTGGGAAACCCGCGCTCGACAAGCGCTATTACCTCGCTGGTGATGGCGTCTGGGACAAGGTCTGGCCGCTCGGGAATTTCGCACTGCCCCCGCCAACCTACGCGGTTCTCGCTGTCGTAATTCCATTTGCCACCGCAGGGTTCCGCGCCGTCCAGCAGCACACCGTATTGGCGACGCATGTCGCGATAGAAATACTCCATACGCAGTTGCTTCCGACCGGCAGCCCACTGCTGGAACTGATCGTGACTCGCCAAAAATCGACGGTCTTCGAGAATCTGCACGGGAACAGCGAGCTCTCCGCTCCAGGTTGCCATGGCTGAAGCGAGTCGATATTCCCCCGGTTCACAGACAAGCAGTTCGCCACAGCCCGTCGCGTCGAGTGCCACGCGGCAGGCATCCTCGAGACTCGCTACGCCGCGATCAAAGGACAGGTATTGAACCGAAAAACCGTCGCGCTCTAGATCCTTCGCAAAATGACGCATGGCGGAAAACAACAGGACGATCTTGTGCCGATTGTGACGAACGTAATGCGCCTCCTCGGCGACCTCCGCAAGGAGAATCACGTCACGGGCCTTGTCGGCGAGCACGAGAGCCGGGTTGGCTGGGCTCAACTGATCCGCCAGGATCAGAATCAGTCGGGGTTGCGTCATAGCTGAACTTACGTGGCGGCGCAGCGCGCGGATCGACGGACTCTTATTAGGATAACGATCTTCGCTGCAAAGCCAGACCTGGGTTGACTTGCATCCGCCACGCCGAAGGTACCATGATGGGAGCTGCTAACGCAGGAGGCTCGCCGCCATGATCCGCACCATCCTTTTCGCTTTGGGACTACTCTCACTTATCGGTGTCAGCGTGGTGTTCGGCCTAGGACCCGCGCTGTTCGAGCAATCGATGAACCGTTTAACCGTCGACAGCCAGCCATCAGTGGATAGCACAACTCTGGCGCTGCACAAAACATTGGTCATTGGTGACCTTCACGCGGATACCGCCTTGTGGCAACGACCCATTGAGTCACGCAGCAACCGGGGGCATGTGGATCTTGAGCGGCTACTGGAAGGCAACATCACACTGCAAATGTTCACCACGGTTACCAAATCACCTCGGGGTCAGAACTATGAGGAGAACTCAAGCGAGGCGTTCGACAATATTTCTCTCCTCGCGCTTATTCAGCGCTGGCCCGCCGCCACGCGAGAATCACTTGCCGAGCGGGCGCTGTATCAAGCAGATCGGATCACTCAGGCAGCCGCCGATTCGCCTCATCTCCAGGTGGTATTGAATCAAGACGACCTTGAGAACGTTTTAGCCCGACGAACGGCCGGCGAGCCCATCGTGGGCGCCCTCATTGGCACAGAGGGGTCCCACGCACTGGACGTCGACGTTGATAACGTGGATCGACTTTATGCTGCAGGCTTTCGCATGATGTCCCTGCAACACTTTTTCGATAACGCCCTTGGCGGATCACTTCATGGGGAGAGTAATCAGGGGCTGACATCCTTTGGCGAGCAGGCAGTAGACCGCATGATCGCATTCGGCATCATGATCGACGTCGCCCACTCATCCGAGGCGGTGGTGCAGGATCTTCTGGCAAGGCATCCGGTGCCACTTATCGTGAGTCATACCGGCTTTCAGGGTCACTGCGCCAGCCCGCGCAACATTTCTGACGCCACCATGGAACTGATCACCACAGCCGGCGGCCTGATAGGTGTCGGTTTCTGGGATGGCGCGATCTGCGGCGACGACGTTGACTCAATAGTCGGCGCAATCCGCTACGGCATCGACCGATTTGGCCTCGAACACATCGCCCTTGGATCAGACTGGGATGGCGCAATCAGCGCGCCCTTTGATGCGGCCAACATAGCGCAGCTGACTCAAGGGTTACTCGACGCCGAGTTTTCAGAGGCTGAAATCCGCGCTGTGATGGGCGGTAATATGGTTCGATTTCTGAAAAACCACTTACCACAAGGCGGTTAATCTAACCAGGGCAAAACAAGCTCATGGATGTTGACACGCGCCTTCAGGCGACTCGCCAGCAAAAACAATCCGGCAATCTTTCTGTGGATGTATGCCGCATACATGGGTGGCACTTCCCAGTATTCCTTATGGCCTTGAATTTGTTGGCCCATATCCGCGAGACGCCTAGGCAGGGTTGACTCCCCAAAGTCGTAGGCTTCACCACAGCTGATTGGCTCTAGGGCCAACTCCAATAAATCCAGAACAACCTCTCTATAAGGAGAGCCCTCGGACCCAAGGGAGTACCCAGCCGTTTCCGCTGCCGCGGCCATCCCTAGGCGATCTCCTTCGATAGTACTTGCTAAGAGATCCAGATAAGCAACAGTAAAGGTATCTGGAAAATATTTTGATGCACCAAAATCCAACAGAACGACCTGGCCAGTCTCTGGGTTGTAACGATAGTTGGCAAAGTTCGGATCGGTCTGCACTAAGCCAAGTTCAAAAAGTTCTATGAGTAAGAGTTCAAAAAGCAGCGACATCACCCGATCGCGTTCTTCCTGATTCTCATCAGCAACCTCTTCGATGGGTATCCCATCGACGTAGGTCAACCCAAGAACACGTGAACCACTAAGGGAGGGAATCACGCGGGGCAACAAAAATCGCTCGTCATCTCCCAATCCTTTTACAAAGGCACGGAGATACTTGGCTTCTTGCTTATAGTCTGCCTCCTCGTGTAACTGTGCTTTCACCTCTGTGAGAAGAGGGCTGATATCCATGTGTTTGGGCAGCAGACCCGATACCTTCAGAAGAGCCACCAGATTGTCGACATCCGAGTCGATACTTTCGCGCACACCGGGGTACTGGATTTTGAGCACGGCCGGTTGACCCCGAGCCGACCGCAGGCGGTGGACCTGGCCTATCGATGCAGCTGCAAAAGGTTTGTGCTCAAAGTCGATCAGAACCAACTGGTGTTCAACGCCAAAGGCCTCGGTGAGGACCTCATCAAGCTGGCGCTTTGGCATGGCATAAGCCGCGTTACGAAGGGTTGCCAGAATATCCGCAAGCTCTCTGGGCAGAAGATCACCACTATCCATAGAGAGAATTTGACCCAGCTTCATCGCCGCACCGCGCATCTCTGACAGCTGGCGCGTCAGCCGACGAGCGTTTGCCGGGGTCAGCAGCAAATCCCTTGCCCTTGGCCGCTGACCCGAGGCGACCTGCTTGGCACCCTGTGCCAGCATGTTGCCGGCAACACCTCCGGCGAGTCGGGCGAACTTACCGAAGCGTCGCACGCGACCTCGGGGCACTGACCGGGAGTGATCACTCATTCGGCACACCCCCAGCGGCGTAGCCAGTCATCGACAATATCCACGCCGTTAAATTCCGCGCCGACCACCGAAATAAAGGTAAAAACACCTGTCAACTTGCGAGCCATTAAGGCGAAGTTGCCCGGCGGGATAGAGAAATCCCGGCTTGCCACCGACCCCGCCACATGACGCCCTGTGCGTTTCAGCAGCTGTGAATCAGCCCAACGATAGACACCGCGAGCATTGAGCAGCTCCGATGGCAGTTCCTCAGGCGGTCGTAGGGGCTCCAGCAATTTTTCAACAAAGGCGACAAACGTGCGGCGTGCATGGTCACTGCTGTCCGTATCAATACAACCGAGCTTTGTTAATCCACGCTCAAGTCTGCCCCAGTCCTTTTGCTGCCCCCCCGCAATGGTGTCAGCCAGCCCGCTGCGGGTGTCCTCTGACAAGCGCACAAACGAGCCGAAATCTAGCAGCGTAATTCGTTTGCCCTTGTCACCAATCAGATAGTTACCGAAATTGGGATCTGCCTGCATCAGGCCCAGATCAAACACCTCAAAGAAGAACAGTTCGAGCATCGCCCTGCCCAATTGATCACGACGTTTCTGACTCAGTGCGACAACCGACGGATCTGTCACTAACTTACCGCGGACAAAGTCCATAACAAGCACATCACAGGAACTAAGCTCGGCGTCATAGCCGGGCACATGGAATTCGACATCCAAACCGGCCATCCGAGCATTAGTCCCAAGGGCTTCAGCCATTTCTCGGGCCAACGCCAGCTCTCTCGGGTAGTCGACCTCGAGGATCAACTGCTCATGAAGCACCTGCAGCCAGCTATCAAAGTCTTTACTCGCCGGTATCCATCGAGCCAAACGGAGCATCCTCACGACCGCGGCAAAATCCTCATCCAGTACCGCAGCGAGATCCGGGTACTGAATTTTGAGGACCAAGTCTTTTTTGGTTTGTCGGTGCTTAGCACGATGCACCTGCGCGAGAGACGCCGCCGCAAGAGCTTGCCGATCGATATTCAGTTGCTCGAGCTCGGCGCCCATAGCGCTCTGCAGGACTGGCTCGATGTGAGACCAGTCCAAAGGCTGGGTTTGAGATTCCAGTCGGTGCAGCGCTCGAGTCAGAGGTGCGGGCAAAAAGTGCTCACCCAAGAGTGCCAGTAACTGGCCTATCTTGACGTAGCTTCCCTTGAGCTCGCCGAGGGTATCCGCGAATCGATCGGCCTCTCGCTGCAAACGATCCTCATCGACGCCTGAGTCGCCACGGAGACGCCGCAAGGCGCCATCGATGGCAAAGGCACTGCCTGCTCTGGCACCAGCCAAAGACAACGCGAGACCGCGGCCGATAGCGCCGCGGCGAATAGGTGTTTTTTTGGTCATGGGTGCTCTACGAAAGAAACCCTGAGCCGGACTTCCTCATTGAAAGAGACAGGGGGCGCTAATCCAGCAGTAAGCTCGCCAAGCGTTTGCGATGATGGATTGCGTCCCCGAACACCTGTTGTGTCCACTGAGCCCGCCGGATAAACAAGGTCGAGTCGCAATCCCAGGTGAAACCAATGCCACCATGAAATTGAACGGCTCGATCACCGGCAAAAACCAGCATATCTCCTGCTGAGGTTTTCGCCATGCGGCACGCGGTCTCCGCATCAGCGCTGAGCCCACCTTCTTCAATGATGCTGGCAGCGTGATAGCAAAATGAGCGGGAGTCCTCCACCGCACAATAGATATCGACCGTTGGGTGCTTTAGCGCCTGATAGGAGCCAATCAGTTTGCCAAACTGCTTTCTGGTTTTCAGATAATCCACGATCACCTCAAGACAGCGCGCACCGGCACCGGTTGCCTCGACGGCGGCGAGCAGCGCACCCAGCAGGCGGTAGTCGCGTAGCGCCGCGACAACGGCTTCACCCGTTATCACTTGCTCAGGCTTTACGCCAGAAAAGTCAATTCGGGCGGAACGCTTGGTGAGATCAATCAGGGTATTGGCCACCAAAGCATCATCGGAAAGTGCATCGCGAGCAACCACCGCGAGCAACGGCTCTCCCCCCTGGTTTCCCACCACAACAAAGCGCGAGGCGACCTGAGCGCTGCCCACAAAGGACTTGCTGCCCTGCAAACAACCCTGATCATCCAAGGAAACGCCCGTGTTATCGGCTCCCCAATCGGCCCCGTCAAGGAATGCCACCGTGGCTATTTCGCCCTCTGCAATCGCCGCGAGCGCTGACTCCTGCGCAGCACCTCCCGCTCTCAGCAAAAGTTGCCCAGCCAGGGTCGTATCCATCAACGGCGTCCCTAACAGTCCATGACCGAGCGCCTCTATCACCGGCACCACCGCGGAGAAACCCAGCGCCGAGCCCCCCACCGATTCGGGGAGGGCGATCCCTGTCCAGCCGAGATCAACCATCTCCTGCCAGACGGCCTGATCGTAACCTGCCTCTGTTTCAAGCTGCGCCCTGACCCGATCGATAGGGGCTTTGTCGCGGACAAACGCGCGAGCTACATCGAGGAGCATGGACTGCTCTTCACTGAAGTTAAGCGCTACATTTCCAACTAATGACGACATCCCTCGTTCCCCTTACTTCGGCAAGCCAAGCACATGCTCGGCGATAATGTTGGCCTGCACTTGGGTGGTGCCACCCCCAATGGTCATACCAAAGTTTGAAAAGTAGGCGCGCTGCCAAAAGCCGCCGCGATAAGCATCGCCATCACCCATATAGAGCGAACTGCTCGCCCCCTGCATGGCGGTACCAAACAACTTCATCCGGCGCGCCCATTCGGTGCCGCGATATTTGGAAGACAAGGGCAAACCCATCGGAAAATCCGACGTGAGACCGGACAACCGCATGCGACGCTGGGACAGCGCCAACGCCTTGGCTTCCATAATGAGGGCGACCGCTTGGTCCCTCACCGAAGGATCCTGAAACAGCGGCTCACCGTCGCGCTCAAAGCCGCGAAGGTCATCGATCAAATCATCGATTTGTATTGAGACCGCCCAGTGACTCGTGCCCTGCCCCGCTTGAACGCCCCGCTCGTATTCAAGGGTTTTCATCGCCACCTGCCAGCCCTTGCCCTCTTCCAGCATCAGGGTAGACGCAGGAATACGGGCGTCGGTAAAGAACACCTGATTAAAGCCATATTCTCCCGTCACCTTGCGGATAGGCACCGCATCTACCCCAGGTATCTTCATAGGCGATAAAAAGAACGACAGTCCGTCGTATTTGCGCTCGGCGGTTGGGTCCGTTCGAGCCAACAGGATCATATGGTCAGCGTAGTTGCCCATCGTGGTCCAAATCTTCGATCCATTAATGACATACTCATCGCCATCGCGAACAGCACGGGTCTGAACGGCGCCAAGGTCCGAGCCGTGATCAGGCTCTGAAAAACCCTGACACCAGATTTCCTCGCCCGAAAGAATCGCCTTCAGGTACTTGGCTTTCTCGTCCTCAGTACCCATTTCCAGCAACAATGGGCCTACCCAGCCCAAGCCTATGGTGTTGAACATGATCGGGGCGTTAGCGGCACCCAATTCACGATCGACGACGCCCTGATAGGCGGGGTCGGCACCCTGACCGCCGTACTCCTTTGGCCAGTGCATCCCCAGATAACCCGCCGACCAAACCCTGTGCTGCCATTCCCGCAGAAAATCCAACTGCTGCTCGGTGCCCACCTCCAAAAAACTGAGTGGCAGCAGGAAAGGGGGTGGCGCGGGGACATTCTCCTTCATCCACGCCCGCACCTCGGTCTGAAACTCTTTTAAAGCGGCTTTCGATTCACTCATCGCATTGCTCTCTAACGTTGATTAATCACTTTTTGCCTAGGCTAGACTTGATCTGGATTTAGGGTTTAGGGCTTAAACCTCACGTCTATAAGCCATACTGGCGGGAGGCAAGGTCTCGCATGATTTCCTCAGAGCCCCCGCCAATTGCATTCACCCGGACCTCGCGGTACAAGCGCTCAGAGCGGCTCCCCCGCATGTAGCCGATTCCACCCATAATCTGTAAGGCTTCCCTGGCACAAAACTCCATGACCTCACTCGCCTGGACTTTTAAAAGCGCGATATCTGCCGGGTCCGGATCGCCGCGCTCGATCGACTCGTTGCAGCAGCGTATGTAGGCCTGCGTCGCATTAATCTTTTGTTTCATCATGGCGATCTTATGGCGAATCACCTGATGATCGGCGAGCCGCTTGCCGAAGGTTTTGCGTTCCCGCGCCCAGCTGACCGCCTCTTCCATGCAGACGCGCCCGTAGGCCTCCATACCGACCGCCATTGCCATCCGCTCGGCATTGAAGTTGGTCATGATGACCTTGAACCCCTGATTCTCCTCGCCGATCAACTGATCGACCGAAACCCGCACGTTATCGAAGTACAAGGTAGCCGTATCGGAGGCCCACCAACCCTGCTTGCGCTCTAGCGCGGTGCGCGAAAAGCCCTCAGCATCAGTGGGAATCAACAACATCGAAACACCCGCGGCGCCCTCACCGCCGGTGCGAACGGCGGTCGATACCCAGTTCGCGCGCATGCCTCCGGTAATATAGGTCTTCGAGCCATTTACGATGAAATGATCCCCGTCACGCACCGCTGTGGTCTGCAAATTCGCCACGTCGGAACCACCGCCGGGCTCGGTAATGCCCAATGAAATCCATGCTTCTCCCCGCAGCACGGGCGGGGCGACTCGCTCTTTCATCGCCTCGCTACCCCAGTTGATAACGGGAGGAAGTCCGATACCGTGCACCATGAGACTGGCGTTGACCCCGCCTACCCCAACGCGGGACAACTCCTCGGTGGCGATTTGGGTGAGCCAGACGTCCCCGGGGGTACCACCATACTGCTCGGGGTAGCCCAACCCCAACAAACCCACCGCGGCAGCCTTTGGCCACAACTCTATGGGAATTTCGCCAGCCTCATCCCAATCCTCGGCGTAGGGCATAATTTCGGCATCCACAAAACGCCGTAGTTGAGTGCGCCATTCCTCATGGCTAGATGTCAAATTCGGGTTGTACAGGCGGGCGCTGTCGAAATCGAGACTCATTGGGGAACCACCCGTTGAACATTGCGGAGCTTTGTATACTACCCGTTCAAGCCTGCGTAACCCAGTGCCCTCTCCTAGACTTACAGGGCGTACAATAGGCATCCATGTCTGGCGCAACGGCGTATTTCCCGCGAACCGAGGATTTCAAGGACGATTGATGAGTTATCGAGGGACCACAGGGTTTGATCACAGCACACCGCCATTGACGGGTGTGCTGCTGACGAATCTAGGCACGCCTGACGCGCCGACAAAAGGTGCGCTCCGCCCCTATCTCAAGCAGTTCCTCAGCGACCCTCGGGTTGTCGAGGTCCCGCGACTTATCTGGTGGATGATTCTCCACGGCATCATCTTAAACACCCGGCCCGCACGATCCGCCGAAGCCTACAGTGAGGTTTGGACCGATCGCGGCTCTCCGCTGCTTTACCACCTCATGGATCAAGTCAGTGGCGTACAGGCCAAGTTGGAGCAGTCACTTGGCTCTCACGTTATGGTGCGAGGAGCCATGCGCTACGGCAATCCGTCTATCCCTTCCGTGCTGCAGGATATGTTCACAGCAGGTATCCAACGTCTCGTGGTGTTGCCGCTCTATCCACAATATGCAGGCCCAACCACAGGCTCAACCTTTGATGAGGTGGCTAACGACTTTTTAGGGCGACGCTGGCTACCCGACTTTCGTTTTATCGCCCAGTACGGCGATGACCAGGGGTACATCAATGCCATTGCGCAATCCGTCCGCGAACACTGGACACAGCACGGGCAGGCAGACAAGTTAGTCTTTAGCTACCATGGCAGTCCGCGGCGCTATCTCGATAACGGCGATCCATATCACTGCCAATGCCATAAGACCACCCGTTTGGTCGCCGAACAACTTGGGCTGCCGGCAGAACGCTACTTGACTACCTTTCAATCCCGCTTTGGGCGGGAAGAGTGGCTCAAGCCCTATACTGACGAGACGCTCAAGGAACTGCCCGGCACAGGGGTTAAATCCTTGCAGATTCTGTGTCCGGGATTTTCAGCAGACTGCCTAGAGACCATCGAAGAAATTGGCATGGAGAATCGCGACTACTTTCTCGAAGCTGGCGGAGAACGCTACGAATACATCCCGTGTTTGAATGCTAGCGATGCCCACATTGAGGTACTGTCGGGGTTGGTCATGCGCGAGCTTCAGGGGTGGGAACATCCGCGTTACCCAAGCGATGTGACGGCGCGTGAAGCAAAAGTGCTGCTAGACGCTGAAGACGGTAATGCCTAACCGGCTCGCTCCGCAATCAGTGCACACCCTCTACCAGGCCGATCGCCCAGGCGAGCCCTAATCCAAGCAAAAATAGCCCGGTGAGCTTGCCGCGATCATGGCTGTGAAACTGGATTTCAGGCAAGAGGTCCCCCAAGGCGATACAAATAAACGCCCCCGCGGAAAACGCGAGTGCTCCCGAGAGTAGTAGCGAGTCCGCGAGCGTAGGATCAACCGCCGACCAGAACACCAACGCAGCAAGGGGACAGAGCAGGGAAAAACCGACATTAATCCAACGCCGCCGCAAAGACGATTGGCCTGTGGCGATCATCACAGTCTCAATGGACAGTGAGTCGAGGGGTTTGTGCAGCAAGATCGCGAGAAAAACCCCCAGCCCAAGCACACCCCCTCCCGTGGGCTCTGCACGCATCACCGCACCCAGAGCAATACCATCGACAACCGTGTGCACGCTGAGACCCAGGAGCAAACCTAACCAGGTAAAAGGGCCGCTGGGGGCCGAGACATGACCATGATCGTGAGCATGGGTGTGGGAATGCGCATCCGCATCTCCGTGGTCACAGGTATCGCCGGCCAGCGCAAAGTCATGCTGATGGAAATGAAATAATCGCAGTAAGACCAGCATAAATACTAGACCCATGACGGACCACAGCATCGTAAAATCGACATCGACAGGCGGGGTCAACGCCGAATGGGGTATGAGGTGGAAAAAAGCCACGCCCAACATCAATCCAGCAACCAAACTCATGATGAGTTGCGTGCGTGTGTGTGTCAGCTGGAACCGTCGCGGCAGCCAACCGCCAAGCAAGCTGGCGGCAAAAATAGCGGCAAGATAAAACCCCAATAACGTTGTGGTGGTATTCATACCCGCACCAAGTTATCGCTGTGGATCATTTCAGGATCGCCGCCATAACCCAACAGCTCAGGTATTTGGGTAGACGGCGCTTTAACAAGGCGCATCGCCTCATCAGCGTTGTAGTTAATCAGACCTCGAGCCACTTCCTGGCCAGACTCGTTGACACAGCGCACCAAATCACCCCTAACGAACTGTCCCTCAACCGCGACCACTCCAATCGGGAGAAGTGACTTACCCGATTCCACCACCATTTTTATCGCCCCCGCATCGAGGGTGATGCTGCCCTTGGGGTGAAGCAAACTGGCCAGCCATTGTTTGCGTGCACTTTGAGGACGGCGCTGGGTAGTCAAAAAAGTGCCAAGCGCTTCACCCTCCGCTACCCGCGGTATGACATGAGGTGTTTGCCCGTTAGCGATCACTGTGAGGGTACCCGAGCGCGCCGCTAACCGTGCAGCACGCAACTTGGTGACCATCCCGCCGCGCCCAAAGCGCCCCGCCTCGCCCACCATGCCGTCGAGACCGGCGTCATCGACATCCGCTTGTGACACCAGCGTTGCCGATGGATTGTCGAGCGGATTCTGATCGAACAAACCGTCCTGATCGGTCAAAATCATCAGCGCATCCGCGTCGATCAAATTGGCCACCAGCGCGCCGAGCGTGTCGTTGTCGCCCAACCTGATTTCGTCGGTAACTACAGTGTCATTCTCGTTAATGATCGGCAGCACGCCGCGCTCCAGTAGAGTATTTAAAGTACCTCTCGCGTTGAGATAGCGATCGCGGGCACGGATATCGGCGTGACTGAGGAGCACCATGGCCGACACGAGCCCCTGGGGGCCCATGGCATCTTCATAGGCTCTTATGAGCACCGACTGGCCAACCGCCGCAGCCGCCTGCAGTTCATGGATGTCGGTGGGTCGCTCATTCAGACCCAAGCGGACGATGCCTGCAGCGATCGAGCCGCTCGAGACGAGAACAACTTCGCAACCCGCCTCCTTCAGGGTTACCAATTGCTGCACGAGACTGTGAATTACCCCGCGATCAATCCGACGGCCCCCTGCAGTGAGCAACGCGCTGCCCACTTTGATGACCCAGCGCTTGGCGGACCGCAGGGACGGACGCTCTAACCCGTTCAATGTCGGTACTCCACATCGACCTCGGCGTCATCATCCAGATCCTGATCCTGCTGTGCTTTGCGCGCTGACGCACGTGCCGATCGCAGGGATTCGATCCGATCTCTGGCCTCCTGCTGCATACGCGTCTGGATCTCTCGCTCCAGCGCCAGCGCCTCGGGGTCATCAGCTTCAGCCGCCTTGAATGCTTCAATACATGTCATTAAATCCCCGCTGAGCGGGCCCGTCCCATCGCGGGTAATGGCAGCGATCTCATACACCGGTCCCGTCCACGCAAGAGCCGCTAGCACTGCCTTTCGACGCTCAGCAAGCTGGTCGGGGGAGAGCAAATCGGTTTTGTTAAGTACCAGCCAGCGAGGTCGCGCGGCCAGAGTCGGACTGAAGCGCTCGAGCTCACGCACGATCGAGAGTGCCGCCTCCGCAGGATCCGATTCATCAAGTGGCGCCACATCCACAATGTGAAGCAGGATTCGATTGCGCGTCAGATGTTTGAGGAAGCGAATACCGAGGCCAGCACCCTCTGACGCCCCTTCGATCAATCCGGGAATATCGGCAACCACAAAAGAGCGATAGGCATCAACTTTCACCACCCCAAGATTGGGTATGAGTGTGGTAAAGGGGTAATCCGCCACCTTGGGCGTCGCCGCGGACACCGCGCGAATAAACGTCGATTTACCCGCGTTGGGTAACCCCAGCAAACCGACATCAGCCAACACCTTAAGCTCCAGCTTGAGTCGGCGCATCTCGCCCGAAGATCCCGGCGTCGACTGGCGAGGCGCGCGATTGACGCTGGATTTAAACCGGGTATTCCCAAGACCGTGAAAACCGCCCTGCGCCACCAAAAGGTCCTGGCCGTGCTCCCTAATGTCACCGAGAATTTCGCCGGTGTCTTCGTCGAGTACCGTGGTGCCTATGGGCACGGGCAACACCAGATCATCGCCCCCTCGACCCGTGCAGTTTCGCCCTTTACCCGACTCGCCGTTGGCAGCACGAAATCGACGGGAATAGCGATAATCAATCATAGTGTTTAAGGCGTCATCGCCGCGCAGCAAGACGCTTCCGCCGTCACCGCCATCGCCACCATCGGGACCGCCTTTGGGAATATATTTTTCACGGCGAAAACTCACGCAGCCGTTGCCACCGTTACCGGCATAGACTTCGATGCTAGCTTCGTCGACAAACTTCATACGCTATCGCGATACCGCGCCTCCTTGGACGGGTGTTAACCGGGACTTAGCAGAACCCGAGCTTGGCCCCAAAACAAAAAAGCCCCGTCCGGTGACGAGGCTTCTAGGGATTAACTCGAATTCCCAATCAGGCACTCACCACCCGCACCTGCTTGCGGTTCTGCGGGCCACCGGTATAAAACTCGACTTTACCATTGGCAGTCGCGAACAGCGTGTGGTCTTTGCCAGTACGAACATTATCTCCGGCGTGGAAGCGGGTGCCACGTTGTCGAACGATGATGCTACCCGCGGACACTTCCTGCCCACCAAATACTTTGACGCCAAGTCGTTTGCTTTCGGAATCGCGGCCGTTTCGGGTACTACCGCCAGCTTTTTTGTGTGCCATATCAGTTTCCTCTCAACCCTTGATGCCTGTGATCTTCACTTCGGTATACCACTGGCGATGACCAGTTTCGTTGCGGTAGTGCTTTCTGCGGTTGAACTTAACAATGCGGATTTTCTCGTGCCGGCCGTGTGCTACCACCTCAGCCGTCACCTTTCCGCCATCCACCGTGGGCGCGCCGATTTTTACGTCGCTACCAGCCCCTACCATCAGGACACGCTCAAACTCAATCGTCTCACCGGTAGCCGCTTCAAGCTTCTCCAGCTTGAGCACCTCACCTTCTTCTACGCGGTGCTGCTTACCGCCACTTTCGATTACTGCGTACATGGGTCTCTCCACTCAGTTAGCCGGCTCGCAAATTGTGGTCCGCGTTGGCGGAGGCAGAGCATCGGCACCAGTGCCTCGGGCCAATGGCCAGAGGTCAGGGGCGCGAATAGTAGGCGACTAAAGCCAGCAGTTCAAGCCCATTTTTGACCATTTTGCTGGGTTTCGAGCCGCTCCGCCATGACAGAAAGGAGCTCAACGCACTATACTCCGCGCTGATTTTGGAGGCCCCCAGTGATAGAGACCATCCGAGCCTGTGTGGCGGACGATTTTGAACGCGTTAACCAGCTGATCATCGATCAGCTCCAATCTGACGTCGAGCTGGTCGAGAACATTGGCCATTACATTGTTGATGCTGGAGGTAAGCGACTTCGGCCCCTGCTGGCACTCCTCACGGCCAAAGCGCTGGAAAAGGTCGATGACAGAGCTATTAAGTTCGCCGCCGTCGTCGAATTTATCCACACCGCAACCCTGCTTCATGACGACGTGGTAGACATTTCGACCCTGCGCCGCGGGCGCCCGACGGCTAATGCGCATTTTGGTAACGCCTCCAGTGTGCTGGTCGGCGACTTCATTTACACCCGGGCTTTTCAGTTAATGGTCCAGCTTGCCAACATGGAACTGCTCGATCATATGGCAGACACCACCAACGTGATCGCCGAGGGTGAAGTGCTCCAGTTGATGCGTGCTGGCGACCCTTCGGTGACGGAATGCCAATACCTAGAAGTCATTGAGCGCAAGACTGCGGCGCTGTTCGCGGCAGCATGCAAGGGGCCTGCCATGCTCAACGACCACGGGTCAGACATGCAAGCCGCCCTAGCGGACTATGGACGCCACCTTGGCATCGCCTTTCAAATGGTCGACGACGTGCTCGATTACACGGGGGATCCCGAGGTGACCGGTAAGCAAGTTGGAGATGATCTTAACGAGGGCAAGCCTACTCTGCCGCTCATTTACACCATGACCGCAGGTTCGACGACTGACGCTGCCCTGATCAGGCAGTCGCTAGCAGACAAAAGCAGCGAGCATCTGAGCGACGTTATCACTGCCGTTCGCCGCTCTGGTGGGATCGAATACACGCAAAACCAAGCACTAGAACATCAACAGAAGGCCTTGGCCGGGCTCGCCCTCGTCGGCGCTTCGCCGGCCAAAGACGCCTTGGTTGCCCTTGCGGAACTCGCGGTGGCTCGCAACCGCTGAGAGTCTACACAGCCATACAGGTCAGCGCGGAGACCGCTCCCTAGAACTGGTCAATGAACGCGAGTAGCTCCTCGGTTTTCTCCTTCATGAGCGCGCTATCCGCCCGGCTCTCGACGTTTAACCTGACAACAGGTTCAGTATTGGATATGCGCAAGTTGAAGCGCCACTGATCCATCTCGACACTGAGTCCGTCCAGATGCTGGATGGAGGTCGCATCGGCGCCATATAGGGCCTCCGCCTGCGTCAACAATGCCTTGGGATCAGCGATCTCTCGATTGATCTCCCCCGAGCAGGGAAAAGCCGCCTCTCTCTCTGCCACCAACTCAGCCAGACCTCGCCCCCGCTGGCTGATTAGGGCTGCGACCAACAGCCAGGGAATCATGCCGCTGTCGCAGTAGGCGAAATCCCTAAAATAGTGATGCGCGCTCATTTCACCGCCGTAAATGGCGTCGACCTCTCGCATCCGCTGTTTAATGAATGCGTGCCCAGTCCTACTTTGCACCGCTTCACCGCCGGCAGCTTCGGTCATGGCGCGGGTATTCCACGTCAGCCGCGGGTCGTGCACGATCCGCTGGGGTCCGTACTGAGCCAAAAAGGCATCTGCCAGCAGGCCAACAATGTAATAGCCTTCAACGAACTCGCCGGCGGCGGTAAAAAAGAAACAGCGATCGAAGTCCCCATCCCAGGCGATGCCCAGATCAGCTGCCTCCGCCCTCACCACCGCTGCCGTGGCTTCACGATTTTCGAGCAAAAGCGGATTGGGTACACCGTGAGGAAACTCACCGTCGGGCTCGTGATGCACCTTGGTAAACCGAAAAGGAAGATGAGGCTCAAGCGCATCGATGACGTGGCCGGCACCGCCGTTGCCGGCGTTACACACAATGTGCAGCGGCTTCAGCTTACTTACATCGACATAGCTGACCAAGTGCGCCACATAGGCATCGAGGGTAGACATAGCCTCGTAGCTGCCCCGCTGTGGCGCGGCGACAAACTGATTTTCTTCAGCGAGGTCTTTGATCTCGACCAATCCCGAGTCGCTTGAGATAGGGCGAGATTCCTCACGAACGAATTTCATGCCGTTGTAATCCTTGGGATTGTGGCTGGCGGTTACCGCAATGCCCCCTCCCGCTTTCAGGTGGCTGGTCGCAAAATAAATTTCTTCCGTGCCGCAAAGCCCGATATCAATAACATTCACTCCCTGCTCCCGAAGCCCATCGATTACCGCGTCCTTCAGGGCTGGGCTCGTCAGACGGATATCATGACCCACCACTACGCTGGTTGGCTTGATGACGTCGGCAAACCCGCGGCCGATGCGCCGCGCGATATCTTCGTTCAACTGATCGGGCACCCTGCCTCGTACGTCATAGGCTTTAAAGCAGGTGATGGGGTCACTCATAGCGTGTCTCTACCGTAAACGTGTTCATAGACGTGGTTGGTGGCCTCAACAAAACCGGGGACACTTCCGCAGTCAAAACGTCGGCCCTTGAAGCGGTAAGCCATAACGCAACCCGCTTTTGCCTGAGCCTGCAACGCGTCAGTAATTTGGACTTCGCCATTCGCCCCTGGCGGCGTCCCTCGAATAATGTCGAAGATATCGGGGGTTAAAATGTAACGACCGATAATCGCCAAATTGGAGGGGGCTTCATCGGCAGAGGGTTTTTCTACCATTCGCTCAACCCGATATAACCCATCTTTCATAGTCTCGCCGGCGATTACCCCGTACTTGTGAATCTCTGCCTCGGGGACCTCCATGACCGCGACGATGGAGCAACGAAACTGACGGTAGAGTTCGGCCATTTGCGATAGGACGCCGGGGCCGCCATCGTTGAAACACAGGTCGTCTGATAACACCACCCCAAAAGCTTCCGGACCAATCAGTGATTCCCCCGTGAGAATGGCGTGGCCCAACCCCAGCATTTCGCGCTGCCTGACCATGGTAAAAGTGCCGCGATCAATGACATCGCGAATGCTGGTTAGCAGGGACTCTTTGCTGCTCCCAGCTATCTGATGTTCCAATTCGTAGCTGATATCAAAATGATCAGCAATCGCGCGCTTGCCGCGACCCGTCACAAATGCGCAGTTGGTCATTCCGGCTTCCATTGCCTCTTCAACCCCATACTGCACCAAGGGTTTGTTGACGATGGGAAGCATCTCTTTGGGCATGCTTTTGGTCGCGGGCAAAAAACGGGTGCCGTAACCAGCCACCGGAAAAAGGCACTTTCGAATCATGGGTTTCCTCTCACGTGGCGACCGATGAAAATGTCGGGCACCCTTGTTAGCTGAACTGTTAGCTGAACTGTTACTTGAACTACGCTTTGGCTTGGCATTAAGGTCACTGGCAATTCACCGCGCTAGGATTGTTGCCGGCCGTAGACGTCCTCAAACCGGACGATGTCATCCTCGCCGAGATACGACCCCGACTGAACCTCAATCAGCTCAAGCGGTATCTGCCCGGGATTAACCAGGCGATGCACGGTCCCTAGAGGAATGTAGGTCGATTGATCTTCAGACAGCGTAAAGACCTCATCACCCCGGGTAACTTCAGCAGTACCTCGCACAACGATCCAGTGCTCGGCGCGGTGAAAATGCTTTTGCAGCGACAGCTTATGCCCGGGCTGGACAATAATTCGTTTGACCTGAAAGCCCTCTGACTCAACCAAGGATTCGTAAGACCCCCAGGGCCGGTAAACGCGCTGATGGACCGTCGCTTCGCTGCGCTTGGCGGCTTTAAGTGCTGACACAAGCTCCTTAACGCCCTGTACCTGATCGCGACTGGCGACCAGGACAGCATCGGCCGTTTCAACCACAACAATATTATCTACCCCAGTGGTTGCTACGAGCCGGCTTTCGCTCCGAAGGTAACTATTTTGCGTGGCGTGGGCCAACACGTCGCCCACCAACACGTTGCCCTGATCATCCGATGTCCCAACGTCCCAGAGCGCTGACCAGGCGCCGATGTCACTCCAACCGCACTCAAGCGGCACGACGGCCCCGTACTCGGTGTGCTCCATAACCGCGTAATCGATGCTATCACTGGGACAGGCCTTGAAAAGCTCGGGGTCGGGCCGCAGAAAATCCATATCTGTCGTCGCCGAGGCCATGGCCTTTTCGCAGGCTGTGTAAATCGCAGGGTTCGACGCCCGCAGCGCTTCCAGATAGCGATCCGCCCGAAACAGGAACATACCGCTGTTCCAAACATAATCCCCGGAGTCAACGTAACCAACGGCCGTAGCCTCATCAGGCTTCTCAACAAATTCGGCTAGCTCGCGCGCCCCGCAGGACATCTCGTCGCCACATCTGATGTAGCCGTAGCCCGTTTCCGCCCGCGAGGGGACCACACCAAAGGTCACCAGCCGACCGTCCGCGGCCGCCGCTCTCGCCGGCGCAAGGGCCGCCACAAAGGCGTCAACGTTGCTCATGTGGTGATCCGCGGGCAAGACCAGCAGGACACTGTCGCTGTTAACAGATAGGGCCTGGAAAGCCGCCAGGGCAATGGCCGGTGCCGTATTGCGGCCCTCGGGCTCAAGCACGAGGGCTTGGGGGGAGACGCCAATCTCTCGGAGCTGCTCCGCCACTAAAAACCGATGCTCTTCATTGCAGACGACGATAGGGGGTGACGGGGCCGCAGCGTCGACCCGCTGACACGTCGACTGAAGCATGGACAGCGTGCCACTCATGGGCAGGAACTGTTTCGGCCGCCCCTCGCGGGACACCGGCCACAGTCGACTGCCGACACCGCCTGACAATAGAACGGGGACAAGCATCTAGTTGCTTCCTCAGGTATTTTGGGGCCGGCATTGTAACTCAATCCCCCAACACCGGTTGAGCATCGATCACCCGTAAAACCCCCGAATTTTCAGGGGAATGTGCCATTTGAGGCCCACTCAGCGAGCATAACAGTAGACACTAGCTGACCTCTAAAGGCTTGGCCGAGAGCGCCTTTGGCATTACACTTCGCGCCGTAGCAAAGGCGAGGCCGCTGCAAATCTAAGCTCGTTGAGCTGGCGCGCCACTTTCTGCCTGCATCACCGTTTTACCTGCACCTTTAACACACAGCCCGACTAACAATCAGCCCGACGGACCCCTATGACCGCGCCAACTCACGTTCAACAGTCCAGCTACACCAAGGAAGAGCTCGTCGCCTGTGGACGCGGAGAGTTATTCGGCCCTGGCAATGCTCAATTGCCTGTCGATAACATGCTGATAGTCGACCGCGTTAGGCACATCAGTTCGGAGGGAGGCGAATTCGGCAAGGGCGAAATCATTGCGGAGCTCGATATTCATCCCGACCTGTGGTTTTTTGCCTGC
>Ga0233450_10001554_pt1 | contig 23878 bp, 18 predicted proteins | sample 011ome_30_FD_189956 | JGI IMG/M metagenome (GOLD analysis project Ga0233450, IMG submission 189956) | Coastal salt marsh microbial communities from the Groves Creek Marsh, Skidaway Island, Georgia - 011501CT (spades assembly) | ecosystem: Environmental > Aquatic > Marine > Intertidal zone >... | reverse complement strand
TCCTCCTCGAGAAGCGAACAGCAAATTTCAATGGTGTACTCGAAATTTCCGCGAGTCATCGCAGTACGCGCGTTCTAAATCTTTTTGCGATCCCGATCGCTCAAATCGTATTCAAGTACTTCCGACATTCCATGCAATCAGCTCCCTAGCTGAGATCTTTACGAACCGCTTCTTCCAATTTCCCAATAGACTCGCTTGCTATGTCAATGGTCTTGGCTTCGACAAGCAATCTTATCTTTGGCTCCGTACCTGAATACCTAACTAGTAATCTCCCGTCATCTCCGAACATCTTCTCAAGATCCTGCATCGTTGCGCGGATATTCGGACACTCGTCCAAGGGCTTCTTTGAAGCTACTGCGATCGCTCTCGTTTCTTGCGGAAAAGCCCCATAAAAAGAGGCCAGATCCGCCAGCGAATCGCTTTTTTCCACCACCGTTCGAGCGACGCATAATGCTGAAAACAAGCCATCACCTGTCATCGAAAAATCCCCAATTACAACGTGCCCGGACTCCTCTCCTCCTAAGGAAAATCCTTTCGCGATCATCAATCGGGAAACAAATTTATCCCCAATGTTCACTCTCTCAACCGATATCCCATAATCGGACAAAGCAGAATCTAACCCCAAATTGCTTTGCAGCGTGGTAACCAGCGTATCATCTCTTAGCTTCCGCAGCTCCTTAAAGCGAATGGCCAGCAGTCCCAAGACAGCTTCACCCGACAATTTCGCTCCTTTGTGATCAAACGCCACCATCCGGTCTCCATCTCCGTCAAAGGAAAATGCCATATCGTACTGATGGGCCGTATACATTTCCGCCATTGACTGCGGACACTCACTCCCGACTCCGTCATTGATATTCGATCCGTTCGGACTGCATCCCACCGTGTCCACTTCAGCTCCTAGAGACTCAAAGACTCCGGTAGCAATCGAGCTCAAGGCCCCATTTGCGCAATCAAGGGCAATTCTCTTTCCCAAAAGAAGCCCCGGGGCGAAAGCTCCCCGAACCCGAGATACATACAACTCAGTCTTTTCGGTAAAACCATCTTCAATCGCAGGAAAATCCGTTTCTTTCGGGGTCGCCACCTCACCCACGCTACGGTCCAGATCCAACTCAAACGACTCCGAAGGCTTCGTTCCGTTGAATTGGAAAAACTTAATCCCATTATCCTTGCTCGGATTGTGGGAAGCGGTAATTGCGCAGCCGGCTAAGGCGTTTCCAAGCTCCACCACCTTGGCAATCGCTGGAGTCGGCGCCACACCAATCGACTCGATGGCACCCCCTTCCGAACGGAATCCAGCTCCCAATGCTGCTATAAGGTTCAGACCGGACGCTCGGGTATCCCTGCCTACAACCATGAGCGGAGCCTCAATTTCATGCTGCTTCTTCAACAGCCGTGCAATGGCTACGCCCGCTCGAAAGGCAATGCCATCATTGAGGCTGGGGCCGCCGTACTCGCCGCGTATCCCATCCGTTCCAAAGTATTTAAGAGCCATTACGATTTGTAGAATTCCTTCGCCTGTCCGATTTTCTTCCGGACGCTGCCACCTATCAACAGGTCCCGGGCTTCCTCGACTCCTTCCGCAATACTCGCGTAACGTCCCGTCACGAAAAAAGCCGCCGCAGCATTAACGACGACTGAATTCTCCAAGGCTTTAGGGGCCTTACCCTCCAGCAGTCGATCCAATATCTGCATATTCTCTTCGACATCACCGCCTTCAAGATCTTCCAGCGGACCAGACTCAATCCCCATCTCGCTCGGAGCCCAACGAGCATCGATACCTCCTAGAGATCCAAAGCCTCGGGCTATATTTGTCCCCGCTGCGCTAAACTCATCCATTCCACCTTTCGCCCCCAAATCGCAATGAGCGATCAGACCGGCTTTGAGACCGAGAGAGTCTTGGGCCTTCGCCATCATATCGACAACGGTCCCGCTGAACACTCCCAGCAGCTGGTAGGCTGGTTTCGCCGGGTTGATCAACGGCCCCAGAATATTGAATACAGTGCGCTGCCCTTTTTCAGCCAGGGCTTGTCGCACTGGTACAATTTCCTTAAACGCTGGGTGAAAGGCGGGAGCAAACATGAAGCAGAATCCCAACTCCTCCATCGATCGCTGCAAAATAGCGTCATCGGACCCGATATCGATCCCTACGGCCTCCAAAAGATTCGAGCTTCCGCACTTCGATGTAATCGATCGATTCCCATGCTTGAGAACAGGAATCCCGGCTGCCGCTACGATAAACGTTACGGTGGTGCTAATGTTAAATGTATGCTGCTTATCCCCCCCAGTTCCGCAAACGTCGATCGCCCGGGAGCTCCATTCATCCAGTCCAGGATTTCGAGCAAGCTCCCTATAACGTCTGGCAAGTCCCGCAACTTCCTGAAAAGATTCTCCCTTAAGAGCGAGTTTTGTAAGAAAATCCGCTTTCTCGACGGGGTCCTCCTCCGCTGACGCTAAAAGATCAGCTACAACTGATGCCTGATCCTCAGTCAGACTGGATCCCTCTGAAACGATGGCTGAAAACTCCGCAAGTTTCATATCCAAAGAGGATTATGCGTCCCAATCGCAAAAACAATTATAATCGCTCTTCATCTAAATCGCCTTGCCCAAGCGGCTTAGGCCTAACAAGTTCGGGCCAGTCTCAAGGTAGAACATCTTGTCCAATGAGTCGAATTGCGGTTCAATCCCAAACAATTACTTGACGGCCCACATAGCGACCGTTATCAACCGCTCCTTTTCTAAAACCACGCGCTAATCCAAGCATAGAATTTATTACAAATGGCCAACCCTAAACGCAAGCAGTCCAAACGCCGTAGTCGTCTCCGCCGCGGAGCCAATCGCTTCGAGGAGCCACAACTCGCGAAAGATCCAGTTGACGGCTCAGCGTTCCGTCCGCATCGCGTGAATCCAAACAACGGAATGTACCGCGGTCGCCAAGTGACCGATGTATCCTTGTAACTTCCTAAATGTGACGCGGAACCTTCCCGCTCGCGCTATCCGGATGTCCATGCGATAATGGAGATTCAGGCTAAAGCCTGCATCGCTGTCGATGCTATGGGTGCGGATAAGGGCCCTTCCGAGATAGTGGCTGCCGTTAGGCTCGCCTTCGACGCTTTCCCCGATCTCTCCCCCATCCTTCTCGTGGGCCAAGAGACAGTGCTCAACCCTATCGTAGAGGAAGCGGGACTCGCTTCTCACCCAAAGCTTCGCATCGTCCATGCTTCTCAAATTGTCGATATGGACGACAAGCCACTCCAGGCGATGAAGCAGAAGCGGGACTCCAGCATGGCCCGATCCATAGAACTAGTGAAGGACGGGGAGGCTGCAGTCGTCGTCAGCTGTGGCAATACCGGCACCTTGATGGCTAGCGGAACGATTCGACTGAGAACAATGGATGGCGTAGAACGCCCCGCCCTCGCGACAGTCATGCCACGCCAAAAGGGTCACTTCGTGTTGATTGACGCTGGTGCCAACCCGCTGGCGAAAGCGGAACACTTAGTCCACAACGCCGTACTGGGAAGCGACTACTGCAAGCACGTGCTCGGCAATAAGAGTCCTCGGGTAGGTCTCATGACGATTGGCACTGAAGAAGGCAAAGGAAATGAAACCACCAACGCGGCTAACGAGCTTCTCAAAAAAATATCGGGAGTCATCAACTACCACGGCCCGATTGAAGGATTCCAGCTGTTCGAGGATGTCGTTGATGTCGTTGTCTGCGACGGCTTCACAGGGAATGTCGTCCTGAAAACCTGCGAGTCCCTTTTCAAATGCCTTTTCAAGGACTTCCTTGGGGGCGAGATAAAGCGTAATCCGCTACGCCAGTTCGGGTATCTGTGTTCCAAGGGAGCGTACGACGCTATTAGAACGCAATTAAATCCAGACCGTTATGGCGGAGCGCCCCTCCTTGGATTAAAGGGAAATATTCTGAAAGCTCATGGATCCAGTAACCGCGAGGCGGTTATGAATGCGATTCGCATCGCTAACGAGATCATCAGCAAAGACTTAAATTCCCAGATCACCGGGGATATCGAAAAAGCTAACCGCATCATTTTTCCCGAAACAAACTGAGCCATCGCTCATTTGCGAGTTGCCTCGCAGACAAGTCTCGCCATTCAGTCTCAACACATGAGCACTCTGCCACGGTCAGTTGTTATTAAAGGAACAGGTTCCTATACCCCTGCCACCATAAAGACAAACAACGACTTGGCAGAAATCGTAGACACTTCTGACGAGTGGATCTTTACCCGCACTGGGATCAAGGAGCGTCGCATCGCGGCTGAAGGAGAAAACGCCTCTCACATGGGAACTGAAGCGTCCCGCCGGGCGCTTGCTAATGCGGGGCTCCAAGCAGACGACATCGATTTAGTAATCGTCGCTACGATTACCCCTGATATGCCGTTTCCTTCTACGGCCTGCCTGATTCAAACCCAGTTAGGGGTTCGCAATGCCGTTTGCATGGACATTGAAGCGGCGTGCTCCGGTTTCCTCTACATCATGGAAGTCGCCGCATCCTTGATTAAAACGGGTCGATACCAAAACGCCCTGATTGTCGGAACTGAAAAGCTGTCCAGCATATTGGATTGGGAAGACCGAACCACTTGTGTCCTCTTTGGCGATGGAGCGGGAGCAGCCGTCCTCGGCCCTTCGGACCGTCCGCAGACTGGTTTGCTCGACTTCAAACTAGGAGCAGACGGAGCAAACGGTGAAGTGCTTTTCATGCCCGGAGGAGGTTCCGCCAACCCCGCAACAGGAGCCTCGATCGACAACCGCCTGCACTTCCTGAAAATGCGTGGTAGAGAGGTATTTAAACTAGCGGTCAAAGTAATGGAGCAGGCGGCTAAAGAAATTCTTGAACAAAATGGCCTGAATTCGGACCAACTAGCGTGCGTCATTCCACATCAAGCCAATTTAAGGATCATCGAATTGCTTTCTTCCCGACTGGAAATTCCAATGGATCGCTTCTATCTCAATCTCGAAAAGTACGGGAACACCTCAGCGGCTTCGATACCGATTGCCCTCGACGAGGCATTTCAGGACGGACGGATAAACTCGGGCGATCTCGTCCTACTCGTCGCCTTCGGAGCTGGTTTGACCTGGGGAGCCACCTTGGTTCGCTGCCCCTAGGCGTGCTTAGAAACTTTAGCTTGATACACTCTAATAGACTCGATTCCCTTCTTGCCCTATGATTCGACACTCCATCGTTACGTTCGCCCTACTGTTTTCGGCTCTTGGAGCCGGTGCGGCCAACCTCACGTGGGACCCAACCAACGGCTATCAATCGGACGAAGTCGAATTATCGGGACTTCTACCACAAGAAATACAGCGCGTTTTGGACTGGATGAACGCCGGTCGCAAGGCCGAGGAAAATAAGAATTACAGAAAAGCCCTCAGAAAATACAAACGGGTCAATAAAAAGTATCCTAAGAGTCAGTATTCACCCGAATCCCTTTACCGGACTTCCCAAATTCGGCTAAAGCAGAACAAAATCGACCATGCCTTCGACGCATTCGAATTGATTGCCTATGTTTATCCGAGCTACGGGAGCTTCAATGACACGATCGGCGAAATGTACAAAATCGCAGTTCGCAGACAGGAAAGCTATCGACAAAAGATCTTTGGCGTATTCCCGGGATTTCTGAACTACGATCGAGCTATCCGGTATTTCGAACGCATCGTTTCCATCGCCCCGTATAGCGACTACGCTCCTCTTTCTTTAATGAATATCGCTCAAATCTGGTCGAAACGGAAGAACGACACCATGGCGATCTATTCGCTGGACCGTCTCATCACCCACTATCCCAAAAGCTTCCTAACCCCGGACGCCTATATCCAGTTAGCGAGTACACATGCAAATCTGGTACGAGGACCCTACTACGACCAAAGCAATACGGAAGACGCCATTACCTTCTTCGAAGATTTTCTCATTCAATTCCCTTCGAACAATAGGGTCGATGAAGCGGAGGAAGGCCTTATCGAAACGCAGGATATCATGGCCCTAAGCAAAGTAAAAATTGGGGACTTCTACTTTCACAAACGATCTGACTTCCATGCTGCCAGGGTTCTTTACAATGAGGCCATAACGATTGCTCCGAAATCTGGAACCGCCGAAATGGCTCGAAAAAAGTTGAAGATGATCGAAGTAAAAGAGGAGAAACTCGGTATCGAAGACGAGCCTGAATCTGAAAGAGAAGCGCCAACCGTTGAAGAAATGGAGAAAAAGGCGGAAAAGCGGGCGAAAAGAAAAGTACTGGGCATTTTCTAGATCCACCATGATCTTCCCTTCGTAACTGTTTTCTATGCGACGTTTCTTCCACACGCTTTTTGGCATCGGCATAATCGTCGGCCTTGCAGGCTGCGCCTCCTATCAGATGGGGCAGCCCGGCGAATCAGATTCCTACCGGAGCGTCTACGTTAAACCTGTGCGAAACGACTCGACCTATCCGATGCTCAAGGCGAGTTTGACCGCTTCGCTCCGAAAAGCGATCGCCGATACCGGATTTTTGGACGTCGCTACGTCTACCTCCGCCGACACTGTTCTCGAAACCAGAGTAATCTCGGTCAACCGAGAGATAGCCGCAGTTTCCTCCATTGATGTCGGCCGTGGTAGAAAGTACGAGCTGGAGTTCGAAACACTCTGTACCCTCTACCAGAAAGTTGGCGGCCAGCTTCAACCGGTTTTTGTGAATCGCAGAATAACCGTAAAGCAAGACATCTTCGCAGACAGCGGACAGGTAAACGCGGAGCACCAGGCAGGACCTGAAATCGCTCGCAAGATCGCCCAGCGAGTCACCGAATCAATCGTAGACACCTGGTAGACTTTCTTCGCATTCCATTTTGGGATCGCAATTGAAGCCGCCTTATTTCTAATCGGAGAAATATGGAGTCTCCATTACTAGCGCCTTCGATGCTTGCAGCTGACCACTCGAGATTGGCCGAAGACATTGCTGCCGTTGAAAGGCTCGGAATCAAGTGGCTTCATATTGACATTATGGACGGACACTTCGTCCCAAACCTGTCTTTCGGACCGCAAACCGTTGCGGATCTAAGACCGAAATCAAATCTGTTCTTCGACGTCCATCTCATGCTCGACAATCCGCAGGACTATGTTGACGCATTCATTTCCGCCGGGGCTGATCAAGTCTCTATTCACGTCGAGCCCAGCTACGACATTGGTGGAACCCTTGAAAAAATCCGAAGCTTAGGCGCGAGGCCGGGTATTGCATTAAATCCAAAAACCGAAGCCAATGAAATTCTGCCCTACCTCCCCACTGTCGACATTGTTCTAGCAATGACGGTTCAACCCGGATTTGGGGGCCAGTCATTCGATGACAGCGTCCTCGAAAAGACCAAGCAAATCGACGCTTACCGAAGTGAGCACTCCTTGAACTTCAGGCTCGAAGTAGATGGAGGAATCAATCTTGATACAGCCCTAAAGTGTCGTAATCATGGAGTGGATACATTTGTCGCCGGGACCGCATTCTTCAAATCCGACGATCAGGCAAAATTCCTGAGTGAAATCGAGTCGATGTCCTAACGTGGAGATTCCCCAGAAAAAGCCTAGCTACGGACTCGAGGATCTGGAATCCATCTTACTAACCGAAGCGCAAATTGCCAATCGTGTTTCGGAACTCGCAGAAGAGATCTCTTCTCACTACGGCGACACGGACATCACCATCATCTGCGTGCTTAGCGGCGCCCTCGTTTTCACATCTGATCTTATTCGAAAACTCGAGCTTCCAACTCGACTGGATTGTCTCAGATCAGACAGCTACGGGGATTCAACAAAGTCGAATCACTCTCCCCGCATATCAAGTCCATTAAAAACTGGCATTGAAAATCAACACGTGCTCCTGGTCGATGATATCCTGGATACAGGGAACACGCTTTCGGAGCTTATGGAACACTTGGCCCAATCTAAGCCCGCCTCCCTCAGGACCTGTGTACTTCTCGACAAAAAGGAGCGACGCCAGTTGGAAATACAAGCGGATCATGTTGGGTTCACTGTCCCAGATGCCTTTGTCGTCGGCTATGGACTCGATTTCGCGGAACGCTATCGGACGCTGCCGTGCATAGGCGTACTCAAGCCTGAATTTCAAAAGGCATCCTGTTTCTAGCGCGAACGTTAAGATCCATCTATTTCGTACTCTTGATTGGCTCAAATAAGCGCGCTTCGATATAACCGAATGATACTGGCTAACACCTGGACAGATTACGAGATCCTTGAATGCGGCGAAGGCATGAAAAAGGAGCGCTGGGGTGACATCATTTTGGTCCGACCAGACCCCCAGGTCATATGGCCCTTAAAATCGAAAGACTGGGGAGAGTTTGATGCCTTTTACCATCGGAGTAAAAAGGGCGGCGGAACCTGGGAATATCGCCGAAAGATCCCTCAATCGTGGAATATTCAATATGGCGATTGCACATTCAAGATTAGGCCAACCGATTTTAAACATACCGGCCTTTTTCCCGAGCAGGCAGTGAACTGGGACTGGTGTAGTTCGAAAATCAAACTTTCACAAAGCAGTCCCAAAATCCTGAACTTATTTGGCTATACAGGTGCGGCAACGATCTCAGCAGCCAAAGCTGGCGCTCAGGTATGTCACGTGGATGCCGCGAAAGGAATGGTCGCCTGGTGTCGGGAAAACGCTGCACTTAGCGGACTTCAAAACGCCCCTATTCGATTCATTGTCGACGACTGCGTTAAATTTGTTGAGCGCGAGATCCGCAGAGGAAGCCAATACGACGGAATCATCATGGATCCCCCATCCTACGGTAGAGGTAAAAAGGGAGAGATATGGCAATTCGACCGAGACCTTTTTCAGCTCCTCCAAAAGTGCCGCCAGATCCTTTCTGCTTCACCTCTGTTTTTTCTCGTCAATGCGTACACTACGGGAATTTCTCCGACCATAGTCGGCAATTTGCTGAGAGAGACTCTCTCCGACCTGAAAGGAAGTGTCACAAACGGCGAGATTGGCCTCCCGATCGGCAATAGCCTGAATGCGCTGCCTTGCGGGCTTTACGCCCGATGGGAATCCCAACATTTTTCGAAATTATAACGCAAATCGATGTGGTTTGCCTTGAACTGGAGGCCGCATGGCCAACTCTTACCCCGACTCGCACCAAATTAATCGAATATGAAATCTAACGACTTCGTCAGGAGTAAATTTTTTAATTTCTACAACGACATAGACTTCAGTTCTTACCAAAAAGAGAAGAAGCGTCTGCAAGTGGAGCTTCTCAAGCTACAACATTGGGTCATCAACAATAACAAGAGAGTGGCTCTCGTTTTCGAAGGTCGAGATGCTGCAGGAAAGGGAGGATCCATAAAGCGATTCACCGAGTACATGATGCCGAAGCATTTCAACGTAGTTGAACTTGGAATACCAACACGTAAAGAATCTAAAAATTGGTTTCGAAGATACGAAAAACACTTACCGGCAGAAGGTGAAATCACTTTCTTCGATCGCTCCTGGTACAACCGCGCGCTTATAGAGCCGACGATGGGCTATTGCACAAAGTCTCAATACAAATACTTCATGAACAAAGTCCTTAAGTGGGAAGAATCTCACATAGACAATGGCTTAATCATGGTAAAAGTCTATCTGTCCGTATCTAAGCACACTCAGTCTTTCCGTTTCAAAGAGAGACAAGTCGACCCATTGAAGTACTGGAAGTATTCGGAGAACGACAAATACGCTCGCGAGCACTGGGATGTATTCACAAAATATAAAGAGCAGATGTTTCGACGTACGTCATCTGACAAGAGTCCTTGGGTGGTTATCAACTCAAACAACAAATTGGAAACTCGGCTTAAGTCTATGCTCTACGTTTTGTCTCAGATTCCGTACACCAGCAATTTCGACTATCGCCCTCTAAAAAAGGAAGACAAACGACAGAGGTATTCAATAAATATAGACGGTGTGTCCTTCAACAATCTAAACTACCGCCAATTCCTTCTACTGGAAACCCTTCACGGACTCTACAAGAAGTAATCGCCTCTCAAATACTGAAGTCGGTAAATCTTCAAATAAAAGAGCCTACCCCTAGAATAATGGCAAGGCTCTCCTTGACCCTCACCCTCTTGAGAACTTCGGGGTCTTCAAATCAAATGGCACGCGGCGAGGGAGTCGAACCCCCAACCTCCTGATCCGTAGTCAGGTGGCTTCGGTGAGACAATTCTTCTATAAGTTACTTATTATCAGTATTTAGTGCGTTATTTTTACTATCTTTATCTTTATCGATAAATTTTTACTGCCTCATAACTGCCTCATTAGAACTTCTGAGCAATGAAGTTAAGTGGCTGTGAGACGCCTGCTTTGTAACAGGATGGACAGTTCTAATACCGCAAGGGGGGCGGGGGTTATTCGAGTAGCAGCCTCTGCATTAGTATTCATCAACAGCCCCAGAAAAAATTGTCGTCCTTTTGGCCATTCTTTGTTTCGGTTAGGCCATGAAAGCATTCCCCGTCCTAATCGCCCTCTGTTGCCTCATATTTGCTGGCTGTCAGACTGTACAGAAAGTAGCTGAGACTCAATCTGCCCAAATCCCCGAAGCCGATGAAGAACCGCTCGGCGGCAATTTTCTAATTGAATATGTTAACCCTTGGCGAGGAGCGGAAGAGAGTTCGGAACTACGGTTCAATGAAGCGAGTGAAGGATTTTCGGGTGCGGTTGTTACTCCAGCAGGCGAGGCGCCACTCAAAAACGTAGTCCTTGAATCAGATGGCTCGGTAACTGCTAATTTCACAATTAGAGGTTATTCTTTTGATCTCAAAGCCGTCATTTATGGAGATAACATTCAGGGAGAGCTTAGTGGTGAGCGGAAAATCAGCTTTAATGGATCGCGATTAGATTAGTGTTAGTAGGTACCTCGGATTTACCCACCTAGCATTTCTGGATACTCCTTATTAATCTCAGTGAGTATCTGTATCGACTGATCGATCTCTTCCTTGGTCAGTTCCTCGTTGAGCATAGTTAAAATCTCCCCCGCACCTTCAATGCGTTTAGCAAAGGCCACGGTGGCCCAGACGTTTGCAACAACTCTATCCTGTTCTATCCCCTCGCCGTACAGGTACATCACTGATAGACAAAAAGCAGAGCTGCCATCTCCCTGCCTAGCGGCTAGGTTGAACCAAAGAGCAGCTTGCTCACCGTCTTTATCAACTCCCCAGCCATCTCGGTATAAAACCCCCATCAAAAACATTGAATCAACATGGCCTTTCTCAGCGCCTTCTCTGATTAAGGCTACTCTCTCTTCTGATGGCGGCTGGTCGTCCTCTGTCGGGGGAATGTTGTTATCTCCAACCAGATCGGCATTGGCCTTCATCATCTGTTGGGCTAGTTCCTGTGCCTCCTTAATTTGCTCACCTTCTAAGTATTCCCCTAGAGATTTTTCAAAGTTCTCACCACCTTCCCAACCATTGGCAGCGGCGACAAAAAGCCAAGCATACCCCTTTCGGTCTTCTTGCTCCACGCCCTTGCCCTCAATGTAGCTTAGGCCTATCCGCACTTGGCTTGTTAGGTGGCCCATGTTTGCGGCTTTCTCAAAGCACTCAAAAGCTTCCTCAGGATTTTTGGCTACGCCCTGACCTTCGTCATAGCAGATACCAAGTCTCCAGTAATTCTCGGCACTTCCTTCCTCTGCTGCTTTTTTAAACCATTTAAATCCCTCAGGTTTATCTTCAGGGACGCCATCACCTAACATGTAAGCACTGCCAAGGTTGTACTGTGCAGCCGTTGACCAAGAACTTTCTTCAAGCCACTCGGCGACTTGCTCTGGACTCCTTCCCGATACTGAAAAATGAATACAAAAAATAAATAAAACTATTAAACGATGTAGCATATTTTACTCACCCATCAGCTTGGGGTTAGCCTCAACCATCTCGCGGGCCATTTTCTGTGCTTCGGCGATTTGATCTGAGGTCATGTCTTTCGTGAGGCTGTCTCGCATCTCACCGCCAACAGCCATCCCATTGGCCCCAGCAAAATTGAACCACACATGCGCTTTGACAAGGTCCTGAATGACGCCGTCGCCGTCGTTGTACATACGGCTGAGGGCGAACTGAGCTTCTACAACACCTTGCTCAGCAGCTTTCGTGAGCCACTTAACCGCCTCCTTGTGATCTTGAAGGACGCCTTCGCCAAAGGCGTACATCTCACCGAGCTTCGCCTGGTACACGGCATCGCCTTGCTCAGCCATCTCTTTAATCTCTTCAAACGTTTCCGCCCAACCCGAGAACGAAATCGAGCACACCACAAAAGCCGCGAGGCAACGTACAAATGGGGAGGCAGTGGAAAATATAGCACGGATCATACCTTCTTTTGACATCACAGCTACGCCCCATCAAGCTCTCTCTTCAATTATGAAGCAGCTTTCATTCATCCTAGCCTTTCTTAGTCTCCTGCAAGTCGCCTTCTCCCATTCAGGTCGCACCGACTCAAATGGGGGCCACTGGGATCGGAAGGCAGGAACGTATCACTTCCACAATCAGGGAACCACGCCAAGAACCTCTGTTCCCAGCTCATCTAAAGCGTATTCAGAAAGCTTTTACCAAGAGCAATACGCCAAGAAACTGGGCGGCAGGACAGAAGTGACTATGCCTGACGGCACTCGCTGCGACATCCTAACAGACACCCACGCCATTGAAGTGGACTTTGCGGACAAATGGGCAGAGGCCATTGGCCAGAGTCTTAATTACGCTATGCAGACAGGCAAGAAGGCTGGCATTGTACTTGTGCTAAAAGACAGGGGCGACGAAAAGCACTTGGATAGACTCGGGAATATGGCGAGACACTACTCAATGGACATTGAGATTTTTCCGCACCGAGTGTTCTAAAAAAAGCTTAACAAAGAGTTTCTGAACTAGTTGAGGGTCATTGATTAGGCCTTCAAATATACTAGCCTATTATTAATTGCATGGTGAGAGGGACCATGCGTTTGACAGCTTTCTCCTTGGGTTAACTGAATTCAGAAGAACGAGCACGAATGTATTGAGGAGCTTAACCGTTATCCTTGTTTTAATAGGTGGAAGAATTGAATTTAAAGTAAAAATATAGTAGGTTTAATCCTAGCCTCGCATAGCGATTGTGGAGATGCATTGCTTCCACCTAGTCATGTACGAGAAAGCAAGATTTTTCTTAATGGCAGCCTCACTATGTGTACATTTAAATTTGCTTCTGGCAGATTCGGATGAGACGATAGAAGGACTTAGGATTGTCGGTGATGGGCTTGAAGCCAGCACAGAAGGAATCGTGATCAGCAATATGCTTTCGCTAGATGATTTTTTTGAGGAAGACGATGAAGGGGGAAGTGATGAGAATTTAGATTGGATTGCTGTCGAGACTGATACCATCAACGAACGGTTGAACAAAAATGGAGCCGGCTATGTCCAGATAGTTGATGGCGAGCGAGAGCTTCAGGTGAGCCATGACGATGGAAGCCCGATGCATTTAAGCTTCGTATATTCTGCAGATGATGGGAGTGGTCATACGATGATCCCATTCGCTGTTTCCAAAATAGAAAATCCAGATTACGGATACATTATTGCTGTCAGAAATATAAGTAAATATCCTGATGAAAATAGAATTGTAGAATACAAATATTGGGAGCTATATAAATTAGATTCTAATGGATCTCTAAAGAATTGGAACGACGTACTATATGTCGAGAGCGGCATAGTGGCCTATGAAGAGACTTTTGGTCAAGACCTTGATGGTGATATGCATGTAGGCTTAAATCTATCAGCTTTGATATCCATCGAATCTGATACAAAAAATGAGCTACTTAAAACCAACGAGGAAGGGGAAGTTTATATATTGGGAGGGATTGATGATCAGAACCCGATATTAGTTGTGAGACCAGAAGGGGGTGCGGCTCTTCTCTCGGATGAGTATCAATGGTCTTGGAGTGAGGAGATTGAGGGCAACACGGCGTTACGGACACAGTCTGTTTCCCGTTCGCCGTTCGCGGTAGCGAAACAGCAAGATGGAAAATTCTCGATGATTTACATAGTAAATAATCGAGTAGATTTTAAGTTCGACAACGATGAATTGAATGATTCTTACGAAGCGGAGACTTGGTCAGAGTATATTGTATATTCAGTTTCGGCAGAAGGGGTTTTGGATTGGGAGGAAGAGTGGACAGAATCAATTCTCGATTATGAGCCCCTATTTGACCAAGACTTTGATGGTAATGGTAGCGCGGTCGGCTTTACGCTGGCGGGATTAAAGTTTCTCGGTGGCTCTGAAGTTAGCGATGCAACTAGTTTGCGTTTGGTTAAGGAGGGTGTTTACGAGGGTATTGACTCAATAACGACTGAAGGAGCGACTTATATCGCCGTGGGAGATTTTACTGATGGTAGAATCACAGCGAACGGTAGCGAAACACCCATTAAGATCGTGGAAGAATGGGGAGGTGCAGCAAATTTAGAATACCAACATTCGTGGAGTGATCAAGGAGAGGGATGGACAAACAGCGGCACGGTGCAGGTTTCCGTTATGAAAATTGCTGAACTGGGAAATGCCCTCAAAGACGAAATCAGCGGCGGTCATTACCTGCTGGTTCGAAAGCACCTTGAAAGTTTTGTATACAGCAACATAAACGCAGAAACAGGGGAGTTGGAGACAAGTGAGGAGTCTAAAGTCAATTACGATTCTTTTGTATTAAGCTCGGAGGGAGTCATTAATAATGAGGAGAGCTACAAGTGGTTTAACGAATTAGAGGATTTGGAAATCAGATACTTCGTTGATGTGAACCAGGATGGTAGTGTTGGAGGAGATCCTTCATCTATTTTGTTTGTTGAGAGCGATACGATAGGTGCTCGTCTGAGAAAGAGCGATTCTGGGGGTTTGTTCGTGGCGTCTGAAGGGGAGGGTTTAAATGATATGCCCTCGCCGATAGTCGACGAACATGGAAATTATCCGTATTTTGAACACACTTACTCCAATTCTGAATATTCCCATTCAGAGATACCGATTGCTGTGGAGGAGAAATCAGATGGTGGCTACTGGTTGGCCATACGAATTAACTGGAGCCATTCGTATGTAGATGAGAACAGTGGAGAACAGTTGCAATCTGAAGACGAGCAATATCGGTTGGTAGGCCTTACCTCTGATTTAGTGGTTGATTGGAGCGAGGAGCTGTGGGTTGAAAGTGTACTTGATATAGAGGATAAGTTTAACCAAGACTTCAATGATGATGGCGGTATCGGACTGTCCGAAGCTATTCTAACGCGCGTAGAGACTGATGATTCAGGGCTTGAATTATTCACTCTGGGTAATGATGGCGGGATTCTTTTTGAAAAAGAACAAGGAGAGTTCGTTACTTTAAAAGATGAATGGGGCTGGACCCCCTCATTTTTTGAATCCTACAAGGATGAAACCAGCGGGTTCGAGTTTAAAAAGGTGCCGTATGCTATCGAGAAAGACGCGGTAACAGGTTATATCAATTTTATAATGCGACTTGAGGATTCATGGCCTTCGGAGGACGGAGATTCGAGGGAAAAAAACGTCTATTGGGAGTTGGGGATTGCTGATCAGAATGGCGTAGTGCAATGGGACGATTTCACCATGGTGACAGCGCTAGAGTATGAGGAAATTTTCGGACAGGACTTAAATGGTGATGATTCGATAGGGCTTAATTTAGCGTCGGTTCCCTATTCAACAATGGATTCACCTGAAGTGGATGGAGGATCCAATGCCTATCTGCGTATCGACGACTCATCTGGATCTGTATATGTCCTGGATCATGCTGATTTAGAAAATGACGGGCTTTTAATCCCTGTAACCGACAGTTGGGGAAATCGACACGGTTTTAGGGAGTCGCATAAATGGGAAAACGGAGAACATAGCGCCGAGCCAATAGCTGTGGAAAAAATAGAAGGCCTCAACACAGCAGATCGATCGGATGACAAATACGTGCTGGCTGTCAAAAGAGAAGATTTGTGGCAAGATCCTGCCCTCCCTGATGCACAGCCAGGGCGATACATTAGCTGGGAGATAATAACGCTTTCGTTCGTTGTAAACGAAGACCGAGGAGAACAGTTGCTCTCATTCGATTGGGAAAGCAGTGTTGAATGGTCGGAGTCTATAATGCCATGGGAGGGCCAGTTTGGGACAGATTTGAATGGAGACGGCGGGATTGGCTTAGTTCTCGAAAACGCTCCACTTGAAGTCGATTCCAGTGTCGAGCCTGCGGTCTTAAAAGTGGATTCAGAAGGTTTTCTTTATATAGAAAACCTCGGCGAGACATTAGCCATTAAGGACTCTTGGGGTGGGCGAGATACTTTTGAATATGAACATATAGATCAGGATTCAGGCTATTTACGCGTTCAGGCCCCTATAGCCGTTGCTCAGAATCCTGATGAGCCAGGAGGCTTCCTGCTTATAACCCGTAATTCTTCAACATGGAAAAATTATGAGGGCGAATTAGAGAACAGCGTGGATTGGTCGATAGTGAAAATTGATTCAAAAGGTATTTTCAATTGGGACGACGTTTCGTGGGTACCTTCTGTTATAGATTACGAGTCAATTTTCAAAATAGATTTTAATGGTGATGGATCAAGCGAGGGTCTCGTTCTTGAGGCTCTTGTGTACGTCGAGACGGATTCAGCAAACAATGGCTCTGAAGCTTTCCTCAAAAGGTTTCCGAAAGCAAATACCGTTCCAAAGATACCAGATCCAACTTCACCCAGTTTTATCGAGTACAATAGTGAGTTGTATGAGATTCAAGAAGAGGGAGGCTACGCAGCTTATTTTGATCATTCATACGAAGATGAATTTCACTCGAACAAGAGTACCTTGATTGCTGTTGAGCCGGTAGAAGGGGAAGAAACGTTCTGGTTAGCGATTAAACACGAGTCGCAATCGACAAATGAATCAGGAGAACGTGAGGATTACGCTAACTGGCAAGTTTTACGTTTGATCGGAAATAGTGAAAATTCGAGTGCGACTATTAAATGGGAAGATAATGCGTGGATGCAATCGATAGTAAGTTGGGAGCAGATCTTTAATCAAGATTTGGATGGTGACCAGTATATCGGAATAAATGTAGAGAGCCTGACCCCGTTCGCAACTGACACTTCAGGGGACCTTTTGCGGCAGGACAGTAGCGAGGGCCTGTATATACAAAAAAAGAATGGGGAATTGGTCGCAATAACCGATGAATGGGGAGGGATGGTTAATTTTAATTGGACCTGGAGAGATGGATCGAATGAAGAGACATCTAATCCGTTCGCAATTGAATCTCAGCAAGACGGGTCATTCATATTAGTAGTCGAGAGAAAAGCTAATTGGGATGATAGAAATTATGTTTCCTACGAAACTTTTAGCGTTTCATCGGATGGGGTTGTGAATCGGGATTCTTTTTATTACACGGAAAATCTTGTTGAGCTAGAGGAGGAATTAGGAACTGATTTAAATAGTGATGGCATAGTTGGTTATAGCATAGAGGCATTAGAAATTGTTTCGGGTGAAATTAGCTCAATTGGTTTAGCAAAGGATTCTTTTGGAAAATTTTATATACTAGATTATAACAGCATTACCCCAATATATGATATTTACGGTGGTTCTCCAGACATTGAATTTACCGATTCAGAAGATGGTGGAACTTTCAGCCGAAAAGCTATCACCATAGCTAAATCTTTCATGGATGGAGATTCAGTCTACCAGATTTTTACTAGGTTAATTTTTACTGATCAGAATTCAAAGGAAAACTCATACGGATGGGAGGTTTTGGAGACAGATTCAAAGGGTGTGCTTGATTACGCAAAAAGCCAGTGGACTAATGCCGTTTATGGTTTTGAGACGTCTTTAAACAAGGATATTGATAGTAATGGTGTGATTGGTTTTGTAGTACCGAATTTAATCGATGTCTCATCTGATACAAAAGGTGCTGTGCTTAAAACAGATCAACAAGGGAATCTATTTATAAGTTCTAACGGAAGCACAATACCTGTCGCTAACGAAGATGGATCTCAATTGAGTTTCTCTTACGAAATTACGAAGGATAATGAAAAAATCGAATCGAATCCCTATGCTGTCGAGGCGGATGAGAGTGGAGGTTTCAAAATTGCTATCAAGATTGTCGAAACAAATGTAACGACGTCTGAAAGCGTAACTAATTGGGAAACTTACAATATAAAGTCCAATGGAACCATCGAATGGGAATCTGGAGCATTTGGGCCTGCAATAGCGTCGCATGAAAAGTTTTTTGATCAGGATTTAAATGAGGATGCTAAAATTGGTATAAACGAAGGGGATTTGAACGTTTTACCAAATGACACAGTTGGAGCTATCTTGAAGAAAGACAGTTTCGGAGGCCTTTATATCCATGATCCTGAGAATTCGGGAAGTTATATCACGATAAAAGACAGTCACGGATCGCAACCGAACCTTGAATATAAGGACAGCGATAAATGGGGTTCTATTGAATCTAGTGGATACGCTGTCGAGTTTCAGGCTGCTGAAGAGAACTACGCCCTTTTGATTAAGGAGGTTTACATGCCAGTAGGGTCTGATTCTGCAACTATCCTGTGGCTCATGTATTCAGTCTCGAAAACGGGGTTCATTGATTGGACTTCGGAAATAGCGAGCTTTGCGATAGCTTCAAAGGAGCGTATTTTCAGGCAAGATTTAGATCTCAACGGTGAAATTGGAGAAGACTTTTCATCCTTACTGGCGGTTGAAACAGATTTGGTAGGTGAAAAGGCGAAAACCGATTCAAGTGGCCGATTGTTTATCGAGAAGTTAGACCGCTTACTTTTGAAAATTACTGACGATAGCGGTATGCATGTGAGTTTAGATGATGCAGTTGTATATGCAGCAGAGGCTGTTGATACAGATATAGGAGTAGGCTACTATATACTCTTGAAAATAATTGAAGAATCATCGGAAGAGTTTTATTGGCAGAGGCTATATGCATCAGCAGATGGTGTAATTGATTGGACACTTACAGCTGAACACAAGCGTGCCACGTGGCTCGAAGACGATTTCAATCAAGATATAGACGGTGATGGAAAAATTTCATCGAGAGCCGACCAAATAGGGGAGCTAGCGGACGTCGAAACGGATACGACTGGTGCGATTTTACGCAAAACAAATGATGGGACGCTATTCATTAAGGATGGGAGAACAACTATTCCGATCCTGGATAATTCGAGAGGCCCAGTAAATCTCGACGTTACGATGAAGGTTGAGGGGTTGAGCTATTCATCGATAGCGATGGCTGTGCAAGCGAAACGTGATGGAGGCTATTCAGTAGTTGTAAAGGATACTTTCGAATTCAATGAGGCCACGGAAGTATCTTACGGAGTTTACGATATTTCTGAAGATGGAGAACTTGATAAAAGTTCCTTGATTTTCTACGCTCCGGCGGGTTTAAACGAAGCCGTTTTTGGCCAAGATATAAATGGTGACGGGGTAGTCTCGCAGCAAGTTTCCAACTTTGTGGCTGATGCAAAAGATAAGGCTGTTATAACCAGTAAAGATGCATTAGACCAAGCGAGTGATACTGCTCAGTCAAAGCTTTACACTTTGGGTGCTATTTCAAGTACGAAGGAAGGCGATCAAGCTGCAAAGTCGGAACAAGTGACGATGTACGTTGCGGGTGCGGGGCAAGGGAATTCGCATTTCGACTTGGAGGTATCGGTTGCTAATAGACACTCCGAAATAATGGCTGCTAAGACAGCAAGAGATGCAGGGCGTGAAGGTTTTACGCCGTTAACTGAGGTTCTTGATTTTTCGGTAACAATCACTGATCCAGATAAATTTGGCCAAATCGTAAGCTTAGAGTGGATTATACCAGAAGGTACTGAAAACCCTGTCTATCTTAAGCGAAATCAAGCCAGCGGTGAATACTTCGACTTCAAATATGATGAAAAAATTCGCGAAGGTTATATATACGATGAAGCAACACGTACGATGACTGTATATATCAGGGATAATGGTAGATACGATGATAATCCTGCCTTAGGTATAGTGAGAGATCCAGCGGTTTTGTATGCGGGAGATGATGAAACGTCAGCTGACGTAGATGATGACGGGATTGTCGATTCCTCGGACTATGATGATGACTCCGATGGTTTTTCTGACGTCCTCGAACAAATTGCTGGGGGTGATCCAAAGAATCCACAAGATATCCAGGTGACCGAAGAATATCTTCAGAGTATTGGACTGTCTAATAGTATACTAGCATCCGCGGTGGAACTAGGAAAGGAGGATGTCAAAGGAAATCCGGCTGAATATGGAATAGATCGCTATACAGAAGAGGAGAGGAATAATGCTGTTGAGGCTGCTCGTGCCATCGTGAACGTGTCAGCTCGAGTTGACCTTGGTGTTGGTGGCCTCGTAACACCAGGCTTCACTGTGTTAGGCCAGCAGAAGAAGATGCTCGTTAGAGCAGTTGGGCCGAAGCTTGCAGATTTAGGTGTTGGTAACCCATTGCCAAATCCTACTATGACAATTTTCAAAGCACGTTGGGATGGTAATCCACCCGATGTTATCGCAGTCATTGATGATTGGAAGAATGACAATGATAACATAGCGGAAATTGTATCGGCTATGGAATCTGCTGGCGCATTTCCCCTCGAGCCGGCAGCGACCTTTCAAGGCCGGCCGTTCATGACGGATGACCACACAAGTGCAGCTGCTCTGCTAACGCTGGATATCGGGGTCTATACGGTCCAAGTAAGTTCATCTGATAATGGTGTTGGAGAAGTGCTAGTGGAAGTTTACGAGATAACTGACGATACGACGGCAGTAATTTCATCTGACTCTGATAATGATGGCTTTACTGATGATCTCGAATTGTTGGCCGGAGGTGATCCGACTGATAGCACGGATGTTATAAAGACAGAATCTTACCTCCAGCAGAACAACATTCCTATAACGATTTTTGAATCCGCTAGAAAGTTAGGTCAGCAGGAAGTGGTTTTATCTCCCTCCAATAATGAACTATATTCAGAGGATGAGTTGGCGACTGCAGTCCAGTCGGCGAAGGCTTTGGTTAATGTATCAGCTCGTGTTGACCTCGGGCCTGAAGGGCTTGTTACGCCGGGCTTCACTGTTTTAGGACAGCAGAAGAAGATGCTGATTCGAGCAGTTGGGCCAAAGCTCGCCGACCTAGGCGTTGGAAACCCGCTACCAAACCCGACTATGACGGTCTACAAGGCTCGCTGGGATGGTAATCCGCCAGATGTGGTCGCAGTCATTGACGACTGGAAAAAGGACAACGATAATGTTGTCGAAATCGTATCCGCAATGGAGGCGGCGGGCGCATTCCCTCTCCAGCCTACGGATACCTTCCAAGGCCGCCCATTTATGACTGACGACAGCAAGAGCGCGGTCGCGTTTCTGACACTAGGCATAGGCGTTTACACGGTACAGGTAAAGTCAGCCGATGATGGTATAGGAGAGGTACTGGTAGAGGTTTATGAGGTAACCGACTAGGTGACTCTGGGATAGTTGAGTAAGATCTTAGATCGTCCGAAACTTAGGTATCTATTCACTTAGAGAAGTGCTTTGTTCCGAGAAAGCACATTGGTACCTCATTAGTACCTCCTAAAAGGAAAGGGAATTGGGTAAACTAGGAATCATTTAATCCTCTCGTTAGATGTTACCAAGGGAGATCATCGTTATCAACTTCCTCCTCGTATAACCCAGGGTTAACCGATGGTTCTGTTTGGGTTAACCCACCTGTTACGTTACGTTCCGTTATTGTTTCGTTTTGTTCTGTTTTCGTTTGGTTATGTTCTAGTTCGGTTAGGTTGCTGTTTAAGTTGCCTTTATCGTTGCTGTTTAAGGTTCCTTTGTCGTTCCGTTCCGCTTTCACTAATGCATTACTATCATCAGCGAGTACACCTGATACATCAGAGGAGTCTTTCGACGAAGGTCTTCCACCTTTCCTCCCATTCTTTCTGTTCTTAAGCAGATTAGCATTATTCTCTTCCCAGGAGATAACCCTGTAGTCCCCGCTCTCTTCAATCATTAAGGATGAAACGAGCAGAGCATCCGTAAGTTTCTTGTCGTCGAGGTCTTCGTACTGCTCAGCATTGCACATGAAGGCGATCTCTTCTGGATCAGTAGTTCCAAGGCATCCATTATCTGCTTTAGACTTACGGGTGATGCCCTCCAATTGGCAGCATAGGTTGACGTACATTTCAGTTGCGGCGGGATGACCCAGCTCTTTCTTAAACTTCTTGAACTGGCGGGATGTCATAAATTCGGGAGTTATATTCATACTTTAAATTTATTAGGTTTAGGATTAATAATTTTATTTGTTTAGGGTGATTATTCTTGGTTTGTTTGGTCGGAAGATTTTCCCAGAGATCAGCGGTGTTTTTGAGGCTTTACGGGTTTCTGAAGCGTTTTCTTGAAAGGAGCTATGCCAAGGTATGGGTTAAACCGTTTACCCGACATCGGCGGCGTTTCTTTTATTTTTTTAACACAGATCTCGAAGCACTTTTCACCGCGATAGAGGAACTCGAAATCATTGACGCCGATCTTCCTCAGTTTCGTTTCCAAAGAACGCCTGGCTTCATAGCTTCCAGCGAAGGGCCTGCAGAAAATGAACGATGTACCCCATCCGATGATCCGCCATGGACTCTTCTTGTCCCAGCTGCGCTCCTTCAAATGCTTCACTAATTCAGGGTGGTCTGTTTGCACCCTGTATTCTCCTGATGCTTTGAGGATGGGCCAAATCCAAGTCCCGTAAGCTCCTAGTGGTCGGTAATCGCGTGTCATTAAACGAGATTCCTTTCTAAGTACTTTTCAACGTCTTGTAGCCGTATGAGAATTCGGCGACCAATTCGTACGGTTACGATTTGACAAAGTGCGATTTCTTCGCGAAGTTTTCTTTCGGATATCGACAGCAGGTGTGCTGCTTCCACCACAGTAAGAATCGCTGGCGGATTGGATCTTAGTCGGTATGCGTTATTAGAATTGATATGCTTTGACATGCATACCACTATAGCAAATCGACTTTCGATTTTTTCGTATCCAGTTTAAGTGGACACTGTTCTAGATTGTATCAACAGGAGCACTGTCTTGTGCCAATCGTAAACCTATTTATGCTCGGCACCGAAAAATTGTAACGGTTCTGTCGTTTATTCGGAATATTCTGTAGCAGTTTTTAAAGTAGTGCCGTGTCAAGCGGTTTTTAAAGTAGTGCCGTGTCAATACCGCAAATCCGCATCAGCTAGGTTGCTTTAACTTTTTCTCTCGGATAAGTTCAATTAAAATACCTACGAGAAGATCCGCCGTCTCGCAATCAATCTTAATTTCGTTGGGTGGAGTTTTCCCAGATAGAAACTTGTTGTACGGACTACCAGATCGCATCTGATATTTTTTACCTCGGAGAAGTCGCCTTAGCTTGTTGTATCGGTGAGTGTAGTTTTTACCCAAAGAGTCTTTGTATCTATTCGCTAAATCGCAGAAATTTAAGTTGATCTCACACCATTCTCCATCATGAATCTGATCGGATGGTCGCTCGATCCCCAAGAGGCTAAGCCACGCTTGTTCAATCGCGATATCCGCCTCTAGAGCTGATGCATGTTCCGATGCCAGATAATCCAGCTCGCTCATCAGATTCGTCTCTGCTCTCTGGAACTCTGCTTGCTTGATATGCAAGCTCTCGACATCCTGTTTGTCTCGATCGTTTGTGCTGAGCAGAAGCATTCCAAGACGCTCGTCTATGCTCTCTAATCTAGCTTCTATTTTCCCAAGTAATCTTTCTGTTTCTTTGCTCATTCAAACAACTCTACCAATATTGTATTTTATCCAAGAGGCTCAATAGAGAAAAATGCCTCACCTTGCTCCTTGGTCGCAAGAGCACGGTAATGATCGAAGAGAACTTGGTCGCTGGCCTTGTGCCCTAACTGCCTAGAAGT
>Ga0233450_10001540_pt1 | contig 24000 bp, 34 predicted proteins | sample 011ome_30_FD_189956 | JGI IMG/M metagenome (GOLD analysis project Ga0233450, IMG submission 189956) | Coastal salt marsh microbial communities from the Groves Creek Marsh, Skidaway Island, Georgia - 011501CT (spades assembly) | ecosystem: Environmental > Aquatic > Marine > Intertidal zone >... | reverse complement strand
TAGACTAGCACCACGCGAGATGCTAACGTACCTTGATGGCCTGATTGTAGGCATGGACATGATGGAAGGGGCATACAAATGAGTATGTATATAGACACGGCATATCCTGACATAACACAGGACGCTAGGCTATCGTGTATCCTAACCAAGATGAAGGCACTCGCAGTCCAGATAGAGGATGCTGAGTGGGAAGGTCAGGATGTATCAAGCATGAGGCAGCAGCTATCAGGTCTAAAGTCTAGGCATGATGATGGCGCAACATATGAACCACTGTTTTGAGGGGAAAGACAATGATTAAGAACCTACAGCTAGTACTACCTAGCAACGAGGACAACGACTATCTACTATCAATAGCACAAGTAGATGGGGTGCATGAGATGGCACTGATGGAGTATGACAGTAAGGCAAAGGGCTATGTACTAGTCAGTGATCCGATCTATATCCATGATATCACTGAGATGTTTGACGTAATCCATGATGCCTTTGATGGTGAGTTGTCTATCTTTCTAAATCAATTCACCTTTGAGTTTGACTATGAGGTTGACAACGACAACGAGACTGTGCTAAGACTGGTGCATGATGAAGATAACACCAGTCACTAGAGCAATCATGCAATCAAGACGGAGACAAAGCAATGACCGATCATATGAAAGAGTATCACAAGAGAGAAGCAGCACGAAAGAAAGCAAAGAAGGACTTGCTAAAGGCACTCAATGCAGACCAGCAGCAAGCACTAAGGGACATGAATGAGATTGTTGGGGATGTATTACAAACCTTAACTGAGTGTCAGGATGTGTGGCTATCTCAAGTGGGTAAGCTAGAGACTGCTTACTATCGGGTAAACAATCTAGTATGGAGTAAGGATGATGCCTAGATACAGAGTAGCTATATGCCATGAGGAGTCTGTAGTTATTGAGTTAAGTGCAGACCATGAGGATCACGCAGAAGAACTAGCTTATGAACTAGCTGATGAGTATGGTACTGATATACCACCACAGTTCAGACCTGAGACAGTACACAGAGAGTTCTTTACACAGGATGCAATGGAGATTGACGATGCGTGATGCACAGATAAATGCTTGGAGAAACTGGGCTAACAAACGTAACACCTTTGATGATGCCTATGTACTAGGCTATGGTGCAGGGTATCACAACGACAAGTATGTTAACGCATACGACAAGGATACTGAGGCTAATTATCACATCAAGTTTAAGCATGGGTATACAGCAGGTAAACTACTAAGAGTTAAAGAGGAGGCAGGGGTATGAGCATGGGGTTCAAGCGTTGTCCATACTGTAATAACTGTGAGGCTGAAGCCTTGTATGCAGTGGATGGATTGATTGAGTGGTTCTGTATTAACTGTCTAGCTGAGTGGACAGAGGAACCAGAGGTAGATAGTAGGCCTGACTATGATGACAATGAACAGCGATACCTATAAGCATGGCAGGTATTGTCATAGTGTGGATTATTCTAATGCTAAGTACTACAGCTATAAGATGTGTGACTAACAATGAAGAATGGGAAGGCATACAGATGTTAGTACTGGTAGGTGGAGTGATAGTTATCGGTGTGTTAGGTTTAATAGTAAGTTAATAGATGTGAAAGGGGGTCTTCCTTTGGGGTACACTTTAGAAAATCAGTTAGCTTTAGAGATGGAGATGCTCAACGCTGGCATTGACAGGTTCAACAAAGAAAAGGATAAGGGTATAGACAAGGGGCGTGAGTCCACCACACTACACGGCAGGACTATCATAGCTACAGTGGTAGCAGGTACAGCGCAGGGTGTGGAAAGACTACAGACTACACCGACTAGCAACAGAGACATAGCCTATAAGAAACTGTCAGGCATGGATGCACAGAAGGTAGCATACCTAGCACTAGTGTCTATGGTTGATGGCATCAGCAAGGCTAACACGCTAATGAATGTAGCAAAGTCTATTGGTGCTAACGTAGAGATGCAGGACAGGCTAGAGAAGTGGATCAAGTTAGAGGGTAGCGTTGCTCGTAACACAATCAAGAAGGCTAACGAGAAGGGTGCTATTGCTAGACGCTACGGCCTCACACACAAGATGAACAAGGATGGCTATGGTGACCTAGCTTGGACTAAGGAAGAGCGTATCCACGTAGGTCTGAGGCTCGTTGACTGCATCATCCAGAACACAGGCATCGTTAGGTTAGAGAAGCAGCATACAAGTAGGAACAAAACGACTACGTTCCTGAGGGCTACACCTATCACTGAGGAATGGGTAGCTGCCTTCAATGACCACATGTCCACCACTCGTCCACGTTGGTCACCATGTATCATAGTACCTAAGGACTGGACAGATGTTGAGGGTGGTGGATACTATGGAGAGTTCTTGGATAAACTACCAATCGTAAGAAGGGGATAAGATGATACACCACATGAACAAGCTACGAAAGCAGGACTTATCTCAAGAGTTTGCTTGTCTTAACACACTGCAACACACACCATGGCAGATCAACCAGCCTGTGTTAAGCATCGTAAGACAGGTGTGGAATAGTGGACAGGAGTGGGCAGGTCTACCAGCTAGGACAGACAGACCACTACTAGCCTACCCATTCAGCAAGGAACCATCAGAGATGAACGATGCTGAACGTACAGAGTTTAAGAACTGGTCAAAGAAACGTAACGAAACCTATGCCTACAACAACAAGACAGTAAGCAAGCGCATCCAGATTGAGCGTACACTACAGACAGCAGAACGATACGCAAGGTATGATGAGTTCTACTATGTATGGCAGAATGATTTCAGGTCACGCAAGTATGCTAACAGTACGTTCATGTCACCTCAGTCTGCTGATTGGAGCAAGGGATTGCTGACATTCAAGCGAGGCAAGGCTATCAACAACTGGCATGACGCACGTTGGTTGTGTATCCATGGTGCTAACCTGTATGGTAACGACAAGATCACACTAGACCAGCGCGAGGGCTGGGCGTGGGACAATGCAGATGAAGTCAAACGTGTAGCAGATAACCCATATGATAACACATGGTGGTTGGATGCTGACAAGCCATGGCAATTCCTTGGCTGGTGCATAGAGTTTGCTGGCCTAGTGAAGCAGGGCTGGGGGTATGTGTCACACCTGCCTACGTCTGCTGATGGTAGCTGCAATGGACTACAACACCTGTCTGCTATCCTTCAGGATGCTAGGGGTGGTAAGGCTACCAACCTGATACCTGCTGACCTACCTCAAGATATCTACACTGAGGTAGCAGAGGGAGCAGCACAGTCTATTGGTAAGCTAGCTAATGAGGGTGACATTTTAGCCAAAAAAATTATGGAGTTTGGTATCAATCGCACACTCACCAAAAGACCAGTGATGATTGTCCCATACTCAGGCACACTACACGCATGTAAGGGCTACATCCATGAGGCTATACAGGATAGGATAGAGAAGGGAGAGCCTAACATCTTTGGTGATGACACGTTCAAGGCTAGTGTCCTGTTGTCTATCCATGTATGGGATGCTATCAATGGTGTGATTGAGTCAGCAAGACAGGTGATGGACTACGTTAAGGATGTTGGTGCAGTCTATGCACAGCACAACAAGCACATGGAATGGGTCACGCCTACTAACTGGCTGGTCATGCAGAACTACCATGACGTAGACAAGAAGCGTATCAAGACACACATCAATGGCAACCTGTTGCAGTTAGTATTCAACAGTGACGTTGAGAACACAGTGAGTAAGAAGCGTACTGCATCAGGGGCTAGCCCTAACTTCATTCACTCTATGGATGCAGCAGCTATGACTAAGACTATCAACAGTAGTAAGAGGGAAGGCATCAATGACTTTGCCATGGTGCATGACAGCTACGGCACACACAGTACTGACATGCCACGCCTGTCTCAGATACTACGCGAAGAGTTTGTAAAGATGTATACAGAACATGATGTGTTGACAGAGTTAAGACAACATGCTACTGTTGTACTAGGTACTGAAGATGTACCGCAACCACCAGCGAAGGGTACGCTAGACCTGAATAAGATACTGAACTCACAGTACTTTTTCGCATAGTTCTAAAGTGTACCTCTAGCCTAACTAACCATCGTAAGGAGTACGATATGATTATTAAAGGAACAGCAATGTGGGCTAAGGTCTTTGAACCAGACACTCGCTTTGTACCAGAAGGTGAATACTCAGCACAGGTTATTGTACCTGAGGCAGAAGCAGCAGAAGTTTGTGAACAGTTAGAGAAACTCATTGAGGTTGAGTTTGCCAAGGCTGTCAAGGAGAAGCCAGCACTCAAGGCTACCCTGTCCAAACGTCCAGTTGCAGAGCCACAGCTTGATGATGCTGGTGATCCAACAGGTAACGTGATCTTCAAGACTAAGCTGAAGGCTCGTATCAAAACCAAGGCAGGTGTAGTCAAGGAACAGAAGGTCTTTGTCTATGATGCCAAGAAGAACCTGATGCCTAGCTCAGTAGCAGTAGGCAATGGGTCAGTCATTAAGGTAGCAGTTGAACCATTCCCTTATGTGATGCAGTCAACCAAGCAGGTTGGTGTGTCGCTACGCCTCAAGGGTGTGCAGGTCATTGACTTGGTAGAGTATGGCAACCCTGCTGCCTCTATGTTTGACGAAGAGGATGGCTATGTAGCCTCAGCAGTAGCTAAGGATGACATGGCTGACAGCTTTGATGATGATGTGATGGTAGATGACGATGACCAAGGGGACTTTTGAGGCACGTGTCATCTCAGACCTTGATGAACGTGGCGTTCCATATGTATACGAGCCAGAGAAACTGGCCTACCATGTGGAGCGTCACTACATCCCTGACTTAGCTATCGGTAGTATGATTGTAGAACTCAAGGGTTATCTTAGACAGGATAGCCAGCGTAAGATGAAGGCAGTGAAGGCACAGTATCCAGAGTTGGATGTACGCTTTGTCTTTCAGAACGCTAGTGCTACAATTCAGGGTGCTAAGAAACGGAAGGATGGTACTAAGATGACATGTGGTGAGTGGGCAGACCGACAAGGTTTTGTCTGGGCAGAAGGAACTATACCTAAGGAGTGGCTAACATGAGTGTCATTGACATCAAAGAAGAATGGGTATCAGACGTAGACATGAACGCTGAGTTTGATATCAATGGACTAAGTGTATCAGTCTATGTAGATCAGCATGAACTAACACAGCATGTAAACTATTTTGACATGGCTCACGCTATGCTATCTGATGACATCAAGTATGATGATGAACTAATCATGGAGATAGTATACGGACTAGAGAACACTGCACAAACCTTGAGGAATGGGTTAGGTGGAAGAGAGTAGCGAACTCATTGGGCATGAAGCCTGTTTGAAATGTGGCAGTAGTGATGCCAATGCTTTCTATACTGATGGTCATCACTACTGTTTCTCTTGCAACACTTACACCCCACCAGAAGGAGAAGAGATGCAGACAGTAGTTAAGATGTTTGACTATGGCAATGACTTCTTAACACCAGAAGTTACTGACCTACCCAAGCGTAGGATTAACGAGAAGACTGCTAGGCATTGGGGTTATGGAGTGGCTGAGTACCATGGTAAGAAGGTACAGGTAGCCAGCTACTACAACAAGGAAGGTGATGTGGTAGCACAGAAGCTACGCTTTGCTAACAAAGACTTCAGTGTTATAGGTAGCCTCAAGGATGCTGGCCTGTATGGTCAACACCTATGCCGTGACAGTGGTAAGATGATTACCATTGTTGAGGGTGAGATAGATGCGCTAAGTGTTAGTCAAGTTTTTGACAACAAGTATAGTGTGGTATCCGTACCCTCAGGTGCAGCCGGAGCAAAGAAAGCAATAGCCAAACAGATTGAATGGCTATGTGGATACGATAGCATTGTCCTAATGTTTGACAATGATGCAGTGGGTCAGGCTGCTGCAATAGAATGTGCTAAGATACTACCACCTGACAAGTGTAAGATCGCCAAGCTACCCCTCAAGGATGCTAGTGAGATGTTACAGAATGGTAGGACTGCTGAACTGATTGACGCAGTGTGGTCTGCTAAGACATACAGACCTGATGGTATCCTAGCTGGTACTGATGTGTGGGATATGATCATTGCTAATGATGATAAGGATTCGGTAGCCTACCCATACGCAGGACTACAAGAGAAGACAGGTGGTTGTCGTAAGGGTGAGATCGTTACAGTGACAGCAGGTAGTGGTATAGGTAAGAGCCAGTTGGCTAGAGAGTTTGCACATAGCTTCCTCAGTCATGGTCACACCATTGGATACATAGCACTAGAGGAGAACATCAAGCGTACCTCACTAGGTCTGATGTCCATTGAACTTAACAAGCCACTACACCTACGCAACCATGACGTACCAGAAGAAGAACTACGCCGTGCCTTTGATGCAACAGTGGGATCAGGTAGAGTATACTTGTATGACCATTGGGGTAGCACTGACAGTGAGAACCTACTGTCTAAGATTAGATACTTGGTTCGCAGTTGTGAGTGTGACTACATCATCCTTGACCACCTGAGTATTATTGTCTCAGGTCTAGAGGGTGGAGATGAACGCCGTATCATTGACAATACCATGACAGCCTTACGCTCACTGGTAGAGGAACTCAACTGTGGTATGGTACTAGTGTCTCACCTCAAGCGTCCGTCTGGTGACAGAGGACATGAGGATGGCGCACAGACTAGCATGTCACAGCTACGTGGTAGTGCTGCTATCGGTCAGCTAAGTGACATGGTGATAGGCATGGAAAGAAACCAACAGGATACTGACAGACCTAACGTCAGTAACATCAGGGTCTTGAAGAACAGATGGTCAGGCGATACAGGCATAGCGTGTAGTCTTGAATACATATCAGAGACTGGACGTATGAATGAGATAGCATGGCAAGAAGAAGAAGAAATAGAACCAGAGTTTTAATAGTGCGGAGACACAAATGAAATACATATGGGACATTGAAGCAGACAACTTACTTGATGAAGTAACTCAGGTATGGTGTCATGTCTTCAGAGATGTTGACACTGATGAGGTACACACCTTTGACCCAACACAGACGCAGGAAGCCTTAGCCTTTATGGATAAAGCAGCAACAATCATTGGTCATAATGTTATTGACTATGACCTGCGTGTGATGAAGAAGTTATATGACTACACCTACAAGGGTGAGGTCATTGACACGTTGGTATACTCTAGAACAATCTGGCCTCACCTCAAGGAGCTAGACTTCACATCATACAAGAAGAATAACTTCCCTTCTAAGATGATAGGCAGTCACTCACTCAAGGCATGGGGCATTAGACTAGGAGAATTAAAAGGTGATTTCAATAGTGGCAGCGAGAGCTTTGCAACATACACCCCTGAGATGCTGGACTATTGCATCCAAGATACCCAAGTCACTGCTAAGTTGTACGCCAAAATCATTGCAAAAAATTTTAGCAAAGCAGCGTTGGACTTAGAGACTAGGGTACATACTCTACTACTAGAGCAGGAAGAAACAGGCTTTGACTTTGACCTGAAGAAAGCACAGTCCCTTTACGCTGAGATAGCAGGACGTAAGGCTACCATTGAGCAACAGCTAGTGGATACCTTTGAGCCTACCATCGTGGAGTTAAAGACTAAGACTAAGACTATCCCCTTCAACCCTGCATCACGACAGCAGATTGCTGACCGACTGATGAAGCGTGGCTGGGAACCTGAAGCCTTTACTGAAACAGGTGAGCCTAAGGTAGATGAGACTGTCTTGTCTGGTATTGATATGCCAGAAGCCAAGCTGCTCAGTGAATACCTGATGCTCAATAAGCGCATAGGCCAGCTTGCTACAGGTAAGCAAGCATGGCTCAAGCTAGAGAAGAAGGGTAAGATACATGGTAGAGTCAATCACATGGGTGCTGTTACCTCTCGTTGTACTCATTCCAATCCTAACACAGCACAGATACCAAGCGTGGGTGCGCCGTATGGCAAGGAGTGTAGAGAACTATTCATCGCTCCTTGCGGGTATAGTCTACTTGGTGCTGATGCTAGTGGTCTTGAGCTACGTTGTCTTGCTCATTATATGGCTGCTTATGATGATGGAGCCTACGCTGATGTGGTATTGAATGGTGATATCCATACTGCTAACCAACAGGCTGCTGGTCTTGAGTCACGTAACCAAGCCAAGACATTTATCTATGGATTCCTGTATGGTTCAGGTGATGAGAAGACAGGCAAGATCATAGGCAAGGGTGCTAAAGAAGGTAAGGCTATCAAGAAGAAGTTCTTGAAGAAACTACCAGCACTCAAGCTACTGAAGGATGCAGTATCCAAGGCAGCAGATGAGCGTGGGTTTGTTAAGGGATTGGATGGACGTATCATTCCAGTACGACACAGCCATGCCTCACTCAATACACTGCTACAAAGTTCAGGCGCATTAGTCTGTAAGATGTGGTATGTCTTTGTAGCTGACGCATTAAAGAAGGCAGGACTAGATGCCAAGATCGTAGCCTTTGTTCACGATGAGGTTCAAGTAGTAGTAAAAAAAGGACAGGAAGATGCAGCAGGGAGACTTATTCTTCAGTGTATGCGGGACGTTGAAAGACACTTCAACTTCCGATGCAGACTTGATAGTGAGTACAAGTACGGACGCAACTGGGCAGACACACACTGATGCTTATGAGTGTCGCACTTGTGGTATTGTTCAGCCTATCTGGAACTTTCCCACTCACCATGCAGATAGGAAGAGTATGTGCAAGTCATGTACGAGTGGACATAGGAAGGACATAGCCAAGCTACGTACAGAGAATGACTACCCTGATGATGACTACACTTGCCCTATCTGTGAGAAAGACATAGAGGAACTAGGTAAGTATGACCAGCCCATGATGAAGACATGGGTACTAGATCATTGCCATACCTCTAAGACTTTCAGAGGCTGGTTGTGTAGGTTATGTAACGATGGGTTAGGCAGGTTCAAGGACTCTAAAGAATTAGTCCACGCTGCTTACAAATATTTACAGGAGCATGATAATAAAAATGGACTTTGATTTTGTATGGAAGCTCATACTAACCTGCTCTTTCTTGAGTGTTAGTATTTGTCTTAGTGTTAAGTGGATCGTTGAAGCATACCTAGATTACATTCAGGTACAGACAGGCTTACGCATCCTAAGGAAACATGAGAAACAACAGGAGATAGATGATGACCCTACTGCTTATTGATGGTGACATCATTGCTTACAAGGCAGCAGCATCTGCTGAGGTAGCTACCAATTGGGGTGACGGACAGTGGACACTGCACTCCTTTGAGCCTGATGTAGAGGTACGCATTGATGATCAGATAACTAAACTTATGGAAGCACCAGCACAGGACTGTGTGATTGCTTTCACTGACAAGCATAACTTCCGTAAGGATGTAGCATCATACTACAAGGCTAATCGTAAAGAGACACGTAAGCCTATGCTGCTTGGGTATGCTAAAGAATATATGTCTAAACAATACAACACAATTATGTACAGAAACTTGGAGGCCGATGATGTCTTGGGAATATTGGGTAATAAGAACCCAGATACTATTATATGGTCTGAAGATAAAGACCTGCTTACTATACCAGCAAAGCACTGGATCAATGGCGAAGTGGTTACAGTCACTGAAGCAGAAGCTGACTACCAGTTCTTCTATCAAACACTGGTTGGTGACAACACTGACAACTATAAAGGCTGTCCCTCAGTGGGTGGTGTCACAGCTAACAAGCTGCTATCGTCTAGTTGTACGTGGGACACAGTGGTTGCTGCGTTTAAGAGTAAAGGTTTATCTGAAGAAGTAGCACTAGAGAACGCAAGGCTAGCACGTATCCTACGTGATGGTGAGTACAACACAGAGACTGGTGAGGTAAAGCTATGGACACCCTAAGGCATGAGGAATACATGAAGCAACAGGACATGGTGAACAGCCCTGCCCACTACGCAGCTAGTGGCATTGAAACTATTGACTACATCGTTGACGTATTAGGTGATTGGGATGCCATCAGCTACTGTCATGGTAATGTCATTAAGTACACAGGCTCACGCCTGTTCAAGAAGGGCAATCCTATTCAGGATGCAGAGAAAGCTATCTGGTATCTAAAGAAGATGGTAGAGCTTATGGAAAAAACTAAGGGAGTAAACTGGTAATGAGTGTTGATATACATCCAGACATTGTGACGTACAAGGTAGAGACTTATGATGATGATGGTAAGGTAACGACATCAACACAACAGATGTTTGTAACTGAGGGTGATCTACATGACCACCTATACCATTTCAAATCTTTCCTACAGGGTGCAGGGTTTAATTATGTAGACAGTGTGTATGCTATCAAGAGTGATGGTGAAGAGGTAGGTGAGGAATGAACTTCAGTGAGTACCAGAAGAGAGCTAATGCTACTGCTATTTATGACAGTAAGTTTAGTATCCTTTACCCTACCCTTGGCCTAGCTGGTGAAGCAGGTGAGGTAGCAGAGAAAGTAAAGAAGATCATCCGTGATAACAAGAGTATCATTGATGAGAAGGAGAGCGTAGCTAAGGAGCTAGGTGATGTATTGTGGTACGTTGCAGCAGTAGCACGTGACATTGGTTATAGCCTAGAGGTTATAGCTGAGATGAACATTGAGAAACTAGAGAGCCGCAGGGAACGTGGCGTACTACAAGGGAACGGAGACAATAGATGAGTAGCAATTACCTACCAACTGACTACCAAACATTCATTGCTACTAGCAGATATGCACGATGGCTAGAAGAAGAGAACAGGCGAGAGACTTGGCCTGAGACAGTACAGCGATACATCAACTACATTGCTACTACTGGTCTACCCCCTAAAGACTTGGAAGAGATTGAGGAAGCTATCATCAACCTTGAGGTGATGCCTAGCATGAGAGCTTTGATGACAGCAGGGGTAGCAGCAGACCGTGACAACACCTGCATCTATAACTGTAGCTACCTACCAGTGGATCACATCCGTGCCTTTGATGAGGCTATGTTTATCCTACTGTGTGGTACTGGTGTTGGCTTCAGCGTAGAGCGTCAGTCTATCGTAAAGCTACCTGACGTACCTGAAGCATTAGACATGAGTGATGATGTCATTGCAGTTAAGGATAGCAAGGAAGGCTGGGCTAGGGCTTTGCATAAGCTACTATCACACCTATACTCAGGTGACATTCCTAAGTGGGACTTGTCTAAGATCAGACCAGCAGGTGCTAGGCTCAAGACCTTTGGTGGTAGAGCCAGTGGACCTGAGCCACTTGATGACTTGTTCAAGTTTGTTGTAGCTAAGTTCAAGGGTGCAGCAGGACGTAAGCTGACTAGCATTGAGTGTCACGACATCATGTGTAAGATTGGTGAGGTTGTAGTCGTGGGTGGTGTACGCCGTTCAGCTATGATTAGCCTGTCTAACCTAAGTGATGGACGCATGGCACATGCTAAGTCTGGTAGCTGGTGGGAGAACGAGGGTCAACGTGCGTTGGCTAATAACTCTGTAGCCTACACAGACAAGCCTGACATGGAAGGGTTCATGCGTGAGTGGCTATCCCTAGTGGAGTCTAAGTCTGGTGAGCGTGGCATCTTCTCACGTATAGCAGCAGACAATCACGTAAAGATGAACGGACGCAGAGAGACAGGACATGAGTGGGGTACTAACCCATGCTCTGAGATCATCCTACGCCCATACCAGTTCTGTAATCTAACAGAGGTAGTGGTACGTGAGCATGATGACCTAGAAAGTCTACGCCGTAAGGTACGACTAGCCACCATCCTTGGTACAGCACAGTCTACCTTCACAAAGATGCCATACTTGCGTAAGATTTGGCAGAAGAATACTGAAGAAGAGCGTCTGCTTGGTGTCTCATTGACAGGCATCATGGACAATCCTGTACTATCTAAGACTGTTGATAGCCCTCGCTGGTTACAAGAGTTGAAGGTACAGGCTATTGATGTCAACCGTGTCTATGCTGACAAGCTAGGTGTACCTGCTTCTGCTGCTATCACCTGTGTCAAACCATCTGGTACTGTATCCCAGCTTACTGATACAGCTTCTGGTATTCATGCAAGGCATAGTGCTTACTACATTCGTACTGTTCGTGGTGATAACAAAGACCCACTGACACAGTTTATGAAGGACAGTGGTATCCCTGCTGAACCATGTGTGATGAAGCCTGACTCTACTACAGTGTTCAGCTTCCCTACTAAGTCACCAACAGGTGCTGTTACTCGTAACGATATGACTGCACTAGAGCAGCTAGAACTGTGGAAGAACTACGCCCTTAACTGGTGTGAACACAAACCATCTGTGACTATCACAGTCAAGGATGCAGAGTGGATGGCAGTAGGTGCATGGGTTTATGAGAACTTTGACATCTGCTCAGGTATCTCATTCCTACCACACAGTGACCATTCATATGCACAGGCTCCATATCAGGATATTGATGAGGAAACATATAACAATCTCAAAGAAAAGATGCCAGCCTCAATTGATTGGACAGCCTTATCTTTGTATGAGAAGGAAGATACTACATCAGGTAGCCAGACATTAGCATGTACGGCTGGTGCTTGTGAGTTAGTAGATATCTAAAGTGTACCTCTTAGCGAAAGTGAACTTACTATGGTGAATGTATTAGGATATTCATTGAACATTACTACTGCTTTACTAAACGCTTTACAGGAACTTTATCCCGATAAGCTTCCGCACGAACAAATCACCTCTGAGGAGCTAGCGTTTCTCAGGGGTCAACAGTCAGTAGTAAAGAAACTTACAGATATTTATAACGAAGATTATGGGGAATAAAAATGGGTGGACTATTTGGACCAAAACCTCCTAAGCCGCTGCCAGCACCTGCTCGTCCTGTAACTGCTGTCGCTAAGACACCAGACATTGAGCTAGCTGATCAGGGTTTAGAAGCAGATCAAATTCAAAAGAAAAAAGGCAAGCGTAAGCTACGTGTTGATACCGTAGATACTGCTATGCAAACAGGTAGTTCTGGTTCAGGACTACAAATTCCAACGACAACGGTGGTGTAACATGGGTGGAGCTATTAGAAATCTAGGTAGAGCTACAGGTATTATTAGTAAAAAGAAAGCACCTTCTATCGCAGCCCCCTCTACTGCACCAGCCACTGCTGCTGCTAGGGATATGGGTGATGAAGCTGAAGCCACAGTAGAGACAGACTCTGGTATGATTGGGCGTAAGCGTAAAGGCAAGAAAGCCTTGGTCACTCAGACGGCTGCTGCTAACGTAGGTGGTGAGGGTGGCTCAGGGTTGAACATCCCTGTCGTATAGGAGATCAGTATGGGTGCTTTAACATGGAACACTGGCGAAGCTAAGAAACTCATGGGCAGAGATGCTGATGATGAGGAAGAAATGCTAGCCGAACCTACTGACATGATGCCTGATACTACTTCATCTGCTCCTACTATTGAACAGAGTGAGCGTATGAAAAAGTATAAAAGCAAGATTATTGTATAAGGAATAACACATGGAACAAGATGTAGGTACAGTAGCTAAACGCTACAGCCAACTAGAAAGTGAACGAGACACGTTCCTAGAACGAGGGCGAGAAGCAGCAAGGCTTACTATTCCTACTCTTTTACCAGAGGAAGGTCATAGTAGTTCTTCTATCTATGCCACACCTTATCAGGGTATTGGAGCAAGAGGCGTAAACAACCTAGCATCAAAGCTATTGCTTGCCCTACTACCACCAAACAGTCCATTCTTTAGGCTGACTATTGATGACTTTGACCTGCAACAACTAGCAGGTGAGAACCGTGGTCAGGTAGAAGAAGGACTTGCACGTATTGAACGTGCTGCCATGCAAGAGATTGAAGGTAAGTCTATTCGTGTGCCTGTATTTGAGGCACTGAAGCTACTTATCGTTACTGGTAATGCCCTTGTCTACATGCCCAAAGAAGGTGGAATGAAAGTATTCCGTCCTGACCGTTACTGCACTAAGCGTGACGCTATGGGCAACGTACTAGAGATTATTACCAAGGAGTCTATGGCTCCATCCACACTACCTGATGAAGTGAAGGACATGATCCCACCATCAGATACTCCTGTTAAGAGCTACGACTTGTACACATGCCTTAAGCGTGTGGATAACAGGTATGAAGTCATGCAGGAAGTGGCTGGTATTACTATTGAGAAGACTAAGGGTAAGTTTAAGCTAGACCAAAGTCCCTTTATTCCACTACGGTTCATCCGTATTGACGGTGAGGACTATGGGCGTGGCTTTATTGAGGAATACATTGGCGATCTACGCAGTCTTGAGGCTTTAACTAAAGCTATTGTACAGGGCAGCGCAGCATCAGCTAAGGTATTGTTCCTTGTACGGCCTAATGGTACTACAAAGACTAAAGACCTAGCTGCTGCACCTAATGGTGCGTTCCTACAGGGTGACAGTAACGATGTGTCTACCCTACAGGTAGCCAAAGGTGGTGACTTCCGTGTTGCACTAGAGACTATGCGTATGATTAACGATAGACTTGGTGCTGCCTTCCTGCTAAACTCCTCTGTACAACGTGCAGCGGAGCGTGTAACAGCAGAAGAAGTACGCTTCATGGCACAGGAACTAGAGACAGCCCTTGGTGGTGTGTACTCTATTCTATCTCAGGAGTTTCAGCTACCACTAATTAACCTACTGCTTGAGTCATTAACTAAGCAGGGTAAGATGCCACGTATGCCTAAGGAAAGTGTCAAGCCTACTGTTGTTACAGGTATTGAGGCACTAGGACGTGGACAGGACTTGAATAAACTAGCATCTTTCTTACAATATCTTCAACCGCTGGGGCCAGAAGTTATTCAGAGTGAGATGAACTTAGGTGATTACATTGATCGCCTAGCTGCATCACTTGGTATTGATACCTCAGGACTCATTAAGTCACCTGAGCAGAAACAACAGGAACAGATGATGCAACAACAAGCGCAACAAGAACAGATGGAAGCTCAAGCAGCTATGCAGATGGCACAGAGTGCTGCTCCGCAACTAGCTAAAGGGGCTGTAGAAGGTTAGGAAAATACATGGCAGACAGTATTAACACTTATCAAGAAGAACCTGCTGAGTCACAAGAGCATATTGATGCTATGCTGGCTAAAGTAGAAGGTAGTCAACAAGACCCTGAACGTCCTGAATGGCTACCCGAAAAGTTCAATTCAGTTGAGGATATGGCTAAAGCATACTCTGCATTAGAGAGTAAGCTAGGCCAACCTCAGCGGGAAGAAGAGTCAGAGGTAACAGAAGAACAGGTAGCAGACGCTTCCCCTTCTGATATTGCTGATGCACTAGATGCAAACGGCCTAGACTTTGATGCGTTCCAGCAGGAATACGAAGAGCTAGGTGGACTAACTGAAGATGCTTATGCGGCACTAGCTGAGGCTGGTTTCTCAAAGGCAGTAGTAGATTCATGGATTGATGGACAGAACGCACTGTCTCAACAAGTCCAGTCAAGTATGTACAACCTAGTAGGTGGTGCAGAACAGTATCAAGAACTCGTACAGTGGGCAGCAGATAACCTACCCGCTGACGAGATTGATGCCTTTAACTCAACAATGGGATCGCGCGACACTAACATGATTAAGTTGGCGATCCAAGGTCTTAATGCTCGTTATCGTTCTGAGGCAGAACCTCGTCTCCTTTCTGGACAGACAAGTTCTGTGTCCTCTGGCGGGAAGTTTGAAAGCAATGCAGAATTAACTGCTGCTATGCGTGACCCCAGATACGAGAAAGACCCCGCCTACAGACAGCAGGTTGCCAATAAGTTAGCCAAGTCTAGTCTGTTCTAACATTGTTGCATGGGGTTGGGGGAATTGTATAAGAGTTCCCCCTTCCTTCTAGTTACATTACGGTGTATCTAGAAGGGATAACATCCCTAACACGAAGCTAAACATAACAAACGATTACCCCTGACCCCTTGCGAGGGACAATCTTGGAGAAAGGATGTAGTGTAATGCAGAGTGTACTTTAACTCACATTAACATTACTAAGAGGTAATTTTAAAATGGCACAAGCTGCTTCAAATCCGGCCTATAGCGTAAGCTTTCAAGGCCAGAATAACCTAACAGGTGACGTACGTGACCTGTTTCTCAAGCTGTATGCAGGGGAAGTCCTGACAGCTTATGAGGAAAAGAAAGTCCTTATGGACAAGGTGCGTACTCGCACAATCTCAAAGGGTAAGTCTGCTTCATTCCCAATGACAGGCCGTGCAACTGCTGAGTACTTGACCCCAGGAAATGAGATCACAGGTGGCTCAATCCGTGCGGGTGAGCGTATCGTCACAATTGACGACTTGCTTATCTCAAGCCAGTTCATTGCTAACATTGATGAAGCTATCAACCACTATGATGTACGTTCAATCTACTCAAAGGAAGCTGGTATTGCACTAGCTAACGAAGCAGATCGGAACGTAGCTCGTATGCTTGTTAAAGCTGCATTGGCTACTAATGCTACTGCTGCTGCTGGTCTGATCCAAGACTACAAAGCCTTCACTGAGGAAGACTTCACATCTAACGTCAACATTGGTACAGCTACTGCTGACTCTCTTGATCCAGCTAAGATTGCTAAGGCTATCTTTGATGCCAAGAAGACCATGGACATTGCTAACGTACCATCAGACAACGCTGTAGTTGTCCTTCCACCAGCACAGTACTATGCACTGATGGATGTAACTGATGGCTCTAAGCTGACATACATGAACAAAGACTTTGGTGGCAATGGTTCAGTTGCTTCAGGTATGGTTCCGTCAATTGCAGGTATTCCTGTAATCATGTCAAACCATGCTGACGTAACTAAGCTGTACACCAACTTCACAACTGGTGATCCGGCTGAGGGTGTTACTATTGACAACCAGCCACTAGCAAACACTGCTGGTTCTGGACGCACTACTCACTATGACCTTCCAACTGCTGCTGTAGATGGACGTGACATGGTTGCAGAAGCTGCTAAGTTCCGTGGCTTTGTCTTCACACCAGAAGCTGTTGCTACTGTCAAGTTGCTTGACTTGGGCATGGAGTCTGAGTACCAGATTAATCGTCAAGGCACACTCATGGTTGCTAAGTACGCAATGGGGCATAACGTCCTGCGTCCTGCATCATGTATCGGTCTTGTAGAGGTCTAAGAATATTGGGGGTAGCTTAACGGCTACTCCCTTTTTTGCTTTGGAGTATGATATGCCAGAAGTAGCAGGTAAAGAATACAAGTATACTAAAGAAGGCATTGCTAAGGCTAAGGCTGCGTCTAAGAAGACAGGCAAGAAGATGTCCTTTGGTGGTAAGCCACAGAAGCAGGTAGCTGCTATCATGGCTAAGTATGGAAAGAAAAAGTAATGACTATTACACACGCAGGAGAAACCTTTAAGGGTTTGCGGATACCTAAAAGAACGCCAAATGCCTCTAAGTCTCATGCGGTGTTAATAGGTACTACTAAAAAGCCGGAGATAATTAGGTACGGACAAAAGGGTGTTAAGACTAATCAAACAGTAGGTCAACGCAATGCATTTGAAAACCGCCATAAAAAGAATATAGCTAAAGGTGAAACAAGTGCAGCATATTGGGCTGCGAAAACTAAATGGGACCCATCCAAGACACAATCATCGTCTAAGAAATGGGTAAAGGGTAGTTAAATGGCAGGAACAAGTAAATTAGATGCAGTCAACACAATGCTATCTTCCATTGGTGAAGCACCAGTAAGTAGTTTATCCTCAGGATTGATTGAGGCTGAGATTGCAGAAAGTATCTTAGATACTATTGACAGAGAAGTACAGTCTATGGGCTGGCACTTCAACACAGAATTAAACAAAAGTTTCGCTCAGACACCAGCAGGTGAGATACTACTCCCCGCTGATATTCTTAGAGCAGATGCTACGCTAAAGGCCAATGCGCCTAATCTTGTACAGCGTGGCTTAAAAATGTACGACAGAGTTAATCACACTTTCATCGTTGGTACAAACGCTGCCCTTGATGTAGTAGTGCAGTTAGTCTTTGATGACCTACCAGAAGTAGCAAAGCGTTACATTGTATTACGTGCTACTCGTATCTTCCAAGATCGTGTGGTAGGTTCTAACACACTACATGATTTCCAAGAGAAAGATGAACAACAGGCTTTAGTCCAGCTTAAAGATTTTGATAAGGCTGCTGATGACCATAACATCTTTGACAACTATGATACCTTTAGCATTATTGATAGGCAGGGACGGAGAACAATCTAATGGCACTCATCAGTCAATCTATCCCTAACCTTATTAACGGTGTATCACAACAGCCACCATCACTACGTCTGGCTACACAGGCAGAGCTTCAAGAGAACGCTCTGTCAAGTGTGGTAACAGGATTGTCTAAGCGTCCTAGCTCTGAGCATATTGCTGATCTAGGTACTATTGCTAATCTGGATAAGGCTTTCATTCATACTATCCGTAGGGATGAGAATGAGTTTTACTCTATGGTGGTAGATACGGCTGGCACTATCAGGGTGTTTGACAAGGATGGTGTCTCTAAGACTGTCACCAATAACGCTGCCAGTTATCTGACAGGATTGACTGACCCTAGCTTAGAGTTGGCTGCTGTATCCATTGCAGATGTAACCTTTATTGTAAACAAGAATACGGTAGTAGCTCAAGGCACTACCACAAGTCCTACACGTAACCCTGAGGCATTAGTATATGTACGTCAGGCTGATTATGCCTCTACATATCGCCTAAAGCTAACTAAGGGTGGAAGCACAAGTACTGTAGAATTTGCTACAAAGTCCTCAACACAGGACAGTACTAGTGCTACACAGAATGCAGAGCGTGGTGCATCTACTGACTTGATTGCTGAGAACTTAAATACATTCTCAGGTACTGGTGTTAATACTAGTTACTATGAGAACATTACTAACGCTAGTGCTGTTACTGGTTTAACACTAACACGCTATGGCTCAGTAATTCACGTTCAGTCTACTGATAGTACAGACTTCCAAGTAGAAGTAGGTGACTCTCATGGTAACGAACACTTGCTTGTGTTCAAGGATGAGACACCAGACTTTAAGAAGCTTCCTGTTGAGGGACCAAATGACTTTGTTATTGGTGTGTCTGGTGATAACCAGAAGGCACAGGATGACTACTATGTTAAGTTCAGTAACGGTGTGTGGAAAGAAACAGTAGAGCCTAATGTCATTATTGACTTAGATAACGCTACCCTTCCACATAAATTATCAAAGCTACCTAGTGGTGACTTTCAGTTTGATGAAATCAACTATGCTGACCGTAAGGTAGGCAACGATGACACAAACCCCTTCCCTTCTTTTGTAGATTATACAATTGCTGATATCTTCTTTCATCGTAACAGGCTAGGCTTACTTGCTGATGAGAATGTTATCTTTGCTAGGGCAGGTGAGTTTACAGAGTTTGACTTCTTCCGTAAGTCAGTACTAACTATCGTAGACAGTGATCCTATTGACGTAGCAGTATCCTCTAACAAGGTCAGTATCCTTAAACATGCTGTACCCTTTAACGAAGCACTACTGTTGTTCTCTGAATTAACACAGTTCAAAGTTACTGCTGATCCTATCCTTACACCTGAAACTATTAACGTAGCTAATACTACTGAGTTTGAGGCTAGTCTTATAGCCAAGCCAGCACAGGCTGGTAAGTATGTATACTTTGCTACTAAGCGTGGTGCTTGGTCAGGCATGTGGGAGTACTTTGTAGATACTGACACTGATGTCAATGATGCTACAGAGACTACAGCGCATGTACCAGAGTACCTTAGGGGTGTTATAACAAACATTCAGGCATCGTCTAACGAAGACATGCTTATTGCTCAGGCTGCTGATGATCCTACAGCTATCTATGTATATCGTTACTATTGGAGTGGTAGAGAAAAGCTACAGTCTTCATGGTCACGTTGGGTATTTGATGGTGATGTAGTAGGTGTATCATTTAACCTGTCAGATATCTACGTTCTAATTAAACGTAGTAACAACCTATTCCTAGAAAAGATTAACTTGTCTGTAGATGATGCCACAGTGTATACTACAGGTAACTTCTCTATTCACTTGGATAGAAGGGTAATGTTGGAAACAGGTGGACTTACTACTGTACCTTATGTAGACTCTAATGTGGTATATGTAGACCAGACAGGTAAGCTTATTCCTCTTAGTGATGTAGCTGCAAAGCTAGCTAACTCTGAGAAGGTCTTTGCTGGTATTCCGTTTACATTTAAATACCAATTCTCTGAGCCTGTACTAAAGCAGGATAACAAACCTATTACTACTGGACAATTACACTTAAGAAACTATGCTGTTGTGTATAACAAGACAGCCTACTTTACTGTAAAAGTAACACCTCTTAAGCGTTCACCTTATACACGTACCTTTACAGGCCGTGTGGTGGGTAGTGGTGCTAACATACTTAGTGCTGCTGCTATTGAGTCTGGTACGTATCGTTTTGGTGTGTTAGGCCACGCTGGTGCAGTAGATATTTTATTAGAAAGTGATAACCACCTACCCTGCATCTTCCAATCAGCAGAGTGGGAAGGGTTCTTTGTCCTACGTTCAAGGAGAATGTAATGAAACTGCATGTGAGAGCAAGTACTCAAGCTGATGTAGATCATCTGGCAACAAACCTAAGACCAGAAGACACACAGGAAGTACTAGCCTCACATGGCAGTGTCAAGGTAGCACTGCAAGAAGGCTTTGATCTATCAGAAGAATGTTGGACTATTGTAGTAACAGAGACAGGCGAACTAGCTGGTATGTATGGTGTAGTTGGTCTAGATGATATGACAGGTATACCATGGCTACTTACAGCCCCTCCACTAAAGAAAGTTTGGCGGCAATTTATGCGTGACTCTCTGACATGGATTAACAAAGTAAACAAAAAGTATCCAGTACTAACCAATGCGTGTGACGCTGAGTATACAGTAGCACTCAATTGGTTAAAGTATATAGGATGCGTATTCATTAAGAGACATGACACATGGGGTGTTGGTAACAAACCCTTCTTAGAATTTGTGAGGATATAAAATGGACCCATTTACTATGATGACCATTGCTGGTGGCATAGCAGAGTTTGGTCAAGCAAGTCAACAGGCAAAGATAGATGAAGCTAGATATCAACAAAACAGAATTAATGCTGCTGAAGCACGTGATCTAAAAATACAAAGTTTAAACAAACGAGCTATTCAGGAATCAGAAGCAGCCTCTGGTCAAAAATTAGAACTAGCTATCAAAGCTCTGGAAACAGAAGGCGCACAGATTGTTGCGGCTGGTGAGGCTGGTGTATCTGGTAACTCTATAGACTTACAAAAGAAGATGACTACTGCACGACAGTTACGTGGTACAGATGTGATTAACTCTAATGTAAATCAAATCCTTGATGCTATTGATGATCAGCGTATAGGTTACAACACAGAAGCTTTAAATCGTATTAACTCTATGCCACGTGGACAGCAACCTAGTTTCCTCAAGGCTGTAGTTAGTACTGCTGCTAAGGCTTACGCATCAGAACTTAGTGTAGCTGGTAGAGGTGAAGGTAGTTACTTAGAGAGTATTGGGTTAGGTGGTCCACCTATAAAGAACATGCCCTTTAAACTTGATGTACCATCAATGGGTAGTTAAGAGGAAAACATGGCAAAACAAAGAGTACAGGTAGCCCAGCTTAATGCTCCTACACAGGCTAATTTACAGGGTGGTACTGCTCCTGTTGTTGAAACAATGCGAGTACTTGCACCAGACCAAACTCCCGAAACCCCTTTAAGTTCTTTTATATCTGCAATTGCTCCTGCCTTTGAAGCAGACGCTACTGAACGTAAAACTAAACGCTTACGTAAAGAGCAAGAGATTGCTAATGGATTAAGAAAGAAAAAAGAAAACCAGCTAGAGCAAGCACGTGAATCACTGATTGCTGAAATGGCTATAGATTATGTTAAGAATGAAAAAGATTATCTAGAATTAGAAGAATCTGAAGTTCTAGCTAAACGTCAAAAGTATCATAGTAATTATACAAACAGTCTTAGAGAAACTGGTAGATTTGATGCAGACCTTATAGATGCTTTAGAGGGTGACTTAGCCCTAGCTGATGTAGCTTTTGTTAAAGGAAAGTTTGTTCCTGCTAAGATTGATCGTAATTATCAAGAGATTGATAACGGATTAACTGACAGTATACTAGCTATCAACGCCCAAGTAGCAGCTAAAGCTATAACTTTAGAGTCAGGGGTAGAGCAGGTTGCAGCGTTACGTCAAAGCTTTCTAGAAGCACATCCAGATCGTTATCGTGATGATGCTGCAATAAATGATGTTTTAGTAAAATTAGCTGACACTGACACAAATGATCCCACTAGAGTCAATAGCCCACTTGTTGCTTATCTAAGTGGACCTGAATCAAAAAACCAACTTAACATAACACGTAACCGTGAAGTCGGTGCAAAGATTGCCAAACGTCAAGCTGCTGTTACTAAGAGTACAAAGACTGCTTTAACACAAGCAGCAGAAGATAGCTTTACCAGCGCAGTAGCTGATCAAGTTATTGCTGGTGATTTTCAAAATGTAAACACAGCTACAGAAACAAAAGCTACAGTTAATGTTGATGGTACACCAGTAACTTTTACAAAGAAGTTTTCTAAGGCTGACTTTATAGGTCAACTAGAAACTAAGGTTGCAGCAGAGCTTGAACAACTAAGCAAGATGCCTGATACTACTGACCTAGAAAAAAGAATAAAAGCTAATACTATAGCTGAGGCACAGCGTAGACATTATGCTGGATATGCAGCGTTAGGTGGTAAACCTCCCGAAGTTACAGCAGCCTTAAGAGATGCTAAAGCTTATTGGACAGGTGATATGAACCTGACTGAGAAAATAGGTGATGAGACTATACGTCCTAATCTTCTTATGGCTGAGAAAGCTTACAACCAACTAGAAAAAGTTGAACAGTATCTAGGATCAGATGGTGTGTCTTCTATGTTTGATGGTGATAAAAAATCATTAAGTATGTACCGTACAATGAAGAGTGCATTACAAGCTAATCAAACTTTTGCACAAGCTATAGATACTGCTCAGAGATTTGACATTAATAATGCTCCTAAGTTAAGTATTACTGTTGATCAAATTAGGGATCAGGTTGACTATGGTGGTCCAATTGGTTTATTTATGACATCAGATATGGCTAAAGCAGCTAATCTAGGTGCCTTAGTAGCTGATGCAGAAAACTTAGCCAGAATAAAAATGTCTACCAATCCTTTGATTACTGAACAAGATGCCATGAAAACTTCTATTGAAGAAGTGGCGGCTGATTATAAACCTATGACTATGCCAGAAGGTACAGTATTGGCTATTAAGGCAGAAAGTGGCTCTCATCAAGAACGGAATACAGTTGCCGCTGAAGAAGCTTTAAGAACGGCAATGAATAATCCAGATTTTGTAGAAGCAGTTAGTGGGCTTTATAATCTTCCTGCTTATAGACTTGTTCCTACAAGTGTATTAGGTGTAGAGAGTGTTAAACGAGTTGGTGGCTTTACTTTATTAGTTCAGAATGATACAACTAATGCTAATCAATTACAAGTGTATGTAGCTGGATTAGATAATTCTGGAAAAATTGATGCTGCAAAAGATATGTATCCAATAGGAAAGATTGATTTAACAACTATTGCTGAACAACAGAAGTTTAAATTTATTGAAGATACTTTAGGTAAGCATCAGCAAACTGTTGCTCCTATTGTTGAGTCTACTCCTGAGGATGATATTGAATTAAGTTATACTCCAACTGTTACTAAGTCTTTTGCTGAGATGACACCAGCCGAACTTCTTGAAACAGATGTAGCACAGAGCTTAGGTAAAGCTTTCTCAACAGAAAACTTTTATCTACAAAAAGCTTTAGAATTAAATGAAGCTGCTGTTAAAGGTATTGTTGACGTAGGTAAGAAAGTATTAGAGACTGTTAATCCTGTAACTGAAGCTAATGCTACAGCTACTATTATGAAGGATGAGGGTTTCTCGTATACTCAGTATGAAGATATGGGTAAGAAGTCAGTAGGTCATGGCTTACAGGTAGAATCTCTTGAGC
>Ga0233450_10001526_pt1 | contig 24104 bp, 22 predicted proteins | sample 011ome_30_FD_189956 | JGI IMG/M metagenome (GOLD analysis project Ga0233450, IMG submission 189956) | Coastal salt marsh microbial communities from the Groves Creek Marsh, Skidaway Island, Georgia - 011501CT (spades assembly) | ecosystem: Environmental > Aquatic > Marine > Intertidal zone >... | reverse complement strand
TCTGATTCAACTGCCCAAAAAGCTTTCAGATAATCACTTTGTCTTTCTTAATCTCTTGAAAATTCTGTATCAACTAGCTTCCTTACCAGCTCTGCGCGTATGTGCTTTTTTTATGAGCAATCAATAATATTACTACCTAAAAATCTAACCACAATTAAGGCAGTTTGTACGCCACCAACTGCGCGGCATTTCCGCTTTCTCCAGGCGCATTCCCGTTCACTGCCACGATGATATATTGTTTTCCTAAATGGGAATAAGTCATCGGCAAACCGGTTTGGGGACCTGATGGCAGTCGAGTACGCCATATTTCCTGCCCGGTTTGCTTATCGTAGGCATGTAAATAAGGCTGCCCATTCGCCCCTTCTCCGGCAATTAACAGACTTTTTGTCACCAGCAAACCTGCCTGTGCACGACTTCCAGTAGGTGGAACATTGGTAAGACCCGCCTCGTCAAGCTGAGCCTGAATAGTAGGCGGCGTATCACCGTTTGGTATCTGCCAAGCAATCTCTCCCCGATTCATATCATAGGCAGTGATTCTGCCATAGGGAGGCTTGAGCAAAGGCAGACCAAAGGGAAGATCTGGCAAACCACCACTCATTCTGTAATCGGTATAGTCTGGATCTTCGGGTCGGGCTGGCAGATTTGGCTCAAGGCCGAGAACTGTTGGGTTGGTTATTGAACCAACATACACAAACCCAGTTTCCGGATCAGCGGCACCGGAGGGCCAGTTCGCACCTCCACCAAAACCGGGTAACTGAAGCGTACCGACATTGTCCTGCGATACCACAGAAGCCGGAGTGTAAATTGGTCCAGTGGTATAGTTTGTCAGTGCCTCGATTGCTGTGGCACGTAATTCAGGAGTGAAGTCGATCAGGTCATCTTCACTATAACCTTGAACATCAAAGCCAGGTGGCTGGGTTGGAATTGGCTGGGTTGCTGATGTCCACTCACCGGGGACCGTGGTTTGCGGCACCGGGGTTTCAATGATTGGCCATACAGGCTCACCGGTGACACGATCAAAAACATAGGCGAATGCTTGCTTGGTTAGTTGAACGACTGCCTTGATTTCACGCCCGCCGACATTCAGGTCCAGTAAAATAGGATGAGCCGGGTTGTCATAATCCCAGATATCGTGATGCACCAACTGGTAATGCCAAACGCGCTGTCCGGTTTCGATATCCACAGCCACCAGAGAACTGGAAAACAGATTATCACCGTGACGTGCACCGCCATAAACATCGTTGGTAGGGGCTTCAACAGCCAGGTAAATATAGCCCAGTTCCGAGTCTACCGAAAACGGACCCCAGACTCCGGCATTCCCCGTATAGTCCGCGGAACCATTGAGCCATGATTCAAAACCAAACTCACCGGAACGCGGGATCGTATGAAAAGTCCACTTTCGCTGCCCGGTACGAACATCAAAAGCCAGGATATCTCCTTTCGCATTAACCTTGTTCAGTCTGCCCATGGCTGGCCCTATCACTACGGTGTCACGAGAAATAACCACCGGAGATGAATTACCGAGTCGGCCCAGCATATCCCCGTCAAAGAGCTGATCCTGCTCAGCCACCATATCGACGATGCCATTTTCACCGAATGTAGAAATAGGCACGCCGGTATGGGCATCCAGGGCAATCAGATTAAATCCGGGGGTGGCAAAAAGTATTCGATCATCACCATTGCCATCGCTCCACCAGGACACACCACGATGAATTTTGCGTGGCGCGGCGTTATAACGATCTCCTTCATCAGGACGGTACAACCAAAGAGTCTCACCAGTGCCCGCATCGGCAGCTATCACAACGCGACGGGAGTCCATCGTAAAATACAGTACTCCGTTGACCATAAGCGGTGTTGTCTGACTGGCAGGCTGGGCTCTGGGAAGCAAGGAATCGGCTTTCCACACCCAGGCAATTTCCAGATCCGAAACAGTATCGGCATTGATCTGATTCAATGCCGAATAGCGGGTAGAGCCTTCACCTCCTCCATACAGTGGCCAATCAGAAATAGCACCAACCTGCCCATAGGTATTAAAACCAGTTAAAAGAAGGCAGAACACCAGCGCTTTGCTAAAAAGAGATCGCAAACACATATTTAATACCCCCAGAATATTATTATTATTTAATTTTGGCAGAGTAACGTGATTATTTAATTTCCGGTTTTTTCCGCTTCCCTTTTAATAATCACTTTAGTCTGACCCTTTTGATTTAAGCCCTGACTAACACCTCCAGAAAGGGTTTTTTATAATATGAATCTTTTTCATTTTAATGCGGTAGTTAAACGCAAACGTATCCAGCAATGTTTGACAGTGATTATCAGACTGAATGTTATGTGACTTCAGCATAGTCACTATCAGCGTTGTATTACACACTCATAAGGCAGGAAATCTAGACCCGGTTCCCAGCGAAACCATATATAGTCCTCTGCCGTTAATGTCTGCGTAAAGGTCGCAGGATCATTAACGCTGATGCTGTAGCGTAGTTCATTGCGGGCTTCATCCAGACTAAAACGTTCAGTGATCTCGACAGCACTACTCTGGGGTACCCCCTCCAGACCATAGAGTTGAAAAAAGGGCCAGTCGATATTGGTGGTTGTTATGAGCAGATCGCCACCTTCCCAGCGGCCGCTGGAATAGCCCAGGGGGCTGGCTTGCAGTCCGGTCGGAGCTGGATTGCCGTCCATTCGAATCAGACGTTCAATACCGAAGTATTCGTTTTGCAGTATGATATTGCCATCACGCATCACAAAACGCAGCGGGTGTCCGCCGGCACGTGAAATCAGGCGCGGCATGCCCGGTGGCGTACAGTCGAGCAGCGGGTCGTCGCGGGTGGGGTCATAGGCATCGCGGGCAAATCGTGCTGCGGCTGTGAGCGGCGGGTTTTCAGCCCATGCTGGCGCCTGGTTACCCGCAGGAACCCAAACCCGAAACAGTCCCTCAGATTGATCCGCTGCGGCAAGTGCGGGATCTATTTCCGAGCCATTGCGAATGCTGATGATCTCATCAGACCAGCGCGGTTCAGAGGTAGTACGCAAGAGTATTTCCTGTCCATCAGGCATGAGCACATTGGTAACGTACATGTGGCGGCTACGCCGTGTTGAGGGATTGCCGGCAAAGCGTACGGTGGTGCCTACGCTGACGAGGTCTCTGGGAATACCGGCGCGGTCCAGACGCATGACGCCCATTCCTTCAAGTTCCCATAGTTGGGTTTCACCATCAAAGGCTTCGGTACTAATGCTCAGGCGTACATGGGGATTGAACCAGAGCACATCCACCACCGTGCCGCGTGCTTCGGTAATCGTGTTGTCGTCGTACTCGGCCGTTGAATGATGTGCCAGGGAAGAAACGCTGACGATTACGCCCAGAATAAATACGATGATCGGACCGAAAGAGGATTTTACAAAAGACATATGGCCCACTCCAGGCGTTAATTAATTTCCAATACTAGCCAAAAAATCAGGACTTTGCGCTACTTGAACACAGGACCATGCCGGGAAAATCAAACAGGATCAACACCCGCACGTTGGCAGAAATATTCCCAGGCCCGAGGTATAGCCAGCGGAGAGAACTGGGTTGCTGATGACAGTCGAATCTCTTCATCATTCAGTGGCACAGGCTCGCCGAGCGCGCGCGCCTGCAACAGCACATCTGCATTTACCTGCAGATAGACCGCGGTGAGCACGGCGCGTTCAATACTCTCCCCCACTACGACCGCGCCATGTCCACGCATCAGTAAACAGGTATTGTCAGCCAGAGTAGCGGCAAGGTATCTACCCTGTTCGATTCGGCGCACCAGCATATCGGTATCACCATAACGTTCACGGATATCCCATACCGGGATTTCAGCCCCGATCACCGAGGCGGCATGAACCACGGGTTTGAGCGGGACATCAGTAATGGTAAAGGGAAGCACCGCATAGGCATGGTGGTGCACCACGGAATGGATTTCCGGACGCGCATCGTAAATAGCCGCATGAATCATGCGCTCACCATAAGGAGTACGGCCGCGGGCATCAATAGCATTGCCGCTAAGATCGAACTCCATTAGATCGTCAAACTCCACCAGCGCCGGGCTGCGTGAGCGCGACATGATAAAGCGATCAGGATTTCTCGGATCGCGCACGCTAACATGGCCGAAGGCATCGACAACATTTTCATTCGCCAGAATCCGGTTTGCTGCGATCAAGCGCTGGAACTCAATCAGTAAAGGCAGATCGGAATCAGGGCTATCACTGTCCTGGGCCATGACAGCCGGGATAGAAGTAAGCAGTCCGGGTACAGCAAGTAAAGTAAATGCGTTGAGTAATTCCCGACGCGAAAGTTTGTTCCTGGATGGCTTCATATTACGTTTCTCCGAGTACGGCAAAGAATATACTACAAAACTATCTATTGCCCGCAAAAGACCCGAAGCAAAAGTAATTAGTAAGGGAGAATGGAGTAGTGTTAACAATTAAAACTGAATGGCTAGTTGCCGACAGAAGCAGAGGTAATTATCAAATTAGATGATTTTGGCTTTGGTTCATGCTCAGGAAAAGACTCTTTACAAAAACGAACAAATTCTTTAACGAACATAAAAGCGAAGCCTTCTTCCTTGGGCGCTATTAAAAAATGCACGCCTGGTTTTGACGCTATTAGAAAGTGATACGTTTATGACTGAGCCCGATAATGTAGTGATTCTGGGTATTTCCTTAACCACTTTCAGAACCCGACCTGAGCGTTCTCACCAACATTAATTTTATTTTTTCCTAAATAAAAAAGGCCTACCTGTGGTGAGCCATTTTTATTAAATATTTTTAAAATACCCGGTATGAACTGATTTGAAAAAACCGGCATCAGCTTACCAGTGTATTTAAATACTCCACGATATCTCTGGACTCAGGCATCCAGCGATCTTCTTCATCAGTAGTAATACGCAGCACCGGAACAGTGGTACGTTTGCGCGCGTTATACAAATCCTCAAGATCTTTCCTGTCCGCATAGACATTGCGGATTTCCACCTCCAGACCCAGATCCTGAATAGTGGACATCACATAGTGGCAGTAACCGCACATGGGGGTGACATAAAGAGCAAGCTTGGGGGACATGAAAATTCCTGAGTAATGTAATTCGGCTATTTAGGGAAATCAGCAAAAGGGCTTACACCATGGTAAGCCCTTTTGCTGAATGCCTAGGATTCTACGACAACTTCCAGCACATAAGGACCCGACGCATTGATTGCGGTAGAGATGGCTTCATCAAGGTCTTGCGGATTATCAACACGCGCGCCATCACAGCCCATGCCCTGACCTACCGAGACAAAATCAATCCCACCAAGATTACTGCCCACCACTTCATCCAGATCGAAGATGCGGCCAAACATTTTCAGGGCGGCATAGCTGGCATTATTGATAATGATGAAAGTAATCGGCAGGTTCTGATTCACCGCTGACCACAAGCCCTGAATGGCAAACATAGCAGAACCATCGCCCAACAGCGCAATGACTTTATCCTTGGGACGCGCCATGGCCACACCCACCGCTGCCGGTAAACCATGACCAAGACCACCACTGGCACAGGTATAAAAAGTATCTCTTTCCAGAATCGGTAAATAATCATGCATTGGCCCACGACAACTGGGCGCTTCTTCCACGATGATGGAATCCGGCTTTCTTAGCTTTGCCAACTGCTGCAGCACATATTTATCGTTAAACGGTTTACCATCCAGCACTGCCGCCGCTGGTCTGGGATCAGGCACGGCTCTGGGCTTGGGCGCAGCCTTGGCATTGAGAAATTGCAGAGCCGGTTTCATGCTGCTGATGACTGCCGTACCCACCGGCGACCAGGCCGCGGTATTGGCGTTATCCACAATCTGAAATAATTCACTGCCTTCGGGAATATGCGGACCACTGCCTTCCACATGATAGGTAAAAGCCGGCGCACCCAGCACAATAATCACATCATGGCCGTTCAGGGCTTTGACAATCTCCTGACGGCTCGCCGCCAGAAAGCCGGCAAACAGGGCGTGATCTTCAGGAAAACTGTTGCGGGCAGACATCGGGCTGGCATAGACCAGACTGTTATGGGTTTGTGCCAGGGAGATAATTTCATCCCAGGCATCTTCACGGCCGACACCGGCGCCAACCACAAAGGCAGGTTTCTGGGCATTGTTCAGCGCTTTGGCGACTTTTTCCAGCAACTGCATTTCACCCTGGATCTGCTGACTGATGGCCCGCGCATCAGGTGCATCGCAATAACAATCCCAGTCATCAATGGGCACCGACACAAAAGTGGGTCCCTGAGGCGCCTGCATGGCCGTGTAATAGGCTCTGGCCATGGCCAGCGGAACATCTTCCGCGCGCGCCGGTTCACAGCTCCATTTCACATAGGGCATGGGAAATTCAGAGGCCTGTTGGGCGTAAAGAAATGGCTCAAAGGGAAGAATGGATCTGGCTTGCTGACCCGCTGTGATCACCAGGGGCGTCTGATTTTTAAACGCGGTAAAAATATTCCCGGCCGCATGACCTGCCCCTACGGCTGAATGTAAATTTACTACCGCGGCATTACGCGTGGCCTGGGCATAACCATCGGCCATGCCCACTACAATACTTTCCTGCAAGCCTAGTACATATTTAAAATCTTTTGGATAATCACGGAACATGGGCAGCTCGGTGGAACCCGGGTTACCAAACACCCTGTCGATACCAAAGCTGCGAAACAGGCTAATCACTGCCTCACGTACGGTCACCTGCCCCGGCAGAGGCTCGGGTCTATTATTTTCCACCTTGGGTTTTTCGTACTCGGACATACTGCTTTCCTTACTCTTTATTTATCTTTATCAATTCTGTTTTTTATTCTGCTTTGATTTTGTCGCGTATTATAAAGCTGGCTACAGCAAATACACACAATGGCTTGATGGATTTTCTGATCCTAGTTCCTTTGCATATATAAATTATGCGGCCCGACGTTCTCAATCAGACGTTCACCACACAGCGCCATGGTGGTATCAAGTTCCTTGCGCACAATCTCCAGTACCTCACTGACGCCCGCTTCTCCCCTGGCACCCAGTCCATAGACATAAGCGCGACCAAGCCAGACGCCATCAGCACCCAGACAAATCGCCCTAAGCACATCCTGACCACTGCGCACACCACCATCAATATGAATCTCGATTTTGTCGCCCACGGCATCCATGATCTGGGGTAATGCAGTAATGGAAGAAGGTGACCCATCCAGTTGGCGTCCGCCATGATTGGACACCACAATGGCATCAGCACCGGTGTTTACGGCAAATTTAGCATCCTCGGCATCCATGATGCCTTTAAGAATCAACTTGCCACCCCAACGTTCCTTGATCCAGGCTACGTCTTCCCAGTTCAGCTTGGGATCGAACTGTTCCGCAGTCCAGGAGGAAAGCGAGGAAAGGTCAGTAACGCTGCTGGCGTGACCGACGATATTGCCAAAGGTATGGCGACGGGTGCCGAGCATACCCAAGGCCCAGCGTGGCCGGGTCATCACCTGCCACAAGTGATTGGGGGTAAAGCGTGGCGGAGCACTGAGGCCATTACGAATATCATTATGACGTTGGCCAAGAATCTGCAGATCCAAAGTCAATACCAGCGCACTGCACCCTGCCGCCTTGGCCCGATCAATCAGGTTGCCGGCAAACACCTTGTCTTTCATCACGTAGAGCTGAAACCAGAACGGCTTTTCCGTATTCGCCGCCACATCCTCGATGGAGGCAATACTCATGGTGGAAAGGGTAAACGGAATACCGGCTTTTTCCGCTGCTTTCGCCGCGAGAATTTCACCATTGGCATGTTGCATACCCAGCATACCAATAGGGGCTAACGCGACCGGCATACTGGCCTTTTGTCCGGCAAGAGTGGATTCCAGAGAGCGATTGGACATATCCACCGCCACCCGCTGGCGAAACAGGATGTCTTCAAAATCACTTTCATTTCGCTTATAGGTACTCTGGGTCCAGGAGCCGGAATCGGCATACTGGAAGAACATTCGCGGGACCCGGCTCTGGGCCAGTGTCATGTAATCGCGCACATCACAAAGTGCTTTCATAAAAACTGAATCTGGTAGTAAAAGAAGGTGCTAGTAAAGCAGATATGAGGCGCGAGGTTAAGCAGAAAACAGGTTGATTAAGCGATAATTTAAGACTGTAATTCTCGACTATCTATTAAGGAAATAAAAACGGAGCCAACCGGCTCCGTTTTTTTAATGACATAATCAGAGACTAGCGTGCCGCCAGCTTCTGGATCATTTCCAGAGACTGCATGACATTCTCTTCCGGAGAAACGCCACCGATGGTGCCAACGATGGTACCGTCCGTATCAACGATGAAAGTATCGCGTGAGGCAAAGCCATGGTCGATATCCACGCCACGGGTATCCTTGAAGCCGGCGCGACCCTGACGCACATCCAGATCATAGGATGCGGCAATGCTGCCGTCGGCATCGGAGACAACTGCCAGCTCACCGGCGCAGTATTCAGGATCAGCAGAGAAGTCATTCAGGCGTTCAATGCTGTCCAGGGAAACCCCTACAACGGATGCGCCTGCTGCACGGAATTTGTCCATATTGATGGCAAAGGTATGAGCCTGGATATTGCAGCCCTGGGTGTAGGCAGAGGGATAGAAATACACCACGGTAGGCCCTACCAGATTCAGGGTCTGCTGCAGGGAATAGGTAAACTCCTCCCCGTCCATGGAGGCCTGGGCAGTAAATACAGGGGCTGTAGCGCCAGTTTCCAGGCCAGCCTGGGCTGACAGGCTGAACAAGCCTGCGAAAATTGCGGTGGTAAGTAATCGGGTTTTCATGGGGTCTTCCTCTTTATAAATACTGGTTTGGTCAGGATCGGTAATAATTCCGGTTTGGGGATGATATAGCGGTTAAACCGATTAGTGCAATGACCCGTAAAACAGGAGAATCTTTCATATTATGTGATTTTACGGCCACTCCGTCAGCACTGATCAAATAATACACAGGCCTGTAACAAGCATGCCTGTGCTGAATAATTGACTGCCGGTGACGGTAAACTTACCATGCCTCCTGATAAAAAATTGAGCAACGCCATGATACGTACTACTTTTTTCATCCTGATAAGCGTCTTTTTACTGCAAGCCTGCAGCCAGGAACAGCAAGTCATTGAACCCGGTGCTGAAGAATCTGTTACCCAGGGATATCAACCACAGGTCAACGGCGTATTGGCGACTCTGGCGCAGGATGATGATCCGGACAGCAAGACTTTCCAGACTCTGGATGGTCGCGGTTTTGATATCCAGCTGTTTGCAGGCGAAAAAGTCTTTGTAAATTTCTGGGCCACCTGGTGCGCACCCTGTATCCGCGAAATCCCTTCCATCAATCGCGCAGCCCAGGCACTGGAAGCTGAAGGCTATACCTTTATTTTTGCCTCTGATGAAGACACCGACACCATTAACGATTTCCTATATGAGCGGGAATTCCCCGGTAACTTCGTCAAGCTGAATGGCTATTTTGCCACCTACGGCATTGGTGCTGTGCCCAGCTCCTGGCTGGTGGATGAAAATGGGGATGTAGCCACCGTGTGGGCCGGCGCCTTTGAATGGGATAGCGAAGAGATGCTGGAAGAAATCAGAAACCCGACTCCTTCAGAGCTGTAATTCAAGCTACTTACTACCGCTTTGCAACCGCTTTACTACCGACGCTACCCATGCTCATCGGCGGTTTCTGATGGCATCAGAAAATACCGTAATCGATTACCCGATCATGGTAGCCGGTCACCGTTAGCGTGATAGTAACTTCATACTCATTATAGTTAAGCCAGTACCAGCCGTGTTCACCACGAAAAGGCGCGATCAGTGAGCCATTGCCGCCAGCCCCTTCCTGCTGTTCCTTGTAGCGCACAAAAAAATCAGGCCCGAAAGAAGCATCATGGCCATGGAAGTCCACATAGACATCTCCCTGATCCACGGCCCAGGAATACACCGCCATTTTGCCTTCGCGCAGGTAGAGTTTTACTTCGGTCTCGCTTTCCGGTGGAATCACAATTGTTACCACATCCGTTCGCGGCACCTCCTCCTGATCCTGGAATACCGCAGGATTGGGCAAAGGAGTGGGTTCGCCAAAGCCGGGAATTTCCACTTCCCTCAGCACTTCATTACCGCCGATGATATCGCTGATTTCAATGGTCACCGTGGGCTCGGCATTAAGTTGCGTGAGGCCGGTGGCGCCACCAAAACCGGTAGGATCAATACCGTATTCGGCGGGCAGGACAACAAGAATCAGGATAATGGCTGCGGCCAAAACAGAGGCCACCGTGGCCTTGATTAAGGTGTTCTTGGAAGGTGGTTCGATATTATTCATGAATAAATTCCGTAGTAGAAATCCCGAGTGTGAGTCAGGCGATAAAATAGCCGGTCATCTGGTAGCCAAATAATATGAAGCCGGCACACATGATGATCAGATTGGTAGTGAAAGCCCCTTTCAGAAAGCTGGGACTCTGGCGCCAGAACTGAAAGGCCAGCAGCATAATAGTCAGGGCTGCCAACTGTCCCAGTTCAACGCCGACATTAAAGGCCAGCATATTCGGCACCAGCCCTTCACTGGCAATGGACAGGTCCTGCAACTTGGTGGAGAGACCGAAACCATGCGCCAGGCCAAACAAAAACACCGCATGCCGGGTATTAATATAGACACCAAGGCGTTCAAAGCCGCCCATATTTTCAAAGGCCTTGTAGACAACAGAAAGACCAATAATGGCATCGACGATATAGGCATCTGCCCTGATGCCGCCCAGCACACCCAATAACAGGGTGATACTGTGGCCAACAGCAAACAGGCTGACATAAAGCGCCACGTCTTTCATTTTATAAAGAAAGAAAATTACGCCGGCCAGAAATAACAAATGGTCATAGCCGGTGAACATATGCTTGGCACCAAGATAGACGTAGGGCATGAATGCCACACCACTGATGCGTTGAATAAAGTCAGCATCGCCAGCTGCCACACCATGGGCAAAAACAGGAAGTGCTAAAAGCAGCAGCAGGCTTGTCTGGGTAAATTTCAGAATTCTGGTATTAATGAGACGCCCTCTTTTTTTCATTCATCATTTAACGATAGTACTTGGCATTGCCAGGCCAGGCAAAACTTTTCATGCTCGCGACTGCACTGACTCATACTTCTGCTATCTTTAATTATAAAGGTAATGACTTTAGCCCGACGCTACTTGATAAATATCAAGCCCGCTTGAGTTTGGATTTAATAAAACTCACCAGCCCGAAGCTGCTCAGACACGCCACCCCGATTCCGCACAGGGACAGGAATAGTTTGTACATGAGGCTGCCTGTCTTGCCGGTATGCAAAGGGTAACCGGCATTATAGACACGCTCTATGATTGGAAAGGTGGATGAATCTATGCGCAGGTCCATATAGCCTGCCTCTTCATCGATATAGGTCATGCTGGTGCCATTACGATTCCACTGCCCCGGCTGTTGCACAGTAAGGATCCGGTGAATGGAAAATCCCGAGGGCACACTGGCGCCGCGAATGACGGCATCAGGAAACACGGCAAGGGTGCGCTCCATGGCAGGCAGCCAGTCGCCAGTCCCCTCTCCGGTAATATCATCAAGCCCCACCACCATATTGTCACTGTACTCTTCGCTGCGGCGATGCTCGTCCAGTAGGAGTTCTTCAGCTTCATAGGGAAACGCCAGGATCACCCCGGTTATCAGGGTCAGCAACAAGGGCCAGGCAATCAGGATACCCAGATTACGATGACTGGTAACCAGTTCTGAACGTTTAACACTTTTCGGCACAATGCCGCGGGCAAACTGTCGTCGTAAAGGCACAAAACTAATCACTCCCAGCAGCACTAAAATGATAAGCGCGATCGCAGCGAGACCGATTATGGTTAATCCGAGATCGTCGAGCAGCAAGCGATGGTGCAGATCATAAAGCCACTCTTCAAAACGTTCATTCATATGCCACTCGTCGACCACATTTCCCTGAATATCCAGATAGGCATAGTTGGTGTCATACAGCGTGACCTTGGTAAGCGGAAATTCTGCTGTAGCAAACTGAATATTGAGAATATCGTTATTCTGGTAACCGGCCTCCACGGCCTCAGCAATCCTAGCCAAAGCTGCGGGGCTGGGTGTGAAATCAACCTGTGCCGCCGGGGTGATAAGTTTTATGTAATCTTCTTTCCAGATCAGTAAAGTGCCTGTCACACTACTTAGCAGCAATAGCAGCGCCAATGTTATACCGGCCCAGGCATGCACACTGCGAATCAGTTTCATAACGGGATTATTCAAACCAGTGAATCCTTTTCTTTCTCATTTTTGTAAATCAGTAAGCCTGAAAATCCCGGCACGCTTCATGAGGAAGGATGACTACTCCAGCGGCAAGGACGCCAACCAGCCTTCCAGATCAGCCCAATCCATGGCAAAGGTATGTCCGGTGCCCTGCAGTAAACGCGCATTAAGTTTTACTCCGGCACCTTCCAATACCGCAACGGTGCCATCGTAGCGCCTGTCCCATCCCAAACGATCTTCACTGCCAATGCGCAAATACACCGGAAAATCCTTCATTGTTCTTAAAGATGCTGCATTTGAGGCCAGCGCCGGTACCGCAATAACACCCAGATATTCGTTGGCATGACGGGAGGCAATTTCAAGGGATGAGATACCCCCGTTGGAGATGCCCATCAATAATACCGGACCATCAGCAATATCATCACGTTGCTTGAGCAGCGAGATGAGTTGTCGCACCTTGTCAGCATTATCGCCCCAGAAGGATTGACCATCAGGAGATACCGGAGCGGCTACCGCCCAGCCACGATCAACAAATGCCTCACCATGGGTACGATAGGCACTGCTGGCGATCCGGGCATCGCCAGCCCCCCCACCCATGATAACAACCAGAGGATGGGGGCTTGAGTCAGCCGGGGCGTCAAAATAGGCGCGCAAAGCCGAGCCATCGGGCAGTTGAAATTCTGTTTGCGTAAATGCAGTGAGTGGCATTAGTAGCAGTACCGTTAGTAAACCCCTGATCATGAATATCACCTTTCCCGGTTATTGCTCAGTATCGACACAGGCAATATTCCCATAGTTTGAAAGGCTTCTGAAGTATTGCCAACTAAAACCGCGAGAAAACCGGACATCCATATTATTTCCACAGGTCGATGTTGGACAATCATTGAGCAGCACTTTATTCTCCCTGCATTGCTCTGGAGACCAATATGCCCCGTGTATTGAAAAAATATCTGCTACTAAATCTCATTCTTATGGCGTTCCCGCTGGCAGCTTTTGCCCAGGATATTCCGCGCACCGCTGATGGCACCCCTTTCCTGCAGGGATTCTGGCAGGCCCAGACCCAGGCCGCCTATAATCTGGAAGATCATGTGGCGCATCATGATATGCCCGCCGGTTTGAGTGTGGTGGCTGGTGGCACTATCCCCTATCAGCCCCAGGCACTGGCCAGGCGCCAGAATAACTTTGAAAACCGCGCTGAACTGGATCCACTGAATAAATGTTTCCTGCCCGGAGTGCCACGCATTATGGCCATGCCCTGGCCCTTCCAGATTTTTCAGACCGACGAGCATGTGGCCATGGCCTTTGAGTGGACCCAGGTGTTTCGTATTATCTACACCGCTGGTCAGGAACATTTATATCCCGGTTTTGAATTCTGGATGGGTGATTCACGGGCGCAGTGGGAAGGTGACACGCTGGTGGTCACCGTCAGCGATCTGAATGATCGTACCTGGCTTGATGCCGCCGGCAATTTCCACAGCGCCGCAGCAACTATCACGGAGCGTTATACCCTGATAGACAAAAACACTATTCAGTACCAGGCCACCATTGATGATCCAAAGGTATACACCGATCCCTGGACTATAGAGTTTCCCCTGGTACGGCAAACTGAAATGAAGCGACTGCTGGAATATCAGTGCCAGGCCGAAGTTGAAGAATCCAACGGTGATTTCGAACGCGTCGACAATCTGTGGTACCCGGCACCGATTCCGCAGGACAATATTCCCTTTGATGCTGACGCCGGTGCCCAGCTGCCTCTGCCTGAAGCGATTTCTGCCATCGAACGCCATGACGATGGTACCCCGAATATCACCGGCTACTATATGTCTGATGCAGGCGGTGCCAACTATGGTCTGGAAAAACGTGAAAATCTGGCGATGTTTCCACCCGCCCGAGGCGTTGTCGTTGACCCCGCTGACGGTGTTCTGCCCTATCAGGAATGGGCCAGAAACGAGCAGCTGGAACGCCGTGAAGCCTGGCGCGGATATGATGATCCTACTGCCCACTGTTTTGTCGCAGGTATTCCCCGCTCTCACTATGTGCCCTCGCCTTTTTATATCCTGCAACCACCGGGTTATGTAGTGATTTTCCACGAACGTATGTCTTATCGCGTGATCCCTCTGGATGATCGTAATCATCTGCCGGATTCTGTGCGTCTGTGGATGGGGGACGCCATAGGTCACTGGCAGGGCGACACGCTGGTGGTTGAATCTTCCAACTATAATGGCAAGGCCTGGTTAAACGAATTGGGCGATGTCATCAGTCATGCTCAAAAAGTAATTGAAACCTATACACCAGTATCCGAGTCACAAATTATTTATCGCGCCACAGTGGCTGACCCCATACCCTATTCCCGCCCATGGACTATAGAAATGCCTTTCAATCAACAACAGGAAGAATTGCTGGAAGTTGCCTGTCTGGAAGATAATAATGACCTTGGGCACCTAAAAGATGTGCGCGATGAACACCGTGCCCTGATGCAACAGGAGAATTAATATGAAACTTAAAATTTTACTCACTCTTATTACGCTATTGTCTGCCAATTCAACGCTGGCTCACCATTCCTTCTCCGCAGAATTTGATATCGACAAACCGGTCTCGCTTTCCGGCAAGGTAACCAAAATGCAGTGGTCCAATCCCCATGGCTGGATATATATCGATGTGGAGAACGCCGATGGCAGTATGACCAACTGGGCTCTGGAAACCAGCGCCGCCAACAACCTGATTCGCCGCGGCTGGAAACGTGATCATCTGGTGGCAGGCACAGTGATTCAGGTTCAGGGATTCCAGGCTCGTAATGGCAGTGCTACGGCAAACATTCGCGGCATCGTGCTGGAAGATGGCACACGTCTGTTTTCCGGCAATGCGGATGAGCTGACCAAATAATCGTCCGCTAACAGTCTCAGGCACCCACCATACCCCGGTAACGTTTCCATCCATCAGGAAGTTCCAGTACTATTTAGTCACTGACCAGTTACTGAAAACATGAAAATCCAGAAGTCCTGATGCCTTCCGAAAACTCTTACGACCTTATCGTCATCGGTACCGGTCCGGCCGGGGAAAAAGCGGCATGTAAAGCCGCTTATTTCGGCAAGAAAGTTGCCATCATTGAAAAAGAAAAATGTTATGGCGGTGCGGGTATCAACACCGGCACCATTCCCTCCAAGACCCTGAAAGAATCTGCGCTTTATTATTCAGGCAAATATGATACCGGGATGTATGGTCAGGATCGGGTGCTAGATGGTAAAACCACTATCCAGAATTTCCTTTACAGAAAAAACCTGGTTATTGAAACCCTGGAAAAAGCAGTACTGGTAAATTTTGAACTGCACGGGGTCGATCTTTTTAATGGCACCGCCTCTTTCGAGGATGCCAACACCATTATTATTTCAGGTGATGATGGCGAAAAGCGAATTACTGGCGACTATATCCTGATAGCGACTGGCTCCTACCCATTTCAACCCCCCGACATTCCTTTTGACGGCATCATCGTGCATGACTCAGACAGCATTCTGGATATCATGCATATTCCTGATTCACTGTGCATTGTCGGTGCCGGCGTCATCGGTTGTGAATACGCAACAATCTTCAGCGCCATGGGTGCAAAGGTATATCTGATAAATTCCGGAGACAAAATATTACCCTTCCTCGATGACGAAATTGCGCAAACCCTGCTCGATTATATGCAGGAGGAAGGCGTCGAAGTTGTTCTCAATGCCTCCATTGACGAAATGATTGTGCCGGAGAATATTGAAAACGATATTCATATCCGCCTGCAAGACGGCATGGAGTTTGAGGTGGACATGTTCCTGTTTGCGGCAGGCCGCAGCGGCAGCACCAAATTACTCAACTGTGACAAAGTGAATGTGGAGCTGGGCAAACGGGAAGCCATCGTGGTTAACGATAAGTATCAGACCTCCCGGGAAAATATTTATGCGGTGGGGGATGTCATCGGCTTTCCTGCGCTGGCGTCCACCAGCATGGATCAGGGCCGCGTGGCAGTCTCCAATATGTTTGATATCCATGACCTGGATGCGCTACCCAAGGTGTTTCCCTATGGCATCTACACAATCCCCGAGGTTTCCATGGTGGGCATAACAGAGGAAGAGGCAAAGGAATCCGGGATGGACTACCTGACGGGTCGTGCTCATCATCAAAACATACCGCGGGGCAGAATCATGGGCGTACAAACCGGCATGCTGAAAATTATTGTCTCCAAAGATGACATGGTCATTCGCGGCGTCCATATCATGGGGCGCCTTGCCAGTGAAATGATTCATTACGGCCTGGCCATTGTGCAATCTGAAAAAACCGTGAATGAAGTCATTGCCACCGTTTTTAATTACCCTACCCTGCACGATTTATACAAGTATGCCTGCTACGATGCCCTTGGTAATCTATGCGGCCACAAAATCAAGGACTTTTAATTCATGCCTCGGTTCTTTCGTTCAGCTTTTTTCTTGCGACTTGTGACTTGCAACTTGTGACTTGCAACTTCTTCCATTGATACATATCGCCCTCCATTTTCTCATCCCCTTATTCGTCGCGCTGGCCTTTTATATAAAAAAATGGGCCAAAGCATTTGCCTTGCTCCTGTGCGGACTATTGATTGATGTGGACCACCTGCTGGCTGATCCTATCTATGATCCTGATCGCTGCAGTATCGGCTTTCACCCTTTGCATACCGCCATCCCCATCGCCCTTTACAGTCTACTGTTGATTCACCCGAAAACGCGCCTGCTTGGCATTGGCCTGTACCTGCATATCCTGCTGGATATCGGGGACTGCTTTGTGCAGGGTAATCTGTAGCCATCAGACCCATACAGGCACATGGCAATAGTGTATTTGCTTTAAATTTTGCTACTATGGCTGTCCAAGGGCGCTTTAAGAAAGCCCAAAACGTTAGCTTGATTCTTCTAACTTACCAAAAAATATTCATGATCAGCATGGGGGATCTTATGAATAAATCGTACTCTCTTGCCGCGTTATTGATGCTTGTTCTGGCTGGCAGTGTTCCGGTTGCCGCACACCATTCCCATGCCACCATTGATCGAAACGATGTGCGCGTTCTGCGCGGTACTGTCACCAAATACAGCTGGAGCATGCCTCATGTTTTCCTGAAAGTTGAAGCACCCAATCCCGCAGGGAAAATTGTTGAATACAGCATAGAAATGAATCACCCGGCGGCAATGACCGAAGCCGGCTGGTCCAGAGACAGCTTCAAAGCTGGCGATGTCATCACCTGGGAAGGCGCTCATCACAAGAACAAGGCCCGTGCCTACAGTTCAATGAACTGGCTAGAGAAAGATGGCGTCAGAGTCGGTAAAACTTCACAGATGGAAGGATTGATAACTCCTTCGACCAACTTTACCGGCCTCTGGGATCGCGCGCCGAATCAGCCCACGTATGCTCCCCCTAAAGGCTGGCCGCTCAATGCCCGGGGTCAGGAACTGGTAGATAATTTCAGTGAAGACCAGAACCCGGTGCTGACCTGCGGTGATCCGGGACCGCCCAAATCCATGACCCTGCCCTACTCCCACCAGATTTCCAGACTGGATGAGAACACTCTGATTATCGGTCGTGACCTGATGGAGGGGCAACGCGTTGTATACCTCGACAAAAGAGAAGCCATGGGGCCACCTTCCAAACTCGGTCATTCCATTGGCTGGTTCGAAGACGGCGATCTGATTGTTGAAAGCAGCCACTTCATTGCAGACACCTGGGGAGGTCATACCGGTATTGATTCAAGTGATCAGAAACACCTGTTGGAAAGATTCAGCCTGAGCGATGATGGCCTGGCGATTAATCTGACGATCACCCTCACCGATCCAGTCTACCTGAGCCAGGCTGTTACCTTTACCCATAAATGGATTAAGGTGGCTGATCGCGATCTGGTGCAAACGCCCTGTACCGAGGAATCAGCCCAGTTGTGGATTGAGGCCGGTTTTTAAAAATGCAACGCCTCTTCCTGTTAATTGATTTAAGTCACGGAGAAAAATATGAAAACAGTCATTCTTAGTGCCATTGTTGCCATCATTGCCAGTGTCGCTACTACCATGGTTTTGCAGGACAGCACTCAAAACACCGAACCACAAGCGGCCATGATTCTGGAGCCCCAGATTAATTATGAACAGATTGCCGAACAGCTGGATGTGAATAAGTTAAGCGTCAGCATGGAGCCGGAAGCCGCTGCCTGGATCAGGCTTAATACCGGAATTGAATCTTCTGAACAAAAGATTCTGGCAAATGCTGCCAACTCTGCCTGCTTCCTGACTAATGTCGAGATCAGTGGCATACAAAGCCCCCAGGACAAGAATTCCTGCTCTATTACACTGGATGATTTTACCGGCTATTGGCAGGTCAATGCGTCCACCGGTGAAGGTACTCAATCTGAACTCTACTGCAATGCCCGATGCATTGTTTGGGAATAGGAGACGAAAAAATGAAACGCACTGTATTATTGAAAACTGTTTTTACTGTATGCATGACAACGGCGATGTTGTTTACCAGCGTTCTGTTTGCCCACCATAGTTCACAGGCCCAGTTTGGTGAATTTGGCTCCAACACCAAAATCTTTGAAGGCGAGATCGCTAAAATCAGCTGGGGTAATCCTCATATCACCATGGACATCGTAATAACCGGAGGCGACATTCCGGCGGGCGAAAAATGGCGTCTGTTAAGCCATCCTACCGGTGTACAGGAAGCCTACGGTTTTGCCAAAACAGATTTCGCTGTAGGCGACAGCATAAAAGTCATTGGCTGGGCCGGACTGCGCGATCAGCCAGTGTTCTGGCCGCGCGCGATCCAGGTGAATGACGGCCCCATGCGTTCCAATCTTCGCTTTACCGATATGATTGATATTGCCAATGGCACCTTTGAATCTCTCAACATTGTGCCACCCGATAACCTGAACGGTGCATCACCGGTACGCGCCGGCGAAGAGGTCGCCGCGAAACTGGCTGAGATGGGACTGCTGGATGATGACGGCAATGTGATCTGGCCGCCACGTTAAACAAATAGGGACACCTGCAACCTGGCAACTTGATAAAAATATTCAGCTGTCAGGTTAAGTTTGTCATTTTGAGTCCCTTCTTACCCCACTTATAAAAAGCAGAATCATCATGGCTATTTCATTACAAGACCAGCTAAAGAAATCCGGCCTGGTGGATGACAAAAAAGCCAAACAAATATCCAGGGAGCAACGCAAGGAAAACAAGCTTGCCAATAAGGGCAAAAAGCCCAAAATAGATGAAGAGAAGCTGGCTCTTGAGCGGGCGCGAGCTGAAAAAATAGCCCGTGATCGGCAATTAAATCTTGAGAAAACCCAAAAGGCCCATGAGGCAGCCATTGCCGCCCAGATCAAACAGCTTATAGATACCAATCTCATCCCCAGGGATGGCGATGAAAAGTTTCATTTCACTGACGCCAACATAATCAAACATATCTGGATCAGTCCAGAACAGGTGGATCATCTGCGCAGACGTATGATCGCCATCGTTAAACTGGCTGATCAGTATGTGCTGGTGCCGATTAATGTGTCAGATAAGATTGCGCAACGCGACGCCTCCGCCGTCATCTTCCAGGCCGATGACTCACCGGCAACTGAAAACAGTGACGATGATGATTTTTACGCCGCCTATAAAATCCCCGATGATCTGGATTGGTAACTAAATAACTAAAGGGACGCTTGCAACTTAGCAACCATACAATTTCCTTAAGTTGCTAAGTTGCAAGCGTCCCTATTAATCTGGTCTTCAAAATTGGTAGAATGCGCGCCTCGTTTTTCTGCAGGCTTACCCTCCACTTATGATTTCTACCGCTAACCTCACTATACAATTTGGGGCAAAACCCCTTTTTGAAAATGTTTCTGCCAAATTCAACAACGGCAACCGATATGGCCTGATCGGTGCCAATGGCTGTGGCAAGTCCACCTTGATGAAAATTCTGGGTGACGAACTCAAGCCTACTTCTGGCCAGGTCATGCTGGAGCCCCATGTCCGGCTGGGTAAATTACGTCAGGATCAGTTTGCCTTTGAGGAGCATTCTGTCATCGATACCGTCATTATGGGGCATGAGGAGTTGTGGCAGGTAAAAGCCGAACGTGAGCGTATTTATAACCTGCCCGAAATGACAGAAGAAGAAGGCATGCAGGTGGCCGAGCTCGAAATACGTTTTGCCGAGATGGATGGCTATACCGCCGAATCCCGCGCTGGCGAATTATTGCTGGGTCTGGATATTCCGCTGCACCAGCATAGCGGTCCGATGAGCAATATTGCGCCGGGCTGGAAACTACGCGTATTGCTTGCCCAGGCGCTGTTTTCAGACCCGGAAGTATTGCTGCTGGATGAGCCAACCAACAACCTCGACATAAACACCATTCGCTGGCTCGAAAAAATACTGAAAGAATGCAAAAGCACCATCATCATTATTTCCCATGACCGCCACTTTCTGAACGAGGTATGCACCCACATTGCCGATATGGATTATGGTGAGGTGCGTATCTATCCCGGTAATTATGATGACTATATGATCGCCTCCACCCAGGCACGGGAAAAACTGCTGACCGACAATGCCAGGAAAAAGGAGCAGATTTCGGAATTGCAGAGCTTTGTCAGCCGCTTTTCCGCCAACGCGTCAAAAGCCAAACAGGCCACGTCACGCGCCCGCCAGATAGACAAGATTCAGCTGGAGGACATCAAGCCTTCCAGTCGCATGAACCCCTATATTCGTTTTAAGCAGGACAAGAAACTGCATCGACAGGCCATTACCGCTGAAGAAATCAGCAAAGCCTTTGATCAGCCCATTTTTGATAACCTCAGCTTGCAAATTGAAGCTGGCGAGCGTGTGGCTATTATCGGTACCAATGGTATTGGTAAAACGACTCTGTTGCGTTGCTTGCTTGGCGATATCGCGGTGGATAACGGCAAGGTAAAACTGGCAGAACAGGCTCTGGTAGGTTATTACGCACAGGATCACCATAGTGACTTTGCCGACGACATGACGCTGTTTGACTGGATGAAGCAATGGACCAAAGGCGACAACCAGTTAGTGCGCGGTGCACTTGGCCGCATGCTGTTTTCCGGGGATGATGCGAAAAAATCAGTGAAGGTAATTTCAGGTGGTGAACAGGGTCGTATGCTGTTTGGAAAATTCAGCCTGATCAATCCCAATATCCTCTTCCTCGATGAACCCACCAACCATCTGGATATGGAATCCATTGAATCGCTCAACCTGGCGCTGGAGAACTTTCCAGGCACACAGGTCTTTGTCAGTCATGACCGTGAATTTGTATCCTCACTGGCGACCCGCATAATCGACATACAGGCCGATGGCATCATCGACTTTAAAGGCAGTTACGAAGAATATCTGCGCAGCCAGGGCATTGTGGAGTAAGCAAAAAAAAACGGCGACATATTTATGTCGCCGTTTTCATTTCAACTAGAGATTAATCCGATACTGCTTCGATTAATCCTCTGTCTAGGTATCAATCCAGATCAAAACGATCCAGTGTCATTACCTTGGTCCATGCGCCAACGAAGTCCTGCACAAACTGTTCCTGTGCATCTTCTGCGGCATAGAACTCGGCAACTGCACGCAGTTCTGAGTTGGAACCGAAGATCAGATCAACCGGTGTGCCGGTCCACTTCAGCTCGCCAGTGGCAATATCACGACCTTCATAGACACCTTCCATTGAGCCTTTGGACCATTCGGTAGACAGGTCCAGCAGGTTAACGAAGAAGTCATTGCTCAGCGTACCAGGCTGGTCTGTGAAGACGCCATGCTGTGCACCTCCGGTGTTGGCATTCAATGTGCGCATGCCAGCAACAAGGACACTCATTTCCGGTACGGTCAGAGTCAGCAGATCCGCTTTTTCAACCAGTTCTACTGCAGGTGAATCACCTTCTGCAAAATAGTTACGGAAACCATCTGCCTTGGGCTCAAGTACGGCAAAAGAAGCTACATCAGTCCATTCCTGGGTAGTGTCAGCACGACCGGGAACAAAAGGTACGTCTACGTCGTAACCGGCATCTGCTGCTGCTTTTTCAATAGCTGCTGCGCCGCCCAGAACGATTACATCGGCAAGAGAGACCTTTCTGCGCGAACGTCTGTCATTGAACTCAGACTGAATACCTTCCAGTACGGAAAGCACATTGGCCAGTTCCGCAGGCTCATTTACCGCCCAGTCTTTCTGGGGAGCCAGACGAATGCGAGCACCATTGGCACCACCGCGCATGTCAGTACCGCGGAATGATGACGCTGAAGCCCAGGCTGTTTTCACCAGTTGTGAAACGCTCAGACCGGAATCCAGGATTTCTGATTTCAGATTTGCGATATCCCTGGCATTGATCAGTGAATAATCAATTTCCGGTACCGGATCCTGCCAGATCAGGTCTGCATCAGGAGCCATGGAACCGAGATAGCGCGTGCTTGGGCCCATATCACGATGAGTCAGCTTGAACCAGGCACGGGCAAAAGCATCTTCGAACTGCTCAGGGTTATCCAGCCAGCGTGAAGTGATCTCGCGGTAGGAAGGGTCCATCTTAAGTGCCAGGTCAGTGGTAAACATGATTGGCGCATGTCTCACTGAAGGATCATAGGCATCAGGTACCAGGTTGGAAGCAGCACCGTTGGCAGGAATCCACTGAGTCGCGCCGGCAGGACTTTTGGTCTGTACCCACTCCCAGTTATACAGATTCTGCAGATAGTTGTGCGTCCACTGCGTTGGATTCACCGTCCAGGCGCCTTCCAGACCGCTGGTGATAGTGTCTGGTCCTTTACCGGTACCACAGGTATTAACCCAGCCCTGGCCTTGCGCTTCCAGAGGAGCCGCTTCAGGTTCTGGTCCAACACAGTTTTCCGGGCTTCTGGCACCGTGGGCCTTACCAAAGGTATGACCACCGGCGATAAGAGCAACGGTTTCCTCGTCATTCATGGCCATGCGACCAAATGTCTCACGAATATCGGCAGCTGCCGCCAGAGGATCAGGATTACCGTTCGGGCCTTCAGGATTTACATAGATCAAACCCATCTGGACTGCGGCCAGTGGATCCTCAAGATCACGGTCGCCACTGTAACGCTGGTCACCCAGCCATTCCCCTTCAGGGCCCCAGTAGATTTCATCAGGCTCCCATTCATCAACACGGCCACCAGCAAAACCAAAGGTTTCAAACCCCATGGATTCCATTGCTACGGTGCCGGTCAGAACCATCAGGTCAGCCCAGGACAGGCTGCGTCCATATTTCTGTTTGATTGGCCAAAGCAGACGTCGCGCCTTGTCCAGATTGGCATTGTCCGGCCAGCTGTTAAGGGGGGCAAAACGCTGCATGCCACCGTCCGAGCCACCGCGACCATCACTGATACGGTAGGTACCGGCACTGTGCCAGGCCATACGAATAAAGAACGGACCATAGTGGCCGTAGTCTGCTGGCCACCAATCCTGTGAGGTAGTCATCAGGTCAACCAGATCCTGTTTTACTGCATCCAGATCCAGGCTTGAGAAAGCTTCGGCATAGTCGAAGTCATCTCCCATAGGGTCAGATTCCGGAGAATGCATGCGCAATGGCTGCAGATCCAGTTGATTGGGCCACCAGTAATCATTGGTAGGCATTGTATCCTGGGCATTTGCCAGGTTCATTGAAGCCAGTGGCGCCAGGCCAATAGCAATCAATGTACATAAAGATAATTTTTTCCTAGTCATAATAAATTACGCTCCTTTGAGTAACACATCTACTTTACGCGCCATGCAAGCCATGAATAAAATTGAAAATACCTATTAGCTTGATAGGTAACGCCATGATCCAGCTGATAATAATTATTGAACTCACTCAC
>Ga0233450_10001519_pt1 | contig 24172 bp, 13 predicted proteins | sample 011ome_30_FD_189956 | JGI IMG/M metagenome (GOLD analysis project Ga0233450, IMG submission 189956) | Coastal salt marsh microbial communities from the Groves Creek Marsh, Skidaway Island, Georgia - 011501CT (spades assembly) | ecosystem: Environmental > Aquatic > Marine > Intertidal zone >... | reverse complement strand
TTAATATTTAAATTCTTAATATTTAAATTCTTAATATTTAAATTCTTAATATTTAAATTCTTAATATTTAAATTCTTAATATTTAAATTCTTAATATTTAAATTCTTAATATTTAAATTCTTAATATTTAAATTCTTACAAAGAAGAACATTGTTCTCTAATAAAATCAGCTAATAGTTTTTCTTTTGTTGTAGTCATATTATTTATATTATTAATTATATTTTCTTTTTCATCACGAGTTTCTTTTTCGTGATATTCTTGAAAAAGTTGTATTATTATATTAATTTCTCGCTTTGACCACATTTTTTTCAAATAATTATATATTATTGTTTTTTCTTGTATTACATTTTTTCCTTCGTCCGATTGAAGTTCGTCATATTCTGTATTATTATCAGTGTGATTACCAGTATTATTATTTTGTTTATTTTTAATATAAGATATATAGTAATCCAATGAATGTTGTATTGTAGAATTTGCTTCATAACAGTTTTTTAAATTAATAAGTCCCTTTTCACTCATATTGAAAAGAACTTCTAACGTTGTACCATATACTTCTGTATTCCAGTACCATTCTATTGATTTTTGAATTGGTTTAAAAATATTATGTAAATCTTCTCTACAATCACCCTGTATAAACCGTATACTTCCTTGAAATACAGTTGAGTTATTAAAACTTAACCCATTGTTTGATATTGATATTTTAGTGCCTTTTGGATATAAACTTAAAATACTTAACTTAACTAGACACGATATGGGGTCTATAATTATATTTTTATCCTTCTTATAAGAAAAAAACCATTCTTTGATATTAGTTATTATATCCATTATTAATTTTATTATTATAAAAATATGTAACTATATAACTTATTTTTATTAAAATACAATAAAAAAAATTGAAATTTTTTACATATCTTTTAAAAATATTATAAGTTTTTAATTAAGTCATAAAGTCCCAATAAGCATATAAAATGGGTAAACCTCGTGGAAATAAAAACAGAGAATGTGCAAAATTTGCTGATGGTTCTTATTTAGCAAGACAAATTCTATCAGAAAGAAAAGAAGGTGGTAAAACATTTTACAAAATTCTATGGGATAGTGGTGAAATTACTGAAGAACCAGAAGAACATATGCTTGCTAATACAGAACTAATTGAGAATTACAAACAAATTAAAGAAGTTAATAAAGATATTAATAGTTATTCTAGAAATAAATTTATACCACTATCTAATAAAAAAGCATCTATTTATGCTAGAGTAAGTAGAGAAAGTGATATGAGTCTAAGTACACAAACGGATTATTCCATAAATTATTGTAAAAATAAAGGTATAACCATTAGTGATATAACTACTGACAATGGTGTTTCTGGAAGACAAATGAAAAATTTTACACACGGTAATTTAGGAAGATTATTTACATATTTAACCGAAGATGATACTGATAGTTGTATTATTATATATAACATTGATAGATTATGTAGGGATGTTCAAGGTGGTTTGAACTTTTTAGAAAAGTGTCAAGAAAATAATATTGACGTACATTTTGTAATGGAAGATGTTGTATGGAATAAAGATACATCATCGTTTAATAAGAAAAATATTAGAGATGGATTAATGACATCACACCACTATTCGGACCAATTAAGTGAAAAACTTAAAAAATCAAACACTCTACGAAGAGCAAAAGGAAACGTTTTTGGTAGAGCACCTTATGGTAAAAAAGCTGGTAAAAATAAAAACAACGTTAGGAAATTTACTAATAATGTGGAAGAAAAGAATGTTATTACTAAAATTATGAACTTGTACAAAACAAATCATATTGAGTATAAATTATCCAAAAGTTATACTTATCATAAGATTAAAACTGAACTTAAAAAGAATAGTAAAACACGCACAAAACGTGGTAAAGAATGGACATCACAGATGATCTCATATATTATTTCTAAAAATACTAGTGAACAAAAAGATTTATCTAATTTAAATATGAATAGCTTAGATTTATAGATTTATAGATTTAAATTTATATTGTAAATTTTACTTAAAATATAATATAAATATTAAAAATATATATTTAAAATATTAAAAATTAAACTTTTTTTTTTTGATGTTCTAATATTAGTTCCAATTCATTTATCATTTTTGATTGACATTCAATTTGGTTTTTAATTATTTTAATATCTTCTATAGATATAGATTGTAATGTATTATTATAACTAGGTGGCTCTTGTTGTTCTTGAAGTATTTCTTCATTTTTTTTATCTTCTTCATTAATAGTTTTAATATTATCTTCAATCATTAATTGTTGTGGTTTGTTAAGTTCATTATATGTTTTAATTATTTTATTTCCTAAAATATTACCCCCTTCAATTGCTTTATGCGATGACCATAGTAATACATTAAAAGATACATCTAATATCATATACACTAATGTACCTAACATAATATATGTTATTTTATAATATATTTATAAAAAAAATATTAATTTATCATTTTATAAACATTTTTACATATAAATAGAAATAGTAATAATGCTATAACCATAAAACATAATCTTATAAAATAAACAGCTTTGAATTTTAAACTGTTATAACTGTTATTTTCATTTAATATAAAAATATTATCTTCTAGATTTGTAGTTTTATTATTAATATTAGATAAATCTTCTTTGATTTTATCATATCCTTCTTTATCTTTTTTAAATTGACCTAAAAACCTTGCATTTTTAAACTGATTTGTTCTTAATTCAGATGTTTTTTTTTCTAAGTAAGCCTTTATAACATTATTTAAACCATATAACTGAGAGATATTATTAATATTACTCAATGTTAAACCATTAATATCTTCATTTAATAATGTTAAATCTAAATTATTTTCTCCATTTAATTGAGTTGATATATAATTGTATTTTCCAGATTCTAAATAAGAAATCAATTTATTTGCATATAGCTCTAATTGTCTTTCTAACCCTAGTAATATTTCGCTTTTTCCATATTTAGTTTCTATATCTTCCTCAATTGGTATAAATATACATACATTCTTTTCTGAAAATCCAGTACTTAATATAAGTTTATCGGAAAATTCTAACCTATATCTAGGATATAAAACAGATTCAACATAATACTTAGTTGGATTATTAATGTTTTCTTGCTCTAATTTTTTTAATCTCCATAAATTTGATTGTGATTTCATATCTGTTTTCCCTGAATTATTTATGATTATTTTTTTATCTTTATCAATATTTAAATAAGCACCCTCATTATTTGCTAATCTTATAAAATCTGTATTATCTCTAATAACATTCCATTCTATTTCATATTTATTAGTATCTGTTATATCAATATGTTCCATTAAACTAATATTTTTATTATGTGATTTTATATAATAACGTCCATCCGCAGATTTAATATTAAAAAAATTGTGGTTTTTATTAAAAAATGGATTACTTAAAAAATTAGGTGCTCTATTATATAAACCATAACTTTTTTCATTACTAGATATAGGGTCTGGTATATCCATAAAATTATTTGGCTCTTCTATTTCTGTAATAGTTGTATATAATTCATTTCTTTCATCTTGTGTTATAATACCAGTATCATACCATTCTTCAACTAGTTTATTTTTCATTTCAATATAGTCATTATATGGATTCATTATTATTTAGTTTTCTATTATTTAACTTATCTAACTATTTATAATTATAGTATTTATTATAATTTAACAATATAAAAATATAAGAATTAATTAAATATTTTTTGATTTTTATGTTTGTCACATAAATGGAATATCTTATTTTTTAAGTATTTAGCCCTATGTTTACAAAATGTAGCTTCATTTTTATTATTAAAATAAATACCTTGACACATATTTGGTTTAACATCTATATTCATAAATATAGTATCATTTGATGAATTAGAAAGCAGTTGTGTAGTTTTAAACATTTATTATTTTTATGTTATTTTTATATTTAATGTTTAAAAATGTTTAAGTTTCAATTTTATTTTTAAAATATTTTTAAAATTTAAATTAATTAAATAATTATGAACAAAGTTTTAGATGAAGAAGAAGAACTTATTATAGAAGAAGAAAATACAAATGAGATTATCGAAGAAGAAGAACTTATTATGGAAGAAGAAAATACAGATGAAATTATAGGAGAAGAAGCAAAAGAAGAACAAGAAGTAGAAGAAGAAGAAAAAGAAAACGTCATTATTGGCGAAAATGTTGTTAATATATCCAATCGTGTAGAAAAGCAAAACAGTACTATTAATCAAATGTATATTTTAAATTTAGATAGTAAGACTGAAAGATGGGATACTATGACTAATCAACTTAAAAAAGCGAATAATCTATTGCCTTATTATCAATTTTGTGGTGTAGATGGTAGTAAATTAAATATGAATGAAATTAGAAATAATGTTCCTAGAGGTAGTGGGAAATTTTTTATGACACAAGAAATTTATGGTAAGGCTCATAGTCATTATCTTTTATGGAAAAACATATTAAAAGAAAATATGGATAATAATCTTACACCTAAAGATTGGTTTCTAGTATTAGAAGACGACGCCATTATACCAGACAATTTTAATGAATATATTAACAAATTACAACAATTTCTTGATACAATTCCAGCTGACATTATTGATAATACAGATATGTTTAACCTTTCGCCAGTGGGTGATTATTGTAAGAAGAAAAACTTTCATAATAAAGTTATGACTTTATTAACATCTATTGGAACAACTATAAAATCTAAAAGAAAATATGATAATAGTATATTACATCAACTTGATATAATGACTGAAAAATGGTCTTTATTGAACTCCAACTTTCCATTATGTACCCACGCTTATTTAGTTAATAAGAAACAAATTGAAAACTTAATAAAAGTAATTGATGAAAAAAAAATATATTATCACCTCGACTGGATGTTAAATTTTGAAGGATTAAATATTAATAGTATTACACCAATCTCAATTAAAAGGGGTGGATTTAATGATGCTACCACCTCTACACTTACCAACCCATCTTTACCAGTAAAAGTATTTACTATGTTTAATAAAGAACTAGCTTGTGATTTAGGAAAACCAGCTTTTAATATTATGGGTATGTATCAAATTAATATATTAATTATTGTTTATGCTATATTTATTATTATTTGGGAAGCATTCAATATCCCCGGTAGATTAAATGATTTTTTTAATCGGATATAATTTTATTTATTTTTTATACAAAATAACCTTCCTATTTATACTGATAATAGTAGCTCGATTCCTTCAATATCAATATTATTATCAATATAATGGGAAATTAAATCAGTGACACTATTTTGTAATATTTTTTCCGTCTGTCCTTCAATACTAATATAATATTTTCCGTTTTCGTCTATAATTTTATAAGACTTTATTTCTTTGTTAGCTTCTTGTTCAATATAAATAGTATACATATGATTATTGTTTGCTAGTATTTCTTCATTAGTAGCGGTTGTTACTACAAATACAATAGTAGTGTCGTCCTTAATAACTTGTTCAGCCTGTGTTTTAGATAAGTTTGGTTTATACCAGTCTTCATTAATTACTTCTAATTCGCCTACTTTAGCGTGCTCTGCTTTTGTAGTTATATTGAGGTTCCCTGTAAATGCTTTCGCAGTACCATATCCATCTTCTACTAGATTAAATGTTTTATCGTTATATAATTCACGATATTTTGATATAATATCATTTTTTATATCATTAATTGTATCTTTTAGTTCACTATAGATTTGTTTGGAAGAAGGAGAATTATATGTATAAAAATATTTAGAGTCATTATTTTTACTAATTGGATGATGTATAAATTTTGTATCTAAAGTAGAAGTAAAAACTAGTTTTCCTCGACTGATTCGTAGCAAATAAAATTCATCATTAGGATTTGTTGTAGTCTTCTTTGATAATAATTTTTCTTTTGCCTTTTCTCTATTAAAAGAATAATATGGTATTTCTTCATTAATTAAATCTTTTTCTATTGGTAATAGATCAGAAGAGGAGGTTCTACCTGGTTTTATTCCTGTTAGTTTCATTCTTGGTGCTGCTGGTGCTGCTGCTGGTGATGGTGGTGCTGGTGGTGGTGCTGATGGTGGTGGTGTTGGTGTTGGTGGTGCTGATGGTGGTGGTGTTGGTGTTGGTGCTGGTGCTGGTGCTTGTAGTGCTGGTGGTGATGCTGGTGTTGGTGGATCTTTTAATATTTCCCGATTTGTAAATTTAGTTTTAAAGTACGGTAAAAATTCATTGACTGTTTTTATAAATTTTTCATTACCATTAAATTTAAAATTACCACTTTCAGAATCTTTAGTTATTTCAATATACTTAATGTCTTCTTTATTATTTTCTGATTCGTAAGCAAACTTATATAATTTATCAGATTCATCTTTATAATATAAGTAATATCTGTTTCTTTCTTTGTACTCCGCTACTATACTTTTAAATAAGTTTCTTACATTTTCTTCATTTTTAATATGAGAGTAAAAATATTCTTGTTGTTTTATGTCTTCTAAATTGATATTTTTATTTAGAGTATTTATATCCATTTCTTTTCGTTCTAGATTTGTATGTTCTTTAAATAATTCATTCTGATTATAAAAAATATAGTATATACAAGTTTCGAAATAGTCCTTATTGTCCCTGTAATAATTACCTTCATTATTATCACTAAAAATATTAACCGAAAACATATTTCTTATACCATATGCATAAAAATCGTTTTCCGCATAAACAATTTCTACCATAAATTGAAATATTTTATGTAAAACTAGAAGTTTTGATTTATTAATTTTAGACATTATTTTTTTAATTTCTCTATTTAAATCTTCATTATTTATATTATCACTATCAAATATATTCCTTTCAACAACGTCCTTTATATTATAAGTTTGTTCTAAATCAAATATTTCTAATTCATTTATTTTATTTTTAAAATATTGTGAGAAACTCACATAACATGCATTAGTGATTGATTCAAAATCACCTTTTTTCTTAAAAATATCTGGAAGTGTTTCTTTGCACTTAGGACCAATAGCTCCCCTAAAGATATGCTTAGTATTGAAAAACCCTGTTGTTTTGTACATATATTTCATCATTTTATTAATTAACTCTATTTTTTCATATAATTCATTATTTTGTTGTGGTTGTATTCGTTCTAACATTTCTGTGTTAATAAATGGATTACATAACTGTCCCAAACTTGTAGCTGATACAGTAACTGGATCTCCTGAATTAGAATATTCTTTATTCCAATATTCATTTCCAACAAATGAATTACCATCCCAAGCAAATAAATATGCTTCTGTTAAATCTGTTTCACCTGTCATTGTATTAAGTTGTTTTTTAGTTAAAAAACTTTGTCCCATTTTATTATCGTGATGATTATGATATACTTTTAATTTATCTAATAATTCTTTATTATTTTCTACTTTTCCTCCTGGTGCTGGTTTTTGTTGTGTTACTAGTTTTAATCCTCCAATTTCGTTGTTTTTATAATGATCTATTAGTTTAACTAATGTATCTTCAGCTTCATTTTCTAATTTAAACGTGTTATCAACGATTTTAATTTCATACATACTATTTTTATCCTCCGTAATACCTTCTATTAATAATACTAATCTACTATCTATATCAAATCCTATTACAAAATTATATCCTGTATTAAATTTAGTTGTGTTGTCTACAATATTATCCTTTTTAAACCATTTATCTTTAGTATTATCATCTATCATATCATAAATATGCTTATTCACATAGTTTTTGAGACATTTATAGATAAATTCGCACTGTTCTGAGGTTTGGACCATGCCGCCTCGCCCTTGCCGCATCAAGTCCACGAGGTCAATGACGCTGGTCTTGCACTTTGTTTTAAGTTGCTTTATACCCATGTCCACCCCTATGAACGTACCAGTACGCCCAATCCCGGCAGAGCAGTGCACCACCCACGGATGAAGCGGTTTTGGTGTTTCAGTTTCTTGTTTTTGTTGTTGTGTTTCAGTTTCTTGTTTTTGTTTTGGTGTTTCAGTTTCTTGTTTATTGTTCCATTCATTAACCTCTTCGAGCATGGCTGGCACGACAGTAGTGTCCTCTGGGACGCTGTAATCCGGCCACGAGTCAAACCAAAAATGCTTCACAACCCGCGATCCTCCGGTTGGGTGGGTCACCTCGAGCTCGGCGACCTTGTAACCTTTCTGGTGCTTGCCAGAGAGGACCCCAACCTCGAGTCCGCCGTAATTGATGGTGCCGGTATTGGATTTCAACGAGGAGGGCCAGTACCGAGCGCATTTCTGCTTCGAGTCTTCCATCAAACCAGTCACCATCACAATCGCTCGAACATCTTCTTGCCATATCATCCTCCAGAAGTGGCCCAGGGTCTTGTCTTTCGGACCCTGGGCCGCAATGTAGCCTTTTTCGTTGCCCTCAATGTCAGGGATGAAGTTGGCGTTGATGAACGACGAGGCCGAGTCGCCGCCCACCGTGTCGAGAATGATGCGCGTGTGCGGGTTTGGCAAAATGTTCTTGTACCGGTTAAACTCTTTGAGCCTCGCCCGGACATCGCTTGGCAGCGCGTCGATGCCGACGTCGTTCTTCGGCAGATCACGGTAATCGTCCAGGTCCAGTTCATCAACTGTCATTATTTTACACATTTGACTTTCATATGGTGATTCATATTTATTTTTAAAATCTTGACTTTCATACGGTAATGTAGAACTATTTGTATTATCATATGGTCTGATACAGGATAATCTAATAGCAGGTAAATATGTTAAATATTCACTTTTTTCATTAAATAAAGATAAAATAGTATCTTCTACTATATCATAAAGAAAATTATCATCACATCCAGCAAGTTTTCTAAAATCATGTCTCCATACACCCATACCTAATCCTGTAAAAACAGGACACATTTTTATTTGTTTTATTTTACAAACACTTAAACATTGTTCTAAAAATAATTCAAATGAGAATCTAAGACGCTCTCTATATAATCTTCTAATTAAATAGTTTGGAACACGTTCACTTATATTATAGAAATATTTATCTTTATTGTATTCTGCTTTAGTTTTGAAAAAGTTGTGTAATAATTTATAAATACCTTCTTTAGGTGCTATATCTGTAATATATGCTCTTTCCATTACACCCGGAACTTCAAATCTTGCTCCAACTAAACCACATACATAACTTTCTGTATTATTAAATTTAGGTTCTCTCTGTAAATTATCAGTTTCAGTTGTTTTTCTCTTTCCACTATGATGTATTGGTGTTAATGACCAACAACCCATTAATGCTGCTAAAGTAGCAATAGAATATTCTTCTTTTTTATCTGATGCGTTTTTTTTTCCATCATCTTTAATTAATATACTATCTTTATTATAATAATATTTTCCTCCATTATTAGTATTAAATTTATCAATAGATGAATTAGATGGATATTTAATAGGAGAATCATCTGTTTTGTTATAAAACGTTATAGGTCTATTATATATTAATCTTTGTATTAATTTATTTATATCATCAACTGTATATGGTTTACCATCAGTATGTGTTAGTTTTGTATTACTAATTATTTCTTTTAATAAATCATTTAATTCTGGATGACATAATATACCTGCTGTTTTTTCGAATTCTTCAGTTTCTTCTAAAGACCCTTCTAAAAGAGTTTCATTTTTACTATCTGAAAACCATCCATACTCTGTTCCTTTTGTAAATAACTCAGTTCTATCTTTTAAACTCATTTTTGTTGTAGTTCCTGGTATAATATCTAATCCTACAATAAATTTATTTAATTCAGTATGAAGATCTTCAAGTTCCGTATCTAGTAATGTTATATCGTGATAATATTCTCTTACACCTAAAGTATATTTTATTGTTGTTGCGTCAAAATCATCATTAATTGATAAAAGTATCATACCCTTTTCAATTCCAGCATCTTTTCCTTTACCCTTTTCAACTTTTGAAACTATTGTTTCTCCTTTTTCATTTCTTTTGAATCCAATACCAATAGATTCCCATTTCTCTCCTGGTTTTTTATTTAATGTTATTTCTTTTATTACTTCTCTTTCTTTTTCATCTTTAAATTTAAAAATTAGTTTTATTGAAATTTCTGATTTTTCGATTCGTTTACCGCTTAATATTCTTGTTTGTGATTTTAGTTCAAATTTAGGAATATTTCCTTGTGATGCTTTTGATATTTGTGGTGGTTTTTCTTTCTGCTCTTTGTTGAGTTTCAACTGTTTAATATAATTTGTTACAAATCCATCATTCAAAATATACATTCCTTTTCTAAAACCTTTTTTATATCCTTCTTTAGTAACTTTTGTTATAATTTCATTACCATCACGTTTACCACTTTCTATATTAATTAGTTTAGTTTCTTCTATATATTTTATTCCAAAATCTTTTTTATTTATAGTAATAATCTTTTCTTCATCTTTATTATTATAAAACATATGAATATTACTAGTATTGTTATTTGTTGAACTTATAAATAAAAATAAATTACCATTAGTCTTAATATCTTTATCATATACACTTAAAATACTAATCATATAATTCTTATACCCTTTTGGTACACTTAAATTTACTATATTTGTGCGTAATAATATATCTTCAAATAATTTCTTTCTATTAATATCTTCTACTATTTTTAATTCTTTTTTTAATTCTTTTTTAATATCGGTATTTAACTTTTCAAATGTTTCAAGTAATTGATTACTATTTTTATATTCTACATTATCTTGTTTCATATTCGTAAATACTTGTAAAACACCTTCATTTTCATTTAATTTAATATTTGGATTTCTAAATTGAGGATATAATTCGTTTAATTTATTAAATAACTTAATAGTACCACCTTTTAATATTTTATCTAATTTTTTGGTGAGTTTTCTTTTTTGTATTTGTTTCCGTTTTTTTGTTATTTTATTTTTATTGTATCGTTTCATTTTTTTAGAAACTGATTTTTTAGGTATTTTGGATATTAGTTTTTTAGAATGGTATTTAGACATTTTCTTTTTAACAACATGTTTTGCTTTATTATGTGCTGGATTTTTCATTTTTTTTGGTGCGCTTCGTTTTGTTCTTTTTCTAGAACTAGCAGAATTACTTATAAGTGGAACCTTTAATGTACTCTTACGAGTACGCTTTTTAACCATAATTATATAATTTAATTAATTTACTTAATAAAAAAAACTATAATTAATAATTAATTAAATATTATAAAATAATAAAATATTTTAATTTACAGATTTTTATCTAATAAAAATAAAAATTAAAATTAAAAAATTAAAATTTAAAATTTAAAATTTAAAATTTAAAATTATATAAAATTAGTTATTAAAAATTAGGTGGTGTATAAGATAAACCAAATTTATTAAGTATTCGGTTTGATATTTTATTAACAAAAGAAGCTTGTACTGGCATTGTTCCTATTTTTGTTAGCGAATCATATAATATTAATTCTGGCTTCTTATCTTTAAAATTATTTAAAGAGCAAGTTTCTAAATTACGCAAATTTATTTCTAAATAAGGAGTATTTTTTGCCTGATATATACAATCTGTATTATTTACCATTGCCGCTATATTTGTATTGTAAGAATAAAATATACAAGCCAAAAGATTTTCTTCATGATTTTGCGACAATTTAATTGGAATACCCATTGGTTGTCCTTTTAATGTCACCTTAGATAATTCAGCATCTATCAATTTAGCTAAATCAAGATTTTGTTTTCTTTTTGGTTTTTTTGGTTTTCCTTCTTGTTTGGGTTTAGATTTATATTTAGGTTTATCTTTTTTACTAGATGTTTGTCTAAAATTTTTTTCTGGTTTTAAAAGCTTCATTCTCTCTTCTCTCTCTTTTTCTTTCATCTTTTTATAATTTTTAACAAAATCTGGACTAGGTTTATCTGGTTGTTTATATGTTTTAATTTTCTTTAAAGCATCTTCTACATATGAATTACGTTTATTAAATTTATTAAAGGGTTTTTTGTCTTTATTGAATGGTTTTTTGTCTTTATTGAATGGTTTTTTGTCTTTGTTGAATTTATTAATGGGTTGTTTTTGTTTGCCGTTCTTTTCATTGTTATGTTCGCTATAAGGATGTCTAAATTTAGGTAATTCTTTGTATTTAAATTCTGGTAAATTATCTTGTTTTTTAAACATTTTATCCAATACTTTAATTGATTTTATTTTTTTATCATTGATTATGTCTATTCTTTGATTTTGTGGAGTTTTTTTTTTTTTTTTTTTTTTTTTTTTTTTTTTTTTTTGGTTTTTTTTTTTTTTGTTTTGATTGATTTTGTTTTTTTGTTTTCCCCTGTGAATATCTAGTTCTCTTTAGTTTTTTAGTTCTCTTTCCGGAAGACTTCCTTCCACTTCCTTTCATCATAATATATTTAAGAGGGTCTCGATATTCATCAAGTCTAAAATATTCTAATTTTTTGGCGATATCTGGTGAATTTGTAACATCAAATAAATTCAATATACTTATAAATGGTATTAAATCCATAATCGAGTCTTCACTTGGATCTCTTAATGTAAAATATAATTCATCTATTTTTTCTATTTTTTCATAATCTATAAAATATGAACTGCAAAACTCCTTACGTTTTTTTTTATCATCTATATAATGTAATGTCGCGTCATATATTCTTAATAATGTTAAAAAATCACCCGATGGATGAGAGAATTTGTTAATACTTTTAGCTACTAACGGTGTTTTTTCTTGAAATTTAAGAGATACATTTTTATCTTGTATTATTAAATCATCATATTTTTTTACAGTCATTAATATACAAACTAATTTTAAAACAGTTCCCATACATCTAAAATAATAAGAGGATATTATCATTTTTTTATGTTCAAATGAAGCAGATGATGGTTCTTTCAAATTATTAACCATAATACCCAATGGTGTTAGTTTCCCTTTAATATTTACTAGATTATGTTCTATTAATTTTTTAAACATAACTGATTGATTTATTGCAGGAACTGGTGTTATCATATTATTTAAAAATGTACTACATTTTTTATAATCATTTGTTCTTTCTAAATTTAAAAATCCTAATATCTTATCACTTATATCAGCTAATAAAATTTTAGGGGCGGCAAAACGTTCAAAATTATTAAATTGTTGTTCAGTATACATTCTAATACAAGTACCAGCACTCTCTCTACCAGTCCTACCACATCGCTGACCTATGTTAGAATGGGCAACAAGTTCAGAATCCATTGTCGTACAATTTAAATTAAAATTGTATCTTACACCCCATTTAATACCAGAATCAATCACAAATTTACAATCATCTTTAATAGTAACTGAAAATTCAACAGCTTCTGTGGCAAATATTACTCTTCGGGTATATTTACCGTATGGTCCTGGTGGTAATGTTTCCATTTTAGTTTGACCTAACATAATATCTTTTTCAATATCTTTGGTTTTCCCTGTAATCATTCCTACCAATGGTATATTAGGATATTTGTGCGGATTTTTTTTAAATCTAGAATGTAATGATTTTTTATTTACTTCTCCTACACCATCTGTTGTAATAAATGCTATTATATTACCTTCGCTATTATTCATCAATATATCGTCTATTTTATCTACCATAAGTTCACCCTGAACTTCATTTATTTTTAATGGTTTATTATTAAATATATTTTCTACAGGATTCCTTGATTGGGCTGGTAACTCAAATAAATCATATGTTAATCCCGACCTTTTAAAAAAATCAACAAATTCAGAAGGATCTATAGTGGCACTCATTAATACAATTCTAAATTCTGGTCTAGATAATGCGATTTGTACAACATTAGCCAATAATATATCAACACCTTCTCCTCTTGTATGAACCTCATCAATTAAAATACCAGAATAATTTGATAATAAAGGGTCACTACGAATTAAAGCAGAAATATAAGCATCTGTTGAATAGAGGATTTTTGTCTTTTCTGGCGAATGCCAAACTTGGTCAGAACCATGCACCCACGCCACTTCAGCTCCTAATTCTACATCCATCCTTAATGCTGTAAATATTGCAGCAGGTGGGATCGCAGCTCTTGTTGGAATTGTTAAAATAATAGGATGTTTATAATCAAAATAATGAGATAATAATTTTGGATATATAACAGTTTTACCGGTTCCTGTCCCTGAAATCAAAATAATTGCTTGATTATCTTTTAATAATTTAAAAAACTCATTTCTTCTTTTATAACATACTAATTTAGTCCACATATCTTTGGCTAGTTTTTTATAAGCATTTGAAAATGGCCTACCATTCAATGGATTAGGATATTTTCCTTCCGGGTCTAAAATACCTAATGGTTTAGTAATCATTTTTATTGTCTATTTTATTTTTTTCTTTTTTAATGACTTATCATTATTAATAATCAATATATTTATTATGCGAATTAAAATATTTAAAAAAAAAATGTTAATAATTAAATTTTAATAATTAAATTTTAATAATTAAATGTTAATAATTAAGTTAGATAACAATAATTTACTAATTCAAAAGATTTAATTGTTCTTTTTCATAAATTTCATTAATAAGAGTAGATTTTGATTTATGTTTACCACCAAATTTTAGAGAAATATCTAATGTTTTCGCAATTGCTTTAAGATCAGTCAGATTTTTTTCATTAAGATACTCTTTTTGTTCTTTTTCACTTGTAATATCTTCGTTATCTTCCTCGTTATCATTATCTTCAGCTTCATTATCTTCTTCAGCTTCATTATTTTCTTCATCTTCATTATCTTCTTCAGCTTCATTATCTTCTTCAGCTTCATTATCTTCTTCAGCTTCATTATCTTCTTCAGCTTCATTATCTTCTTCAGCTTCATTATCTTCTTCATTATCATTATCACTATTTATACAATTAGTATCTATTTCATATAAATTTTCGTTATCTTCATTATCATATGAATTTAAATTAAATCTTTTTAAATACTGTTTAATACTGTTTTCATCATCATCATCATCATCATAATCATCATCATCATCATCATCACCATCATCATCTTCATTCAATGAGGGAGATTGATTTATTAAATTCGAAATCATCATTTCTGTAATTTGTTCTTGTTTTCTTTTAATATCAAATATCATAAACAAAGATTTATTTAAAAATGTAGTTAATTCACTATCTAAAGTGTTTTTAACATCTCTTTTATATTTTGCGTTTAATTTTAAACTCATATAATTGATTTCATCACTCATTTTTTTATTAAGAAAATTCATAAATGGTAAACTATCTGTATCGACATCTGAATCCGAACTAGAACTATACCCTAGACTATTATTAGTTTGTTTTGGTTCATATTCTTTTTGAATTTTTTTAATAATAGAACTAATATTCTTTTTACATAATTCTAAAAGTTCTTCGTTATATTGCTCCATTGTAGTTATTAATTTTTGGTTAAAAAGTTTTTTATAACTATTTAATCGAGCGGTTTGTTCTCCTTCATTAGACATAATGATGATGTTTGATTATAATGTTATTTTTAATGTTAGTGATAATGATATAATATTACCACAATATATTTATTTAGAGAAATTAATTTTATATTAATGATAATATAGATTAATTTGTTTTTTTTTCAATTTTATATTTTTCTATTTCATTTTCTTCTTATATTTTTTAATTATCTTAATTATCTTAATATATACCATTCACTCCCATTTGATTGTATTTGAAGAGAATCCCACATATGTTTTAATATTTGTATGTGTTTTCCATCAATTAAAGCAGATGATTTAATAATAACATTATAATTTCCTTTAATATGTTTAATAACATATTTTCTTCCATAATAAGTATGATTATTATCTAGTATTATATTTACATCATTATCACTAGCATCTACTAATATCGTATTATCAAAATGTGATACTACATATTTAGTAAGATTAGATATTCTTATTATTTTAGAAGAAAATGAACCATTTATATGTAAATTGCTTTCGTTATATTTATAGGTATTTTCTTCTTTATTTTCACCTATTTTAATGTTTCCTTTACTATTAATACATAATCCAGTATTGTTTTTATTATGGTCATTATTCGTATTTACATTAAATATATTATTATATAAATCAATACATTTATACATTATATTACAATTATTCCTATTACTGTTAATATCATTGCTGTTAATATCATTATCATTATTTACAACATATGATAATATTAAACCTCCATCTCGCATTTCTTGTGTTAATAATTGTTTTATTTTAATAGTGTTAATACCTCTAAATATATTAAATAATCGGCTTTCATATATATTAGTTTCTAAATTATTGGAAAGTACAGCAGTAAATACACCTATTTTTGCGCCTCCCCATACTACATTTATATCGCCATTATAAGTGTATGTTAAGTCACAATATAAATTATCCTTTGTATTAATATTTAAAACAGTTGTATTGTTACTATGAATATTATGTTTTTTATTATTAAGAACCAATTTTTTATCTATTATTTCATATTTGTACAGAGAAAGATTAAGCGAGGTTTTTGATAAAACAACAATATTTTGTTCGCTATTAATCAAATCTATTTTAGCATTATAACAATATGATTTTAAGTTAGAAATAGTTTTAATAGTAATTATATCATTTTCTGTTAATAAATATAAATCTTCAGTAGATACACTAATAATATTATCTTTCATATTATTGATAATTATATTGATATCTACTGTATCATAATAATTAGTAGCTATTATTTTATATGTATCTGTTTCATTTAATGTATCATTTAAAAATAAAGGTTCAAACAATGACACATATAAATTATTATCTATAATTTGAGAACTAGAATAACAATATGAGGATACTAACGCATGTTGTTCTGATTGAATATTGTTTTCATTTAAAAATTTATATTTAATATCGCATATTTTATTATTATATTCATTATTATATTCGTCGTTTTTAGTATTATATAATACTATATAATCATTTTCGGAAACGTTACTAGAAGTTATATTATATATTATAGGATTAATATATGAATACGGAGAATTAGCTTTTGATATTTGAAATCTATCTTTAATTATATTACCACCAACATCTAGTATTAAACCATAAATAGAAAAATGACCTATATTATTATCTTCACCACACCAAACAATAACAAAATTACCACTATTTAATCTAGTAGCTTTTATATCAACAGCATTTTTATTATTATAAATTGAACCTAATGGTATATCAAATCCCTTTTTCTTTTTATAATCTATGAATATTTGAGCATATAAATTATAAATATGATTTTCTTCATTTAATAATGATTCTTTTCTACTCCATACTATAATAAATGTTTCTCGTGTATTGGTATTGGTATTAGTATTAGTATTAGTATTTTTATAATTACTTATATGTGGTTGTTGATGATATCCAGTTCTGGTAGTATTAATCATTTGTTTTTTACTATTTGGAAATACAGAACCATCAGCATTGTAATGTTTTAAAAACATATGAGAATAATCTTCATATAGTTCCTCCCAAATTATTAAAAATCCCCCCTTTTCTAATGAAAGTATTTGATGATTCATTTGAGATAAATATGAACCTTCTATAGAAACATAAGCTTCAATATTTAATGAATTAGAAATATTAAATGAATGTGGTGTTTTATTATAATTATCTTTATCATTATCATTATCATTAAAAGATATTCCTCCTTCACTAGATATGCTCATTCTGTTCTTGTTTGATGTTGCTAATTGTAATTCATTATTTGATGTTGACATAAAACCAATTTTATTTTTTAATATATAACAGTTTTGTAATGCTATATTTTTTTTTGTTGATGTTTGTACTGTTTGTAATAAAGACACGTTCCAATAATCTCCAATATTATATCCAGTCATTGTAGGGAAGGTTATTTCAATATTATCTAAAATAAATGGTTCTTTAGTAATTTCTATATTTTTATTATTATTTCTATTTGTTTTATTATTATTTTTATTTGTATTATCATCAAAATTAAAGAAAACAGTATTATTTTTATCCAAATACCCCCAACTAAATTTATTTTCATTTTGAATCATAATTATAATACCTATTATTTCTCTAGTCTTTGTAGATTTCATATTATGTTTAACATTCATAAAATTTACATTGTCATTTAATAATCTAGCATTTATCTCAAAATCGCTTTTATATTTAATAGAGTTTAATACATATTTAATAGGGGTTTTTAATTGTGAATGTGAATTATCACTTTCCCACATAACTATTTTACCCATATCAATACTATTTATAAATGTATGTAAAAATATAGTGTTTTCTTTTTGATATCCAATTAATGTTTTATCAATATTATAGTCTTTAATAGTAGTGAGGGGTTTATTATTTGTATTTTGAGATTGTAATGTTTCTGCGATGTGTGATGATGTTAATCCCATTTGTAAATTGCTTTTAGTATCATTTTCTATTTTAATATTGCTGTTAACATCTGATTGAGAAGAATATATTAATATACCATTATTATTGTCTATATTATCGGCTTTATTTACGTGAATATCTAATATTCTATTTGAAGAAGATGTTTGTTGATTAATAAGAAGATTATTGTTTTCAAATTTAATAAATGATTCTCCAATTTGAGAACCAAATGTGATATCACCTGTTTGTGAAATAAAATTTATACTATCACTAGCTATAGTATAAAAATCTTCTGTGTTAATACTTACTTTTCGCAAAGCATCTATAGATACAGATTGTGTTAAATTTTCTAGGTTATTATTTTCACATTTGTGACCCAGTGATATATTACCATTAGAAGCATTAAGGTTAATATTACCAGTTAATATATTTACTTGCCCTTCATTATGTGTTTTTAATATTATACCACTATTTTGAGAAGATGATTCAAGTAATATAGCTTCATTTGTATTGTTTTTCGATAGTATACTAATAATATTATCTGTATTTAAATTAAAATTATTTGTTGTAATAGCTGTTGATTGAGCGTGTAATGAAATAAAATCATTTGATGATATATATGTATTTTTATTGTTTGTAGAAAAAAACCCATTTGAATCATAAGAAAATGTTCCATTACTATTAACAGCATTAAGAATTCGGTTTGACATTTCCACTATTCACTTAAATAATATTAAAATAATATCAAAATATCAAAATATCAAAATATCAAAATATCAAAATATCAAAATATCAAAATATCAAAATATAATAAAATATAAGTTTATTAATTCTTAAATAATTAATTTTTGACTAAAATATAATTTAAAAAAAACTAAAATAATAATATATATTATATATAATAATATTACTACTAAATAGTAAAACAAAGAAATATAAAATAAATCTTAATTTAAGATGGGTGGAGGTTTATTAGAATTAGTCGCTCACGGCGTTCAAGATATATATTTAATTGGTAATCCACAAATTACGTTTTTTAAAATAGTTTATAAGAGACATACTAATTTCAGTATGGAAAGTATAAGAGCAACATATGATGGTACTGCTAACTTTAATAAAACTATTGTAGTATCTATACCAAGAAGCGGTGATTTGGTTCACACAATGATGTTAGAAGTAGATGTTCCAGCAATCGCATCAGCAGCTTCTACTTCGGAAAACGGAACTCTTAAATATGTTAATAGTTTAGGACACGCATTAATAGATTATGTAGAATTGGAAATCGGGGGTCAAAAAATAGATAAACACTATGGTGAATGGATGGAAATTTGGACTCAATTAGCATATGATGAATCAAAACAAAATGCGTATGATTTAATATTACCTAGAGCAAATATTGATACAACACCTAATAATACAGTTGCTGGTGCTAGTGCGACAACTGTTTATATTCCCTTACAATTTTGGTTTTGTCGTAATATAGGTTTAGCGTTACCGTTAGTAGCTTTACAATATCACGAAGTAAAATTATATATAAGATTTAATTCTTTTGATAAAGTGCATACATTCGGAAGTGACCAATCATTTACTATAACACAATCTGGAACAACAATAACACAATCTGGTACTAATCCCCGGAACTTTCATAATTCTAACGATTCAAATAAAACAATAACTTATAAAGATGGTACTACAGCAACAGCAACATATGGTTCAGCAACTACTTTAACATCTAGTCGTAGCGTTACTATATCATCCGCAGAAGAAATATATTTAACACCTGATAATAATTTAAGTGCGGTATATAGTATTACTGAAGCACGTCTTTATATAGATTATATCTTTTTGGATAGTTATGAAAGAAAGAAATTCGCAGAAATGAAACATCGTTATTTAATAGAACAAATACAATACAATGATGGTGAAAGTATACCTGATAGTACAACAACTAAGTCATTAGAATTGACGTTTAATTTACCAGTAAAATCATTATATTGGGTTTCTCAATTGAATAATGCTGTTATAACTAAACATAACGACAGATTTAACTTTTCGGGTATGTTAAATCGGTCAGAAACACTAGATGACCCAATTACTAAGGCGGTCTTGAAATTCAATGGTATTGATAGATTTGAAGAGCGAAAAGGGCCTTATTTCAGATTAATTCAACCATTTCAAAAACATACACGTGTTTCTAAACTGTATATTTATATGTATTCATTCTGTCTTAATCCAGAAGCTCATCAACCTAGTGGAGCGTGTAATTTCAGTAAAATCAATAGTGCTAACTTAAATTTGACTTTTAAAAGCAATATTGGAGCTTCTAATGTAAGAATATATGCCCTTACATATAATGTCTTAAGAATTTTCAGTGGTATGGGTTCTGTTGCTTTCAGTAATTAAGAATATTCAACTGTTTAAAAATGGAAAAAAATTAAATTATTTTTATTTCTTTTTTGTTAATTTTAAATAATTTTTATTATTTATATATTCTAGTGTTTTCTTCTTTTTAGACCTTTTCACTTTCTTTGATAATTTACGATAATTTTTATTATTTATATATTCTATTGTTTTCTTCTTTTTTGACTTTTTCGCCTTTTTAGTTCTAGGATATTTTATTTTCCTCTTATTACGCTTACTCTTTTTCCTCTTCTTCCTTGAACCACCAGCTACTGTTGCTGCCTCTGCTGGTGAGTTTAGTATTACTACTTGTTGTCCATTTACAATTCTTGTTTTCTGTTTTGCTGCTGATGTTTCTGCTGGTGCTGCTGTTTCTGCTGCTGGTGCTGCTGCTACTGCTGGTGCTGGTGCTGCTGCTACTGCTGGTGCTGGTTCTGCTGCTGCTACTGCTGCTGGTGGTGCTGTTGGTTCTGGTTCTAGTTCTACTGCTGCTGGTGGTTCTGCTGCTGGTTCTGCTTTTTTAAATTTAATAATACTATCAATAATTTCTTTAATTTTTTCCTCATTAATACCACCTAAAATACGACTAAAAATATCTTTTATATTTTTTTTAATTTCGTTCCTCTTTTCTTTACCTTTTATATTTGATAATTGTATAAGGTCGTTTATTCTTTTATTACCATAAAATTTAATTGCCATTTTTAGAGGAAGTTTTATTGTAATTTCATCATTAAAATTTTTTCTAATATCTTCCTTTAAATTTGTTAAATCTTGTATTTCCAAGTTTCTTATCAATGATAATAGTTCTTTTATTTGTGGTCTTTTAATTAAATATGATTGTTTAAATATACTTAATAACTTATCTAATTGTGTTATAATTAGTTGTTTATTTTGTGTAGATAAGTTAGTTTTTTGTATATACTTTTTAAATTTTTTTATTTGTGATGGTTTTATTTTTGATTCTGTTTTTAAGTTATTCATATCTTCTGTTGTAGTTTCTTCTGTTGTTTCATTATTATTATTATCATTATCATTATTATCATTATTATCATTATTATCATCACCTTTTTCTTCACCTTTTTCTTCACCTTTTTCTTCACTTTTTTCTTCACCTTTTTCTTCACCTTTTTCTTCACCTTTTTCTTCACCTTTTTTTTCATCTTCGTCTTCATCTTCATCTTTACCTGCTTTTTTTATTTCTTCTAAAATTATTTCTTTAAAAGCTGATTTATGTTTTTTGATATATAAAAATGGCATTGAAAACATAAGTGAATCATACATTTCATCATATAAATTTATATTTTCTAAATTTTTATGTTTTAATTTTTTAATTCCATCATATCCATATATTTTATTAGTTGTTTTATTAATACTTGTATGTTCTTCAAAAAACACATGGAACTTATCTAATATATATGATACATAATTTTTCGATTTTAATTCTGTTTTTGGTTCTTCATTATTTATAAATATTTTGTCTATTATATATGTGTATGTGTATTTTTTGCTTTTTTTGTATGTTACGTGTGGAAAAAACTCTCTTAAATTTGTAGTATTTAAAAAGTATTTAATAAAGCTATTAAATATTTGATGTTCATATTCAGAAAATAATTTTTTAATTTTTTCTTTTTTTTCTAGCTTTTTTTTCATTTGATCTATTTCTTTTCTCTCTTCTTCTTTTTTTTCTAATAATTCTGTTAGAGTATCAATAGCTTCTGTTTCATCTAATTTAAAATCATATATTTCATATAATTTTTTTTCTAAATTTTCTATTTTTTCTATTTCTTTTACAAATTTTTTGATATTTTTCAAATTATAAAAATTCCTGAATTGTGATGCTGGTTTATTTTTGTTTAATATTTTAATTATATTATTTATCATAATATATATAATTAATAATAAACAAACAGGATAATTTTTATCATCATATTTTACATCTTTTATACCTGTTATTGTTTTATTAAAAATCCCTATTTTTTTTTTTTTTTTTTTTTTTTTTTTTTTTTTTTTTTTTTTTTTTTTTTTTTTTTTTTTTTTTTTTTTTTTTTTTTTTGTTCTTTTGTTAATTTTTCCATTTCTTCTAATTTTAAATTAAAATCTTTTTTTTCATCTCTAATATATTCTAAAATAGATTTAATATTTGTATTATAAGCTGTAGAAATTAATTGTTCAGTTATAAAATTGTTAAATGTTTTTTTAGATTTATAGTTTGACACACTAGATATTTGAAATTTATTATTTAAAAGTGTCAATACATCTATATAATCTGTTTCTCCGTTTAATATTGCTCGTATATTAATATCAGAAAACGTATGTTTTGAAAATTTATCTATTTTACTTTTATATTTATCATATAGTTTCTTTAATATATATGATAAGATTCTACCTTTTCTGAAGAAATTTATAATATAATTATATTCATTTTTCTTTTTTTCTAGGTCTTTAATTGTTGTTTCATAACTTAACTTTACAGCTTTTATTTCTTCTTTATAATTTGTGTTTGCAGGTATTATTTTTATTTCCTGCTCACCTAATAATATTAAAAATAATAAATATTCTTGGGATAAACCATCTCTTAGATATATAAATTCATCTATAGTACTATAAAAATCATCGTCTTTTTTAATTTCTTTTAATGATTCTAAAACAGGTTTAGTTTGTTCAATTCTCTCTCTAATTTTCTTTTCTTCTTCTCCCTCTTCATCTTTTTGTTTATATATCTCACCTAAAATATTTTCAATATTTTCAATTAGTTTTTTATTTTTATATAATCGTTTATATAATGAAATCTTTATAGGGTTGATATTTGTTAATAATTTCCTAAAATTCATTATTTTTTTATCCTTTTTAGATTTTAATTCGTTAGGTGACAATAAAGGTTTAACAATACTTTTATAATAATCTTTAAACTCTTCAAGTTCATCTTCTGGTAACAAAAACTTTGTGAAAAAATCACTTACAAATCTTATTTCACCTAATTGTTCAATAAAATCAACCCTATTATTACTAATATCAATAGCCGTATCATCATAAAATGATAAACTACCTAATATATTTTGTAATGAATCTAGTTTCCATTGTTCAGTTTTCGGTGTATTATTTAGTATTTTGTTTAATACTTCTTTCATTTGTTTTTTTTGTTTTTTTATATCATCTTTCACTTTATCTTTTTGTTTTTCTTCTTTCGTTGGCATTCTTATTCCTCCTTCTGCGATAAATTCACCAATTCCTGAAATTAAATCCTCAGGAATAAGTAAATCTAATCCATCCTTTATATTACGTAATGTATTACTATTTTTTTTATCTTCAATTTTTATACTTTCTTCTTCTTTTTCTGTTTTTTTTTCTGTTTCTTTTTTTTCTGCTTCTT
>Ga0233450_10001508_pt1 | contig 24298 bp, 20 predicted proteins | sample 011ome_30_FD_189956 | JGI IMG/M metagenome (GOLD analysis project Ga0233450, IMG submission 189956) | Coastal salt marsh microbial communities from the Groves Creek Marsh, Skidaway Island, Georgia - 011501CT (spades assembly) | ecosystem: Environmental > Aquatic > Marine > Intertidal zone >... | reverse complement strand
AGCGTCAGCAATTGCGTAAAGCCGCACAGGATGCCTTGCAGCGGGTATTGGAGTTGCAGGAAATACTGCGAGATCTCGGCGTCGAGGTCTGGGCGCCCGACACTTATCAAGCCGCTGTCGACGCCGCGTTGGCAGGGGATGAGGCCTATCGCCGTGGCGACTTTACCGCAGCGGCAACCGCCTATCTGGACGCAGGTGATGCTCTGGTGGCACTCGAGGACAGCGTGCCGACCCGCATCGCCGCCGCGCGCGCGGAAATCTTAGCGGCCGTTGAGGCGGGGAAACAAGCCGAGGCTCAAACTGCCTTAGAGCGACTGGTATTGTTATCGCCCGGAGACCTTGATCGAGACGTCCTCAGCGACCGGGTAGCCGCTATACCCACGGTCAACGAGGCATTAGCGGCGGCTTCGCTGGCAGCTGAGAGTAACAAGCTGGCCGACGCCATCGCCGCCGCCCAAACGGCTCTCGCCGCGGACTCCGCTCATAAACGGGCTGCGCAGGCGCTCAAAGACTACCAACAGCAACAGGCTGACCAGCGCTTTCAGCAGGCCATGACCGCTGGCTACGACGCCCTTGATCGCGAGAACTTTAGCGACGCCGACGCCGCTTTTCGGCGCGCCGGCACGCTGCGGCCCAGCTCAGCTGAAGTACAAGTAGCCTTAGCCGAACTCGCTGACGCCAAGACCGCGGCCACTCTCCGGAGGCTGGCGCGGGAGGGCGCGGATAAAGAAGCCAGCGAGGACTGGCAAGGGGCGCTAGCACTTTATCAACAGGCCCTCACAACAGATTCAACGCTGGTGTTTGCCCAAGAGGGCATCGCCCGGACTCAACCCCGAGCCGAACTGGCCACTGCCCTGACCACCATCTTGTCTGAGCAAGAACGTTTAGTCGACGCACGGATTCTTGTCGAGGCCGAAGCGACTCTACAACAGGCCAAGGCCATCGCTGATGCCGGGCCTATGCTGACCCAACAGATCGACGAGGTCGCGACCGCGCTTGAATATGCCCGCACCCCGGTGCAAGTCACGCTGACCTCCGATGGCCTTACCGACGTGACTTTATTGCGGGTCAAGCGCCTCGGCCCGCTCGCAGCACAAACCCTCACCCTGCGCCCCGGTGACTATGTCGCTCTTGGAGTACGCACGGGTTTCCGTGATGTGCGAGTTTCCTTTAGGGTGAAGCCGGGGGAAGCAGCGCAAGTCGATGTGCGCTGTACCGAAGGTATTTAAGAGCGATGAACGACGACGACAAACCTCTCTCGGCCGGCGGCTTTAGTCCGCCGCCCGCCACCGATAGCACCCCCAGCGGGCAAGACGCACCGCTGAGCGCCGCGGTATTTGAACCCCTGAGCACTGCCAGCTCCGGACAACAGCAAGCAAAATGGCCGTGGTTTTTAGGTGCGCTGGGCGGTCTGATCGTTCTTTACGGGCTGTTTTTTCTGCTGACCGCGCGCTCCCTCGATATTGTGGTCGACGCGGTAGGGCCCGCCGAGGTTCAGATCTCGGGCTTGGTCATCCCTATCGGACCGCGGTTTTTACTTCGCTCGGGGGAGTATGAACTGACGGTAACGGTGCCTGGCTACGAAACGTATCAGGACACGATCAGCGTGAGTGATGCCGAGAGCCAGCGCCTCGAGGTGAGCCCGGCGATCAAGCCCGGCTGGGTCACGATTAACTCAACGCCGCCGGGGGCCGAGGCCGACCTCGATGGGATCACAATAGGCACAACGCCGCTAAAGCGTTTGTCCCTACCCGCAGGCACAGCAACCCTGACCTTGACCCTGCCACGGTTCCAACAACGAACCGCCACGATCGACATTACCGGGCGCGACATTGAGCAAACCCTGTTGTTCGATATGGCTCCCGATTGGGCCGATATCGTGGTCGATGCCAATCCGTCAGACGCCACGGTGTGGTTAGAAGATGAACCTCTTGGCGACGTAGGCGCGGTGATCCCCATCATGAGTGGCGAGCGTCAACTTATTATTCGCGCCAATGGCTATGTGGATGAAGTGATCGAACTGTCGGTGGTCGCAGGCGTACCCCAAGAGATTGGGCCCGTCGATCTTAACCCCTCTGCTGGCGTGTTAACCCTCACCTCGACGCCAACGGGTGCCGCCGTGGCCATCGACGGCGTGTTCGAGGGCCGCACGCCGCTTGAGGTTGAACTGGCACCCGATCAAAGCCACACCATTCAATTAACCAAATCCGGCTATCAGCGCAGGCGGTTGACGCTGGCCTTGGCGCGAGGGGAATCCGCTACGCGGGAAGTGACCTTGACCCCCCGCCTTGGCGACGTGGAATTTCGGTTAGCACCGCCGGAAGCCGAACTGGTCATTAACGGTGCCGCGATGGGGCGAGGTGATCAAACCCTCGCCCTCCCCGCTGTTGAACAGCGCTTGGAGGTGCGCGCGACAGGCTATGCCAGTCAACGCCTGCAGGTGACGCCGCGGGAAGGCCTGCGTCAGATTGTGACTGTCACGCTGCTTACCGAAGCGGAAGCTCGCAAGGCGGCCATCAAGCCCGAGATCGTTACCGCCTTGGGCCAGACCCTCCTGCTGATCGATCCGATTGCATCGCCCATGAATGAGTTTTCCATGGGGGCATCCCGGCGCGAACCGGGGCGTCGCTCTAACGAGGTATTACATCCGGTCAAACTCGAGCGCGCGTTTTATCTGGCAACAACCGAGACCACCAACGCCCAATTCCGCCAATATCTTGAAGGGCACAGCAGCGGACAAATCGAAGGCAACAGCCTGAATCGGGAGCACCAGCCCGTCGCCGGGGTGAGCTGGCAGCAAGCGGCGCGGTTTTGTAACTGGCTCAGCGCCAAAGAGGGGCTGACACCGTTCTATCGGGAAAATGAGGGCATTATCCGCGGCTACAATGCCTCCAGCACTGGCTATCGCCTACCGAGTGAGACCGAGTGGTCCTATGCCGCTAGAGTGGAGGGCGAGGGTTATCGTAAGTTCGCTTGGGGTGAAGACTTTCCGCCCAATGCACCGGTCGTCAACGTGGCCGATAACACCTCTGCACTGGTTACCGGTCGAATTCTGAACGGCTATGCCGATGGCCACATCGTGGCGGCGCCCGTGGCAAGCTTTCCGCCAAACCATCGAGGGCTGTACGATATGGGGGGTAACGTGGCGGAATGGGTCCACGACGTGTATGTCATTCCCTCTGCCAATGCCGAATTGACCACCGATCCGTTGGGCGCAATGAACGGCGATAACTACACCGTAAGAGGTGCTAGCTGGGCCTTGAGCCGACTCGCTGAATTGCGATTAACCTACCGTGATTATGGCGCCGCGGGCAGAGATGACTTGGGCTTTCGGATTGCGCGCTATGCTGAATAAGCGGGGAAGGCACATCATTAAAAAGCTTCAATACACGTATACCGCGACCGGCGTTTGCCGACGTGTTGTATTGGGCGTAGGTGTTGCTATCAGCACAACCCTGTTCACTCCGGGCTTACCCGCGCAGGAGGCGGTGCCTTCGCAGGCACCGGTCGACGCCGCCACTGTACAAGATACCGTGGCTGAGCAAGGCGCTGTGGCTGGGCAAGGCGCTGTGTCTGAACAAAAAGCCGAGCAGCAAAGAGCCGATGAAGCGCCCCTTGAGGTTACCCCAACGGCAAAGCCAACGCTTGATTATGTGCCGAGCGAGACCATTTCCGAGGACAGTTCCGTGTCTTTTCCGGTTGATATTTAAACAGGATGCCCACCATGCCATGGCGAATTAACAACGAATTTCTTTATCAGGTCTTCGCACTGCTGCTCGCGGTCATCGTGGTGCACGGCGTCTACATTGGCCTGATCCGCCCGACCGCGGAGGCCCAGCTCGCCGCGCAGGCGGCGCTGCAGGCAGCGGGTGAGGCCGTTGAGGCACAGCGCACCCTGGCCATTGTGATTCGGGATTTCGAACAGGAGGCGTGCTTCATCTTGCTGTTGTGGGCACTGGCGATCATGGGCCTCAAGGCGCACCGCACGCGCCAGGAGCAGCGCATGCTGGGACGCAACCTGATGGACGTCCCCACGGGCACCAGCTTGCTGCCACAGGATTCCCGTGAATACGCTCGGGCTCTGGAAGCGTTGCCCGAAGAAGAGCAGGACTTCCTGCTTCCGCGCGCGCTGATGAATGCGCTGCAGCGCTTTGCCACCACGCAATCCATTCCCGCGGTGTCGGAATCGGTGCGTGAACAATGTGATATCGAAGCCGACCGACTGGACTCGGAGCTCTCGATGGTGCGCTATATTTCCTGGGCCATTCCGTCGATCGGGTTTATCGGAACGGTAAGAGGCATTGGCGACGCTTTGGGGCAAGCCTATAAAGCGGTTGAAGGTGATATTTCGGGGGTTACTGTGAGCCTGGGCGTCGCTTTCAACAGTACCTTTGTGGCGCTGGTTCTCTCAATCATCATCATGTTCGCCCTGCATCAACTGCAACTCTCCCAGGAGCGACTGGTGCTCAGTACCCAGCGCTATATCGATCGCAAACTCCTGCGTCATTTGGCTGTGCCACGCGCATGACAGCGGTTCTCGATTTACACGACACCGCCCTCAAAATTTGGCAGGGTGATGATGAAATAGCGTCCCCGGGCTACGCGTGGTTTGATGGATCGCGGTTACGCTTTGGGCTCCCGGCACTGCGCACCCAGCGTCGAACGCCGCGGGAGGTGAATACCCGCTTTTGGTCCCAGCTCGGTACAGCCCCACTGTCTCCCGCACTGGGTAAGGCGCGACATACCGCCGACCTGGCTCATCAACATTTGCAAGAACTTTATGAGGCCGCGGGTCGCCCAGACAGCGTGCTACTAGCGGTGTCGGGGAGTTTGTCACGGGATCAACTCTCGCTGCTTCTCGGCATCATTGAACACCTCCCCTTCTCCGTAGCCGGCTTGGTCCACCGGTCGGCACTGCTGGCGAGTGCCAGCCACTTGGAGCAGGGCTTTCATGTCGAGCTGCAATTACATCAATCCTTGGTGACCCGCTTCGATAGCGAAGGCGCGCAGGTCATGGTGTCGGGATCACAGGCGCTCCCGGGCGAGGGCTTGCTCGCCCTTCAGGATCGACTGGCAACCGTGATCGCCGGCGCATTCGTTGCGCAGACTCGCTTTGATCCGCTGCGATCTGCCGAGACCGAGCAGGCGCTTTATGACCAACTACCCGACGCGCTAACCACCCTTGAAGAGCGCGGCGAAGCGCACGTGGGCATTAATGGCTACGACGCCCGCGTGACCCAAGACGATCTTGCCAGCATTGGCGCGGCCTACACGCAGGCCCTGGCACCGCTTTTGGACGCTGAGTCTCCGCTACTGCTCGAAGCGCCACTGGATCGACTGCCTGGGCTTGCCACCGGCCGAGCGGCAAACAGCATTGACAACTCGACGCTTGCAGCGACCGCGCTTCAGTTCATAGCGCAACTTAAGCAATCACCCGACAACCTCACCCTTCAGCGCCGGGTTCCAAGAGATCCACAGTCAGCGTCATCGCTCACAGATCAGAACCCTCAACCACCTACTCCCGAGCAGCAGGCTGGCCAAAGACCCAGCCACTGGCTGAGCGCCGGCGTTGCCAAACCGCTGTCAAATGCGGCCCTCTCAGATCGGGGGATAGTCCTTACCGATATAGATCAGGGCTTGGTGCTTGCGGGTCCAGTGCCCCGGGACCTGACCGTTAACGGCCGCCCCGCCGATGCGGGACAGGTGTTATGCGCTGGCGACGTGATCGCCGACGATCTGGGCTTTCACACACAACTCATCGCCGTTGAGGAGTGATGGTTGGCCCGACGTAAACGACAAGCATCCACGTTTAACCTCAGTTTTCTCGACATTATGTCCTGTGGCTTCGGCGCGGTGGTGCTGGTCTTTCTTATTATCGATCACTCCATGGAGGTTGAAAGCCGGACCATCAACGCGGAGGTCTTCGCCGAAATTGATTTGCTGGAAGAGGATATTCGCGAAGGCCAAGCGGGGCTAGTACGGTTGCGTAATGCCATCACTAGCAGCGATTTAAACATCGTGGAAGCTCAAGGCTTGGCGACACGTGTCACTGAGGAGCTCGATAACTATGAAGCTCTGATTGCATCACTTGAAGAGAGCGGGCTGAGCGAAGATCAAGATGTTGATGCGCTAAAAGCCGAAATCAACCGGCTCGAGGAGCGGGTCGAAAAACTGAAGGAAGCGGCGGAAGCCGAAGCCGGCCGTAGCGCGCGCGAATACATCGGTGAAGGCAACCGACAATACCTCACCGGCTTGAATCTCGGCGGTAATCGTATCGTGATTTTGGTCGACGCCTCGGCCAGCATGCTCGCCGACACGATCGTCAATGTCATTCGGTTGCGCAACATGCAAGAAGACCTGCAGCGGGCAGCACCCAAGTGGACCCGAACCCTCAACACGGTGGACTGGCTTACTGCACAGCTGCCAATTAACGCACAGTTCCAGATTATCGCGTTTAACACCGAAGCCCAGCCGGTCCTCTCTGACAAGCAAAACGCCTGGCTTGAAGTCGCTGACGCCAAGGTGCTGAAAGCCGCGACCGATGCCCTGCGCGAGCGGTTGCCCTCGGGTGGCACAAGCCTGCATAAGGCCTTCGATGCGGTCACCGCTCTACCGGGAAGCCCCGATAACATTTTTCTCATCACCGACGGGCTGCCCACTCAGGGTGATGCGCCGCCGCGCAAAACCACGATCTCGGGACGCGATCGCCTGGAATTATTCCGCGGCGCGGTCAGGCGGCTGCCGCCGGGCGTGCCGGTCAATATTATTCTCGCACCCATGGAGGGTGACCCGATGGCGGCGTCCGAGTTCTGGCAATTGGCGCAAGTGACGGGGGGCTCGTTTATGTCGCCCTCAAAGGACTGGCCATGAAGCAGCGACGGGGCGCCCCCGAATTTTCAATCTCCTTCCTGGACGTTATTTGCTGTGGCTTTGGCGCAGTGATTCTACTGTTGATGATTACCAAAACCGTGCAGCCGCAGATTCTTGAACAATCCACGGTGCAGGCAGACGGTAAGGTCGCGGAACTTACCGAGCAGCTATTCGAAATTCGCGGTGAAACTACTATTTTGAATAGGGAGCTTGATGCCAAGCGCGAACAAATTTCGCAGTACAAGGAGCGCATCGCGATTCTGCAAGGGGCTCTGGCAAAAGCCCAGTCGCGCTATGACGCCCTCGAAACGACCCGCAACACCAACAGTATTGTTCAGCAGCAGCTTGCGATCGCCCGACAGCAGTTGAGCGAAGAGGAAAAGCGCCTGCTGGGCATCAATAGCGAAAAGAAGAATCAATTGATTGGAGGTATCCCGGTCGATAGCGAGTACATCATATTCATCATCGACACGTCGGGCTCCATGTTTTCCTATGCTTGGGAGCGCATGCTCTCGGAAATGGAAGCCACACTTAACATCTACCCTGAAGTGAAGGGAATTCAAGTGCTCAACGACATGGGGAACTATCTGTTTTCTCGCTATCGGAGCCAGTGGATACCGGACACGCCGGCACGCCGAGACCTCATATTGCGAAACCTTGCCAACTGGAATGTGTTCTCCAACAGCTCGCCGGTGGAAGGCATTACCGCGGCGGTGCGGACTTTCTATGATCCCAATAAAAAGATTTCTATCTACGTGTTTGGTGACGAATTCACCGGTGAATCCATCCGAAGGGTGGTACAGACGGTAGATCAGCTGAATGCCGACAATTTTGGTGGCGAAAGACGGGTGCGAATTCACGCTGTCGGGTTTCCTGTCCAGTTTATTCGCCCCCCCCAACTACAAACTACCGGGGTTCGTTTTGCTACACTGATGCGAGAACTGACTTATCGAAATGGTGGCACCTTCGTTGGACTCAATGATTTCAGGCCCTAATCGCCTCATTCGCATCGGCTTTGCACTACTGCTGGGTCTGGTGCTAGCCGCCTGTGGTGCGAAACAAGTGGTGGTACAGGGCAATTTCCCCCCGCCGTTAATGGAGAAGACGCCGCTTACGTTGGGCGTGGTGTACACCGAAAGCTTCAAAACCCATGAAATTTACGACGAAGCGGCTGGACGCGAGGAAACTGACTGGCTGGTTAAAACAGGTTCTGCCCAGGTCGAGTTCTGGGACACCTTGTTTACCGGTATGTTTACCGAGGTCGTTCATATCGATAGCCACGACGCCCTGCATGCGGTGGAGGATGAGGTTGACGCCGTGATCATTCCCTACGTCGAAGATCTCCAGTACACGATTCCCCTCCATACTAATGTCAAGGTCTACGAGATTTGGATGAAGTATCGGTTTCGTTTGGTCACGATGGACGCCATTCACGATCACGGTAATGGCGAGCTGACTTACAACCCCAATCAAAGTCTGGCGGATTGGACCTTGAGTGCCTACGGCAAGACACCGACCGCCTTTCTGCAATCCGACGAAGAAGCGGTCAACTTAGCAGCCGTTGTGGCGCTGCGCGATGCCGGTGCCAACTTCGCCACCTCATTCCATCGCGTGCCCGCCGTCGCTGAGTGGCTAGATACCCGTAACACCATCACCGAGCTGCCTGCTCCGGTGACTGCCAGCGTTGAGGAGTCATCAACTAGTGAGGAGTCATCAACTAGTGAGGGGTCATCAACTAGTGAGGAGTCATCAACTGTTGACGAGTCGACAGCCGACGACGAGGGGACTACATCAACATGACTATCGCGGGCTCACACAGGGTTGTCTGGCTAGCTGGCCAAGCTCGATGGGGTCTGACCGTCACCGCCCTGATGCTATTGGGATTACTGCAAGGATGCGTTACCGCCACGGTCGATGAGATGACGTTTTTAGAGCCCACCGAGGGCATTGGTGATTCATCGGTAGTGATACTGGGTCGACGTCACGCACCTGATTACGAGACCGAGTTCGATTTCATCGAATGTATTGGTGATCATATTCGTCGGGGTGACAACTCCATCACGGTGTTACACGAACTCGAGTTCATCAACATGATGTATCCCTGGTTTGAGCCCCGTACCGCGCCGCTAGGGCCGCAGGATATTGATCGCCTTATGGCACAAGAACCGGTCGCCAACCAATTTAGCAATATCAAACTGGAATACATGATTTGGATTGATGGCTCGACCATCGAAACCAATAGCTCTGGCTCTATGACCTGCGGTGTGGGCCCCGGTGGCGCGGGTTGCTTTGGCTTTGGTACCTGGGGGAACGCCTCGGAGTATGAAGCCACAATCTGGGATTTCACCGATCAGACCGAAGTCGGCCGGATCAGCACCAACACCAGCGGCCAGAGCTATATGCCGGCAGTTGTTGTCCCTATCCCCATTATCGCGCCGGTTCAGGGGACTGCTTGCGACAGCCTAGGGGATCAACTGCTTCAATACCTCTCTGCGACTCGCTGAGCGCGAAGATATGGTTACACCAAAAAAGTTTCTCAGCTGCCGTGTCACGGCCATCCTGATACTACTGATGTCGTTGTCCAGCCACGCAGCCTCTCCCACCGTCACGGTCGGGGGCAGACAGGTTGATTTACCCGACGACACCCCGGAAGAACATCGGGAGATGATTGAAGCGATTGGGATCTATGACGACCCCGAGCTAGCCGCTTACATTAACGCTATCGGCCAGCAACTCGTGGCCAACTCGTCGATGCCCGATGCCCCGTTTTCCTTCACCGTGCTGGATTCCCCGGACATCAACGCCTTCGCACTACCCGGCGGCTACATTTACATTAATCGCGGGCTTCTCGCCTACCTGGAAACCGAAGCCGAACTGGCCGGCGTGATTGCCCACGAGATTGGCCACATTACCGAACGGCATCACAGCCGTCGGAAAACCCAATCGACGACATCCACTATTCTTGCGACAACGGCGTACATCTTGACGGGAAGCGGCGATATTTATGACGCGGCGCGCATGGTGGGCGCCGAGGTCATCAGCGGCTTCGGCCGCGATATGGAACTCGAAGCGGATGCAGCCGGTGCCGAATTTATGCACAAAAGCGGCTACGAGGCTGACGCCTTGCTGTCAGTCATTGGCGTCCTGAAGGATCAAGAAATGTACCGGCGGGTTCAGGCGAAGTCCTCGGGCAAACCGACCGGCACCTATCACGGCTTATATGCCAGTCATCCTCGCAATGACCTTCGCCTGCAAACGGTCATCAAAACGGCGAACAGTCTAGATTTGGATAATCAGCCCGAGGACCCGGAGTTACCCGGCGCGTTCCGCTCCCAGGTGGAGGGTCTGGTGTTTGGCGCCAGCGCCCAGGCACAGGCCGAGCCCAACCGCTTTTACCACAACAAACTCGACTTCTCGTTTCGCTATCCCGAAGGCTGGACCGTGCAGCAGGGATCTCGATCTATCGTTGCCACCTCAGCAGACGGCACGGAAAAAGTGACGCTGTCCCTATCGAAGGTGGACCCTGCCGTCACACCGAGCGACTTTTTGACGAGTCAAGCGAGCGGCGAACTTTCCAATCAAGTCGAACTTGATCAGTTTGGGCTAGAAGGCAGCACCGCCATCGCCAGCGGCTCGGGAATCAGCAAGCGCCTGGCGGTCATCGATCATCGCTATCGCTTTCTTTTCACCGGTGAAGCGCCCGATCTCGCCACGGCGGATGCGCGTTTGATGACAATCATTGAAAGCTTTAGACCCCTGGTCGCGCGAGAAAAAGTCAAAGGCGAAAGCCGCACGCTTCGCTACGTGCAAGTCCCGCGGGGCGCAACTATGAACAGTTTGTCTTCAAGCGCCCGTATCCCCGATGCCGAGGATCAGCTGCGACTTATCAATGGCTACTACCCAAGCGGCGAGCCTCGCATCGGTGACTGGATAAAAACCATTCAATAAGTAACACTGCAGCCACGCCTGACTGCGGATATTCGCTATGCTGTTTCGATCCCTTGCTGCGCTCTGCGTAGGATCTCTTGTCGCGCTACCGGCCGCTGCCGCCGTCACCGTCTACAGCGCGCAATTAATCCGCACCCTCGAACCCGCAATGCCTACTGCCACTGCAGTGGCAGTAGAGAATGGTCGCATCGTTGCGGTGGGAGATCTTGAGTCCCTCGCCCCGGTCCTTCGGATCAAAGGTGGACACATTGATCGTCAGTTCGAAGACCGGATATTAGTCCCCGGCTTTATTGATCCCCACGTACACCCCTCACTGCCGGCGGTGCTCACCCAGTTTCCCTTTCTCGCTCCCGACGACTGGTCCCTGCCCACCGGAGAATTTCCCGGCGCAAAAACCCCCGAGGCATACAGACAACAACTCACAGCGCTTGCCGCCGCGCACACTGACAGCGCCGTGCCCTTTATCGCCTGGGGTTATCACCCGCTGTGGCACGGAGAAATATGGCGAGAGGATCTCAACGACTGGTTTGGCGAACAGCCGGTCATCATTTGGCATCGGTCCTTTCACGAGGTCATCGGCAACGATGCCGCATGGAACATGCTCGGCGTGACCGCGGAAGACGCGGCACAGGCCCATGACGCTTCGTGGGAGCGCGGCCATTTTTATGAAAACGGGCTAAAAGCAGTGCTTCCATCTTTTCAATTCCTTTTCGAGCCCGCGCGCTATGGCAATGGGATGCAAAACTTTTTGGCCATGATGCATCAAAGTGGCGTGACCACCGCGCTCGATATGGGCACGGGTATATTCGGAAACCCGGAACAGGAAATGGCGGGGATAAGGGCCGTCGCCGAGGCCCATCCTGTTCCAGCGCGCATTATTCTGACCCCCGTCATTCTCGATTTTATCAATCGCGGCGTGGGTCCTGAGGAGGCGCTCGCCCAGGTCCGCACATGGCAAAATCAAAACAGCGATCGTGTCAGCGTGGGCAACCATTTCAAACTGATGCTCGATGGCGCCATTTTCTCAGGCCTCAGTCAGTTTGGTCCGCCGGGTTATCTCGATGGCCATGACGGCGTATGGATGGCACCCCGTGACATCACCGCTGACTATGCGCGCACATTTTGGAACGCGGGTTTTCAGCTGCACGCCCATGCGAACGGTGATGCCGCCACGAGTTGGTTTATCGAACTCCTCGACCAGTTGTTGACCGAATCCCCGCGCGCCGACCACCGAATGACCCTCGAACACTTTGCTTACAGCACCGAGGATCAAACGCGGCAACTGAAAGCGCTAGGTGCGCTCGTTTCCGCCAATCCGTATTACCACTATATTCTCTCCGAACTGTATGCCGAGACGTGGCTGGGCCCCGATCGGGCGGAACAGATGGTGCGACTTGGTAGCTTAGAGCGAGCCGGTATTCCGGTTGGTTTACACTCCGACAGCCCCATGGCACCGCTGTCACCGCTAACCTTGATGTGGGCGGCCAGTGCTCGCGAGACCATCGGCGGGGAGCAAGGAATCGCAAGCGAAGCGCTATCGCGGGAAGCAGCGTTACGCGCAGTAACCATCGATGCCGCCTGGATCCTCGGTGAGGAAGATAACCTCGGCTCGATCCGCGCTGGCAAAATTGCCGACTTCGCCGTGCTCGATGGCGATCCGCTCACGGTCCCAAATGACGCGCTTCGGAGCATTAACGTTATTGCCACCGTTTTCGCCGGCGAACCCTATCCAGTTACCACGCGAGTGCCGCAATAAAGCTAGCTTCCCGCGGGATCAGGCGGGCAGGGATCACTGTCATTAATGGCAATAAGCCCCCTTAATTCAGTTGTTTATCCCCTATACAGCGCGTAGTGTGGCGCTCCTTCCAGAGGAACTCCACCATGTCATCGACCGATACCCTCCCGCGACTCTTTTCGACGCTGGGCCTGCCCGATCTTTTGCTTGAAAACCTGACGCGCCGCGGCTACGACACGTCAACGCCTATACAAACGGCTACGATTCCCCTGTTACTTGCAGGCCATGACATCGTGGGGCTGGCCCAAACCGGTACCGGTAAAACCGCTGCCTTTGCACTGCCTGCCCTTGCTCGCCTCCAACTTAACGAGCGTAAACCCCAGGTGTTGGTGTTATGCCCCACCCGCGAGCTGGCGCTTCAGGTAGGCGATGCCTTCCGGCAATACGGCGCTGGCATGAAAGGCCTTAAGGTCGCGGCGCTTTGCGGGGGTGCCGATATGCGCCAGCAACTGCGCTCCCTAAAAGAAGGCGTGCATATCGTTGTCGCGACCCCCGGTCGCATGCTCGATCACCTCGAGCGCGGCAGTGCTGATTTCAGCGGCGTACAGACCGTCGTTCTCGATGAAGCAGACGAAATGCTACGCATGGGGTTTATCGACGACGTCGATACAATTCTTGCCAAGACACCGGCTAAGCGGCAGGTTGCCCTGTTCTCAGCCACGATGCCTCCTAAGGTACGTGCCATTGCCAACAAACATTTGAAGGACGCACGGGAAATCTCTGTGGCCGCCGCAGCGACCACCAATGAAAATATCGAGCAGTGCTATTGGCTGGCTCAAGGCGCTAGTAAAGTCGAAGCGCTCACACGCCTGCTCGCCTATGAGGACACCGATGGCGTTCTTGTGTTTACCCGCACCCGCGAGAGTACTGCCGCCATCGCCGAGCTACTGCGCCAACGCGACTTTCAGGCTGCGCCCCTCAACGGCGATATGGACCAAAAAGCCCGGGTACGCACCATCGAGCAGCTTAAATCCGGTGCGGTCAATATTGTCGTTGCGACCGATGTCGCCGCGCGGGGGCTCGATGTAAATCGCATCAGTCATGTCATTAATTTTGATGTGCCCTTCGACGAAGAGGCCTACGTACACCGCATTGGTCGCACCGGCCGTGCAGGTCGTAAAGGCAAGGCTATCCTGTTTGTCGCGCCAAGGGAGCGTCGTATGCTCCGCAATATCGAACGCCTGACCCGCCAGGAGATTCCTGAGATACGCCTACCGTCTCCGTTAGCCATTGACGAAAAGCGACGCGAAGCCTTTGCCAATACGGTGCGGACCGCTCTGGCTCAGGATGCGGATCCTGCGATGGCGGCGCTCGTTGATACGCTCTGTAAAGAGACTGAGGGGGGTGCTCGTGCGGTTGCAATCGCCCTTGCGGGGTTGCTTCAACCGACCAACACAAACGCCACAAAGGCGCCGAGATCAACCGAACGGCAAGAGGCCAAATCGAAACACGATAACAAGTCGAAAAAAGTCACGCCGCTATTTCCAAACCAAGACAAAGCCCCTATCAATGATAACGATGGCCGTCCGCCCAATCGGCGGGAGCGGCGTCAGGCATTACAGGGCAATTCAGTATCAAACGATGAAGCTAGCTTGGGGCAGGCGCGCCCTCTGAAGAATCACCCTGACGTCCCCATGGAGCGCTTTCGTGTCTCTGTGGGTCGAAAGCATGGCGTTAAACCCGGTGAGCTAGTCGGCGCGATTGCCAATGAAGCGGGGATTGAAGGAGATTACATCGGCACCATCAATATTCTGGATGAGTGCTCGACCATCGACCTGCCCGAGGGCATGCCCAAGCAAATTCTCAGGCATCTCAAAAAAACCCGCGTGAAAGGGGTCAACTTGAGCATGGCGCGGGTTGGCTAAGCCAGAAGTTTGATAAACTCGCGGGCCTCTAAACGCCCGCGAGCTTGTAGTGATGACTTCTTTCGCTGACCCACTGACCCTAGGTAACGGGTCGACTCTGGCCAATCGGTTTGTTCTGGCCCCCCTGACCAACCTGCAAAGCGCCACCGATGGCACGCTCGGTGATGACGAATATCACTGGCTGTGTATGCGAGCACAGGGTGGCTTTGGCCTAACAATGACGTGTGCCGCCTCGGTTCAGCACAGCGGCGTTGGCTTTCCCGGTCAGCTTGGTGCCCACGACGATCGCCACCTCCCCGGTCTGACGCGACTCGCTGCTGGCATCAAGGCGCACGGCAGCCATGCCGTTGTTCAGTTACAGCACAGCGGGATGCGCTCGCAAGCTGACTACTGCGATGGTGTCCCGCAATGCCCCTCCGACGATGAAAAAACCGGCGCCAAGGCCATGACTACCGAACAGGTTCAGACACTGATTGACGACTTCGTCAGCGCCGCGGCGCGCGCCCAGCAAGCGGGTTTTGACGGCGTGGAATTACACGGTGCCCACGGCTACCTACTATCCGAATTCTTGAGCCCCGGGTACAACCGCCGAGACGACCGATATGGCGGCGACCCCGAGAACCGGGCGCGCATCTTGTTTGAGATCATAGAGGGTATTAACGCCCGCTGTGGTCGACCCTTCAGCCTCGGTATTCGCCTCTCCCCCGAGCGCTTCGGGGTCCACACCGCCGAGATCAAAGATCTCGCCGCCGCCCTACTGGTAGATCAGCGGGTCGACTATGTCGACATGTCTTTGTGGGACGTGACCAAGCCCGCGCATGAGGACGCCTTTAACGGGCAATCTCTGCTTGAGATTTTTACCGACTTACCCAGAGACGGGGTTGCTCTAGGTGGCGCCGGTAAATTGTATAGCGCCGCCCAGTGTCAGGAAGTACTGGATAAAGGGCTCGATTTCGTCATTGTCGGCCGGGGTGCGATTGTTCACCATGACTTTCCCCAACAAGCCATGGCCGACGCGGGGTTTGCCATGCGTGATTTGCCCGTGTCGCGAGACTACCTGAAGGCGGAGGGTCTCGGACCGGCGTTTATCGATTACATGGCCAGCTGGGAAGGCTTTGTGGCCGACTAAAATTCCCGAACCGATCAACCGAAGCGGGTATCGGCCACAAAAGGGTTGGATGCTCGCTCTCGACCGAAGGTCGAGTTGGGGCCGTGACCGGGAATGAACTGCATGTCGTCCCCAAGGGGAAACAGTTTGTCACGAATGGAACTGATTAAGGTGTCGTGATCCCCCATCGGGAAGTCAGTCCGCCCAATGGAGCCCGCGAAGATCACATCCCCCACCCAGGCAATCTTGTGGGGCGCGTGCACAAACACCACGTGCCCGGGGGTGTGCCCGGGGCAATGGATCACCTGCAGCGTCGCCTCACCCACCGTCACCGTCTCACCGTCCTTCAGCCAACGATCGGGCTCGAAGGCATCCGCGTGGGGGAAATTGGCCATTTGGCACCACTCGGGCAACTTGTCGATCCAGAAGCGGTCCGCCTGTTCCGGACCTTCGATAGGCACACCCAACTGTTGCCGCAAGACGTCACTGGCAGCGCAATGGTCCATGTGACCGTGAGTCAACAAAATCTTCTCAACCGTCGCCCCCATTTTTTCAACCGCGGCGAGAATGCGATCGATATCACCCCCCGGATCAACTATGGCGGCTTTACCTGTGGTTTCGCATTTCACCACCGAGCAGTTTTGCTGGTAGGGCGTTACCGGTACAACGGTGACGGCAAGAGTCATGATTTCTCCATGGATACTGCTGGCTTTTCTGTTGGGCTGGTTGTTGCGTTAGTTGCTGCGCTTGTTTGTGCCTTAGCCGCTGGTTGATCGGCATCGTGATCAGCATCGGGGTCATTGTAGACAGCCTCGTCGAGCTGCCCCTCTTTATAGGCGACAATCGTGGCAACGGTCGCGTCACCGGTGACATTGACTGCCGTTCGAATCATATCGAGCAAGCGATCCACACCAATGATTAACGCGATGCCCTCCACCGGAAGCCCAGCTTGCGTCAGTACCAATGACAGCGTAATCAAGCCAACCCCCGGGACTGCCGCTGTGCCTATCGACGCCAAGGTCGCGGTGAGTATTACCATCAGAAGCTGTGACCCGGTAAGGTCAATGCCATACACCTGAGCGATAAACACCGTGGCGACACCCTGCATAATGGCAGTGCCATCCATATTGATGGTGGCACCAAGCGGGACGGCAAAACCGGCAACGCTTTTAGGCACACCCAAACGGGTTTCTACCGTGCGCAGAGTAATCGGCAGGGTTGCACCGGAGGATGCCGTAGAAAAAGCAAACGCCCACACCCGACGCATCTTGGCGCGAAGCAATCCAGGGTTGAGTCCGGTGGTTGTTTTCAAGAGCAGCGAATACACCACAATACCGTGGAAAATAAGCAGCCCCGATAAGGTCAGAAAATACGCCGCCAAATTGGCAATGGTGCTGAATCCCATGGTGGCAAACAGTTTTACCAGCAGCGCAAAAACGCCCCAGGGGGCCAGCTCGATCATGACGCCAACCATCTTCATGACCACGACTTCCATATCCCGAAACCAGCTGGCGATGCGCTGGCCCGCCTCCCCCGCGCGGGTGAGGGCAAAACCCACCAATAGCGCAAAGACAATCACCTGGAGCATCTCGCCCTTGGCCATCGCCGAAAAAGGATTTGACGGGAAGATATTGACCAACACATCGGTCAGGGGCGGCGGCGTTTTCGCCTGATACGCCGACGCCGCCTCGATCGACAGGCCGTTGCCCGGGCCCAGCAGAGTCGCACCCAACAAGCCCAACGATACCGCCACACAGGTAGTCAGGAGATACAAGCCTATCGTGCGTCCAGCGATGGCACCCATGCGCGCACTGCTGCCCAAAGACGTCATGCCGCAAATGAGTGACACCATGACCAAGGGCACCACCAGCAGCTTCAGGGAGGCGATAAAGATCCGCCCAAGCACGTCAAACAAACCAAAAATCAGGTAGTCATTAATAACACCAGCGACCCTGCTCTCGGGTGATAGCGAGCCAAGCAATAACTCAATCCCTGACCCCAGGACGATCCCCGCGGCCATGGCAACTAAGATTCGATTCGTTAATGACATCTATTCTTCCTCACAGGGGGATTCGACCCAACTCGCTACCGCGACATCAGCACAGGCATTGCAGCCCGACGGATAAGTCGCCGTGCCGCCAGCCTTTAAACTGGCACACACGGGTCTGTATTCCATGGTGCAGACCATGGGGCGGGGGTCTATGCACTGGGTGACCTCCACCGATGGGGCCATCGACGTTGGCGTCTCGGCACAGCCCGCAAGCCCTAGGGCAATCATCAGCGCGCCTATCGCCACGGGATAATTTCTTTCAACACGCATCCTTGACCTCTCGCGCTTACTCTCGTTCTTAGATTGCAAAACAGTACGTCAATACCGGCTCAATTAACAATTCAATCACGAATAAGATTGTCTAGACCTTGGGCAGCGCGCGAAGCAGCTGTTCCCGCTCCGCAAGCAATGCCTGTTGCCGCTGCGCTAACTCGTTGGGGTAACCCAAGAATGCGACTCTCGAGTCCATCGCTGCGTCAAGTCGCCGACGACACTCATCCGTTGCCGCGGGCAGCTGCTCCGCAAGACCGCACATATCCTCTAACTTGCCCCAACAATTGAGGGCGACATCACAACCGGCCAAGATTGCCTCACGTCCCAGCGCCGGTACCGAGCCCTCGAGGGCTTTCATATCGAGGTCATCAGACATCAAAAGGCCGTCAAAACCGATCTCACCGCGAATGATGTCCTTGATAATGGTCGGTGAAAGTGTTGCGCAGTGCTTCGGATCCCATGCGGTGTAACGGATATGTGCCGTCATCGCCATGGGCGCATCAGCCAGAGCTTTGAACGGCGCGAGGTCTAGCGCCAGCTCATCAAGACCTGTTGTCACCTCAGGAAGGGCGACGTGGCTGTCAGCCCCAGCCCGCCCGTGCCCTGGAATATGTTTGATCACACCGACAATGCCGGCTCGTGCAAGTCCCTCAAGCGCGACCCTACCCAGCGCAACAATCGCCTCAACATCGCTACCAAAAGCACGATCCCCGATGATGTCGTGAGCTCCGGGCTGGGGAAGATCGAGCACGGGGGCACAATCCACGGTTATGCCGATTTCGGCCAGCTCAAGACCCAAGGCTTCAAAGTTGCACGCTGTGGCGCGGCAAGCACGCTCGGGATCCCGCCGATAAGCCTCGGCAAACACCTGCGCGGGAGGCCAGGACAGCCACTCAGGGGGACCGAGCCTTGCCACTCGCCCGCCCTCCTGATCGATCAGGATTGGCAGATTGTCTCGACCGGTCACCTCACGCAGCTCTCGAGTCAACGCGCCAAGCTGCTTGCGGCTCTCGATATTGCGGGCGAACACAATGAACCCCAACGGATTAACCCGCTGAAACAGTGCCCGCTCCTGCTCGGTGAGCACCGGCCCCGCAAGGCCAAAAATAGCGGGCAGCATTACACGCCCTCGCCCGAAGGTTGCGTGTAAGAGGCAGGCGGCGTTTTTTCCTTAGCAGCTCGGGCTCGCTCGCTGCCCAACAGGACAGCAAGTGCCTCCTCGGGATGGTCGATAACGGTGAGCTCACCTAGGTCATCGGAGTCGATAAATTCGCGCCCGCCCTGGAAGTCCATCATCCAGGTGAGCAAGTCTCGCCAGAACGTGGTGCCCACCAAGACGATGGGACGACGCTCGGCGCGGTCGGTGTTGTACAACACCAGCAACTCAAAGAGCTCGTCGAGGGTGCCAAAGCCACCAGGGAACACGACAAAACCATAGCTATAACGCGTCAACATGAACTTGCGCGACATGAAGTAACGAAACTCGGCGCGACGATCCAGATACGCATTCTCTTGCTGCTCTCTCGGCAGTGAAATCTTGAGCCCCACCGAAAGCCCACCGGCTTCTTGGGCGCCGCGGTTGGCGGCTTCCATGATGCCCGGCCCGCCCCCCGTGATAACAGGGACTTTGGCTAATCCGAGGCCGTGGCCAATCGCGCGTGCTAGCGCATATTCCGAATCATGGGGTTTGATGCGCGCGCTGCCAAAAACAGTTACCGCGGGATCGAGACCATCGAGTACCGCTGCGGCCGTCAGAAGTTCATCATGCAGGCGGTTGAAGGTAGCTATGTCTTCAGGACAAGCGTTTTTGGGGCAAGCGTTCTCGCGAGACTCAGGTGATGACATCAAAAAGCTGCCTGAAGTTACCACGCTCGATCTGAGCACCCGGCTCGAGCGTGGTGGTTATCTCAAAGCATCGTAGCCGCAAATTCCCTGTCATGACGTTCCCCATGAAAAACGCGTTAGATCTTGGCGTCACGCCGGAAGGTGTTTGTTCACCTCAGGCCACGGTAAACAAATGGTACTTCTTTTTACCAAGTCGTACGATCCAGTACCGATCATGCAAGGCTGTTGCGCGCGAAAAGCACTCGCTTACCGCCACCGAAGGTTCGCCCTCCACCGCGTGGCCGTTGATAAAGACCGCCTTATTTTTCAACGCGTCCTTCACCTGCTTGCCCGACGACACCATACCTGACTCGCTGAGCAATTGGCTCAAGGTAGGCGGCGCATGCCCGAGATCAAGGGTCGACGTGGGCAAGCCATCCTGTGCCAGTTGCTCGAGGTCGGCCGCGCGGAGCCCGGAAGCATCCCCGGCAAAAAGCGCCTCGGTGATGCGCTGCGCTGCGGCAAGTCCGTCCACGCCGTGCACCAGCGCTGTCACTTCCTTAGCGAGGATGCGCTGCGCTTCGGGCCGCCCTTCTCTCGCCTTGTCATCCGCTTCGATCTGATCAATCTGGTCGACAGGGAGGAACGTGAAGTAGCGTAAAAATTGATAGACGTCCGCATCCGCCGTGTTCAACCAGAATTGATAGAACGCGTAGGGCGAGGTTTTTCCGGCATCGAGCCAAATCGTCCCCGACTCGGTTTTACCAAACTTGGTGCCATCGGCCTTTGTTACCAGTGGCATTGTCAGGCCAAAGGTTTGGCCCCCGTGTAAACGTCGGGTGAGGTCAATTCCGCCGGTAATGTTGCCCCATTGATCCGACCCACCGATCTGCAGCCCGCAATCGTATTGCCGATACAGTTCGGAGAAGTCATAGGACTGCAGGATCATATAGGTGAACTCGGTAAAACTGATGCCCGCACCTTCGCGCTCAATACGCTGCTTCACTGACTCTTTCTGGATCATGGCATTGATCGAAAAGTGCTTGCCAACATCCCGCAGGAAGGTCAGCACGTCCACACCCTGGGTCCAGTCGAGGTTATTGACGACCAGGGCCGCGGTGCCGTCCTGTAGATGCTCGCCCTCGAAATCAATAAATTGACTCACCTGCGCTTTGAGTTTGTCGACCCAGCCCTCTACCACCTCGGGAGTATTCAGCTGGCGCTCAGCGGCTTTAAAACTGGGATCCCCAATCAACCCGGTTGCCCCACCCACAAGCGCTAGCGGTCGATGGCCCGCCAGCTGGAACCGCCGGAGCATGAGCAGCGGTACCAGGGACCCGATGTGCAAACTGTCCGCCGTCGGATCAAAGCCACAGTACAGGGTGCGAGACCCGCCCTCGAGCCAGGCTTCGAACGCCTCCTCCCCTGCAATTTGGAACACCAAACCCCGGGCACGCAGATCTTGTAATAACGCACTGGACATAACGGTTAAGCTACTGATCGCCAAAACGCGCAGTGTAGCTCAGAAGCCCACAGGTTGCCCGCTCTGTGGGTCAAAACCCCGCTTCAAGGCTGCCGGCGCTGAGTCGGCCAAACTGCTATAAGCAGTGTGGTGTAAGCAACCGTAAAAACGCCCTTGTCAGGAAGAAATGCCCTTATCGTAAAGAGCAGCCCGTTTGAATCCTTATTTTGACCATTCTGCCCCGGCCGCTTGCGCGTATAATGCACTACCACATGCGACGATTTCAGCCGGGTGATGGCACTGTTTAAATCCCGACCCAACGTGCGCCCAAGAGGCGCGACCCCGTTCGAAGCCTCCAACAAGGTGTCGCTTTTAGGGTTTTTGCGCAGCCGGTTCTGGCGGAACCAATGGGTGGCAGCGACGGTGGTCGCCGTCTCGCTGGCTCTATTACTCGGCGTGGGAGGCGATGATCGCGAGACAACACCTGAACATCTCACCGGAAGCTCATCCGCCGTCAACAACACATCAGAAATCCCACCGACAGCGCTCAGTGACGCATCTCTTGCCAGTTCCAAGGAGCAAACTAAACCCCCTGTCCCAAGCGAGCAACCGTGGCACGAGGAGCTTGTGCGCAACGGTGACAACCTGTCATTGATCTTTGCCCGAGCCGGATTTTCGGATCGCGATGTTTATCAGGTCACCAAAGCCGACGGTGGCAACGCCCTGCGCAAGATTTATCCGGGGGAAACCATCAGCTTTCAGACCTCGGCCCAGGGTGGGCTCTATCGTGTCAGGCATCGGGAATCGGCCCTGAAATGGTCGACCTTCACCCGCGAAGACGAGCACTATCGCACCGATGTGACGGTACGTGAACCCGAGGTGTTCGAGCAAAGCGCCACCATGCGCATCAAGTCCTCCCTCTTTATCGCCGGACAAGACGCCGGTCTGTCGCACAAAGTGATCATGGATCTCGCCGGTATTTTTGGTGGTGTCATCGACTTCGCCCTCGACCCGCGGGTCGGCGACACTATCGAATTGGTCTACGAGGAAGCGTGGATCGACGGCGAAAAATACGCCGATGGAGAGATTATCGCCGCCGCTTTCACCAATAAAGGCGAGACCTTTCAGGCCTACCGCTATACCGACACCCACGGCGACAAAAATTACTACAACGAAGCCGGCGTCAGCATGCGCAAGGCCTTCCTGAAAGCTCCGCTCGACTTCACGCGGGTGAGCTCCAACTTTAACCCAAACCGACTCCATCCCATTTACAAGACCAAACGACCGCACCGGGGCACCGACTATGCTGCACCTACCGGTACCCCGGTCTACGCCGCCGGAGACGGCCGGGTGGTTGAAGCCGGCTACACGCGACCCAATGGTAACTACGTGTTTATTCAGCACGGCGAAAGCTACAAAACCCACTACCTGCATCTGCATAAGCGACGGGTTAACACCGGGGAGCGCGTGAAACAGGGAGACGTTATTGGCACCGTAGGATCGACAGGATCGGCGACGGGACCCCACCTACACTATGAATTTCTGGTCAACGGCGTGCATCGCAATCCCCGCAGCGTCCACAAGTCGCTGCCCAAAGCGAAGTCTTTGCCCGACTCCGAGTTGCCCCGGTTTATGCGGACGGTGGCCCGCCCGGAACAGCAACTGGCATCGCTTAAAAACACCCAGAACCTCGCCAGCGCCGCAGTTCAAGGCGGGTCGTCCGGACAGTGACCTCGGGCGACTATTACGTCGGGCTGATGTCAGGTACCAGTGCTGATGGCACCGATGCCGTCGTCATCGAGTTCACCGGGGGCAAACCCACACTGGTGGCCACCCACTTCGCCCCCTACAGCGATAGCACGCGGGCCGCGATCCAAGCGCTGACGATCGCCGGAGGCGAAGAACTCACCAGAATGGGAATCCTTGATCAAGCGCTGGCATCCTGCTTTGCCGAGGCCGCACTCCGAGTGATTGAGGAAGCGGGGATTGATCGCCAATCGGTGCGCGCTATTGGCAGCCATGGTCAAACCCTGCGTCACCATCCCGAGGGGTCTCATCCGTTTACTCTGCAAATTGGGGATCCGAATCGGATCGCCGAATTGACCGGCATTACCACCGTGGCCGATTTCCGTCGACGAGACATGGCCGCCGGCGGCCAGGGCGCACCACTGGCACCCGGCTTTCATCGCGCCGTGTTCGGCAGACCCGGGAGCGCGCTGGCGGTCTTGAACGTCGGCGGTATCGCCAACGTCTCGCTCTTGACGGACGTCGAGCCAGTCCTTGGCTTTGATACGGGTCCGGGAAACACGCTTATGGATCTCTGGACGCAGCGACACCAACAGACGCCTTTTGATCGTGACGGTGTTTGGGCCATGACGGGCGCTATCGACCCACCCCTGATGAGCCGACTCCTTGCCGACCCGTTCTTTTCTCTAACACCCCCCAAGAGCACGGGGCCCGATTACTTCAGCGCCACCTGGCTTGAACAACATCTCAGTGCCCTCACTACTGTACCGGCGCCTCAGGACGTGCAGCGAACGCTTCTTGAACTCACTGCTCAAACGGTCGCAGAGGCACTTGGAGCCGATCGGCCAGAACAATTGGCGGTGTGTGGGGGGGGTGCTCACAACGGCGCCCTGCTGGCGCGGCTTGCATCACTGATGCCCGGTACTACGGTGACCACCACCGAGCCGCTGGGGATTCACCCCGATTGGGTTGAAGCAGTTTGTTTTGCGTGGCTTGCGGCGCGGCGACTGGAGGGAAAATCAGGCAATGAGCCCGCGGTCACCGGTGCATCGGGGACGCGAGTGCTAGGGGCGGTTTACCACGCCTAAATGGAGAAGGACGCGCCGCAGCCACACGTAGTGGTAGCGTTGGGGTTATTGACTACAAAGCGCGCGCCCTCAAGACCTTCGGTGTAATCCACCTCCGAGCCCATCAAATACTGGTAGGACATGGCATCCACTAGCGCGGTCACACCGTCGCGCTCGACCACCCAATCGTCCTCGGCGGTAGCCTCATCAAAAGTAAAACCGTACTGAAATCCCGAACAGCCACCGCCGGTAATATAAATTCGGAGCTTGAGGTTAGGGTTGCCCTCGTC
>Ga0233450_10001492_pt1 | contig 24432 bp, 6 predicted proteins | sample 011ome_30_FD_189956 | JGI IMG/M metagenome (GOLD analysis project Ga0233450, IMG submission 189956) | Coastal salt marsh microbial communities from the Groves Creek Marsh, Skidaway Island, Georgia - 011501CT (spades assembly) | ecosystem: Environmental > Aquatic > Marine > Intertidal zone > Salt... | reverse complement strand
GGGTGCGATCGATGGTTCGGACATTCGGCGTCACTGTTCGGACATTCGGCATCACGGGCCCGTTTTGAACACGTGAACATTCATGCACACGCGCCCGCGTCGGGTCTCCCGGCGGCGCGCGCGCGCCCTGGTCGTCGCGAGTCGCGAGTCGCGCGCGCGCGGGTGTGTGCGTCGTGCGGGATTTCGCGATTTCGGTCGCGTGGACGCGGCGTGACTGACGACGCGCGATGGCGATGGCGTCCCGGGATGCGGCGACGACGCTGACGGCGACGGCGCTGGAGCACCTGCGCGCGCTCGGGGTGCGCACGGTGCGGTTTGAGGTGAACGAGCGGCGCGCGACGAAAGGGGATGGGAGCGATGATGAGAGTGATGATGATAGCGATGATGATTGCGGGGCGTTCGATGGGCCGTATGTGTTGCGGTGCGCCGCGGTCGGGGCTGGGGGGTTGGAGCGAGACGTGACGTTTGAGGCGTGGCGGCCGAGACGTGGTTTGGATCGCGAGGAGATGCGAGAGACGTATAGAGAAGTGTATGAAGCAGCGTTTGATGATCCTTTTAGGGCGAATAACGTGGTGATGTGTGCACGGGGTGATGGTGTGGATTACGTAGGGAAGAATTTTACGCACGCGATGAGCGGCATCGGGCGAGCGTTTGAGCGCGAGTTTCCAAATAATGCTCGGCAGATGTTGGGGCGATTGAAGCCTGCTCCGGGTGAAGGGGATGGCGCGTACGTCATGGAGCTCATTCCAATCGCCGGTGGACGAGTGATTGATTTGGAGGCTCGATTGCACAAGTACAATTACACAAAGCACGGCGTGAGCGAGTACGCCAACTTGGAGGATCCGGCGGTGCGTGCCGCAATCAACGCCAAGCAGCTCGAGGCGTTTGCTTCTGATAAGCGCAAACGACAGGTAAATAGAATCAACGCCGCTCGGCGTTTGGACCAAGATTCAATCGCTTCGCCCCAACAAATGGAGACACACATTTCAGCCGCGACGGCAAATATGAAGAGTCGCAACGACCTCGTCATCGAGGCTGGAAAGAAGCGAAACATCCCGGCACACAACCTCGAAGCGACGGAAGTGAGTATGGCGTACCCAGTAGAAACCACTCCATGCTACGCATTGTTCTCCAAGCTTGCGTGGAAGGAGCTTTTGGATGCCGTCAAGGCGGATACCGCTCTTTCTTCAGAAACGTACGAGCCACTCACGAAAGCCATGTCAATGTTACTCATGGGTGGGAACTCCAAGGCGCTCACCGAACAAGCAAAGTTGATTATGTTCTCTGATGCGCTGTGTAAGTTGGAAAAGCTTCGTAAAGGTCGCATCATGGAGGCGAGGCCAAGAAAAGGCGAAGATGGCGAAACTGAAATCAAGCCCAAACATCCATTTTTGTACGCAAGTGAGAGTGAGGTGGACCCTAATTTGCAACGCGCAATCATCCAAGAGTTTATGGAAGAAGATAACTCCGGTGCTTCGCGGGCATTTGTGCTCTCCAAGGCTGCAAGAGATCTTTTGCGGTTGCAAATTCTTCTCATCGCGCTTCGCGCGTACGGCTGGACGTTAAAACTTGATATTATGGAGGCGCAGCTGAACATCGATAGTAAAGAGCTGCAGTCTTACACTCGTCAGCTTGGATGCAAATCTGCTTCTGGTGGTAAAAATCCATCGGTAAAGCTTGACTTGCAAGGCAAGCCGTTAGCCGCGTTTCTGCCTGAAATACGCGCGCGCGCAAAGCGTGCCAAGGCGAAGGAATGATGATGTGAAAGTTTTCCTTTTCGAACTTTTTAGCTATTAACTAGTAATATTAAACACACACTCACAACACATGTCTACCGAGGGCGCATGCTCATGACTTTCTTTCGTCGCCCTTCGAGAGAGCAACCCGAGTTGCCTGGCCCGTCGCCGCAGTCCAATGCGCTCCAACGTTTTCCCACTTCATCGCAATTGAACCTCGGCTTTCCAAGCGACGCATTCACTTCGTTATGCGCAGCACACATCCATTGCTGCAACGCTAAACCAGATGAACAATCTGGAGGATTTGCTCGGACAATCTCTTCGAAGTGCGCCGCGCACTCAGCGCAAGGATACGCGCGCGTCATCAAACCAATCAGCTCCCGAGCATCCTTCTCCTGACGTCTCGTCGGTTCATCAGGATACTGCGCAGCGAACGTGTGTAAGAACGTCCACGTCGCTCGGCCCAAATCTTCCCTTGTTGTCGTGTACGTCGTCATCGTCGGCGAAGCATCACTCGACACGTCCACCTCTTGTTGATTTAAACTCGGCTGTCGACTTGAACTCTTCTCGCCATCGTCGACGGGCGCCTTCGCCAGGCCGCGCGTGAATTTCATCAACCATGACGATGGATTGACGCCAGCGCTTGGCGCACTCGCCGCGTTCGCCATGTCGCGCGCGCACGAGTGCCGTCGCGCGAAGGAGGAAGGAGGTGCTTACTTTGAGGCGTGATGCGATGACGACAACCGATCGCTATGCGTTGAAACCACTGCTCGCGCGCTTAGCGCATGAAAGCACGAGCGATGCGACGGTCTTACACGCATCAGGGACGCTGACGGAGATTAAGGTGCGTCTTGGGCGCGGCGAAGCGTGATTCGAGCAACCACCTCGGACGACGCGCGCCTTTGAAAATGTTTACTGACGATGATACGCGCGCGTGATGCAGCACACGTGCGAGAGCATACCGCGCGATGATTTAATACACGTCATGCCGTGGCTCATCGATCCAACGACCGGGATCGTGGGGTATATACATGCCACAGAGGGGCGACGTGGGAGAGATTACTCAGCCGGACGCTCAAAAGCGTTTGAAGTTTTAGAGGAATGTTTAGCGCGCACGGGAGTTGAGGCGATTGAAGAGCGCGCGAAAGATGTTTTTATGACGTGTTCAAGCGCATTTCGTCGAGAGACGTCGAATGGCACTAAGGCGGCAGCACTGAAACCTATGGTTATACTTGCCGGAAGTGGCTCACGCGCGTTGGACGTTGCTTCGATGAAGAGTCAGGCCCGAATGTTGCGACGTGATTACGAACGTACGATGAAGAATACGAAAACAATCAAGGGGCTTATTTTGCGTGTAGTTGGTGCTATACACACTGGTTTGGCTTTACAAGGTTTTCAGCTCGTTGCAGAGGGCGACATGGATGTAACAGACGTGCCGACGCCTTCATGGTTGTTGACCGCCGCAACTCGAATTATCGATGCTACACTTGATGACGAAGAGGATGCTAAGAAAGAAATAGTTTTGATGGCGAGCGCGTTAGAAGCGTTGTCGGCGTCTTTAGAAGTATCGTCCTCGGATGATCGAACAAATCACGCCCGCATCGTGCGCATTCTGCTATCGGTGTTGTCGACACAAGTCGAGGCAAGGCAGCGCAAAGATCTTCATAAGGCAGCGTTGAAATTGATTGCTTCGCATGCAGACACTCTTCAAAACGAGCTCATGAAAAAGTCAGCTCAGCTGTTCAACATTTTATTGCATCTGCGTCTTGGGAACAACAAGGACTTAAGTCAGTGCGCGATAGAGGCGTATGAAAAGTTTTTACCCGCGATGTCCTCAGCCTTCAAAGATGAAACATTTTGTGATCGCCCAACGCGCGGTCATTTGCTGAAACAGATCTTAGAAACAGTTTTCGAAACTTTAGATACACCGGTTTTCGAAGAACTCGGTTCGAAATCGGGCGATAGCTTAGACAGCGATCCGGCGCCGACGCATAGACTGAAAACTGGTTGCATTCGCGCCTTAGGAAAATTAGCAGAACCCGCATTCTTGTTGTTAGAGGGTGAATTCGCAGAAGTAAACAGTTACATGAGTCGACTGGGTAAGCTGACGATGTATATGAAATTTAAACAAGGTGGAAACGAATACGTTGAACGTTTTGAAAGTATGGAGAGACAAGTGAGTCTGATTTCAGCGTACGCCGACTTGTTACGTGTAGAAGAAGTAGTGACAGAAGACACGCTCCTTCAAACTCTGGCAGCTTTAATTGATTGGACTTGGGAACATTACGCTTTTGAGATAGGCAAGCGACGGCCATTCGTTCGCGATGCGTTGGTAAGTTTGTTCATCGCTCTCTCATCGAAAGGGTGCGCACTTCAGACTTTACTCACGAAAATTGGATCTCGTCTTCTCGCATTAACTTTGCGAGTTTCGTCGCCAGATCCAATCGACAAAGCGCTCTACTTAGCACCACCCGAGCCAATGTGGCCTCGGTACATTGATCTTTGGATCGCTCTACTAGGGGATGATTTGGAAATCGCAACGGATCGAGGAAGATTTCAGGCACACAACGTTCAATCAGCCATAGCCAGTACGACGACTTCGTTCGTGAAAGAACTCTTGTATTTCTGCGAAACGTTAGACTTAGGTATCGTCGCCATAGGTGAACAAGAAGATAATGATGAAAAACCCGAAATCGATGGTGTAGATACAATAGCTGTCGCCGTGAGTTTGGGTGATAAAGCCGCGGCGTCAAATCCAGGTGATATGCAAACATTTCTGCAGTTGGTGCAGTTTGCGCAAGAGGTTATTGAGCGATCACCCCGGGCATCATTCTTACCTTGGATTTATCATTTGAGCACCGAACTCATGAATATCGCTGGCAAACACAGTTCTATCTCTGGCTTCTACAAGCTCATTAGTGTGGTGATTCAAGTGGCGGACCAAGGCGGATATTTCCAAAATTCTTCTCCTGATGTGGAACAAGTTATTTCTTTATTTAGATACTTTTTGAGAGACGTGTTACATGGCACAAAGCAATTTTCTGGCGAATTGCTTGCCGCGGTACTAAGATTATTGCTGACCTTACCTGGTGTGATACTTGCGGTGGAGGAATTAATCGAGCCTCTTTTGCGGGCTCTGGAGCTTGGACTACAGCATCCGAAAGTCACTGACGTGGCTCTTGATACTATAGAGAATTGGCTAAATGATCACCACGATGAAGTTTTACCACATTTATCGAAAATATCGTCGCAACTTTGCGCGAATCTAGATTCAGTGGCTCGTTTGAATGTTATCTTCTCTGAGCGCGACTTGGAAAGCTTGACGAATGATGTAAAGACCAAGTCTACACGTCGCCGTCAACAAGACACGAAGGATACTGTTGCTGATGATAAATTGCAAACACAAGCGACATGTCTGCGTATCGTGAAGATTTTGGGTATGATGGGAGGCGACGCGCATGGTTTGTTTTCCGCGAGCTCCATGATTTCAAGCCGTGAGCTCAACGCACCATGGGATTTTGAATCCAAAGTTTCGGTACCCATGGGACTCGTTCGTTCTTCAGCTAAACTCAAGCTCGACAGTTTGTTGCCGCGCACGTCTCAACTAGCGCTCTCATCGCAAGATCGAGCGACTAAGATTGCGGCGTGTGAAGCTCTGTACGGCGTAACGGTGTACTTGGTTGGTAAGAATGCTCAAGCTCCCGTATGCGATGCCAGCGACTATACACGCACAGAATCTCGGTATCGTTCAATATTTAGTAAATTGTTTCCAGTCATATTTGATTTAGGTGTCGACCCTGAGCCTGTCGCTCGTCAAATGTTTCATTCATTGGTTTTCCAAATGACGAGATGGTACGCTAAGAGCCAAGCTAGAGAATTGGACCTCACGCTTTGCTTATTCGATGCGATTGTAGAGGGATTATCAAACGTGGCCAAAGGCGGTGATGTACGAGACTTATGTGCTTCTCTTACTGCAGAGTTGATGAAGTGGAGCATCAAGTACGTACCAGGCAGTTCGACATCCGAGACGGTGAGCTGCAAGTATATTCTTCGTACTTTGTATGGATTAATGGATCACGCCGCTGTTGCGTACCGCTTAGGTGCAGTTGCAGCCCTCAGAAGGTGCCTAGTGGAACTGGCTACTCATCGCGCGCTCCTGGATGAACACATATTGGAAATGCTTGAAGTTACATTGCGTAGTTTGTCGAGATCGAGTGAGCGCGAAGTGAACAGTGAACCATCTTCGCGTGGCGCTGACGCAGCGATGGCTATTCTCATCCGCGAATGTTTGAGAGTCATGAAGTTGAACATGTCTTGGATGCTCAATAGTGACTCCAAAGTAGCTAAATCGTTTGAAACGTTCGTCTCGCGGACGTTGTTGGAGGCCAGCGTGAGCGCCGATGAATTCTTGCGACATGAAGCACAACGATCATTCCAAACGGTCGCAGGGTTCTTGTCTATCGAGGTCAAGACCTGGCTGAAGAGTAAAAGTGATATAGCATCTTCTTATGTCGACACAGCTGTTCCCAGCATGCGCTCTACTGAGCTCAATGAGAAGCAGTTGATGAAGTTCATTGCGGTGCTTCAATGGTCATCTTGGATGATTGAGATGCGCTACGTCGATGCTGAGTTTTTTAAAGTTTCGAGAATCACGCAGTTTCAAGCAGTGGGACAGTATATTTCAACCATTTCAAATCGAGTTGAGCCGGCGTTCAGTACCGATGACGAAGCTCTTGCAACGCAGAATGTGAAGCAGGCGCATGGGCGTTTGTCGCAAGAAATTCTCAAACTTTTTGAAATCGTTCTCAAATCTTCATTCAGCGATATTGATAAAGAATCAATATTGTTACACTTAATAGGCACAAGTGACGGCGCGCAAGTGACGATGTCCAAGTTCATATCGACTGCTATATTTGCACCTCAAAATCTTGGCGTGGATCTTTCTGATGATAAAGGTCGTCGAGCGCTTGCACGTTCTGGCACACGGCTGATCAAGACACTCTCAGCTAATCAACAATCAACGATTTCGAGACAATTGATGAGTTCGATATTGAATGTTATGCGAGTGACAATTTCGAATGAAGCGTTTGATCTCGGTGCGGTGAGTTTAGAGTCAACTCAAGGTTGTATGGATGCTAAGCGTCTCGCTAATGCTTATTGGGAATTGGCGAGCACAATGCTTTTACATGAAGTTGTTCCCCGAGAAGGTAATGTGACAAGAAATGACTTAGCTCAGCGGACTGCGATAAAGTTGTACGAGTTGGGACAACACACGAGCCCACCTCAACGCGCAGTCGGTCTTTTGCTCCTACGCATATGCTTTCATCTCCACATGTCACCAGAGATTCTTATGAATTTGCTCTTTGATCGCGCATCACGCGTTGAACAGACGAAGCTAGGAGAGAGCTTTTACAGGAATTATCAGGATGATATTATTCGTGTATGCAGGTATCAATTCGAAAACTACGCGGATGAATTGCTGCAAGTTGCAAGTACGGATGTAGATTCAACCAGTGGTGTTGTTGCAACCGACATCATCTTGCGCGTGTTAGAGCGCTCGCAACGCAAAATGACGGCTAAAGGTCAAAATACAGTCACTATTGCAAATATGGATACTGGATCACTATTAGCAACACTTCAGAAAAGTATTCATCACATTCATCATTTGTATGACGGTCATCGAGACGAGAGCTCAGATGTGCGAAACGCCTGTCATCAACGTTTTTTAGCTATCGTACGCCAAGCTGTTTTGCTGCATTCAAGTTGCGAATCACAAAGCAATTTGTTCGCGTCTTCAGAAAGTTGCGATGCGATCGTTAACGGTGTTTTGAGCTGCATTAACATTGAATCCATGCTTTGGAATTCGTTCATCGATGCGGTAGTCATGATTGCAGAAATGCTTGAGAGATGCAAACTTCCGCAGCCTTTGCAAGTCAAGCTACAAGATGCTCTTACGAACTCTTTGCAAGAAATGATGACAAAAGAACGCTGCACTAGTTCTGAAATCTTTATGAATCGTCATCCAGGGATAGTGCAAGCATTCAAAGAGGCATTTTTAATTTGTCGTTTGCCGTCGTTGCTAGTGGCCCTTCTTCCTTTCTGCCGGGATTCAAAAGAGGAAGTGCTTTTGCAAGCAATGCAAAGTCCTGAGTTTACTTGGAATTTCGAACTCACGCAGCACTTATGGAATGCGCTGCAATTCAAAGGTCAATCCGTCCAAGTGCGTTTACTTGGCTCGAGTCGTATCTTACCAGCGCTTCTTTTTTCATCAAACGATTCTGAAATTCTGAGTTTTTTTGAGGCCAACTCCGAGTCCATAATGTCATCTATCCCGACTTGTGCAGGCGATGAAGGCTTGATTCACTCGTTACAAAGCTACGCCGTACTGATCGAAATGTATACAAAATGTGATAAGGCCTCACTTGCGGCTGGTCCATGTGTTCAAGTACCTAAGCTCAATGCGATTGTGTCCAAAGCTGTATTAACTGAGCTTTCCGGGAAAGCGGCTGAGCCCAATTTGGGCAATGAGAGCTATTCTCTGCTCCGATTTCAGATGGCTTACATGTTGTTCATCTCATTACTCGTGCTTACGCAGTCAAACGTCAAATTTTACATGAAGCTGTTTGAGAATGCGTCTTTCTATTGGAGTAGGCTCGTAGACCGTACTTCGACGTTGGAGATGGAAGCGAAGTGGAGTGCGGCGAGAAAAGAAATCATCGGTGCTGATCAAATTTCATCAAAGACAGTTGCCAGTTTTACGCTTTCCTCGACGTTAGCTGCTATGGATTCAACGCTGAAGACTGATGCTGAGATATCTGCTTCGCCAAAAGAGAATGACTCAAACGTTCAGCTTGATGTGCCGATGGATGATTTCGAAGCTCATCCCGTAGCAAATGGGCTTCACATACTCCTCAAGCACGTAGTGACAAATGGATTGACTGGTGAAAATAGTGACTCAGCGGCGGCAACTAAGGTCGTCGAGGAGATATCTGCGTTACTAAACTCACCTGAGCTCGACGGCAGAATCAAATTATTGATCGTCAAAGCTTTATGTCGCACAAATATGTATTTCATGGAGCTCTCAAAGGCTGAAAATCAATCGTCCGATTTAACAATGACGACGTTGAACGTGTCGCCGTCTTTTCTGGTGGCACATCCACATTTAATTATCGATTCGCTGGCGGCTTTACACGAAATTACCAAGGCATCGGCAACGAAATTCGTATCCGCGCCTTTACGGGAAATGTCAGCCATAGCGCTGGAATGCGATGCTTTGTGGACTTTAAGCTTTGAGGAGAACAAATCAACGTTGCTTGCCATTATCGAGCTGATTATGAAAAATTCACCAGCTGAAATTTCATACATCATGAAAGAGAACGTCAAACTGGTCACTCGACTAATGCTACGGTTGAGAGATGCAGTTGAAGTTGCTACTGTGTCGCCTGAGCGTTACTTTCAAGCCGCACTGTATACGTTACAAGAACACTTGGAATGGAAGGACGAGAAAAAAGAAGCGGGCAACAGATTGACTGCTATGCAGATTATCGGTTCACTATTGATCAACAACGTGATTGATTTACAGCATGACAATTTTGCATTCCTTGTGTCATCCAAAGGCGAGAGGTTGGGCGATGGCGTACGAATCAATTTTGCGAATGCCACTCTCGCATGCTTGATGCGTCCTGGATCTAACACCGGACGCAAACTTAACTCTGTCGCGGCAGCACTCCTCGGCAAAATCATGAAAAGTTCTGGCGATAAGCAACACAAATGGTACATGGACTTGAATGACAAACTAACAGCTTATTATGCAAAAGGTTCGTACGATGCGTTTCTTGACACGCTGGATCGTATAGCGTTCAGTTGTCCTCAATATCCACACAAGTCAGGATTTGCGTCGAAGGTGCGAGCATTATTAGACAAGATTTTCAGTGAACCAAAAGTCATAGCGATGAGGCTACTGACAGCAGATGATTCTGTAGAATCGACCTGTGCAACGTGTGACGAACTTTTACCATTCATTCCTTCTCTGGTCAAGCAAAAGGAGAGTAAAATTTTGACAATGCTGCTCGGTACGCTGAGTCGAGGCCTGAACATGGGATTGAAAAGCGAGAGTAAAAGTCTTATGCTATGGAGATCCGCCATGTGCGCTATAGATTCCGCGGTTGACATGGAGTCCATTATTGAAGTTCGTGAAGCGCACACAAGATTATGCGTCGCTATCGCTCAGGTATATCCTGAACTTGCAAATGAAGCCGCTGTTCGAGATCCACTAATACGAGCGCTCGCTGACAACGCTACTGACAACCAGCGTACCGTTTTGAACTTTTGGAACCTGCGCTTGGCTAATGAAAATTTAGTTGGACGTCTCCGTGATGTTCTTTGTCTGATTCCATCTGCGAATTCCGAAGGCTTGTGGCTCGCGGCGGCGTGTCATTTAATGCTTGCTGTGCAAGAGATGAATCCCGCATTCATGAGGCCGTTGATTGAAAACGACTTATCGCAGTGTAAATTCACTCCTGTGTCTTTCAACGTAACATGGAGGCCAGGGGTGACTCGAACGATGATGCCCTTATTTACGACACAAGCACATGAAGGCGTGGACGACGTGAGTTTACAGGAGACTCAAAAACAGGCGCTGTCTCTTCTTAAAATTCCGATCGGTGTTAAAGCAGAAGACGAAGATCCTATTTTCGCGGCTACACTTGCAGAAGATTTCAACCCAGACAAGCGATTGCCATCATTCGCGCGCGCGCGACCTGACAAAATTCGTCAGCCTTGGCAGCCTGAAGCTTCAACTCTGAAGATTGGTCGGGCGGTTCAAGCGGCCAAGCAGAAGAAGGTTGAAGATTTTATGATTGAGCAAGCTAAGCATGGTGTGAAACTGACACGAGAGTATAGAACTGGTGATTTGCCGGATGTGAAGATATCTTGTCGAGAATTACTGGCTCCGTTTTTAGTGACAGCTGAGCGCGACACAACGCTTGCTTGTTCGCTTCTCCAAGAGTTGTCGCAGGCGGCTCGCGACGAGAGTCAATTTATCATCGAAGATATGAGTAGCGGATCACAAGCGCACGCGCTGGCAATTGTCACGCAGCCGCTGATAGAATTCACTTCGACAGTTGCCGGAAAAAATTCTTCTCTGGTTCAATTTATTCTCTCACTGTGTGAAGCTATACCAGAGGCAGAAGCGCCGGCGCAACACATTGTCAGACTCGCAGTCAATGGTAATTGTCTTGCAAGCGGCGTCATCGCTTTGGAAGCGTTAATAAAAGCAGGCCATCAGTCATCTCAGTTATGGGAAGCTCTGGCACAGCTCAGTAAGTCTCTTGGTCATGATGATTCGGCGCTCCTTGCCTTTGTCAATGCATTTTCTGAATCAGACACAGTGGAGGCGATTCGTCAAGAAATCATGGGTAACTTGCAAGACGCATCCAAACGCTATAGATCTCTTTTGAAAAGTAGTCTCGATCGAAATGAGCGCGAAAAGGATCTATGGAATCGCGAATACTTCCGTTGTGCCGAACGTCTGGGAGATTGGGAAGATCTCTCCGAAGAGCTCACCGGAGCTTCGCCAGACGCGCCAGCGTCTGAAAGTGCTGAATTTAACATTCCAGGCGAGGCTTCGGGAGGTTCGTCGCTTTGCACGGCAGTCCGCGTTGCTCTTCGACAGCCACTAACGGATGATTCATTCATGGAAAACCTCGTGAGTGATAGTGAACGCAATCAGAAGATACTGAAGAATCTCGGTGTTGAGTTTGCGTTGCACGCTTTATCCAAGGATAGAAAGGACGCGACTGAGGAATTTTTGTCCCAAGTATATAAGACTTTTGCTGAAACATGGAGTTCAACACCTTCGTCTGCAATCGCTATTCGGCGAAAGCTGATTCAATCCCTGCAGCCCGCAGTCGAAATCGATGAAATGTTGAAGACAATCAAATGCATAGAGACCATCAGAGAAAGCCGTCAACGATTCGACAACAGCAAAGCGAATCTCGTGGTAGATAAGCTCGAAAAGAGATGGCGTAAACGCTGGCCTTCTCCACTTTATGATCCATCAGAAGTATGGGAGCGAGTTGTGACATTTCGCTCGAGGCTTATGGGTGCCTTGGTAAACATTGTGCCAGAAATTCAAACAAGTTCAATTGTGACGCTACGGACAGACATGTGCTTGCAAGCGGCGGATGGGTTACGCGAAGTCGGCCAGGTTGTGTTATCACAGAAATTTCTTCGCAAATATATCGAAGCAATCCAACAGACCCAGCAGACCGCCGCGCAAAGTGATTGGAAAGTACATGACGCACTGTTCAAATTGAAAATTTTGAGCGGCAGTGGTCAAGCGCTTCGTAAAACACTAGAAATGTGCAGAGCTAGACTTGATGAAGGCGCCTGGAAACCGAATGAGAGAATAAGCGCAGCAATCTTGGAGGCGAGAATGTGCGAACAGCTAGCAAAAGCGCACGATTCAGAAGATGTGCCCGATCTTGCAATCGCTGCGGTTGATCGTTACATGGATGCCGCGCGTGAATCAGAATCGACTGGCGACGTGGCGAAGATGTCCGAGGCGTCCTTGCGACTTGCGCATTTCTGCGACACTATGCTCGAGAATCTCTACGGTGAAACGGAATCAAACATAACGTCGGAGAACGCAAACGCTGTGAATAAATGGCTCGAGTCGAGCTTAGATGAATCGTCGTCAAACATGACAGAAATTTTCATTAAACATGCTCTCAAGGCCTTGGAGATCTCTGGTTCGGGTGAAATGTCAGCTCGACATCTCATACCTCGTTTGCTCGTGTTATTACGAACTGAATTTTCACCGGGTGCGCTGAAAGATTTCGGCTCAGCTATTTTACGCGTGCCGTCTTGGCTTTTTCTTGATTGGATTCCGCAACTTTTATCAATGTTGGCAGAGGAAGCGTCTGTGCAAGACGTGATCGCGCCGTTGCTGCAGAGGCTGATTTCAAAGTACCCATCCGCAGTGAGACCTCATTTCGATTTGATAAAGTACAATTTGGATCAAAATATTAGTGAGAGGATTAGTTTCGCACTGAAGTCTTCCATGCACGATGGTTTCAATCGAGCAATCGAGCTTCTTGATTTCCCAATGAATCGTCTCGCATGGTTCCGGCAACAAATACAGCTTCGTGAGTACGAAGGAAATGTCTCAGACGTTCAAAGGCTCGTGCAGCGATTGCTTGAAGATTTAGCGCCTACCGAAAGCAATTCTTTTGGTGCAATAAATGCTCGTTTCGCTGAGGTAGCCGGGCCAATCTTGAAACAAGCCATAGCGTGTCACAGTAACGGCTCTCGCATGCACGACACTTTGAAGCAAGCTGAGCAAAGGATCGGCTCGGTGTGGAATAGTAAATACGCGGCGTTGGAGTCCTCTTCTAGGATCCGTTTGATTGATTTTTCTACATGGTTCAATGCTTTCGAACCTCACGATTGTGCCGCAATCCTTGAAATTCCCGGCCAATATGATAACATCAATGCGCCACCAGACATTCAAAAGCACGTGTACATCACTGGCTTTGCTCCTGAGGCACAAGTGTTTGCAAGTAAACAAAGACCGAAGAAAATAAGTTTCCGTGGAAGCGATGGGAGAGATTATCAATTTATCGCAAAGGGGTCTGAGGACCTTCGTCAAGATGAGCGTGTACAACGCCTCTTTCGGAGCATGGATCGATTACTGGCGCAGAATCCAGAGTCCCGAGGGCGAGGACTACAAATGCGCACTTTTCACGTCTCGCCGCTATCAGAGCGTTCTGGTTTGATTGAATTTCTTGGAAACTCATTCCCTCTGTTGGGTCTTGTGAACAGAGAAGCGCATCTCAAAGAAAGTGCGTTTGAGCGCCATCAACAATTCATCAAAGAATTTGCCCTCGGATTGGGCAAGCGCAAGCGCGCAGAACAAGACGAAGTTGGGCCAACAGAGCACGCAGATTATCTCAAAGCTTTTGGGAAACCATCGAAAGAGGATTCAATCGCAATCTTAGGTGAATTGAGGAACGCTTCAGGTGCGAAATATGCGTTGCGAAATGTGATATTTGCATCGGCTGGAAGTGCCGAATCTTTCGTCATGATGCGCCAAGCGTTTGCTTCGTCTTTGGCAGCATCGAGTATCTGTGGATACATCGCTGGTGTTGGAGATCGACACTTGGACAATATCCTACTTGATATATCCACCGGCTCTCTGATTCATATAGATTTTGGGTACGCTTTCGGAACGGCGACGACGCACCTACCCATACCAGAGCTCGCGCCATTCCGCGCTACTCCCGTACTGCTAGATGTTCTTGCGCCGCTAAACGCGCGCACGTGGTTAGAGACGGATATGACTCGAACTATGCGCTCGCTACAACAAGGTTCGACGCTTTTGAAGGGCGTAATGGATATATTCCTTCGGGACCCATTGTTTGATTGGCAACGTGAGGCGCTGAGTGCGCGTGCGAAGACGGGCGCAAATGAACAAGGCGGACATATTCAAGCGAAAGTCGCTCGAGCGTGCGGAAAACTTGAGCTGGACAACCCGGTACACACTTTATGTGAGCAATGCTCAATTAAGCACGCGAATCGCACGCATTGGAATGATTTGACCGCATTAATCACAAGCAACGCAAAGACACCGCCGCGCGCGAAATGTCGCGATGTCGAAGAACAAGTACGCGCGCTCATAGATTTAGCAACCAACCCGGAGATTTTAGCCGTGGCTTGGACTGGCTGGAGACCATGGCTCTAGTGCACATCTCCACTGCATTAGTAATCATTGATAATAATAGCGCGCTAGGCACATTCGTTTTATTTCTTTGTCCATTCGACGCGCACGACTTTCGAGACAGACGCGTTCGCCATTCAAAAACAACACATCACTTTACGTCGTCCTTCGCGCATACGCGAGATCAACCATCGCAAAGATTTGGTTAATGGATAGCATTCATCAATAACGTATTTTAGGCGGCTCTTGCGTGGGCGTCGTCGTCGTGCATAACTGTCGTCGGTTGTTACTTTGGCTGCCTGTCGTGATTCACGATGGAAGAAATTGTCGCCGTACACGAGAGTTTACGGAGCGATAAGTTACGAAAACGACGGGTACGTTAGATTGCACACGGCAAATACTCGTGCGTGTCGCTCTGATGACGCCAGAGCAAAGCCCTGCGCGGCGCTTGGCGATTGACCATGTAACGTTGTGGACTAACGCGCGCGCGCGTTTTGGTTTTGATTCACACACAGGATGGCGTAAAAGAGTTATTGGCGTTATTGCAATCGAATGATTTCATCACACATTTAGATGTAGGGAGCAAGTCTTTCGACGCCACGGGTCGTGGGGACGTGCAACACACATGGGCGGGATTGGTGAGTTCGGTGATGGTGTGCGCGACGAGCGAGTTGGAGGATGACAAGCGCATGATCGATAGAAACGTACCTTCGTTGCTGCGAAAGTGTATTGGCGTCGCCGAAGGTAGAAAACGTACGAATGGATTAGCAGCACCATTAATTCGCCGCGCGGGAAAGATTTTTGCGCACATACTTTGGGTACTAGAGACGGGCGATGGGAATTTTGTCGTCGATTACGTGCACATTTTGCGCGCACACATGTTGTCCACACCAGAGTACTGTGCACGAGCAAAGCAAGGTGTATTCGAAGGATTAATTAAATTCTTTGCGTCCGGATTACTGTCAACTGATGATAATCACGCGACGGGTGAGAACAAAGAGGAGAGATACCGCGGCGCTTCGGCTTTTAATCTACTGGTGCACAACTGTCCATTTGATTTCTCTATCGATGCCGTCTTCGGATTGTTAGATTCGTTCAAGGAGTTGTTTCGAAATATGCGAGAAGATGGACGTACTCCGGCGGCAATAATTTCAGCCATGAATAGTTTCCTTCTAAAAACGAGCTTAAATGTGAGTTCGCGCACGAGTGCGTTGCATGAAAGTGTAGAGCCATTTTTAGCATGGGCGCTTAAAGGCAACGTTCGCGATCGGCGATTGAAGGAAGAGTTATCAAATATTTGTATATCCAGGTGAATTTAGATTTAGTAAGCGATGACAAGGTAAACGATATGCTTGATTTATTGGAGCGTCAGATCGATGAGATTGGGTCAGACCGGTCAGTCTCCGGAGACAACGCCGATAGGTTTGAGGTGAAGTTGCCACAAAGACTTTTGTTTGAACTTTATGGCGACCTGTTGATGATTTCCAAGAACAAACCAAGGACGATCGCTTGTGAGCTCGAGAGAGTGGCGAAGCGTGCGCGTCCCGAGGCGGAGCATCTCGACCGCGTCATGTCAAATTTAATGAATGAGAGTGGATGTTGGGGTGCCACGTTTAGTGTTTTTTTGAAGCGACATTCTTCCTCCTTGTCTTCAGAAGATCTCGGAAAATGCGCATCTGTATTAACGACCGCTTTGGGCGAATCATTTGCTCAAGGTGGGATGTCTGATATGAAGTTTCAAGCCCGTCTGCTCTGGGTGATGAGATGTTTACAAGAACTTGCGTGGGCGTCACAAAATGAGGCGTCTACATCGTGGACAGATGTCACAGAGTGCTTATTGTATTGGTTACCGGCTCATCTATCGGACGTGCGCATTGCAAATGAAGCATTATTATTGTTAGCAACGATGATTAGCTCCAAGCTCATTCATCCATCATCCTTGAAGCAGAAGTTTTGGCAATTAGGCATCTTTGAATTTTCTGAGGCACCAACGCTGGCGACGCTAGAGCTCGTGGGAGCAGTGGCATCCGTAGGTATGGGTGACCTCATTGTAGCTGGGCGTGCAGTCACAGATTATTTCAATTGGCTGTTACTTGGGCTGTCGCTGAAGAATGACGAACGCCTATCGCTTTACGGCCGGCGCGCACACGTGGTTTCATCCAGAAACTTAGCTTTGCTTCGCGTGCAATCAGCCTTCCGTAACTCTCTGATTGCTGGCTCGCATAAACCATGGATTAGTGACCCAGATAGTCGCATTTGGCTTGAGTTACATGATGAGGCGTACAACGAATTTCACAGTGAGGTTCAAAAGCTTCATCTCGTTGCGGCGCCATTTTCTTTGCTGAAACTAGATTTCCGGGACTCAAAGACTGTGTCCCTTGCGAACGCGTCGCTGGGTGTTTTAGATGCTTCAGAGATAAGTATGGATCCAAATAAACATATTGAAAGTGCGAAGTGCATGATTGAAGCTATTTCAAGTCAAACCGAAGATGTTATTCGAGTATGCACAGTCGCTTTAGGAACCATCAGTGCTGTGTTCGCCGCCGGGCAAGCTTCTAAATCAGTTCAAAATAAAGATTGGGGAGTCACTGGTGATTTGATGGCATTGATAATAATCCGTATCACGGCATCTTTAGAGTTCGATGCTACTTCGTTACTTACCGCGAAGAACACCTTGCTTGATTACGTTCCAATTCTCATGACGGCGTTCAAGGAGATTCAAGACGTCGGTGGTTTGGTACCTAGCCTGGAGCATACGTTACATGCTTTAGTGAACGCGCTGCACGCTATGGCGAGAAGTTTGCTCAAAATCATAAGTGATGGTCTCCAGGCAAGTATCACTCCTTTGAGTTCTCGGGCGTCGACACAGGAAGCTTCAATGTTTGATGATGATTTAGATTTTGAAATGGCCGGGACCGATTTCTCTGATACTCAACATTCGAACGCCTCACAGATGCTCGCAGCCAGCGCGGCTGCTACTCAGGATTCCGAAAATAACGTCATCGTTAGTGAACGTATCATTCGTCAAATATTGCGGTGTTTCGAGTCGTTAGCCATGGTGGTTCCAGATGCAGTCGCAGGTTCTGTGTCAACATTGTTGCGTTTTTCAGTGCCACCAGATGGTGCCCCACCTCGTGGGTCTTGTGGTATCGGCATATCGCAAGAAATTGTAGAATTAGTGATCAAATTATTAGGCGCAGCTGATTCTGAGTATCTCTTAGAGCACATTCTTCCCGTGGTTGAAGCTGTGTCTCGCGGGCAGGTAAATTTGGATGACAATGCAGGATTGACATCCTCGTCTCGTTTGTGGTTGCTCAGCCAAGTTTCTATACTAGCAAACGGTCTTTATCGCCTGAAGAAAGATAGTAAAGACGACACAATACCGATCACTACTTATGAGTCTATTTCAACGTTAGTATCTAGGGCATCTGGAATTGTCAACTCTGAAGAACCGTGTGGTTTGCGACACTGTTCTGCTCGCGCCGCGTTAGCCGATTGTCTGTTTTCCCTCTTCAAACTGAATCTGGATTACTTCCAACCACAGTTTGGCGCTTGTTTGGCATGGATGTTGGGTGATGATAGTTATCTTGTTCGTATTCACTCGGGCGTGGCGATGGCTTGCATTCTTGACTTTTTTGAAGACGCCGATCACATCAGCATATTTCAAAACAACATTGTTTCTGGTTTGGCCATTAAATGTAAATTTTCGCACGACGGTGACATAAACGTGGTCAGCATGGAAGATGGGGTTGATATCGAAGTTGAGTCTTCGAGTTTGCACACTCTCGCAGCAGTTGGTACCGTTTCTCGAGTTCTTGAGCCGTGGTGCGCGTACATGATAATTTACCACCGCGCACGGCGTAGCAAGCATATTCATGTCCCAGCCATGAACGCTTTGAGGTATCTAGCCACCGCTGCAGGTCATCAATCAATTCATTCATTCGTGAAATATCACAGCCGTACAATTTGCAAGCTCTGGGCCAATTCGGGAATGTGTGTTTCACTGCTGTTTGACATTCCTGAACTTCTTGGATTATCAGCTGACGCGACGAAGCGTGATGTTGCAAACAGCCTTAAACGCAATCTTTTGCCTGCTTTACTGTACGACAAGGACGACAGCAATCTGAAAATCTTGGCTTCCACGTGTGGCGCAGTAGAACACATCGACAAATTAATTCAAGCTGATTGGGATGCCGTGCACGCACAATTGTATATTACTGCGGCGCACGACGAACGAGCATCACAAACGCTTCTTCGCGCAAAAAAGATGGCGCGCGGCGGCACTGCTTGGGATGCGAACTCCGTTTCAAATCGACTGAGCGTTTTATTCGAATTGTTACTTTTAGCGAGAGATCCAGTCCACGGCGCGAGCATGTGTGACATTCCACCGCCATACCAAAAGTCGGATGACGTCGTGCAGGTTGTACAGAGACTTTTGAGCGAATCGAATTCCAAAATTGAATGGGAACAGGGCATTATGTTTCAAGCGATGCTCCATGTTCACGAAGCGCTCGATGCTGCGGTTTCATCTCGTCATCGATTGAAAGTTTTATCAGCTCTCAAGGTTTTGTTCGAATGTTTCGGTGAAGAAAAGATGAAAACCCATGCCATACTTCGATACGCTCACTTCATGCTTTTTCCATACGTTGTCGATTCAACTGTCGGTACAACGTGCTGTGAAATATTGGAGTCATTAGTCAAGCAAACTTACGACGAGTTGGATGAGCATGGTTGCAAGAGTTCAGCGTCCAAACATCTTACGTCGACGATGGAGCATGTCGTATTGCCGCTTGTCTTCTCTCTTGCCACAGTCGCTGCATCGGAAAGTACCGCGATATCGACTTGGCAGCGCGAGAAAGCGGAAGGCTTGATAAACACCACGGTGTGTGGTGCGCCGGAATCAATGCAGCGACCGTTGAGTATGCTGCCACCTATGCCGGATGTTCCAAATTTAAGCAGTCTACAGTTGATACTCGATAATATTCCGGACAAGCCAACATTTGCAGATAGATTTGCTTCTGTGATTGATAGCGCGTCTGCTCTACCGCCGACTTTACGAAGAGTTGTTCTTCGCGCAAGTGGCACAGAGGCTTTGAAGCACAAGAGCGAACTTTTAACATTGTGCAAGAGCGACTCATCTTCGCCAATTCCAGAGAACGTTTGGAGATTCGCTGAGCTCGTGACACCACTTGACGACGCAAGACTTTTGGCAATCGCTGCGGAACTTCTTTCATTGCTCGGGCCGCTACGTCCAAATACAATAGCGTTTGCTCCACCCGGTACAACTTCAGGAGGAAAGGTTTTACCGGACCGTGATGGTTCTCGAATCATGCGCGATGTCCTGCAGCACTTGTGCAGTTTGCTTTGCTCGTCATCAAGTTCAACTGTACGATCTACTGTGACGGCGTTGCGAGAAATGTTTCTTATCAAGAAAGTCTTGAAGGCGTATCCGGAAATGAGCGACATTGAGCAACTCTATCTCGAACCGTTCGCGCGATCGACGAAATTTGAATGTTTTATATCCCCAGTGCAGACACTTCCTTCTATACCTAGTGAATCATATGTGCTTGATGATCCGCGCATTTGGCTCGCTGATTCGGGAGAGCGTTCTGTGGATTTGACTGTGCAGTATGAATCATGGTTGTGTACGCTCGTCCATAGATTGATTGGAGAGTGCAAAGATCAAGTTTTGTTGATTTTACGATCGATGGCGGCGAGTGATGCCGCTTTAGCGGATTTACTCTTACCCTCAGTGCTTATCGACTTGGCTTTGAATTATCCCGAATCACCGTCGCCGACTGCAGGAGACGTGCACGCATGTGTTAGCAGAGGTATTTCAATGTGTCTACTTCGCGCAAGTCAACCAGGAGGTAAAAAGCCAGCAAAAACGTTACTTCGAGCTTTAGATGCTCTACGCTCTAAACGTACAGAGGCTTTTCGACGACTACCATTGTCGAGACCTGCTCAGAGAAACATTCCAGCTGCACATAAGTGGAATAAAGTATATTGGGTCAACGTGGACTATCTTGAAGTCGCACAAGCCGCAATCGAGACGCATGCGCCATTGACTGCCATCTTATTTGTCGAACACTGGGTCGAATCTCAAAGTGGGACTATTGCGCTCAACGCGGTTGGCTCTCAGGCAGACATGTCTGATGAAGTGCCACTGTATCTTGCTCTTCTACTCAAGGCTCAATCGAGTTTGTCTGAACCTGATGGCGTTTATGGTTTACTTCGCTCGAATGCCCTAGAGTTACAACTGCACTTAAATGAGCATGAGGGACAATGGGATCGTGCGCTTGCTGGGTACGACTTGCTGCGTGGCGACGCCGAAGATTTTGGCGTCGCCGACGCCGCATCACGTGTTCCATTGGTAAAGGCGTTGCGCCAGCTTGGATGTCTTCATTTACTTAAATCATATTCTAAAGCATTTGGCGAAGAAGAGTTCGCTTCACCAGAGCTCAAAGAGGTGCAGTTTGAAGCAGCTTGGCGAGCAGGCCAATGGAATTTGCCGACTGCACTGACACGCGCGCAAGGTACATCTAGTGCAGCTGCATTTAACCAGAGCTTGCACTCCGCACTTTCTGCGCTCGATAGAAACGATGTGGGCTGCGCAGTTCAAGAAACCAATCGTTCTCGTGCACACTTACTTCGAAATGCCATCCGTGGAGGAGCAGAGTCGTCAGATGCTATGAATATCACGATTATGCGGATGCGGATGCTAGATGATGTTTCAGATGCCGCAAAACTATGGCGATACTTTTGTGCCGATGGATTGGCGAATTTGGAGGCTGCTATGCAAAGTCTGCGCGATCTTTGGTCATCACGCAACGTTGAAAATGCGCCGTTTCGACTCATCGAACCATCGCTTGCTTTACAGGGCATCATACTCAACATGGCTGGACTCGAGCAGCAACATACACAACTGTTGACACGCACGTCTATTTTAGCGCGAAAAGACGGCCACACTACGGAGGGTGTACAAGCAATTCGAACAATTCGCATGATGGCTCAAAGAGGATCGACAGCGCATGACACGCAACGTCCAGATTTGATAATTTCCAAGACGTCTCCATGGCGCGTTGAAGAGGCAAAGTTGCTTTGGGCGCAAGGCAAATCTGAATCAGCAATAGCTATCGTGAACTCAATCGTGCGTCAAATGAAACCTAACTCGTTGACGCAACAATTAGACACGACAAAAAGTCCTCTAGTAGATCCAAAGTCGACCGCTCAATATTATGAACTGCTTTGCCTACTGTCAAAGTGGCAAGCAAACGCCCGCACTGAATCAAGTAAAGTTATCTTGAGCAGATTTTTGGACTGCGTCAACGGGGTGACCAGTACATATGGCGCTGATCTCACCGTGGCGAAGCAAAAGTCTAAAACGTGCAAGTATCCCGACAGTGTCTTATATACGAAGGACGGGTATCATCACGTCACGCATTTGCGTTTGCTCAGTCGGTGCCACTATCGTCTCGCGCAGTACACGGATTTACTCTACCGTCAGTCTGAGGAGCGAGTGAATTCTCCAGAATGGAAGCGTTCAGAGCGCCTGAGAGAACGTAATGAGAACGAATTGACCCGCTTAAGAGGTGAACGAGAAGTCAAGCGCAATGAATTGCAACGAAGGAAAAAGGGGACACCAGCGTTCGTAAAACTTGCAGAAGAAGCAACGAGCCTTTCCATGCGAATCAGCCCTCTTGAAGTTCAAATCGCAAACGATCGCGATGAAGCTATGCAGGTGTACAAGGAGTATTCGAATTCTTTGATTACTGCTCTGCAGGGTTATCGTCGGTCTCTCGAGGCAGGCAAATGGAACAGTCAGGCGAGCGTTTTTAGAATGATTGCGTTATGGTTTGAATTTTGCGGCAAGGGCAATGATCGCACATTTCGTGGTTCAGAAACGACTAGGGTGATTAACTCAGTGAATGCGGAAATGAACAAGCTCGTCACTCGCTTAACGATACCAAGTGCTGTATTTCTTGAGCTTTCACACCAAATTGTGAGTCGCCTTGGTACGCCGTGTCCCGCTGAGAATGACTTTATCAAAATTCTCGAGACTTTGATCCAGCGTTTGATGAAAGACCATCCGCATCACGTTTTGTATCAGATTCAAGCTCTTACGCGCGGTGATAGGGTTGAACGTGCGGGAGATTTTCGCACGTCGTCTGAAAAGATTGCGGCGGCAAAACGTTTACTTGAAAATTACGGCGCTGGTTCAAATGCATGTAAACAACTTCTTGTGCAAATGGATCGCATCATCGAAGCTTACATCCATGTAGCTGCGTTGAAGTTACCAGAATCGAATGAACCCATTTACATTCACAGCTTACCGACCGAGGTGAAGAAACGCTCATTGAACAACTTGAAACTTATTCCGGTGCTCACTGCACCTCTACTCGTCGATCCGACGTGCGAGTACCGCGATGGTAGCTTTCCGTATTTTGCACACTTTGGGGAATGTACGAAATTAGTTGGTGGTATTAACCAACCCAAGCTTTTAGAATGTCATGGTTCCGATGGACGAATCTATCGCCAGCTCGCAAAGAGCGGCAATGATGATTTACGCCAAGACGCCGTCATTCAACAATTGTTTGGCCTGGTGAATACGCTGTTGAAGCAATGTCCAAGTACAAATGAGCGAAGTATGAGAATCCGCACGTACAAGGTGATTCCATTTTCTCCCGAAGCTGGTTTACTCCAATGGGTTGACAACACCACGCTTCTTTCGACGTATCTCGTCAGCAGTACTCGAGGCGCGCACGAAAGGTATCGTCCAAGCGACATGAAGTCGAAGGATATTCGAGAATTGATGATGAACGCTAAACCAAGCGAAATTCATCAGCGCTACAAAGAAGTGTGCGAAGGTTTCAAACCTGTGATGCACAACTTTTTCCTCGAACATTATCCTCAGCCCGTACAGTGGTTCGAGCGACGCGTGGCGTACACAAGATCGTGCGCAGTGAACTCCATCGTCGGCTACGTCATAGGCCTCGGCGACCGACACAGCAGCAACATCTTGATTGATAAAGCCACCGCAGAGTTCGTGCACATCGATTTTGGCGTTACGTTCGAACAAGGCTTAACGTTAAAAACTCCAGAACGCGTGCCGTTTCGCTTAACTCGCGACATCGTCGACGGCATGGGCGCGTGCGGCGTCGAAGGCGTCATGCGTCGTTGCTGCGAAGAAACGATGAAGGTGCTCCGCTCCAACCGCGACGCGCTGACCACCATCATCGCCGTTCTCGTACACGATCCAATTTTAAAATGGGCCGTCGGTGGCAAGCGTCAGGACCGCATCTCACACACGCACCCCAACTCAATCCAAGCGTATCTCGACCAAGCCCAAGCCACCGAGGAGGGTAATTTGGACGCCGAGCGCGCGTTGATGCGCGTCAAGCAAAAACTCGACGGCTACGAAGACGGCGAATTACGTTCCATCCAAGGTCAAGTCCAACAGTTACTCCACGACGCACAAGACCCGTACAGGCTCGCATCCATGTATCCAGGCTGGGCGGCGTGGGTATAAACATCCTAGAACATTGTCCATCGAGTCATAGTCATAGTCGCGCACCGTGCCAATCGAGTGACGTCACGCCCCCAGCCTCGCGCGCGCGTCCTCGCTGTGCCGCACATTTCGACGCCTCTCGCGTCCGCGCCTGCCGATGATGACGACGATGACGATGACGATGACGACGACGACGACGACGACGACGATGACGACGACGCCGGCGCCGCGCCGCCACCACCGCCGCGCGGCGACGACGACGACCGCCAAGGCGTCGATGGGCAAGGAACAGTTTACGACGACGTCCCGACGCGATGCGTTGTTCGCGGCTGCATCTGCGGGTACGTGTGCGCGCGAAAGCGGCGAGAGAGATGCGCGATGATGACGCGTGGGTGTGACGACCACGGTGGTGGTGGCTGTGATGGGACGCCGACGACCGATGGAGCGGTGGTGTGGTTGATTGATAAAAA
>Ga0233450_10001488_pt1 | contig 24471 bp, 11 predicted proteins | sample 011ome_30_FD_189956 | JGI IMG/M metagenome (GOLD analysis project Ga0233450, IMG submission 189956) | Coastal salt marsh microbial communities from the Groves Creek Marsh, Skidaway Island, Georgia - 011501CT (spades assembly) | ecosystem: Environmental > Aquatic > Marine > Intertidal zone >... | reverse complement strand
CGTCTTCGTCGTCTTTGCTTTTGTCTTTGTCTTTGTCTTTGTCGAAGACGTCATTCTTCGCGGTGGCCTAATGTCTAATCCATCAAGCGTGGCGACGTCTGGCATCCAATGCTCGTGCACGACGCGCGCATCGAGCGCGATACCGCGCGGACACGCGCACGACGCACGTGAGGAACTCGCCGCCGCCGCTGATGACGACGACGATGATGTCCGAGGCGCGGGACGCACGGCGGCGAGCGCGGCGGGCACGCGCGCCGCGGGACACCAATCGTCATCGTCGCGTCGTCGCCGATGTTGTAACACGCCTTCGGCGAGGTGAATTGCGGCATCGAGCGCATAGACGTCGACGTGGAGCCCGCAGTCACGCGGCGCGCGGCGCGCGATTTTTGCCGAGAGTGCGTGTTTTTGACGTCGTCGAATTCCAACTTTGACGTCGCGCGCGAATGCGAATGACGAGCTGCGAACCCGCGAATCAACGACGTGTACGACGACGATGCGGCCAAATAAATGCGTATGAGGCCGACACAACGGTCCTGTGGTGACGGATGCGCGACCGTCGTGTTTGCGCACCAATACATGAATCACGACGTCTTCGGCGTCTTTGGCGTCGTCTTCGGCGCTCAGTCGTAGCGGGTGCGGAATGACCACGTCGGATCCCACGCTTCGCGACCCATCCATCGCAGATTCGAGAAACAATTCAATCAACGCTGTCGCAGGCGCGATGGCTCGGCCGTGGATGACGTGATGATGCAGCGATGCGGTGCGCGTCCCGCCGGCGTCGCGCCTTTGACATCCGCGAGCCGCTCGAGCAACGTAGAGAATTCGTCCATACGCGACATCCGCGCGTCGTATCCACGCATGATTACGCCGAGCGAGCCAGTGTGCGCGTTCATCCAACCAAAACGACGACGCACCGTGCGGCTTTGCAGTACGACCCACGACCGAAGACGAAGACGAACGCGAGCGAGCCAATCCGTGCGCGTTTGTGCCTTGAAACGCGAACGCCGACGCCGACGCCGACGACGCGCCGATGAAACCCGCGACGATTCTCGGCACGACTGTTGCATGCACCACCGAAGACGCGGCGGCGTTGAGATGCGCGTTGAGCGCGCGGACGTGAATCATCGCGTGTATCGTCTTATGGCTGAGGCTTTCGACGGCGCACAACATCCCGGCGACGCCGCTCGCGGGTTCGCTGTGCCCGATCGATGATTTCACCGCGCACACGCGCATGACGGTGGTCCAACGTTCGTCATCGGTAGCCGCCTCGGCTGCGGCTGAACGAAGCGCGCCGAGCTCGATGGGATCGCCAAGCGGCGTCCCGGTGCCGTGGAGACACACCGACTCGACGGGTATTCGCGGTCCCGCGTACGCCTCTCGAATCACACGCGTTTGCGACGGACCATTCGGCGCAGTCAATGAACTTGAACGACCGTCTTGATTTACGGCGACGTGTGCGAGTTCAACGACGCCAGTTTCGGTGCGGGTGCCGCTGCGCGCGTCGCCGACGGCGAGCGTTAATTTTACGAGGGCGTAAAACTCAGCGCGCACATACCCATCCGCTTCAGCGTCGAACGTTTTGCACCTCCCGTCGCTCGCAAGCATGTTCGCTGCGTCACACGCGATCGTCCACGCCACGTCAAACATTAAATTTACGCCGCCGGCGAGCGCGTGCGCGTGGAACTCAGTGTGACTGTTGATATCCGCGCCTCGGCTCGCGTTTCGGGCGGCGACGAGCGACGACGAACACGCGGTATCGATCGCCTCTGCGCGTCCAGTGAGCGCGAACGTATACGACACTCGTCCAGCAACGACACTGAGATGTGCTGACGTGGCGTAGTACGGCGAACACGCGTCGCGCGGCGTTAACGTTTGGTATTCAATTTGCGACACGCCGACGTGCACCGAACACCCTCGTCGACCATCTGGTTCCATCATCATCAGCGGCGTTGCCGCGCGAAGAATCACGCGTTGCTGCGGATCAATGACGCGCGCTTCAGTATCGACGATGCCACACGCGTGGGCGTCGAGCAGCGCGGCGTCGGCGATAAAGGCGCCGAAAGGTGGTATTCGGCGCCGACATCGCAGAGCGTCGGCGTCGGCGTCCCATCGGTCGGCGAGTGGGACGACGGCGATGGCGTCGGCGCTCGGCGCGCACGCGTAACCAGCACTGGATGCAACGATGACGACGATGACAGATGCCGTCGCCGCCGCGGATGAACACACCACCGCGTCGGACGAGGACGACGACGAGTTCACGAGCGCGGGCGCCGAGGACGCCAAAGACTCTGCGCGGGTTAAAAATTTCACCACGTCTCTCGTCGTCGGGTAATCAAACGCCAACGTCGCCGGCACGTCGACATCTACGACATCGCACAACGCAGCGGAGAGTTTTGCCGTCCACTGAATCGCGCGCGCGGATGTTAATCCGAGCGCCATGAGCGGGGTATCGACGTCGAGCCGCTCGGCGGCGTCGACGCCGAGGACGTCTCGAATCGTCATCCGCACGACATCCTCGACCGCATTCGTCGTCGTCCGTACCGATGCACCACTGCGAGCATCACCCGAATAACTCATAATAAACCCCGCCAACTCGCGAATCGTTGGATAATCAAACGCCACTGTCGCGCTCAAACGCGCCCTCGCGTCCTGAAATTCGCGCGACAACGCCTCGCCGAGCGCCACCACGCGCGCGGATGTCAATCCCATCGACGATAACGGCGCGTCATCGTCCACGAAGGCGTCGTCGTCATCGCAACGTAACGCATCGCACACGCACCGACGCACGCGAGAGATCACGTCCTCTGGTAAAGCCACAGAGCGGCGCGGTTCAGACGAAGACGACGACAACGAAGGAGAACTTGAACCGTCACGAAGTCTTCGCCGCTTTGGCGTCACATGTTTTAAAAATGCCGACGCGTCGTTGACGGCGCGCTCGTACGTGCCCCAATCTATGCCAGGCGAGAAGCATCCAACACACGCCGCTGACGACGAACCGGCGTCGTTTGCGAGCGCGGCGCCGATGAATTCCAGCGCCGCGCTCGGCGCCACGAATCCCATGCCAACCGACCGCCAGTATCTTTCAAACCCCTCGCCGCTCTCGTGCGCCATGCCAACCTCCGCCCAGGTACCAAATGCCACGGCGATGAATCGTTTTGCGCCCGAGCCGCGCCGGCGATGCGCCGCGCGATCGCTCATGGCGCACAACGCATCCTGAAAGGCATTTGACGCCGCGTACGACGCCAAGCGGGATTGCCCGAGCACGCCAAATATTGAAGACGAGCACATGAACACATCTGATGCCGCATCGCACGCCGCGTGTAACGAACCAGAGATTTTTGCCTCTGTTCCGGCGATGAATGCGGTGCGCGTCATGTCGATGGCGGCGCGTTCGTGTAAAACGCCGCCGAGATGTAAGACGAGCGCCACGGGATGGGCGAGCGCAAACACCGCGCGGGATTGCCGTTCGTCCGCGCAATCTGCGGCGACGACATCGACGTCAAACGCGTATCCAGAGCGATGTTTAATTTCAACGTCATCGTCATCGCCTTCAGGCGACGAAAGCATCGCGTTGGTTACGGATTGAAGCGCGGCGTCGCGGACGCTGCGGCCGACCAATACAAAGCGCTCGACGCCCAGTCGCGCGGATAGAAATTCGAAATGCAACACACCGAGCGCACCGAGTCCACCAATGATGACGCACGACGATGCACGACCACTATTAGCATCGCGCGGTGGACGCGCGCCGGACATCGAGCGGAGGGCGTTGGGAGCCGGGGTCGGCATTGGGGACGCGCGCGCGCGGAGTCGCGGAGCGGCGACGACGGCGTCACGGAGAACAAGTTCGCGCTCTTCATATCCATCATCATCATCATCGTCGTCGTCGTCACGATGACCGCTGCGGTGGTGACCGCGGAGCATGCGCCGTAAAGCCGAACGCAATGCGCTCGACGCCAAATGGTCAAAATCGTGCGGCGCGTCCAAGCAATAAAATGACACCTCATCTCCGTGTTCGCGCCGAAGCACGCGCAACATCGCCATAACGGCGCTGTGTGCGATGTGCCCATCGTCCGTGCACTCGGTGTCGCAAGACACGAATGCGTTGGATGTTAAGACAACGACGCGGATGTCTCTCGCGCGAGTCGCTGAAATGTGAGCGACGAGCGCTTGGGCGAGCGCGAGAAGTAATCCAGACGCGAGCGCCGTCGATGCCGCCACCTGCGCTGATGCATCGCTTGCCGTCGTCGAGAAACATCGTAAACACTCGGCGAGCACGATGGTATCGCCAGATCGTACGTCGGCAAGCGCCGAGGCGTAGCGCTCAAGGATGAAGAGCCAATCCAGAGCGCCGCGTTCCTTGACGGCGTCGAAATCATCCGCGCATCGCACGCGCACATCGGCATCGAGCGCTCGCAAGCAGTATTCAACGCGAGGATGCGCGCCTAGGATGTGCCACGTTTGCCCGCGCAAACATATCGACGACTCGTCTGACGATAGCGATGCGTGATGACCTCCGTCGTCGTCTCCCGCGAGCGTTTCGAGCGTGACTTCGTACGCGTCAATCATCGACGTTGACTTCTTGGCGTTGGCGTTCACATTCGCATCCACCGCGAGCACCGCGCGTGAAAACTGCCGACGCATTACGCCTTCGCCCGAGCGACGCCCGCGAGACGCGTTGGCTACCATTTCCCTCAACGCCGTTTTAAGCACCTTACCGCTGGCGTTCATCGGCAACGCGTCCACGATGTGAAACGCGCTCGGGCACTTAAATTGCGATAAATGCTTCAAGCAATGCGCATCGAGCATTCGCATCACCTCATCCTCGCTCTCGTTCTCGCTCTCGCGCGTGAGCGTCACCATGGCGTGCACGACTTCACCCATCACCGAATGTGGCACTCCAAACGCCGCCGCTCGAGCCACCGCGGGACATTCGCACAACACCCGTTCCACCTCCACGCAATACACATTCTCCCCACCGCTCAAAATCATATCCTTCTTACGATCAACAATCACCAACGCGCCATCGGGACGGACGTACGCGAGATCACCCGTGGCGAACCAGCCGTCTTGATCAAACGCGCGTCGCGTGGCGTCGGGATTCCGCCAATATTCGGCAAAGACAGTCAATCCTTTTACGTACACGTCGCCAACGGATCGCCCATCGCACGGCACGAGCGCCCCGCCGTCGCGTGCGTCGTCGACGACTTTCACGCGCATCAGTGCGAATGGTCGTCCGCTGGTGCATATCGCATCGAGCTGCTCGCGAGGCGTTGACGATTGAAGAAACGCCGACGAGAGCACGCTCATTGAAATTTTCCCGCAGCACTCTGTCATGCCGTAAGAAATAAAAAATTCGCATCCAAACAGCGCGATGGCGCGCCTGACGGATGTCGGCGGCAATGGACTGCCACCGCATGACACTACGCGTAGGGACGAGAGGTCGCACGCCGCACACGCGGGGTTGTGAGACATGATAGCCACCATAGATGAGGCGAAATTGCAGCACGTCACGCGTTCGGCGGCGACGCATCGAAGCGCTCTCGCGGGCTCAAAGTGCTGAAGAAACACGTGTCGACCGCCGAGATGCGTGACGCAATAAATGGCAAAAGCATCGACGAGATGGAACATCGGGGCAGCGTGGAGCCAAGTGTCCGATAGGCCGATGCGCATTTCGACGGCGGTGGCGTCGGCGTGCGCGCGGACGACGGCGTGCGAGAGGCGTACGCCTTTTGGATTGCCCGTAGTGCCGCTCGTGTAGTAGAGATGCGCGTCCGTGTGCGCGGCGATCGCGCGCGTGAGTAACGGAATGGCGCGGTCGACGTCATCATCATCGTCGGCGATGACGTCGATGTGCCAATCGAAATTGCGAACGCCGCGAATGTACGGGGACGAACGCTTCGTCCCGTCGACAACCTCATCGTCGTCGTCGTCGTAAATCCATACGATCGCTACGAGATCACGAGGCACGTCGCTGCGATCGCGTCGCTCACCATCGCCCATCATGACGTCGCGCAGGACGTCCGCGTGCGGCACCGCGCGCGCAAAGACGGCTTTACATCCGGCGTCGGCGAGAATGTACGCCGACTCTCGCCGCACCAAGTGCGTGTTCAAATTCAACAATACGCATCGAAGCATCGCGCACGCGTAATGAATGACAAAGACTTCGATGGAGTTGGACGACAGCACACCGACGACATCGCCTGGGCGAATGTCGAGGACGTCGCGCATGAATGCGGCGGCGCGAGCGGCGCGGTCGACGCATTCGACGTACGTAAACGTCGGGCATCGGCGGAGGCGCGAGACGTCGCCGACGTGTACTCCAGACGCGGCGCGTGTCGCGCGTCCGTCCGTGCACACGAGCGCGGTGTGCGTCAAGCAGTCTGCGATTGAACCCGTGCGTGCGCACGCCCACGACGGGTTGAGAGCGTCGGCGTCGGAAACGGAAACGGCGCCTTTGCGGTCGGCCGCGACGTCGTCGGCTCGATGACGGACCATGGTGGCGACGGTGAGCGTATCAACCGTCACGACGCGTTCATTCAGCGTCAACGTCGGCGTACGTCGAGTTTCCGGCCATGAACGATCACGAGGGAGCCAGCGGCGCCATGTCGTCGCACGGCGGGGCTTGTGCGTCGTTCGAGTGTGAAATATCGTCGTCACGTTGACGTTTTCAAAGGAGCTCTCGATGGCGTCGCCTCGACCGACCGCGCGGACATCCGTCGAATACCGCATCGATTTTCGCGGTGCATCGCACGCGACGCGCAGAGCATCGACGACGGTATCGTGCGTGTGCGACACCACGTCGCCGACGTCGCGATCCGTGGCGCATTTACGCGTCCGATGCGCGAATACGAGAGGCGCGACGGCGGCAATCGCGTCGTCTCGTCGTCCCGAATACAAAATATCGCGCGCCTCGACGCCGCACCGCGCCGCCATGTGCTCAACCGCGCCATACGTGTGCTCAACGCATGCATTTGCATCGAATGTATCATCGAAATGACGATGATCGACGCGAGCGACGATGATTTGCGCGCCATCGAGCGCCGCGGACGCCGCCGCGTCTCGAATTCGAGCGCAGTACACTTCACGCATCGGTCCCGTCCCCGCATCCGCGCCCGACTCGCCAGCAGAACACGACAGGGCATCACGATTGATGAATTGATCGCGACCGAGACGTTCGACATCGCTCGCGCGACGCAGTCGAATCACTAACGTTCGACGTGACGACATGTCAGCCTCGCGCACGCGAACGCGCTTTTCAATCCTTAGCCCCTTGGCGTGCGACGACGACGACGAATGGCACCGTCACCACAGCGCACAATAATCAACACCTGCGCGTCCTCTCGCGCGTCCTCTCGCGCGTCCGTGTGCGTCGAACAACCACCGCGCGTGTCACGGTATGCCGTCGCTCTCAGTCTGCGTCTTGTGTCTCACGCTCTAATGTCGCCGCGCACGCGTCGCCCATCGTCGCCGCGCGCGCGCTCGCGCGCCAGAACGCGCACATCATTCGCGATGTATCATTCGCGACGCATCATTTGCGCCGCGGCGCCCGCGATGGGTCGCCAAGGCGCGACATTGGACACCGTTAGGCGACACCCATCGATCGCACATCGTCAAACCGCGGCTCGTGCGCCCGTGCGCCCGCGCGCGCCATGCCCGCGCCCGAGCTCGTGCACTTGAACGAAATCCACCGCTCGCATCCGTACTGCGAAAATGCCGCCATCGCCGCAGACGTGTTCGCCGCGCTCGCGAATGACGTGAGCAGATTGGCCAGCCAAGGCAAAGGCAGACGGTCTACGCGCGCGACGCGCGACGACGCGGGCGCGTACGTCTCCTTCGACGCGCGCGAACTCACGACGCATGCGTTATCGACGTGTGTGCTGTGCGTAGAGGCGTACGTGGACTTGAGGTCGGCGGCAGCGAGCGTGGATGATGATGATGAGCGCGCGCGGGCGTTGACTGCGTTTGATCTCGCGCGGCTCAAAAGCGCATTCTGTGCGCCCGCATCGCGCGCGAATGAGGATTTTGCACAGACGTATGCGAAGAAATTAGCGACAAAGAGCGCGCTGTTGGAAGTGATGCTCGCACCGGCGACGGCGAGAGGGGCAAAGGTATTTGAAGGCGCGGCTGAGGCGTTTGCGAGCGGCGCCCAAGCCGAAGCTCAAGCCGAAGCGGAACAAAGGACGCGTTCAAACGCGACGGCGACGACGAATGGTGACGCAGACGACGATATGGATAATAGCGATAAGGGTTTGTGTCGTTTGATTCGCGAGAAGCCGTGTGGGGCGTATCCTGGGACGTTTGCGATGCTCGCGAGCGGCGACGCTCGAGTGAAGCGGCTGGCGAAACAGTTGTTGCAAGAAACGCTCGCGAGCGATGACATCAAGGGGCGAAAGGTGACGAGATATCGCACACTGCGATACGAAAATGCGTCAAACGCATTGTTTGATGTGTTTGGGTATTGGGTGGAGTGTTTGGCGGATGCGCAGCGTGAACGTGAGCGTCAAAGCGACGGCGGTGGGGCGAGGCGCGCGTACGCCGCCATCGTTCCAGAGGTTGACTTTGATGGAGACGTCGTCGAACCTTTCGTTCCGAGTGAATCTCGGCTGTGGTTTTGTCTAGCGTTTGCGCTCGGGATGTCAGACGCGGCGATCACGCAGGCGGTGGTTGAGCAGCATCCGATTGTGTTTGAGTTGGCGGTGAAGGCTTTGGTTCGGTCGACAAAGAATCCGCGTTTGAAACCGCCGACGGCGGAGGATATGGATATGATCAAGCTTGCAAGTAATGCGTGCGATGTGGTACACTTGATTTTAGCGTCATATCCACGAGGGATAGAGCACGCGAATGCGTTTTGGCGTTTTACATGCGTGAAACCGTCGACAACGATTGACGCGCTCGCCGCTGCGGCGCGCATGGCGAGCAAAGAGAGACCTCAAGATCAAATCACCGCATTGGTTGCGTTGAAATCGGCGTACTTGTTGCTTCCGCGTGGCGATGCAATTAGCTCGTCGCGCATCATGGATTGCTTGGTGAAGGATATCCCGCACTCCACAAAGTTTTACGACACCGAAGTGCAATGGGAGAGCCGGCTTTTGGCGTGCACCGCCGTGCTCGAGCAATATTCTGAAATCGGCGTCGACGACGCCGTCTTAACGATCGGGGACTGGTACGACCGCGTTGGACGCGACTTGATTGAAAGTCTTCGACAGGCGGAGGCTCTCTCGCCCACGGCGCATCTCAAGCGAGAGATTGTCGCGCGGACGTTGGTGAATACATTTGGATACATCATCTGCGCCGACGCCGTGGCGTTGTCGGCGTTATCAGATCCCGATTTCCTCACGTTTGACGAAGATCGATGGCGCCGAGATAAGCGCATTAATCCAGACACAGCGCTCGGGAAGCTGCATTTGAGAATTCTAAACACCGTGCGCACAGAGAAGCGTTGGAAGGTGAGCACGGCGATTTGGAAGTACGCGCTCGGTTTTGATCGAATGTCTGAAATCAATCGTACCTACGTCGGGAACTGGGCGCCAAACTACATCAGCGCGGTGATGTACGCCATGGGCTTGCTCGCGCCTGTCGCGAGAGATGACTTTATCAAGCCACCGCGCCAGGCGTATGACGCGTTTGTTGAAATTGCGTATGGTGAGCAAGACGACGCGAACGCGTTGCGCGGGATTTTATCCAAGTGCGGCGAGTGGTTCTTTACATCTTTACTCGAGTGTCCACTAACAATTACCGAGAAGAAGCCCCTCGCGCGTTCTGAAGACGAAGCCAAATGCACGGAAGGGGCGGTATTGTGTACTATGTCGCAGCGTAAATCGCTCGTCTCGTGCGCGGGCGAGGTGTTGAAAAAACACTACGATGAAAAGGATTTACCCAAGTGCTTCCGGAAAATGTTTCAAGGCGATTACGTCATTCCGCGTGCAGTGCTTGCGGCGACGCACAGTATGTTGAAGGATATCAAACGCATGCCGAGCGATACACCTGAAGAGGTGAGCGAGTTGTTAGCCGCGGCGCACACTCCGCTGTCTCGCGCGCGCAACCTCATCGACGCCATCAATCCAAAGGACGAAGATCGCGTCAGTGCGTTCAGCTCGCACGTGAGCAAAGTGTTGATATCATCCATGAGCTTGTTCGAAGTCATCGTCAAGCACGGTCCGCATCGCGTCGCACCAGACGATGACGAACACTTGGTCAACGCGTTGCTCTACTTGTACTTGTTTTGGGATTTGGCAAAGAAGCGCCAATACTTTTCGCAAGGTTCGTTCACCAGGCAGCACCCTTTGAAGATTTTAGAATCCTTACTCTCGTGGCCACCGGCATCGTTTGCGAAGAACGAACAGCTCGCCACGGCGTGGGTGGATGTCGTGTTCTTGTTGCGCAAGGATATGACTGACGTCGACCTCGACGCGGATGGCGAGTCAACCTTGGTGAATTCGATTAAAACACACGTCGAATCCTTGTTCGCGGACGAAGGCAAAGATGGATTGTCCACGGGCGTTCGAGATAAGCTGAGCGCGACATTCCCAGAAATATCCCCGACGTCATCGCCGGCAACGAAGACGCCGAACACCAAGTCGACGTTTACGCCGTTCCGAATCTCCGCTCCGGCTCCGGTGATCGACCTCGGGAACGATGAAGACGATGGCGCTGACGCCGCCGTGGACACTGCCGACGCGTTCGTTGACGGTGCCGGATATGATCGTGTAGACGATGGTAGCGACGACGACAATGGCGGCGAGATTGATCGTGACGAGGAAGACACCGCCGCCGTCGCGGCGGGTTCAAACAAGCGTTCGGCGCCGAGCGAACCGTCGTGGTTATTAGCTTCTGACAAGAAGCGTAAAAAACCAAAAACAGTCGTTCTTCCGGCCAAAGTTCTCAAGACAACGACAGTGGCCGCGTCTGTGCCTAAGAAGAGCGCGACTGGTGGGAAATGGTCGTTGATTTCCAAGGAGCCGCTTGCGCCGGTGAAAGACATTCGAGGTGGCAAAAAGTTGCTCTCACACCCGCGTAACGTCATCAAGCCGGTGACGGCGCTCGATCTCGCGCTGGATTCAGCATCGGTGTCGTACGCAAAGCCTTCATCGATTACCAAACTCATGACGAAGAAAACGACGACACCAACCGTCACGTCGGCGCCGCCGGGTTCGGCGCTCGCGAAACGGTCTTTGTACGCCGACTCGACATCAAAAAATTCCGCTACTGATGGCTTGATAGAAGTACCGCCGCCGCCGCCACCGACCACAGAGATGGTTCCATCGTCTTCAAAGTACAAGCGATCGTCCATGTTGCGTGATGTACCTCCTCCGCTTTCGACGTCGGCTCGAGGCGCCGCCGTCGCCGCTCCGCTGCAGGTGCAAGTCCCGACCATGCCGCCGAGCAGCGCCTCACGCTTGAAACTTCCAGGCCGAGGGCGCCTGGTTGAAACCATTCGACTCCGCCCCGAGGATTACATTCGCGATGTCTTACAACAGTCGCGCGAGGCGTTACAACGCGACACATTGATGCCCGAACCCAAGGATATTCATCTCGAAGACGACGCTCCCATCGCGTTTACGTCTGGCAACGAGTACTGCGAGTTCTTCATCCCGCTCATCATCGCTGAGCTTCGACACGAAGCCAGTCGAAATATTGAAGCTGGAAATCTCGACAGCGAGGAGCTTAGCGTGGTGAATTTCCATCCAGGCGTCGGCGGCGCTGAGTTTTCTGTCGTGGAATTTGCAAAGAGCGACCAACGCGTCGATCAGGTGGACTCGAGAGGCCGCACACCCGACCCCGTGCGTTTTAAGGTGGATGATTTAGTGCTCATCGAGTCTTCTATGTCCGCGGGCGTGTCCGACAGTTGGCGTTCGAAAGATCGCGACGCGCTGAGCCCGCGTAAGAAGGAGGACAAGCCATACGTCTTGGGATGGGTTGAAGCCGTTCCCGGCGCAATGTCGTCCAAAACACCCCTTCGTGTGCGCGTATTTTTGGGAGGCAACCAAGCTACGTTGCGTCACAATAAAATTTCTCGCGCATTTGCGAAAACGGCGAGTTCGTTTACGATTTCTCGCGTCAGTGAGATTCAAAACCAGCTTCGAGAGTTGCGCGCCGTCATCGACGCCCCGCGTTCGTCGTTCTTCCCGTCGCTCATCAAGCCGACCAAGTTTCCGTTACGTCAATCGTTCGGGGAATGGGTCGAACCGAGAGCGCTGGATGTCATCCGGACGACGCTCAATCAGAGTCAACTCGACGCCGTCGTCGGCGCGACGTCACGGCCGCACGAGAGCAATGAAAAAGTGCGCGAGGCGCCCGTGTTGATTCAAGGACCGCCCGGGACGGGGAAAACGCACGTCATCGTGAGTCTCATCGCCGCGCTATTGAACGGTGTGGACGAATACGGTGAACCTAGACGCGCACGTATTTTATGCGCCGCGCAAAGCAACGGCGCGATTGATGAAATCGTCGAGCGCGTCGTTGACGGTTGGGATTCCATGGATGACGAATTCCGCGCGTTGCTCAAAGGCGTCAACGTCGTGCGCATCGGTTCGGATGAGAAGATTGTCGAAGGTTCGGCAGCGGAGAGATGCCACGTGAGCAGGAAATTACGCGAGATTGGTACCGACCCGAACGCCGCAGATTTCAACACGTACGCACAAAATAGCGACTATTACCTCAGACAAATGGATGAAGCCAAGAAGAAGAAGCGCGCCATTGAGAGCAAAATTCAGGAAGAAACGAAGCGGTTAAAGATGGTATTTCGCGACGTTCGGCGCGATCACGGATACCACGTCCCCGTTCAAAGCGCAAATCTCGACAACTTGCGCGCGCAGCTCAAGGCGGTGTACGAAGTGCTCGATTTGGCGGAAAAGAAGCACAAGGAAAAACTCGCGCAAGAGGGCCGCGCCGAGTCGGTGCCAACGACGACGCCGTTTGAGCGCGTCGTCGATCGCGCAAACATCGTATGCGGCACATTGTCTTCCATGGCGCAGCTCGCCAAAAAGCCTCAATCGAACGCGCCAAACAGTACAGCCAACACCCGACCGGATGCCAAGCAATTATGCGCGGTGAATTTGTTTGACGTCGTCGTCATCGACGAAGCGTCGCAAGCGGTTGAACCAGCAGCGCTCATTCCCATGCAGTGGCTCAAACCCGGCGGGCTCTTCGTGCTCATTGGTGACCCGAAACAACTCGCGCCTACGATCGTGTCCAAAGCTGCGAAGAATGCAAACTTTGAGCAGAGTTTATTCGATCGTTTACAGCGCGCCGGGACGCCCGCCTACTTGCTCCACGAGCAGTACCGCATGCATCCAGAAATCATGAAGTTCCCGAGCTCGTGCTTTTACTCTGGCCGCCTGCGTTGCGGCTACAGCAGTAACAACGAAGAACGTCGCGCACCCTATCACGGATTTCCCAACCTCGGACCGTATCAATTTTTCCACGTCCCGGGGGCGCAAATGCACCGCGACAGATACGGCGCAGGAACGCATTCGTGGTCAAATTCTCGTGAGGCTGAATTCGTATCCATATGCTACGCACAAATTTGTCGCCACGCCGCGAGAGACGTGCGTAAGATTCGCGTCGGCATCATCACCCCATACGTCGATCAAGTGCGACGGATTCGAGAATTTCTGCAACGTTCGATGAAGAAGAATAACGAATTTACCACGTACGCGCCGGTGGACGTGTGCACCATGGATCAAACGCAAGGTCAAGAGTTTGACGCGGTGATTATTTCATGCGTGCGTGCGCGACCGGCGCCGGCGAAGGATAGTGCGACGCCACCAACGACGACGTCAACGACGGCGCGCGCGCGCGAGAGGGATTCGGATTCGTCCAAGGGGGTTGGATTTTTGAACGACGCGCGCCGGGTCAACGTGGCGTTGACGCGCGCGCGTCTCTCCTGTTGGATTGTCGGTGACGCCAGCGTGCTTTCCACCGACCAGCTATGGGGAGCGCTGATTAAAAACGCCACCGAACGCGCGGTGTTTGTCAAATGCGAAAAGAACGAGCCTTTGGATGCGGTGTTTGACGATGAAAAGTGTCGCGCGGGCGGCGTGAAATCGTATTTCCCTCTGCAACCGTCGGCGTCGGCATCCGCGCCGGTGGCGAATACCGTGGCGGTGTTGAGGAACACCGAATCCATCCCTGCTACGCGTTTCACCACGAAAGTGCTCACGAAGAATGATCCTCGTCAAGCTGCGCGTGCCCGTAACGAGGCGACTAAGATTTTACAAACGCTCGCCGAAATCGAAGGCGACGGAGGCAAATGAAATGAATGAATGAATGAATGACAAAATAGAATAGACACACACGCATCTCTAGCACGCAATTAGCGCTGTGTAGCAGCAGTAATGATTCATGTACAACCATCAAGTAATCTCTTGCCTCACAAATCGGCAAACGCCTCGCCCGTGAGTTCGGCGGAGCGTTCCCACAACCACGCCGCGTCCGCCTCCGACAACGCCGGTTTCGCCACCGTCTTCTCCTTACAGTCCGCGTAATACTTTCCACTCGTTGACGCACCATCCGCGACACCATTGGCGAGGAACACCGACGTCTCCGCCCCTTGCGCGGGCGTTTTCAAAAAGTTTGTACGAATAAAATCATACAACGCCTTTTGCCACCATTTCACGTCGCCGTCTTCGGGTTGCAAATATCTCCCAAGTTCGGTATCCACCGCGCCTGGATGCAATACGCTCGACGACACGCCATTCTTTTTACGCGCGCAACGCCGCGCGAGCTCGAACGCGAACAACACGTTGGCCAACTTTGCTTGGCCGTATTGTCCCCACGCCGAGTACTCGCGCCCAAACAAATCGTCGCGCGACACGCCCTTCGCGGCGATGCGATGCGCCTCCGACGACACCGTCACCACGCGCGCCTCGCCGCGCAGTGCCGCCGCGCGTTCCAACGCCGGCATCACGCGAGCGGTGAGCGCGTAGTGCCCGAGATGACACACGCCGACTTGAAGTTCAAATCCATCCGCCGTCGGCGTGAAATTTGGCACCGCCATGACGCCGGCGTTTAAGATTAAACAATCAATCCCTGCGTCAGCCGCACGCGCATTCAGCCTATCGCCGCACGCACGCACGGATTCTAACGACGCTAAATCCAATCGTTCGCACGTGAGTCTCGTCGTCGATGTCTCGTCGTCGTCGGTGTTCCCCAAAGACGCGCCGCCGACATCCGCGCGGAGCCGAGCGCACGCCTTTAGCGCCTTCTCCTCATCGCGACACGCGAGAATGATTTCGTCGTACGCCCCAGACGAGAGAAGTGCCTTGACTGTTTCGTACCCAATGCCAGTGTTCGCACCGCTCACGACCGCGATAGATTTCCTCGGCGTCGAAGATGAAGATGAAGATGATGACGTTGACGATGACATCTGTATCATCCTTCTCTCGGCGCGACGCGGCGCGCGATGACGCGCGGCATGACGACGAGGCGTCGCAAGATACACCGAGGCGTGCTTTACGCGCGCCGCGGTCGCGTGCATGGTTGTCGCGCGTCGCAGAGACGCGCCAGTGTGTGACGCATGCACTTGTGATTCATCGCATCATGACGTCGCCATCGACGTCAATCGCGAGCGACATCGCGCGCGCGCTCGATGCGCTCGAGCATGACGTTCGTCGCGTGCAGGAGATGCGCGCAGAGGTTGGATTCCGCGCGCACGCCAGGCGCACGGGGGCGATTGATGACGATGATGGTGACGATTCGTTGCGTGTTGGATTAACCACATTCACGGCGCGCGCACGCGCACACGCGCGGGCGACGCGCGCGCAGATTCTAGACGCACGCAGCGCATGGTTCGTGGATGGCGCACGCGGTAAGGCGCAGGCGCTCGAGCGATGTGCGGCGCTGGAGGAGCTGATTGAGCCGCCGCAGCGAGCGCCGCAGCGCGCGACGCCGACGCCGACGCCGACACCGTCGACGCCCGCGTGGGGGGATGTCTTCGGCGCCATCACGCACGCGGTGCGAAAACTCACGGTGACGCGCGAACGGGGCGAGGGCGAGGACGCGGGGCGAGGTGAGGCGATTGGTAAGCTGAGATATACGCGCGAGCAGCGCGAACGCGAAGCGGCGTCTTCGATTTCGGCGTCTGCGAGTCGTCGTGACGATGGAGACGATGGTCGTCACGATGTGGACGGCAATCGTGATGATGGGTTTGTTGGTAAGGCGACGTGGTACGAGGGTGCGGCGGAGAGTTTAGCGCGCGTCGGCGCCGGCGTAGGAGGCGCTATGACGTCGACGTCGACGTCGACGTCGACATCGAAAGCCGCAGTCGATGCACGCGTCGATGCAGATGCTGAAAGACGCGCGTTGTTGTCGAGCGCGTCATCAACTGCATCTGCGTCTGCGTCGGGGAAACCCTCGACCGCGCCAGAGGCGCCGGTGTTGTCGTCGAACGCCGAAGAGCGGGCGAGGCGCGTTTCGGCGCTCACCGCCGCGTCTCGTCTCGATGCGACGTCAGATACGCTCGCGCAGTGCAAAACAACCCTTGATGATGTGAATGACATCGGTGCAGGCGTTCTAGCCACGCTCGCATCGCAGCGCGAATCGCTCATTCGCGCCGGAGGTGCCGCGCGTCGCGCCCAACGGGACATGGATGAAAACTTGAAAACCATCAAAGGCATGAATTCCTGGACCAGGCTCGGGCGCAAGCCGTGACGGCGCGTTCGCATAGACACAACATAGCCACCATCGCGCGCTCGTCTGGCGCGCGCGTGTACAATTATGTAATTGGTATTGATTTTGGTTGAACAATGTCGCGTCGACGACGTCACACCGCGACGCGCGGCTCTCTTCGTCATGGCGGCAGCCTTCATCGAACGTCGACTCCGTCGCGTAAAATTCGATCAAGCACTCATCGATGATGAACACCCAGTCGCTGGTGCGTCCATCGCTCGCCCGTCGTCGTCGATATAGCGCCAACGAACGTCAACGCGCTGCTGACTGACTGACTGTTGAACACGAAACGTTCGCGCAGTGTACACCATGGAATCCCTCGTTGAACTCGCGCGCACGCTCGATGACGACAGCGTGCGCGATGTCGTCGAACATCTCGCCAATCGCGTGGAGCATAAAAGTCCGTACGTGAAGCGTAAGGCGTTGAAAGTGTTGAAGGCGTTGGTGGAGAGCGGCGGCGGTCGCGTCGCAAAACACGTCGCTAAAAACGCATCTGCGCTTCGTGCGGCTGAACAACTCACCGGAGCGCCGCATCCAAGTAAGGGTGATAGTGTAAACGCCTCCGTGCGCGCGGCGGCGCGAGAAGTGCTGGCGGTGACGTTTGCGAGAGGAGGGGAGCCGACGAGTCAGCGCGTTCCTTTGGGACGGACGTTGATGACGAGTGCGACAAGCGGCGCGACGAGCGGACGAGCGAACGACGACGAGGATGACGATGCATACGCGTTTCGCACGACGCCGACGAAACCGACGAGACGCGAAGGGGTGTTGGAGGCGCCGCTCGAAGCGTCGTTGGCGTCGACGCCGAAATTAAACGTCAGTCAAGGCGGGACAAAATGGAAGCCATTGCGGCCGCCATCACCGGAGACATCGACGAGGGCGAGCACGAGTGGTGCTACCCCAGCGGTGTCATCGACGTCTGCACCGATGAGTGCGGCGGCGACGTTGGATTTGTTGAGCGATTTCGCGGCTGGCGGCGCGGCTTCAGCGACGCAGACGACGTCAAAGGACGTCGTCGTCGGTGGCGGTGGTGGCGGCGGCGCGTTTGATGTACAGCGCTCGGAAGAACTTTGTGCGATAAACGCGTTGTGTACGCCGAGTGGCGTGCGTCTGGCACCGCTCGACGGTGATATTGAACGATTTTTAAGCGACGGAGCGACAAATTACGACGCGCGAGGCGTGGTCACGGCGCTCGCTGAAAAACTCGTCACGTACGCGGGTAACGATTGGAAGAGCGCTTACCGCGCCGCATGCGTGCTCGAGTACGCGAGTCGAACGCGCGGCGCGCATGGTGCGTGGTTGGTGGATGTGTTTGCGAATTCATCCGCGATGGAGCTCTTGATGTCGGCGGCGACGGATGCGTCGGCGCAGTCGCAGCTCCGACAAAAGTTCACCGACACGCACGCCGCGCTATCCAGCGTCGTCGCCAGCGGCCACGGCACGCACGCCATACCAGCACCAGCGCCAGTGCCGGTGACAACGGCGGCAACACCGATTGATTTACTGTCGCAACTCGGCGATTTAGCCGTCGCCGCGCCGCCCTCGACATCCGCCTTCGACCCATTCGTCACGTCGTCGACGGCAACAACGACGACGTCGACGGCGTATCCACCCGCGTACCAACCACCCGCGCAGCCCATGCGCGGACCGGGATTAGCCGCATTAGATGCCATTCCGCCGCCATCCGCCGAAGCGCGCGCCAAATCCGTCCCGCAATTCGACTTCATCAAAGACCTCATGAAATAAATAACACACTCGCGCGCACGCGCGCGCGCACATCATCGATGCATCTTTTTATCTATCATATTACACACGCGTCGCATCGTCATCGCCATCAAATCAAATCAAATCAAATCAAAAACCAAACTTTTACTCGCGCGTAAACGTCCCCACCGCTCGATACTTGCTCATAAACTTCGCCTTCCACTCCGCCAACGTCGCGAGCTCGTCCGCGGACAACCCCTCGCACCCGCGCGCGAGCTCTTCATGCGTCAGCTTGAGGTTCATCGTCGCCAACGCGCGCGAGGCGTCGACGCGCGCGAGCGATGCGTACGGTCCATTGTCGCCATAGAAATCAGCGCCATCGCTCACGTCGAACACCACGCCGTCGCACGCGAGCACGAGCGCGGACGATTGCGCGAGATCGCGCGCGGTGAATCGCGTCGTCGGTACCGCGGGCGCGTCGCGGACGGGCGTCGGCGATGACGAGGACATGGACGATCCAGATGATGTGCGTCAGAGAGTGCCGCTCTGGAAATCTTTAATCATGCGCCTTGCGACGACGAGTTGCGGGGCGTCGCGCGCGCGGTGCGCGGTGCGCGGTGCGCATGGACGAGGACGATCGATGTCGGTGCGGTGCGACGCTCGCGCGCGCGCGACGGGGCGCGAGAAGGGTGATGCTGATGATGATTTTGGACAAGTTGTTGTTGAAGACGCGCCATCATCATCAATCTCGCGGCGATTCATCGCGCTCGTGGCGCTGACGTCGACGACGCGCGCGGCATTCGCGGCGCCGATACCGTATGGGTTATACGCGCCACCACCATCGTCGTCATCGGCGTCTTCAGGGGCGACAAAGACGACAAAGATGAAGACGACGGCGGAGCGATACGTCGATACGCTCACCGACGACCTCGCAAATAAGCGCTATTTCTTCACCGGGGATTTGACGACGGAGATATTCGCCGATGAGTGTCGGTTTATTGATCCCACGACGAACGTCAAGGGGGTAGAGCGGTATTTACGCGCGGTGCGGGTGTTATTCGACGATTCTCGGTCCAGCGTGCGTTTGCTCGCGCCGTTGCGGCTCACGAGTCCGACGACGATTGAGGGCGATTACGTCGCGGAAGGGTATTTAAAGTTACCTTGGAACCCCAAGGTGCCGGCGTATGAGGGGCACATCGTGTGGACGATTGCGCCGGATGATGGTTCGCCGAGCGCGGGGCTCATCGTCGAGCAGCGGCAAACGTGGAGCGTTTCTGGTAATAAAGCTTTGCTCGAGACGTTTACGCCTAGCGTGCGATGAAGTATTCGTGTTCAATCATTTCTGTACAAGGAAGAGATAGAGAGATGTCTGTGTGTGTGATTGTGTGAATGTGTGTGTATTATAATACTTTGTCTTTCTGTGTGCAACAATGCGCGTCGTCGACGCCTCTACACCAACAACGACGTGGTGTGCAATTTTTCGACGCCTCTACACCAACAACGACGTGGTGTGCAATTTTTCCGCCAATGTCAATTGCATCTTGGTCAAATTGGTCAAATATTGCACCATTTGTACATCCTCGATACTATCGCCGAACACCTTGTCGAACTGCGCCTTGGTGAGCTCGGGAACGCTGGATAACGCCGAGGACAACGCGCGACCGACGGCGGCGTCGCCTCGCGAAGCCCCGCTCGCCACGGCGTCCACATACTCTTGCGCCTGAGCCAACAACCCAGCAAGCTTACCAATCGTCGCGCGCAACCCATCTACGTCGTCGTCACCCTTCACACTCGCCGTTTGCGTCAACGCTTCAATACCAATCTTAGTCGCGCTCTTCAAGTCCACCTCGCACGACGCCTCGCAAAACCTCACCCCGGCGCTTTGGCTCTCTCCGCTCTCGCGATCCGTCACCGCCAGCACCGTCTCCCCAACCTCGGCGCGCAGCAAATCCCCAGCCCTTGCGCTCGTGAACTCTGTGTCTAACATCACGTGCACCGGGGCGCCACCCGCGGTTTCTTTCGCAAAAAACTCGTGCGCGAGCGCCCTAGCCGTCGGCTCGAGCGTCCCGCAACTAAACCATCCAACCACACGTTCGCTCTCATTCACGCGCGCGTGCAACCCAAGCATGGTGCGATGAAACTCAATATCTACGAACATCTCACCGTCTCGTTCGTGGCACGGGATGGCGTAGGCGGATTTAATATCGCACCGAGCGCCGTCGGCGGAGCGCGTCCCGAGCGCGGCGCCGATCACGCGCGATACGCCTTCACCTCGGCGCACATAGCTGTGTACGCGAACCGCGTGGCGTTCGTCGCGCACGCGAGGTGCGAGACGACGGCACGTGTGATGCGTCAGTCGTTGAAATCGTCGTTGAAGCGCGCGTGAAACCAAAAGCTTACGGGCGCGAGCGCGAGCGCGCGCGCGCGCGCGACGAGTGATCCTTTGACGGTCGGCGATCGCGGGTGACGCACCTGTCACACATCGTGAGCACGACGGAGGGTTCGATGCGAACGACGCTCGTCGTTCCGGGGCTCGCGAGCGGCGGTCCCATGGTGACGAGCGCGGCGAGGTGTGATGTCTTGCCTAGGGTTTTGAAAAAGTTTTTCCACGCGCGTTCGTTCGTTCGTTTGCGTTTGATGTCGAACGCCGTGGTGACGAGAGTGATGGGTGTTCATATATAATTACACGATACGTATGTATGTTTCTTCATGCGCGGTGTGGTACTATCGCGCGAATACGTCAAAGGGCGAGGTTGAGACATCGAGAGCGAGCGCGCGAGACGCCGAGCCGAGCCGAGCCGAGCCGAGCCGAGTCGGCGTTCGCGAACGCTCGTTTCGCGTTCGATGTTCAGTATATGTATCTTCATCGTTTCGATGTAGGTGCGTTGAGCGTTTCGAGTTCTTCCACGAGTTTGCTCGTTTCGGCGTGGATGTCGAGATCGACGCCACCGGTGTCGCTTTTTCGGCCGACTAATTGCTCGCGAAGCTCCGCCATGCGTTCTTCGATGTGACGCTTGTAAAAGCTGTGATCGACGGGGTTCAATCGACTTCGCGCGGTGCGCGCGCCTTTGACGACGGGGACGGCAAACGCGGGATGGTCTTCGGAGGTGTCGTCGGCGTCCTTTGCGGACGTCGTCGTCGCCGCTGCGGCGTCCACGGCGGCGGACGACGCCGCGGTGTCCTTGGTCGTCGTCGTCGTCGGCGCCGCGCCCCTGGCGGAGGATTCCTTGCTATCTTTCGCCGACGCTCCGGCACCACCGACGCTCGCCGCCTTGGGTGCGATCAAAGGATGCTTCCGCGGTCGCCCTACGCCGCGCGTTGACGGCGCTTTGAGCCCGAGTGCAGCTGCGGCGAGCGACGCGAGCGGGTCGTCGTCTTCGCTGGCGTTTTTCTTCTTGCGCCCGCGCTTGGCCCCGGTGTACGGCTTGGCGCGCTTGGTGTCGTCGTCAGCTTTACTAGGTCGCCCGACTGGAGCTTTACGTTTGTTCACTGGCGATAAGAACGCCTCTACGGTGTCTTCGGCGTCGGATTTGCGCGCCGCGGGACGCGCGGGCGACCACGCGCCCTTCACCGCCGTGAGCACTTTTTCCTCAACTTCAAACTCCTCGGCGTTGGCGTAATACGTACCTCGGCTCACCATGGCGTTTGACGTCTTGGACGCAGACGCTCCAGCGCTACCGCGTGCGGGTTTTTTATCCGACGCAACGGATTCTTTGGTCTTGTTTCCGAGCGGCGACTTGGTGGCGAGAATCGGCGCGCCGACGGCGCCGACGACGCCGACGACGTTGCTCGGCAACGCGTTGGTGTTGATTTCTTGCTTGATTTCAACCCCATGCTCGTCGCACTTGACGCCACTGCTGACGCCACTCGCACCACCACGACTACCACTTTGTTCATCGTCATCATCCATGATTTCCTCATCTCCGTACTCTCCGCCGCCGCTCAATACGCCGGCGAGCGACAACAACCCGTACGCGTCTTCTTGATTTGTCGGCGACTTCTTCTTCCTCCCTCGCGCTTCGAGCTCGCGAATCGCCATCGACGACGCCGCGGCGCGTATCTTCGACGCCTCTGAACGATTCCGTCTCGCCTTGTGATTCGCTTTGGAATACGCCTGCTGTAACCGCTTCGTCGTGTCGTCCAAATCCAAAACTTGACACTCCTCCATGCGACGCTTTTGTTCCTCCAACTCTTCGACGGATTTCACGAGCAACTTATTTTGATCCCCGGGCGAGATTCCAGCCTGAACGTTTGTGATTAAACGATCGAGGGATTTCATCTTACGAAACGGCCAGCGCTTAATGCCAAATTTACGACACTGACGCTTGAGCACCGTCAATCCGATGCCGAGTTTGCGACACGCGGCTTCGCTCGGCAGGTGAAAGCACGACGCGAGTTCTTCTTGCGTAATTTCCGAAGCGCTTCGAAACTGACGCACGCGACGGTTCTCGCGCGACTGATTCGGCGGGCGCGGTTTTACCGTCCCACCCGGGGTGGTTTCGGGCAAACCCGACGCCGACGTGGGCAAGCTCGTCGGCGCCTTGACGACGGAGCCCGGAGGCGTGACGAGCGCTAAAAACGCCTTGGCGTCGTCGTCCTCCGCGGCGACGACGGCAAAGTCTTCACCACCGCTACCGCCGCCACCGCCGCCACCGCCACCGCCACCACCCGTCACGCCCGTGGCATCATCGCCGCGCCTGGCACCACCACCCACCGACCCATCGCGCCGCATATCCGCCAAACGCGCCGCCTCCGCCGCTCGATTCGCCCTCACCGCCACGACGAGCTCTGAATACTCCTCCGCGATTGGCCTATCGCTTTCGCCACCGTCATCCTCCACCTCCGCGAGCGCCAACACGCGAGCGTGGTGTTTATTACTCTCATTTGTCGTCGTCGCCATCGCGTCTCGAATCGACGCCTATAGTCAATTTGATCGCTCTTCGCGCGGAGTCCCGTCGCCGAGGGACAAATCTCTGGACTCTGAACCGACGCTCGATCGCGCCCCTTCACGCGCCCTGTCCACGCCTCTCCTCGCTTCAATCGCGCACCGCTCGGTCGCAAACGATGAACGAAACACTCACGCACGCGACTGGCGCGTCAAACCCGCGTTTGCGACGTCGCGCGACGCACTCGCGCGCGGAATTCGCGATCGGAATTGGCGCGATCGCGACGCTGATCGTCACACCCGCGATGGGTGTGAATTCACGCGGGGTTGCGCGCGATGCGGGCGATGATGCGCTTCGCCGGGGATGCGCGCGGGTGGGAGGTGATTTTATCTCGCGCTCGAGAGCGTGGTGTGCGCGTGCGACGCGTCGCGCGCGGCGCGGTGTGGCGACGAATGGCTGGGGGGATTCACTCGAAATCTCGCTCTAGGGTCTGTTCATATTTGCTAAACCCTAAGGGTTTAGAGCATATATGGGGGGTCATCGACCAATCATGACCAGGGAGACACCACCGACAAATAGAGTTGTTTCTGTCCCTGGCACTGCGCACATTGACGGCTCTTCGGCGCCAAAGATCGCCGCGCGCGCGCCGGGCGATGCGCTGCGCGACACACACACGCGCATTCGCGCGCGCGTGATGGGATTCGCACGCCAGAGCGCGCGAATGGCGCGCACGGTGCGCGCATGCGTCGAACATGTGCGCCGTGGTGTGACAGACTCTGCGTGCGCTGTGCGTTGCTTTTCGTCGTCGTGGTGGCGCGAGGACGCGGAGCGACGGCGGGGGATACGCGCGGCGCGAGCCAAGGCGAAACGTGGCGTGCGTGACGCGGTGCGTCGGGCGATGAGCGAGGAGGATGGCGATGGCGATGTGAAGACGAAGAGGCGAGGCGGGACGTTTGGGCACGCGTTTCTGGACGGGTTCGATAGGGTGGAATCGTCGACGCGGCGGCGTGGACGATATGGAGGAGGCGGTGAAGATGAAGGTCGTGCGTCGCCGTCGTCGTCGAAGTCGTCGAAGTGGTCGTGGCGAGAACCACGAGGGCGGGTGAAAGATGTTTTTGACGACGAAGACGACGAAGACGTCGCGTCGATGTTTTGGTCGCGCGCCGGTCCTCGCGGGTTCGGTGGCGGTATGGATGACCCAGCCACGCGCGCGGCG
>Ga0233450_10001482_pt1 | contig 24574 bp, 20 predicted proteins | sample 011ome_30_FD_189956 | JGI IMG/M metagenome (GOLD analysis project Ga0233450, IMG submission 189956) | Coastal salt marsh microbial communities from the Groves Creek Marsh, Skidaway Island, Georgia - 011501CT (spades assembly) | ecosystem: Environmental > Aquatic > Marine > Intertidal zone >... | reverse complement strand
GCCGTCCGTCAGCGCCGCCCGCGTTGTGTGCTGCTGCCAGCCAAGCTTGTCAATCAGCGCCTTGATGTCCGCACCGGCCTTGCCGCTCAGCAGCTTGATCAATTGGTCTTTCTTGGTGACCCGCCTCTGCTCATTGGGCTCCGCACCAGGCTTCTGTGTGGTCAATGATGTCGTCATGTCGGTCTCCTCAGATGATCAGCGGAGACATTCCGCTGCTACTGAGCAGAGCCCGGGCCTTCCGGGCGGTGTACGCGAATGGGGTTGAGCGCAGCGACAGTACCGCTCGAAAGGCAAGACAAGTCCAGTCGGTTCTCGGACGACGTCGAGAACCGTTCGCAGGCGCAGCGAAAAGCGCCAAGGGCGGGAAGTGTGAATTCGCTGCGCTTGCGAAGGCACAATGTCAAACCACATGAAAGCGGCCATTCAGGGCTCAGGTTTAACGCACCTCCCTGCTACACTAGCCACCAAGGTCAGCAATGCGCAGAAAGTAAGCTTTGCAAAGTTTGACACGTTTCCCGACAGCGGACCTTCTTGCAAGGCGCGGCGAATTCGGGCTCCGAGCCCATTTCTACCGATGTTGTGCGGTTCCCTAACTACGTTTTTTCGGTAAGATCGCATTCGACGGATTGAGGCGTTTGACAACCTGGTCGGTTACTCCCGAACGTATTGTGAGGCAGCGCTCTGATCGACCACATAGTCCCAGGCAGTCCCGTTTCTTTTCATCGCCTCATTCACGACTTTCTTCAGCGCAAGCCTTTCCCAGACCTGTGCCTCGATCATTTCCAGGTTGAAATACCCTCCAGTTATCACCTTATTCAGCCGTGTTTCTATTTCTTGGCAGCCGGTATCGCCTGCCAGATTGTTCCACTCGTTCGGGTCGTCAGAGAGATTGAAAAGCTGCGGGTCGGTGCCGTGGGAATAGATGTATTTCCAATTCCCCAAACGCACCATGAAGGACGGGCGCATGATGCCTTCGCCGTGGTATTCCGAGATTATCGGGATCACCTCTAGGTCATCCCCCTTAACCGCTGAAAGAAGTGAACGGCCCTCCAAGGAACGAACGGGCACCTGTCCCGCTAAGTCAATCAATGTGGCAGGCACATCGAGCAAGGAAACCGGTGTATCAATCCGGCAGGGTGCTGCATCGGGCAAATCAATGAACAGCGGAATTCGGGCCGACCATTCATAAAGTCCCCGTTTCTGGATCATGCCTTTCTCGCCCAGCATTTCCCCATGGTCGGACGTAACGATGACGATCGTGTCGTCGCGTAGACCGTTCTCTTCCAGAACCCCCAGAAGTTCGCCGATCTTGTCGTCCACGTAGTGTGCCAGGGCGGCAAAACCACGCCGCATGGCGATCAGGTTTTTTGGATCCCGTATCTCGTCGCCCCGTGCATGCAGGCCGTGCCAGCGGCGTATTGCATGGTCATAGGCTGAATACTTTGCATCCATATCTTCGGGATATTCGGGCAACGGGATGTCCGCATCCTTGTACATTTCCCAGTACTTCCTGGGGACTTTGTAAGGGGGGTGCGGATTGGTGAAGGACACTGTCAGCATCCACGGCTTGTCTGGAGCGTGCCGCAAATACTCCAAGGATTTGAAATGGGTCTCTTCGTCATATTGAAGCTCTTTTGACCAACCGGAACCGATGTTCTCGGCCAGGTACTGCGGCGTGAAATCGAAAGCTTGGAAACTCGGATCGTCTTCCGGGGGCAGTGGATAGGACCAGATAAAGCCCGAGGGATAAACATCGGTGTTCAAGCGGCGCTGAAACCCGTGCAGTTGATCGGCTCCGATGAAGTGCATCTTGCCCGCCAGCACCGTTTCGTATCCCGCATTCGTCAGGTAGTGCGCAAAGGTCGGGATAAAGCTGTGGTAGGGATCGCCGTTGTCATAGCATCCGGTCGTGGATGTATAGAGCCCGGTCATGAAGCACGAACGCGCAGGCACGCAGATCGGACTGGGGGTGTAAGCATTGGTGAAGTTAGCTGACCGGGCGGCGAGCGCTGTCATATTCGCGGTCTGAGCGCCAACACCGCCACATGCTTCCAGCATAAAAGGCGTCATCTGGTCAGCCATGATCAAAAGGATGTTGGGCTGTTTCGTTGGCATGGTATGGCTGCTTCCCGAGAAGAGTTGTACGCGATTTCTGCAGACAATCAGCCTAAACGCAACAAGATTGTCCGGAGGCAGGCAGGAAAAATTCGCAGGTCGGAATACTACAAAAATCCGTATCAAACCAATTCGCGACCCTATCAGTGAAGGTCAGTTATCACAGATTCGGGCCAAGACCTTCGGGTCTGCTTCGGGCTGGCTGCGGCCATCTGGGTCGCGGCGCAGAGGCTTGCAAGGCCTGATCTGAATGCCGCAACGCCGCATGTCGGCTTGGAGCCCAAACTGTCAATTGCTGCACACGGCCTGAAAGGGCGCGAACCGTGCAATGCTGCCATTGGCCCCGGCAAGATCGGCCTATTGCGTTCATTGGTAGGTGGCCTGCGCGCCGCAGCGCGACGTCACCAAGCCCGCCTTTCGCCGCATGTGATATGGCAGCGCTCAGGAGGAGGACCGCAATGCGGACCAAGCAGAGTTTGCCAAACGAGAAACAGAGTTCTGGCGCCCAACGGACCAGGAACCTCAACATCGTAAATCTACCTGTTCGAATCGTTTGACCGGATACGCTGAGTACGGCTTTACCAACCTCAGCGTAGTTCACGACAGAACCCGAACCCGTCTGAAAACAACTCCTCACCCTTAGAACGTATTCTCGTCAAAGGGAAATGAGCGGGCGACGGTTTCTTCTGCAAACGTCGCAACAGCTTGCTCTATGGTTTCTGCGACGTTTGCGTATTTCTTCACAAAACGCGGTGTGAAATCGCGGAAGAGACCGACTAGGTCGTCAATCAGCAGAATTTGACCGTCGCACTCTCTGGAGGCCCCAATCCCGATCGTGGGAATCGCAATGCTTTCGGTGATCCGCGTGGCAAGGGATGCCGGGACTGCCTCGACAACGACGGCAAAGGCTCCGGCCTTTTCGACGGCGTGTGCGTCCTCGATGATCAGGGCAGCAGCCTGTTCGTCTTTGCCCTGGGTTTTGAAGCCGCCGGTCGCATTGACGCGCTGTGGCTGCAGGCCGATATGGGCGACGACGGGAATGCCGCGTTCGACAAGAAACGAAATGGTCTCTGCCATTGCGACCCCGCCTTCCAGTTTTATCGCGTCGCAGCCGGTTTCAGCCATGAGCCGCGCAGCATTGTCAAAGGCCTTCTCTGGACTGGATTCATACGACCCGAAAGGCATGTCGACCACGACGCATGGGCGCGGTGCGCCTTTGACGACCGCTTTGCCGTGGGCGATCATGATTTCCATCGTGACGCCCACAGTCGAGCTTTCGCCATAGACCGTCATGCCGACGGAATCGCCAACAAGGATGAAGTCCACGATGTCATTGACGATTTTGGCGATCGGCGATGTGTAGCCGACAATCGCAACAATCGGTGTTCCACCCTTTCTTGCGCGAATGGCCGGAACCGAAATTTTCGAAGTGCTTTTTGCAGCTGCTTTGCTCATGGCGTGATCTTTCTGTTTTCCAAATCTTCAAGTGATGGTTTTGACGAAGGAGCGAGGATGATTTTTCCCGTCGCGCCTGCGCGCAGGACCTTGCGGTGGCTTTCGGCGGCCTCAGCCAATGGGTATGTCCGGCCAATGACAGGTTTGAGACTGCCATCGGCAAGTCCGGCCGAGATGTCCTCGAGCACGGTCTTCACCTTGTCGTGGGGCGCGTTCCAGATGGCGGTTCCTAGGATGTCCAGCTCTTTCAGCATCGCCATGCGGGGGGAAATGGATATGTCGCCACGGCAGCCGATGATGACGATGCGCCCGTTTTGCGGCGCAAGGTCCATGTCGGCGGCGAGATTTTCGTTGGCAAGCATTTCGAGGATCAGCGCGGGGCTGGTGCCGCCGGTCGCCAGATGCACCGCATCAAGGTAACCGGGTTTGGTGTGATCGACGGCCAAGTCGACACCCTCTGCGCTGATTTGCTGGAGTCCGGCATCGCTGCCTGCGCTGCCGATCACCTTGAGCCCGGCGCGGCGTGCCAGCTGGATTGCGGCGGTGCCGACGGCTCCGCTGGCGCCATGGATGAAGACGGTTTCGCCCGCCTGCGCGCGTCCACGGGTGAACAGCGCGAAATGGGCGGTGACATAGGGCACACCGAGCGCCGCGGCCTCGGCGAATCCGACGTTTGCGGGTAACGGCATGACATTCGCGGCCGGGCGCACCACGAATTCAGCATAGCAACCGGACATGGCGCGCCCCAAGGCCGCGCTCACGAAAACACGGTCGCCGGGCGTGAACGCCTCGGCTCCGGATCCAACGGAGACGACCAAACCGGCACAATCCCCGCCCGGGATGTAGGGCAGGTCGGTGGTAATCGCATAGTTGCCGGTCAGCATATAGGTGTCGGCCGGATTGACACCGGCTGCACGGATCTCGATTAGGACCTCGCTGGGGCCCGGCTCGGGTGTTGGGACGTCATCGAGTACGAGGTTTTCTGGGCCGCCGAAGGCATGGGCGCGGATCGCTTTCATGGTAAGGTATCCTTACGGTTGGTCGGAAGACCAAGTGGCGTAGCAATTGAGCGCTGGCAGATCGATTTCAGCCCCGAGACCGGGGCCGGTGGTAAGGGGAACGAAACCCTCGGTCACTGGCAGGAGGTCGCCAATAATCAACTCGCGCCCGGCATTGGGATGGCAGTCCATCTCAAGGTTGCCTTCGCCCCCCGCAGCGGCCAATGCGTGCAGCGAAGCGAGGCTGGCGATGCCGCCGCCGAAGACATGCGGGCAATAGACCGCGCCATCCTGTGCTGCTGCCTTGGCCACGCGCATGCAGCCGGTGATGCCCCCCCACTTGGTGATGTCGGGCTGGTAATACCGCAGCGCCCCACGGGCGATCCAGATGGCGAAATCGTCGCCGCGCAGGTTCTCGCCCCCGGCCAGCGCAACGGGCGAAGCGGAGGCGAGGCTATCCCAGTCATCCAGCGGTGTGTCGACACGTACCGGTTCCTCGAACCAGCGAAGGTTATGGATCGCGGCTGCTTGCGCCACGCTGGCGGCTTCATCAGGCGACAGAGACTGGTTGGCATCGATGCTGAATTCGGCTGCTGCGCCGATGGCGGCGCGGACATCGGCGATATTGCCAAGGTCGCGGTCCCAACCGAACCCGATCTTCAGTTTGAAGGCGCGGTGGCCTTCTGCATAACGGGCGGCGGCGAAATCGGCGGCTCCATCCGGGTTTATGCCGGTGGCATAAACTGGCACCCGTTCCATCGGATTGTTGGTCAGGAGACGAGCCAGCGGCAGCCCGGCGCGGCGCGCCTTCAGATCCCAAAGCGCAATGTCGATTCCGGCGATCACCTGGGTGATCGGGCCGACCTCGCCGGTTTGCAGGACCAGAACTTCGGTCAAGCGGGTCAAGTGGTCGAAAGCTTGTGCCGGATCGTCATAACTCTGACCGATCAGCGCCGCGCCCAGATCTACGGCCAGGCGGGCACGGTGTTCGGCACCGACGGCGGGCCAGTTCGACCATATCTCACCCCAGCCCTGGGCGCCTTCGCTATCTGTGACACGAACCAGCACCATGGGCCGGTCAAGGAAGGTGCCGAAGGCGACCTTGATCGGCTGGGCGATGGGAACGCGGAAGGCAAAGGCGTCGATGCGGGCAATGGCTGGGGTGTCGGTCATGGGGTTGGTCCTTCTGGCGGGCAGGTGGGTGACGCGCGGCTCGGGCAGGCCGGGCACCGGGACACGGACCGAGAACAGCGCTCCGCTCATCGGTTGCGCGGCGCGCTCGGCATCGGTCATGTTCTGGCAGGTGGTGGTGATGTAGAGCGTCCGGAGGTCCGCCCCGCCCAGTGCGCAGGCGGTTGGCCGGTCAACCGGAGTTTCGACGATGGCCGAGATTGTCCCGTCCGGGGCGATCCGGGTCACGCGCCCGCCATTGAATTCGGCTACCCAGAGGTGGCCCTGGGCATCTACTGTCGAGCCGTCGGGAAAGGCGGGTGGAGTGCTGGACGCGAAGGGCCGGGACACGCCCAGCGCGCCGGCCGCCGGATCGAAATCAAAGGCATCGATCCTGTGTTTCAGCGAATCGGCGAAATACATTCGCCGCCCGTCCGGAGCCCACGCCAGGCTGTTGGGGATCGAGATGCCGTTCAGAACGGGGGCCAGACCATCGGGGTCGAGCCTGAACAGTGTGCCCTCTGGTGCGCGCGTGACATTGTGCATCGTACCGACCCAAAATCGCCCCTGCCGGTCGGTCCGGCCATCGTTGAAACGGTGACCTGGCAGGTCGGGCGCTTCGGCCAGTATTCGGGCCTCGCCCGTTTCGGGATGCCACAGCATCACCCGGTTGCCCAAGGCCACGATCAACTCCGGCCCTTCGGTCAGGGCCAGCGCGCCGATTATCGCCGGCATGTCCCAGGTTTGGACAGTGCCCGTTGCCGGATCAAGCTGGCGAATCCGGGGCTGGCGGATATCGATCCACCACAGAACACCCGCGCGCGCATCCCATGTGGGACACTCCCCCAGGATATCCCGGCTTTCGCCGACTCGCTGCAGCCCCGCGGCGGCGGCCTCAGATGCAGCGGCCGCCATCGACTTCCAGCACCGCACCGGTCACCATAGCGGCATCATCGGATGCCAGATACAGCGCCGCATTGGCGATATCGAGCGGCGTCGAGAGACGTCCGAGCGGGATGGTCGAGCGAAACTGCGCCCGCATCTCAGGCGTGTCTTCGCCCATGAACTGGGCCAGAAGCGGCGTTTCACCGGCGACCGGAGCAATCGCGTTGATCCGGATCTGATCGGGTGCAAGCTCGATCGCCATGGCCTTGGTCAGCAGGTTCACCGCCCCTTTTGAAGCGTTGTACCAGACGAGGCCGGGGCGCGGACGGATCCCTGCGGTCGAGCCGATATTGACCATGTTGCCGCCGCCGATCGACCGGAAATGCGGGATCACGGCGTGGCTCATCAGGTAGATCGACTTGACGTTGACGTTGAAGACGCGGTCGTATTCGGCCTCGGTCACGTCCAGCATCGGTTGGTTGCGATGCGTGGTGCCTGCGTTGTTGACGACGCAGTCGAGCCGCCCGAAAGCCTCGACCACTTGCCCGACGACCTTGGTCAGTCCTGCACCGTCGGTCACGTCGCAGCCGAAGGCAAATGTGCCTCCGCCGATTTCCCGGGCGGCTTCCTGTGCCTTGTCGGCATTCATGTCGAGAATTGCGACGCGCCCGCCTTCCTCGACAAAGCGCTGTGCGATGCCATAGCCGAAGCCCTGTGCGCCGCCGGTGACGATGGCTGTCTTGTGTTTCAGTTTCATCTCAGATCATCCGTGGTTCAGTATGATGGTTTTCGAGGCCGAGAACTCGTAGAGTGCCTCAAAGCCCTTCTCCCGGCCATGGCCGGATTTCTTGACCCCGCCGAAGGGCAGCTCGATCCCGCCGGCGGCACCGAAGCCGTTGATGAAGACCTGCCCGCAATGCATCGCGCGGGCGACACGCATCGACCGGTTGGTGTTGCCGGTCCAGACACCAGCGACAAGGCCGTAGTCGGTGCCGTTGGCCAGACGAATCGCGTCCGCTTCGTCGTCGAACGGCATCAGCGACAGGACCGGGCCGAACACCTCGTCGCAGGCCAGCCGTGCGTCGCGGGGAACCGGGCCGAATAATGTTGGCTCGACATAGAAGCCACCCTTCGGTGCGTTGCCGGCGACCTGGCCACGAGCGAGGATGGGGATGCCGGCGGCCACGGCATCGGATACAAAGGACGTCACACGCGATTGCTGTTTCGCGGTCACCATGGCGCCGAGATCGCGGTCCTGTTCGTACGGCCCGGCTGTGACGCCGGCAAACCGCGCGGCCAGTTCGGCGGCGACGGCGTCGTAGATTGGCCGTTCCAACAGGACGCGGCTTCCGGCGGAGCAGGTTTGCCCGCCGTTCTGAAGGATCGCCTTGACCAGCACCGGCATCGCCGTGTCGAGATCGGCGTCGCCAAACACGATCTGCGGCGACTTGCCGCCAAGTTCCAGCGTACAGCCGATGTGGTTGTCGGCGGCGGCCTTCTGCACCATCGTACCAACTTCGGGGCTGCCGGTGAAGGAGATGTAGTTGATGTCGGGATGGGCGGTCAGCGCAGCGCCCGCTTCGGCCCCGAGACCATGGACGATGTTGAGAACGCCTTCGGGAAATCCAACTTCAAGCGCCAGTTCGGCAATGCCGAGCAGGGACAGGCCCGCATCTTCGGCCGGTTTTACCACACAGGTATTGCCGCAGGCCAGCGAGGCACCGACCGAACGGCCAAAAATCTGGCTGGGATAGTTCCACGGCACGATATGGCCGGTGACCCCGTGAGGGTCGCGTACGACGGCGACGGTATAACCGTTGTGAAAGGGGATGGTCTCGCCATGCAGCTTGTCGGCGGCGGACCCATAATATTCGAAATACCGCGCGGTGGCGACGATGTCGGCGCGGCCCTGGCTGATCGGTTTGCCGGTGTCGAGGGATTCCAGCGCGCCGAGTTCGTCGGTCCGAGAAAGGATAGCATCGCCTAGCTTCATCAAAAGACGCCCGCGTTCGACTGCGGTGAAGCGGCTCCATGTGCTTTCAAGGGCGACGCGGGCGGCCCGCACGGCACGGTCAATCTCTGATGTGCCCGAACGGGGGATCGAGCCGAAGGCCAAACCGTCGCTGGGTGAAAGGGTTTCAAGCGTACGCCCATCCTCGGCATCCTCAGCTCGCCCTGCGATCAGGTTGCGATAGACAGCGAGCTTTTCGGTAACAAAGGCGTCCATGAGGGCGACTCCCGGCTGGGTGGCGGTTCGGTGGAATGGATACAGGTTGTAACTAATATTGACAAGATGAAAACTTGTAATTAGTCAACATTAACGAAATTAACGGGAAGGTCAGGAATGGAAGGTCTGATGCGGGATCGGTCGGGGCGGGGCGGCCACGTGCCAATTGTGGTCACGCGTCAGTTGCCCGAAGCCTTGATGCAGCGGCTGGATCAAGACTGGCGGCCCTGGGTCAATCCCGATGACCGGACGCTGATCGCGGATGAGCTGATTGCGGCTGCCCACCGGCACGCGGCCGAGGTTCTGCTGGTCATGGCGATGGATCGATTTGATGCAACTCTCATTGCAGGGCTGCCGGATAGCGTGCGCCTGATCGCGACACTGTCGGTGGGCCACGATCATATCGATCTGGATGCGGCGCGGGCGCGGGGGATCGCGGTGATCTATACGCCGGGCATCCATTCCGAGGCGGTTTCCGAGATGGCGATCATGCTCATGCTTTGCGCCGCGCGGCGCGCCCATGAAGGTGAACGGATGCTTTATGACAAGGCGTGGCGCGGCTGGTCTCCGACCCAGCTTCTTGGGCGGGACGTTACCGGCGCGCGCCTGGGTATTCTGGGCATGGGGCGGATCGGGCGGACCATCGCAAGGCGGGCCAAGGCCGCGTTTGACATGGAGTTGCACTATCACAACCGGTCGCGCCTTGCGCCGGATCTGGAGGGCGGTGCGATCTATCACTCGGATGCTGAAAGTCTGTTCGCGGCCAGCAGCTTCCTTGTTCTGGCGGCGCCGTCCAATCCGCAGACACGGGGCATCGTGAATGCCGCCCGCATTGCCCTGATGCCACGTAGTGCCATCGTCGTGAATGTCGCGCGCGGCGATCTGGTTGACGACCCGGCCCTGATTGCAGGGCTCCAATCCGGGCAGATTGGGGCGGCCGGGCTGGACGTTTTCAACGGTGAGCCTGACATCCATCCCGGCTACCTGGACCTGCCCAATGTATTCCTGCAGCCGCATCAGGGCAGTTCGACCCTCGGCACACGGGCCCGAATGGGACACATGCTGCTCGACACGATTGAAACTTGTCTTGCCGGAGGCGATGCGCCTAACCGGTTGGTGTAACACCTAGAAAGAAAAGGAAATCATCATGTTAGACCAACTTGAGCCATCACGGCTTTTCTCACTTCAGGGCCGGGTGGCCCTGATCACCGGTGCGGCCGGCGGCATCGCCTCGGGCGTGTCCGAGGCATTTGCCGCGGCCGGGGCAAAGCTGATCCTTACGGATCTGAGCGACCGGGTGCACGCCCGCGCCCAGGTCTTGCGCGAGGCCGGGGCCGAGGTGCATTCCCTGACCTTTGACGTCAATGACGCCGATGCCGCGCGTGCAGGTGTCGAACAGGCGGCGGCGGTCTGGGGGAGGATGGATATCCTGGTCAACAACGCCGCCGTGATCGTGCGTAAGCCTTTCCTTGAACTGGACGATTCCGACTGGCGCAAGGTGATCGATACCGACCTGAACGCCTATTTCACCGTGGCTCAGGCAGCGGCGCGGATCATGGTTCAGCAAGGGTCAGGCCGGATCATCAATATGGGGTCAATCATGGGCCACGTCTCGCGCCCGAACCTTGTTCCCTATGTTTCCGCCAAAGGGGCGGTGCATTCCTTTGCCCAAGCCGTTGCGGCGGATCTGGCCGGGACCGGCGTGACCGTCAACGTGCTGGCGCCAGGGTACACGATCACCGAATTCAGTCAGGCAAACGTCAAGGATTTCCATGATTTCGTGCAGGACTGGACGCCGTGCAAGCGCTGGGGGCGGCCGCAGGATATCGCTGGAGCGGCTCTACTGCTGGCCTCCGATGCCGGGGCCTATATCAACGGGCAGGTCATTTTCATCGACGGAGGCTTTACTGCCGTGACACGCTAAGGCGCGGCAATGCAGTACCACCAGAGGCATTGGAGAGAATGGCCGCGCGGAGTTCCGCGCGGCCGTTTTCCGTTTGGCCGACTGGGCGGGTGAGGCGAATCGCTCGGGTGGCGCTTTGGCGCGGTTTGCTTGGCGAGAGCCGCTCACGTGGTGGCGCCAGAGATGCCGGGGAAGCAAAAAAGCCTTTTATCTTCGCGGGTTCAGCCATTTCCAGGAATATTTGTAAAATAAATTGACAAGATACAAAGTTGGTATTTAAATTTACAACTAATGGAGTTGAAAAAATGCCTGCAACATTGCCCGGAAAGAGCCCTGCCATGACGGTCATGCCCGAAGACGCCCCGGCTGTTGAAACCGCGCGACCGAATGCGGCAACCGCCCCAGGACGGCGCATTTCCATCGCAGGAGTTGCCCGTGGGGTCTGGCGCGCGCGCTGGTTTATTTCCTTGCGCGCCTTTGCGACATTTATTTGCCTTTGGGCCTTGCTTGCGGCGTGGGTTTCCAGCCCGCTGCAGCTGCCGTCGCCTGCCAAGGTGTTCGACGCCATGGTTGGCCTTGCCGCCAAGGGCGAGCTGCTTAGCCAGACCCTGATCAGTGCCTCGCGCCTCGGGGTTGCACTCATGGTGGCAACGGTGATCGCGGTTCCGCTCGGTTTCGCGATGGCGCTCAACCGCGAACTGAACACCTATCTGGATCCGATCGTCGAGTTGCTGCGCCCGATCTCTGGTATCGCCTGGATCCCGCTCGGCCTTTTCATCTTCGGGGTCGGTGGCACGTTGCCGGTTTTCATCATGGCCTATGTCGCCTTCTTCCCACTGCTCCTGAATACGATTGACGGCGTCCGCGAAATCGACCGCAAGCTGCTGGCTGCCTCGCGAACAATGGGGATCACGCGCCGTGCGCAGATGGTTCACGTGATGGTTCCTGCTGCGCTGCCCTCGGTTATGGTCGGCTTTCGCATTGCCTTCGCTTCGGCCTGGGCCGCGATCATCGCGGCCGAGCTGATCGGCTCACCCAGCGGCCTCGGCTTCTCGATCGAGTGGTATCGCCAGCTTCTGATGAGCCCGAAAGTCTTTTCTTTCATCGTGTTGATCGGTGTCGTCGGCTACCTGAGCGACGTCGTTCTGCGCACCGTGCAACGCAAACTGACGCCCTGGGCGGACGGAATGGGGATCGACCAATGAGCATGAACGTGAATGTACGTGCCACCGGGGGCATCCCCAACTGGGCCAAAGCGTTGACCCTTCCAATCATTCTATTGGTGATCTGGCAGGCCTGGGCAATGACGCTTCCGGAAACCTCGCCCGCGCCCGCGCCGCTGAAGGTGGTGCAGTCCTTCGCTGAACTGACAGCGAGCGGTGAACTGATCTGGGCCACAATCCAGAGCCTGGGTCGCGTGCTGGCCGGGTTCGCTATCGCAATGGTTGCGGGCCTCAGCCTCGGTGTCCTGATGGGGTCCAGCCGGATCGTGCGGGAAAACCTCGACCCGATCGTGGAAAGTTTCCGCCCGATCGCGCCGATGGCGATCCTGCCGATCGCGATCCTGTGGTTCGGGACCGGCACGCCGGCCGCGTTGACCATTGTTGCCTATGCCGCCTTCTTTCCGCTGCTGATCAATACCATCCATGGGGTCAGCCGGGTCGACCGCCAACTGATCCGCGCGGCACAGACCATGGGGCTGTCGCGTTTGCGCACGGTTCTGGTGGTCATCGTCCCCGCCGCCATCCCCAGCGTCCTACTGGGCTCGCGCCTTGCCATGGGTGTCGCCTGGACTGCGATCATCGCAGCCGAACTGGCCGTCGGCGCCAAGTCCGGCGGTGGCACGTCCGGCGGCGTCGGCCAGATGATGTTTGTCTTCTACGCCTATTCCATCGACCTGAACGGGATCGTCGTCTGCATGATCGTGGTCGGTGTCATTGCCCTGCTGATCGACCGGTTATTCCGACTGGTCGAGCACAAGCTTCTGCCTTGGAGGAACTGATCCATGAGTGTCCAGATGATCCATCCAAAACCCGCGCCGAAACTGCGTCTGAAAGGTGTTTCAAAGCAATTCGTCGCCCCGCGCACCGGGCAGCGGACCCTTGCGGTGGCCGACTTCGATCTCGACGTCCAGCCCGGCGAATTCATCTGCATCGTTGGCCCATCCGGTTGCGGAAAGTCGACCATGCTGAACATGATCGCAGGGTTGGAAAAGTCTAGCTCGGGCACAATCGAGATGGACGGCAAGGCGATTTCCACCCCTGGCGCCGATCGCGGCGTGATGTTTCAGGACTATGCGCTGTTCCCTTGGAAGACCGTTCGCGACAATGTCGGTTTCGGCTTGCGCCATGGAACAGCGGGGGCCGGGATGTCGGCGGCCGATCAAGAGGATCGGATCAACCACTTCGTCGAAATGGTTGGCCTCAAGGGCGCCGAAAACAAGTTTCCGCACCAGCTTTCAGGCGGCATGCGGCAGCGCGTTGCACTGGCACGCCTACTGGCAAACGGGCCGGACGTGCTTTTGATGGACGAACCCTTGGGCGCGCTCGATGCGCAAACCCGTTTGGTCTTGCAGGTCGAACTGTTGCGGATCTGGGGCGAAACCAGCGCCAAGGCCGACCGCAAGACGGTGATCTTTATCACCCACGGAATTGACGAGGCGGTGTTCCTTGCCGACCGCGTGGTCGTGATGTCAAGCCACCCGGGCCGCGTCAGCGCGGTTCTGGATGTCGATATCCCGCGCCCGCGCACCGAAGAGGTCCGACTCGACCCGCGCTTCGCGGAACTCAGCGAGGAAATCTGGTCCCTGATCCGCGACGAAGCCTACCGCGCCATCGCCTGACCAGACCCTTTTTCAAGTTTCTCATCGGTCCGGCATTCGACGGGCCAACCATCCGGACCAAGGGAGGAAAACCATGTCCGCTAACAAACCAAGTCTTCTGACCCTCAACCGCCGTTCGTTCCTGGCAGCGACCGGGGCGACCACGGGCCTGCTTGCCGCGCCCGGGATCGTCCGCGCGGCAACCGACAAGCTGACCGTCTCGTGCGGGCGGATTCCATGGGCAGCCGGAAACGCGCCGATGACCGCCCTAATGATCAAGGAAAAGCTGTTCGAGAAATATGCCGCGGAACTCGGTTATGAATTGACCGTCGACTGGCGCGACTATCCGACCGCCATGCCGCAGGTGGAAGCCTTTGTTGCCAATGACCTCGACATGGGCATGTGGGGCAACACGCCAATCATCCGTTCGATCGCCGCTGGCCTGCCGCTCAGCCTGATGTGCGTCGGCGAAGGCCGCCTGCGCTTCATGATCGTGACCCGCGAAGGCCGCGGCATCCGCAAACCGGAAGACCTCATGGGCAAGACGATCGGCTCGCTGTTGGGCGGTGACCCCTATAACGCGCTCAGTCAGATGCTGCGCTGGGAACTGGGCTCGGCCGATCCGCGCGAACTGGGCATCAACCTGGTCAACGTGCCGGTTCTGAGTCAGGCCGCCGCGGTGCCCACCGGACTCGACGCCGCCATCGCCATCCAGCCGATGTATCTCGCCGCCGCCAAGAACGGCACCAAGGCGATCTGGAACTCCTACGGCTATACTGAGGATTTCTACGATGGCCCGCTGGGACAGGGTGCCGGCATCCAGCTTCCTTCGGTCAAGAACTCGCCTTTCTATCCCGAAGGCTATTACATCCACCGTTCGTTCTGGGTGCTTCGCAATTCGCTGGCCGAGCAACATCCGAACATCGTCGTAGCGTTCATGGCGGCCCAGCAGGAAGCTGTGGCGCGCCTGTCGGCTCAGGACCCCGGCGAAGTTTCGCAACTGGTCAAGGATTACTGGAAGCTCGAGCCGGAAGACGGTGCCAAGGTTGTCAACGACGACCTGATCTTCAGCCGCGGCTGGGCTTGGCCGACCAACGCCGAAGCCCGCGCGGTGCAGCAAGCCTCACAATACCTGGTCGATGGCGGCGTGATCGAGCAGCCGCTGAGCTGGGATCAGGTGAAAGGCGCATTCGAGCTGACGGCGCCGCTGGCCAAGCAGGCCTACGAACTCCTGGGCAGCAAGACCGCCGCATCGGAATTCACCCGCACCGACGTGAACGACCTGCGCGGCCTGCCGCTGTGGGACATGGATCAGTGGTCCGAGAAATCGGCCTGATCCGCACATAACGTAACGCCAGAGAAAGGTAAGAGAGAATGGCCAACGTTGGATTTATCGGTCTGGGTGTGATGGGTGCGCCAATGGCACTCAACATCCTCAAGGGCGGTCATACGCTCTCGGTTTTCGACCTCAACCCGGATGCCGTTGAGCGTCTGGTCGAGGCTGGCGCCAAAGCCTGTTCGTCGCCCCGCGAGGTCGGGGCGGCGAGCGATTTCGTCGTCACCATGCTGCCGGAACCACACCATGTCCGGAACGCGATCCTGGGCAAGGATGGCGTCGCGGAAGGGATGCGCGAAGGTGGAATCGTGATCGAGATGAGCACGATCGACCCGAAGACCTCGCAAGACGTCGGAGACGAATTGCGCAAACGCGGTATGAACCTGGTCGACAGCCCTGTCGGCAAGACCTCTGAACATGCGGTCACGGGCACACTCACGCTGATGATCGGCGGCGAGCCCGAGGCGATTGTCAAGGCCGAGCAGGTGCTCGATTGCATGGGCAACGAGAAATACTATTGCGGCGGGCCGGGCATGGGCCACGCGATGAAGATTACCAACAACGTGCTGGCGACCACGATCATGGTCGCCAATACCGAGGCCCTTGCGATGGGGCTGAAATGCGGCCTGACGCTGGAGCTGATGCAGAACGTGATGAAGAACACGATGGCGTGGAACAGCCAGTTTTTCACCGCCATGCCCAAGAAGGGTTTCCTCGGCGACGACAGCCCTGGCTTCGCTATTCGTCTGGCGGCCAAGGACGTGCGCCTGGCGTGCGAGCTTGAGGAAACACTGGGTATTCCGTCGCGGATCGGCCGCGGTGGGTTGGCGGCGCTCGATGCCGCCATCGTCGCGGGCTACGGTGACCGCGACACCGCGCGTTTGATGTTCATGCTTGAGGAGAAGCTGGGCGTCGAGGCGCGACAGGAGCCGATCAAGAAGGTCGGTTGAGGCAGTGTGCAGGCAGAGGGTCAGGATGTCATGACCTCCTTTCAGGGATATCACCGGCCCGACGGCCGCGTCGGCATCCGCAACCGGCTGCTGGTGCTGTCGGTTGGGGGGCTGACCGGTCCTGCCTGCTGCCGCATCGCGGCAGGTTTGCGCGATGCTGTCTGCGTGGTTCTGCCTTACGAGGCGGGACTTATCGGCGAAGACAAGACGGTTCACGACCGTACCGCACTTGGCCTGGCCGCGCATCCGAACATAGGCGCGACTTTGCTGATCGGGGACAACCCGGCAGTTCTGGAGGGGCTGGCCGAAGTGTTGGTCGCGCGCAAAGCCGAATGTGTTGTGCTCAGCATGGGCGATTGCGGCAATGATACCATCACCCTGGTCGAACGCGGGCAGCGAGCCGGAGCGGAATTGATTCATGCCATGTCGTGCCAGCGTCGCGCTCCCTCGCCGCTGTCCGCGCTGGTGGTGGGGCTGGAATGCGGGCGGTCGGACCCGAGCTCGGGGCTCATCGCTAATCCGTTACTGGGCCGAGTGGCCGACCGTCTGGTCGATGCCGGCGGTACCGCAATTCTGGGTGAGACGACCGAGTGGCTGGGCGCCGAGCATCTGCTCGCCGCCCGGGCGCGTTCTGCGCAAGTTGCGGCAGATATCGTCGCGGCCGTCAAACGGCGGGAACAGGCGGCGGTTGAAGCCGGCGTCGACCTGTTGGGCCGCAACCCCACGCCGACGAATATCGCTTCGGGCCTGACGACGATCGAAGAGAAATCCTTGGGCAGTACCGCCAAGTCGGGCTCGCGCCCGATCGAGGGTGTTCTGGGTTATGCCGAGACACCGGCGCGGCCCGGTTTGTGGGTCATGGATGCCCCGGCCTATGCGCCAGAATCGTTGACCGGTTTCGTGGCGGCGGGGGCGCAGGTGATCCTGTTCACCACCGGAGTTGGGAACTCCTATGTCAGCGCGCTGGCCCCGACGCTGAAAGTAAGCGCCAACCCTGAAAGCTGCGCCCGGTTGCGGGCACAAATTGATTTCCGAGTCGATCTTGCGCTGAGCGGGCAGGAAGAGCCCGAGGCGCAGGCGGATGGGCTTCTTGCGACGCTTCAAGGCGTCGCTGGTGGCAGTCTGACCTGGGGCGAGATATTGGGCGAAGGCGACGAGGTTGTCAGCCGGTTCGGAGCCGCGCTATGACTCGAGACGCGATCATTCTGAGTGCTGGCGACACCGTCGCAACCGCACTGCGCTCGATGGCGGCGGGTGAAACGGTCCAAGTCCACGAAGGCGACGGCGCGTTCGAGGTTGCCCTAGGCGATGCGATTCCGTTCGGCCATAAGCTGGCACTTGTCAGGATCGAGCCCGACGCCCCGGTTCTAAAATACGGCAACTCCATCGGCCGGGCGACCGTTCGGATCGAGGCTGGGTGCCATGTCCACACACACAACCTGATCAGTGACCGGGCCCGCCCGGGCAAGCCCTGACGGTTCACGCACAACAAACCCCGGCGCGACGCCGGCCTATACATAGAAGGACGCATGATGGTGGCTCGACGCGAAAACTCCCTTAGGATCGCAGTGATCGCCGGCGACGGCATAGGCAAGGAAGTCGTGCCCGAAGGGCTGCGCGTGCTGCGTGCCGCCGCCGACCGGTTTGGGCTGGACATCATCTTTGACGAATTTCCATTTTCGTCCTGGGATTACTACGAACAGAACGGCCGCATGATGCCGACCGACTGGAAGGATCAGATCGGTGGCCACGACGCGATCTATTTCGGTGCAGTTGGTTGGCCCGAGAAAATCGCCGACCACGTTTCTCTGTGGGGCTCGCTGCTGCTGTTACGACGGGAATTCGACCAGTACGTGAATCTGCGCCCTGTCCGCCTGATGCCCGGCGTTCCTTCACCGCTGGCCGGTCGCGAACCCGGTGATATCGACTTTTTTGTCGTGCGCGAGAATACCGAAGGCGAATACTCAGCGATCGGTGGCAGGATGTTCGAGGGCACCGAGCGTGAGGTCGTCGTTCAGGAAACCGTGATGAGCCGCATCGGTGTCGACCGGATCCTGAAATTTGCCTTCGATCTTGCCCAGCGGACCCCGCGCAAGCACCTGACGTCGGCAACAAAGTCGAACGGCATCGCCATTACCATGCCCTACTGGGACGAGCGTGTTGAGGCGTTGTCGAAGGCCTATCCGGATGTGAAGTGGGACAAATACCATATCGACATCCTGACCGCGCAATTTGTGCTGAACCCACAACGGTTCAATGTTGTCGTCGCCTCAAACCTGTTCGGGGATATCCTGTCGGACCTTGGGCCCGCTTGTACCGGCACGATCGGCATCGCGCCGTCCGGCAACATCAATCCGTCGGGAGAGTTCCCCTCCTTGTTCGAACCGGTCCACGGTTCGGCCCCCGATATTGCCGGGCAGGGGATTGCCAACCCGGTGGGCCAGATCTGGGCGGGGGCGATGATGCTGGAGCATCTCGGACATGCCGAAGCGGCCGGGGCCATCGTCGCGGCCATCGAAGAGGTTCTTGCACAGAAGCAATTCCGCACCCGTGATCTCGGCGGCCTGGCCGGAACCGAAGCATGCGGCGCCGCGATTGCCGAAGCGGTATCGCGGCCTGCGAACGAAACCGCGATTCCGGCCTGAGATGAGCGCTTTGGCAAACGGCGTGTGGGAGGCGTATGCGGTCGAGTATGGCCGCCACACCGACCGGCAGGTGTACGAGAATTTCACGGCACCGCTGCCGGCGCCCTTCCCACGGCCGGATGCGCCGATGCCGCTCAGCTTTTTCGTCTGGCTGTTGCGGTCAGGTGACCGCGTCATCGCCGTCGATACCGGTTTTGCCGCGGCCGAGGCCTCGGCGCGCAGACGCGAGACCCTGCTGTCGGTTGAAACGGCGCTGGTCGCGCTCGGCGTGGCGCGCGACAAGGTTGGTGACGTGATCCTGACCCATTTGCATTGGGATCACGCCGGCAATCATAATCTGTTCCCGAACGCCCGCATCCACGTTCAGGCGACCGAAATGGCCTATTGCACAGGCCCCTGCATGTGCCATGCCGCGTTCCGAAAACCCTATGATCCGGCGTCGGTCGCTGCGCTGGTGAGGCGGGTGCATGCCGGACATGTCCAGTTTCACGAGGGCACGGCGGAAATCGCGCCGGGCGTCTTTGTGCATCTGGTCGGGGGCCATACGCGGGGCCTGCAGGTGGTCACGGTCGAGACACGGCGCGGTCGGTTGGTGCTGGCGTCGGATGCCGCGCACTACTATGCCAACGCCGAGCTGGAACATCCCTTTCCACTGGTCCACGATGCCGAGGCGATGCTGGAAGGTTTTCGAACCGTCAAGCGGCTGGCGCCGAGTCCCGCTCATATCGTGCCGGGACACGATCCCGAGGTCCTGCAGCGGTTCCCGCCAGTCGACTGCGCAGGGATACAGGGTATTGTCCGGCTGGATGGCGATCCGGTGAAGGTCTGACCCGTTCAGGGTTGGTGTTCCATCATCCGGACACGGGCCTGTTCCAGGTGTTCGTTCATCAGCTGCCGCGCCTTTTCAGCATCCCGGCTTCTAATGGCCTCGTACATCCCAAGGTGTTCCTGCCAGACCATGCGGGCCCGTTCGAGGTGGTCGAACCGCGCCAGGTAACGCACAAGGTTCACCGCGTTATCCACGTCGTATTCGACCGCCGAGATCGCCTCGACAAAGCGGTGGTTACCGCTGGCGGTGGCGACGGCGTGGTGGAATTTGAAGTCCAGGTGACGTCCGACCTTGCCTTCCGTGACTGAATAGGACTCGAACTCGTCGACGGCGGCCTTGATCATCGCGAGGTCGGCATCGCTGCGCCGTTGGGCAGCAAAATAGGCGGCCTCGGGTTCGATCACCTTGCGGAATTCGAGGTTCATCAAAATCTCGCGCAGGCGCCCGTCGGTAAATGCGCCTTCGTTCGCCGTTTTCCGGCGCTGCTTGACGAACGAGCCCGAGCCGCGCCGTGAATCGATCAGGTCATCTTCGCGCAGCTTTTCCAGCGCTTTTCGGACAACCGGGCGTGAGATGCCGAACAGATCACAAAGCTCGTTTTCTGAGGGCAACTGATCGCCTTCCGCGTAAGCGCCGCTGGTGATCTGGTGGAATAGATACGCATAAGCCTGATCCGCATAGCTGGTGCGGTTGAGCATGGCCCCGCCGCGTTCGGCCGGAAAGCCGACGGCTTCTTTCAATGGGGATCTGCTTCTGGCCACAATAGCCTCCAGGGCTGGGGAGTGCATGTAAATTCTATTTACAAGATAGTGGCTGTTGTTGGAAATTCAAGAAAATTCACACGCCTTCAAGAACTTCGCGATGCGGCGTTCTGGTCGCCCCCGCCGCCGGTCGAATTCCGTCAAATTCCGACCGGCAGCGCGGTTTTGTACTTCACCTGTTTCAGGGCAAAGCTCGACTTGATATTGGCGACACCGGGGATTGTGGTCAACTCCCGCACGATAAAGCGTTGCAAACTTTCGATGTCGGCAACGACGAGGCGCACGAGATAGTCGCTGTCACCGGTCATCAGGTAGCATTCCATGACCTCGTCGAATGCCAGCATCCGGGATTCGAAATCGGCCAGACCCTTTTCGGTTTGTCGCTCAAGCGTGACCTGGATGAAAACGCTCAATCCCAATCCTAGCACTTCTGGCTTGACCAGCGCGACATACCGGTCGATGGCGCCGGATTTCTCCAGCGCTTTCACCCGGGCGAGGCATGGGGAAGGCGAAAGGTTGACGCGTGCCGAAAGTTCGACATTTGACAACCGGCCATGCTTCTGAAGTTCGAAAAGTATACTGCGATCTGTTGCATCAAGTTTCATTTGCGGCATTTTCTACTGTTGGGTTGCGGAAAGACTGCAGAAAATATCATAATTTGTAAATATAGTTATCAACTTAAGCACCACTTGCCGCGCCAGTTGCGGCAGAATGGCCGTAAATCAGAACCCCGTTGCGCCAACCTGGAAAGCACCGCCATGACAAAAGCCGACATAAGCCATCTCGCGACTCTGGAAAAACGCCTGCTGTGGCTGTCCAACTGGATGATCCACAACGCCAACCACCTGCGCGACAAGGGCGACCACGATGTCAAGGTCGGTGGACATCAAGCGTCTTGCGCGTCGATGGTGTCGATCATGTCGGCGCTCTATTTCACCGCCCTCCGGCCCGAGGATCGTGTGGCTGTGAAGCCGCATGCGGGGCCTGTCTTTCACGCTATGCAGTATTTGATGGGCAACCAGAGTTTGGAAAACCTGAAAAATTTTCGTGGCCTGGGCGGGGCACAGTCCTATCCCAGCCGTACCAAGGACGTGGATGACGTGGATTTTTCGACCGGCTCGGTCGGGTTGGGCGTGGCGGTCACGGCCTTTGCGTCCCTGATTCAAGACTACGTCCATGCCCATGGCTGGGCCGGCGGCCGATCCGAGGGGCGAATGGTGGCGTTGGTTGGCGATGCCGAGCTGGACGAAGGCAATATCTATGAATGCCTCCAAGAAGGCTGGAAGAACGATCTGCGGAATACCTGGTGGATCATCGACTACAACCGCCAGTCTCTGGACGGTGTGGTGCGCGAAGGGCTGTGGCAGAGGGCCGAAAACATCTTCACCGCCTTTGGTTGGCGCGTTGTACGGGTCAAGTACGGTGCCTTGCAACAGGCCGCCTTCGCCGAGCCCGGCGGAGAGGCGCTGCGCGACTGGATCGACAATTGCCCGAACGCGCTCTATTCGGCACTCACCTTCAAGGGCGGCGCGGCGTGGCGGCAGCGCCTCATGGATGATCTTGGCGACCAGGGTGATGTCTCGGCGCTGATCGAGCGGCGCAGCGATGCCAAGCTAAACGATCTGATGAACAATCTCGGCGGTCATTGTCTGCGCACACTTTCCGATACATTCGCCAGCGTCACTGACGACCGCCCCACGGTGTTCCTGGCCTACACAGTCAAGGGGTGGGGCACGCCGCTGGCCGGTCACAAGGACAATCATGCCGGGCTGATGACTCCAGCCCAGATGGAGACGCTGCAATCCCACCTGTCGGTGCCGCACGGCGCAGAGTGGGACCGCTTCGCGACAGTGGCCGACCCGGAAGGGTTCCAGTCCTTTCTCGACAGGACGCCGTTCTTCGCGCATGGCGCGCGCCATCTGAGCGCACCGGCCCATCCGGTGGTAGGGCCGGTGTGGCTGGATGAAGCGGTGCAGTCGACACAAGCCTCGTTTGGCAAGATCCTTGACCGTCTTGCGAAATCTGACAGCGACCTAGCGCGCCATATCCTGACAATGTCGCCTGACGTGACGGTCTCGACCGGGCTCAGCCCGTGGGTCAACCGCCGTGGCCTGTTTGCGCGCGATCCAAGGTCCGACACGTTCAGGGCCGAGAACATCCCGTCGAGCCAGAAATGGGTGTTCTCACTGGAGGGGCAGCATCTGGAGCTGGGCATCGCCGAGATGAACCTGTTCCTGGCGCTCGCTGCGGCGGGTCTCAGTCATTCGCTGTTCGGCACAAGGTTGCTGCCGGTCGGGACGGTTTATGATCCGTTCGTCTGTCGCGGCCTCGATGCGCTGAACTATGCGTGTTATCAGGATGCTCGTTTCTTGATAGCCGGGACCCCGTCGGGCGTCACGCTGGCGCCGGAAGGCGGTGCGCACCAGTCAATTGGGACGCCTTTGATCGGAATGAGCCAACCAGGTCTGGCCTCGTTCGAACCCGCCTTCGCCGATGAATTGTCGGTGATCATGGATTGGGGTTTCGACTATATGCAAAGGCAAGGCCCGTCCGCGCCCGAGCCACGCACATGGCTGCCAGACGGGGCAGGCGGAGCGGTCTATCTGCGCCTGTCGACTCGCCCGGTTGAACAGATCCAGTCGCCCCGCGACGAGGCTTTCCGCCAAGGGGTTACGGACGGTGCTTACTGGATGCGAAAGCCCGGTCCAAATGCGGAGGTGGTGATCGCCTATCAGGGGGCGGTTGCTACGGCAGCGATAGAAGCCGCTGGCCGGATCGGCAATGATCGAAGGGATATCGGCGTGCTGGCAGTCACCTCTGCAGATCGACTGCACGCAGGTTGGGCCTCAGCAGGTCGCGCACGTGCCCAAGGGATCGAGACTGCGCGCTCGCATATTGAAAGCTTGCTGGAAAATCTGCCTGCTCATTGTCTGCTTGTGACGGTGGTCGACGGTCACCCTGCAACATTGTCATGGTTGGGTGGGGTAAGCGGACACCGCGTCGCCGCACTTGGGGTCGATCATTTTGGGCAGAGCGGGACCATCGGAGATCTGCACCGGCATTTCAAGGTCGACGCTCAGGCGATCGTTTCTGCCGCCTGCGCCAATTCATATGGGCGGCCATTATCGCTGCGGGTTGGTTAGGGTGTTCCGATACTCTACCTTCCGCCAGCATGGGCTAGAATTGTCGCCTCTTCTGAGCACGGCGGGCTGATATCGTAATGTGATTTTTCCAGCTTGCCGGTGGTTCTTCACGATGGCCTGTGTGCTCTCTCCTAGTTGTAGTGTCCACGCTAATCCTCGATCTTGTCCGCCGTCGGCGCCTACCGGACAGAAAAAGGAGCATGAGCAACGCCTGCTACGCGCGATGTCCGACTTGACCTACCTCGGCGAAAGCAGCCTCATGAACCAACCCCATTCCAGCTTCGGTAACGCGGGGTTGAAACGAAGATTTTTCTTAGCAACGCTTTGACAGAAGCGGATGATACCCTCAACTGCAACATCGCCAAGGCTCACACTTGATCGACCCGGACCACGGGGCTGGGTCACACTGAACTTCTGCTTTTTCTAGTTTCGCAAGAAAATTGGACTTCTACGGCGAAAGCCAGCTTGCCGCCCGAGGTGTCTTTCACTACAGTCGCGAACCGCTGAATCCTGCCCTTGGCGCACATGCGGCGAATTGGTGCTTAGTCCGCAGACTGTGAGTTCAAACCTGTCATTCTTTTGCGTTTGCAGCGAATGGCGGGAATGCGGGCTGCGACCGCGGAATCTCGGATGTACGTTGAAAGTCCGTTCAGGGCCGTTAGCCAACTAAGCACTAACGGACGTGGTAGAGTGAGAATGATCCAACTAAAAATTAGGTATGGTCAATAAGAACCCCCGCAGGGCCGCCACCCTTTGCAGAGATTACGATAACCACGCCAAGCGCGAGGCTTAACTCAAAGAACTGCGCGAACTTAAGAGTTGGATGAAGGGTACGAGCTTGATCCTGTACTGCCGCCAGTGCTTATGAAAACGTCACCAGTTATGAACGCGGCCGTGTGCGCATCGTTCGTCTGGAATAGTTTGTATAGGCATTTCGGGTCCCATCTAGGTAAATAGGGGGGTACCCCTCCGGTGGGGTCTTTAGAACCGGCATTTCGAGGTACGTGGGGGATGGTCTCAATTGGACGGTACCCATCACTGACCCAGCACACATTTAGGCCCAATGGCATGGGAGCATAATCACATCCATTGTAATGACTAAGTCCAGACCCTAGCTATGCTCAAACGCGGCAACGAACGCGACAATGCTTCATGCGATCGAAACGCAAGAATCGCCCAAGATGGCTATAAGAATTTGATTTATTGGTAGTTTTTGGTTGCGGGAGTAGGATTTGAACCTACGACCTTCAGGTTATGAGCCTGACGAGCTACCGGGCTGCTCCATCCCGCGACAATTTATTGGCCCATAGCTTACGCTAGTTTTGGCCTGAGTTGG
>Ga0233450_10001481_pt1 | contig 24582 bp, 23 predicted proteins | sample 011ome_30_FD_189956 | JGI IMG/M metagenome (GOLD analysis project Ga0233450, IMG submission 189956) | Coastal salt marsh microbial communities from the Groves Creek Marsh, Skidaway Island, Georgia - 011501CT (spades assembly) | ecosystem: Environmental > Aquatic > Marine > Intertidal zone >... | reverse complement strand
CTTTTGAGATAAAGTTGATGGCTCCCGCGATAGAGTTGCGCCCATAGAGGGTACCCTGCGGCCCTTTGAGGATCTCTATGCGCTCGAGGTCGTTGCTATCCATGCCCGAACCGACAACCTTACCCAGATAAATGCCGTCAATGTAACGCGCGGTACTCGGATCGGTGGCCAGATTGGGTGAGCCATCGGCGACCCCACGAATGTTGATACCGACGTAGGATGTGGTACCTGGAGGCGAGTAACCCTGCACGCCGGCGACTTGATCAACCAAATCCATCGCGCTACGGATGCCGCGATCGCGAAGCTCTTCCGAGCTCAATGCCTGTATCGTTAGGGGCGTGTCCTGCAGGCGAGCCTCACGCCTTTCTGCGGTAACCAAGACCTCTTCGAGTTGGGCAAGGGCAACGTCAGAGCAAAGGGCTGTGTAAACCGCAACCGACAGAAGTGTTTTTCGTTTGCTTAGATACATAGGAATAACCTCGAATTATGCTGTTATATAAGGTCAAAAAGTTCGTTGTCTCAGCTTGCTATCCTGCCGTGAACGAGAGACTCCATGTTTCCCTTTTTTTGGTATTAGTAGGCGCCGCCATTATAAATAAGGCATTTGAACGGTGGAAGCATTGTCGACGCGTATTTCCGCGCCGTTGATGTGACGGGCTTCATCAGTCGTCAGAAAATGAACAACGTCGGCAATGGCCTCGGGTTCACAGGCAAACTTAAAGGCTCTCTCGGCTCTCGCCGGGTCCATCTCCGGAAACTCCCCCTTCATGTTGCCAATCATGTCCGTGAGTATTCCATCAGGATGAACCGAGTTACATCGCACGCCATAGTCGTGGGTCTGGCATAGGGCGGCAGTACTCATAGTCAAATTCCTGACGGCGGCTTTGGTCGCGCCATAAGCTGCAAAATGCGGGTAGCCTGCGACAGCGGAAGAAGAAGAGAGGTTTACGATTGACCCCTGAGTGCTTTCCCTCAACAGCGGTAAGGCTGCCTTCATACCGAGGAACACCGAGCTCACATTGACATCCATGATGCGCCGAAAGTCATCAAGGGTGTGCTGTTCAAGCGTGTAAGCCATCAGTATGGCGGCGTTGTTTACCAGAGCATCCAGATGACCGATTTCTGATGTCACCATCTCCATGACGCTACTCCAGTCAGTTTCTGAGGTGACGTCGGCTTCCCGATAGATGACTTGCCTGTGGGTGAAAAGGTCCTCGCGAAGCCTGATGTCTGTGCCGATAACAATATGGTCGGAATCAATAAAGCGTTTCACGCTGGCCTGCCCCAGCCCGCCCGCCGCGCCGGTGATCAGCACGACTCTTTTTCCTGTATCGCTCATAGTGGGGTGTCCGCTGTTTTTATGTATTGGCTATCGGTAAAGCGCCCAGCTAAGGTACTTAAGCGCAGATTTAAATCTATGCGGGGCAGGATAAGCGGGAAGTTATTGGCTCGTCTAGCTCAGTAAGACTATGCGCCTTGGTAGACCCGTCACGGTCTCTGAGAATTTAGGCTAAGCTTCGGCTCAATAAGCCTAACAACAATCAGGTGGAGGGATAAAAATGCTGCTCAAAGACAAAGTGGTGGTAATTAGTGGTGTTGGTCCGGGCCTCGGCCAGACCATGGCCAAGCTGGCGTGTGCTGAGGGTGCATCGGTTATCCTGGGTGCCCGGAACGAAAAATTTTTGGCTGAGGTTGCTGGCGAAATCGAGGCATCAGGGGGTCAGGTGTTTGCGCAATCCACCGATGTTGCAGATACCGCGCAGGTGAACGCCTTGATTGCGGCGGGGGCCGAGAAGTTTGGGCGTATCGATGGCTTGGTGAACAGTGCCTATATCCATGGCGACTGGGCGCCGGCTGATGTCGCCGACCCAGACAAGGTGGGGGAGGTGGTCAACGTGATTTGCCAGGGTGCGTTGCGTATGGCGCAGGCATGTTTGCCTCACATGAAGGCGGTTGGCGGGGGCAGCATTGTCAACGTGTCAACCCAGTCCACGGTAAAGCCTTTTGCGGGTGAAGCAATGTACGCCGCGGGGAAGGGTGCGCTCAATGCGCTCACTCGCCACATGGCTAATGATTTCGGCCAACATGGTATCCGGGTCAATGCCCTGCGTATGGGCTGGATCGGTGGGGCGCCGGTGTACGCGTACATTGACTCTCAAGTCGCGGCGGGAATAGATCGGGATGTCGTGGTCAAAAGTATTACCGATAGGATCCCTCTGGGTATCATCCCGCCAGAGGAGGATTGTGCCCGCGCGGTTCTGGCATTCCTCTCGGATTACTCACGGGTTATCAATGGGGCCTCGGTCGATGTAAACGGCGGTGAATACATGGCGCCGTAGTTAAGCCTGAAAAGTGCGTAGTAACCAGTCGAGATTGTAAAGATATCGAAGATAAAAGGAGTGCTGGAGTGCAAGAGGAAGACAAGTTGGCATTCGATCCCGACGCGGTCGTGGTCTCCCAAAGTGTCATTATTGAGGCCTCCGCCGAAAAAGTCTGGGAGGTGTTGGTGGACTTTGGTCGCTACGGAGATTGGAATCCATTTTGTCTGGCGGCAGAGGGCACTCTCGCCCTCGGAGAGCCCCTCAAAATGACGCTAAAGAACTACTTGGAACCAGGGAGCTTCTTTGAAAATACCGAATTCTTCTGTGCTATCGACGCGCCGCATCTTATTTCTTGGGAAGCTCCCTGGGTCGAGGAGTGGCCTTATCCCGCAAGGCGTGATCAGATTATCGAGCCGCTGAGCACCGATCAGTGTCGATACCACTCGACCGACGCCTTCTTAGGCCCCCACGGTATCCACGTCATGCGATTCGCCGGTCCCTGGGTGAAGCGGGCCTTCGATGACACGGCTTTTGCGCTCAAAGCCTATGTAGAGGCAATGAGTTGATTGGGGCTGCGAGTTTTGTCGGTAGGAGCGTCAAAAATAGTGTGACAGGTAGTTGCCAAACAGCTCGTTGATGAGGCCTTCGGATAAGCCAAATTCTTCGAGCGTGTAGTGGTGTTCTGGTCGACTTTCCCGCGTGTTTAACTCCTGCCACGCCGTCATTTCCTTGAGAGCTCGCTCAGTCAAGTTTTCATTGATAAAACCATATACCCGTTCAATCTGACCTTTGGGGTCGGCTAGCAGATCTGTGAATGCCAGATCCAGATAATCGAGGTTGAGGGCTTCATCCGCGCGCGCGGCGATGGTCGTATTTAAGCCGCGTTGCCATTTGTGTGCCCAATGCATGGTCATGGCGGCGCGGTCCAGTCGATCGGTAAACGGCGCAGCCAAGGCGCACATCATACTGCCGTAGGACGGAATTACCTCCAGTGGGTGCCTGTGGGTTTGTATCACTTTTGCGCCTGGAAACGCCGTTGCCAGCGCCTGGGGGTAGTGAAGATGGTGTGGCGTTTTCAATAGCCAGCGGGTTCCGGTCAAACCTCGCTGACGCTTTTGCCACTGCAGAAACTGAAGTAGCCGGTAGAGATAGGCATAGCCAGGCGTTTGATTCTGCTCGTATAGCCAGTTACCAAACTCCGGCAAGTAGGCGTAGCACTCGGGCACCGTACTCATAAAGGAGTGCTCTAGCAGCATTATTTCTTCATCTGGCGCCGTTGCATCCATCGGATGAATGGCGGCGAGTTCCGGTGATGCGCTCAAAATAGCAGCAACTTCGGCTTCGGCTTTAGGTATTCTCTCGTCACGATGAACGAAGCTCTCAGTCAGCGGCACGGGGTTCCTCACCTCGTACCACAGCGGCGCCAGCAAACGAGAGTCTGCGGCGATCGTGCGGTGAAGTAAGGTGGTTCCCGTTCGCGGTAAGCCGACCACAATGATAGGATCATCAATGTGCTCGTCATTGATCTCGGGAAATTTAGCGAACCACTGCTCAATGGCTATGCGATTTTTAAGGATGTCTAGAAGACGCTGGTGGTGAAAAGTGACTCCGGCGGTATTGAGCTGGGCACTGTTGCTGAGTGCCTCGGTCAGGCGGTGCAGGATGTCGGATTCGAATGGGTTAAGCTCTAGCAATCCCGAGGCCTCGCTTTCGGCGAGCTGTTTAAGAGATGATACGGTCAGATCCACGTGAATCTCCGGGCCGACATTGGTCTGCGGTTGATCAAATGAGTGTAACCTCTAGGTTCGATGAGCGGGAGTAAGAAGCACCAATAGATGACACCCAAATGCATGATTCCTGATTTTGGGGCGTAGTTTAAGGTGGGTTCATTGTTAAAGCATCTGATCATCCTATAACTAAGAACCGATCATCCCTTCAATTAGATAGCGCGAGGTGAGTTGTGACGACAGCTGCGATCGATCGAGCACAGAGGTTTCCCTTTCCCATCCCTTTTGGCTGGTTTCATATCGGGTTCTCGGCTGATTTGGCGCCGGGAGAGCAAAAGATACTTACGCGCTTTGGTCAGGAGCTTGTATTGTGGCGATCACAGGCTGGTGAGTTCGTGCTGCAAGACGCTTACTGTCCGCACTTGGGTGCCCATTTTGGCCATGGCGGCGAAGTGACAGAAAAAGGCATTAAATGCCCTTTTCACCATTGGGTCTTTAATACCGACGGGCGTGTTGTTGAAATCCCCTACGCCAAAAAACTCAATGAGAGGGGCTGTGTGCGCACCTACCCACTGGTAGAACGACACGGCATTATCATGGGTTGGTATCACCCTCACGGTGAAGAGCCTCTCTATCAATTGCCCCGCTTAGAAGAGTTTGCCAGTGATGGTTACACGCGCCCCATTACCACCAGTCACATCATCTCGACCTGTCTGCAGGAGATGGGCGAAAACACTGCAGATTCCGCCCATTTCGTCACGGTTCATGGACATCCGGGTGATGCAGAATACGGTCGCTTCGACTTTGAGCCGTTTAAAATTCTAATGGAAAGCACCCAGCTTTTTCCTAGTTCGGGTGGGCCAGTGAAAGGGACGCTCAAAACCACAAACTATGGTTTTGGATGGGCTGAAGTGCGTTACGAGACACTTATTGACGTATGCATGCTGACGACGAATTGTCCGATAGATCACGGTACCGTCGAGCAGTTATTTCACGTGTCCTGGAAGAACCCCGACAAGGATCCCAAAGTAGACCGTATTGGCGAGGCGTTCAACAAAGAGGTCAACCGTCAGCTGCAGGACGATGCCAAGATCTGGGAGCACAAACGTTTCGAGCCTAATCCGATCCTATGCGATGGTGATGGGCCTATTGCTAAATATCGAAAATGGGCCGCGCAATTTTATGCGGAGAGCGCTCGTTGAAATTCGATCTCGTAGCGCCAGAAAACCGCCTGTTGAGCCGGGTATTGGATCAACAGGCAGCGCGCTATCCGACAGCCTGTTTTATCAAGACCGAAGATTCGACCATAAGCTACGAGCAAATGCAGGCGTTGGCGCGCTGTTACGCTCGGTGGCTGGACCAAAGAGGCGTCGGCAAAGGGGATCGAATTTGTCTTCTGATGTCGAGTTCTATCGACTACGTTGCGTTGACCTTAGCCATCAATATGTTGGGGGCGATATGGGTTCCCGTAAACACCGACTACAAAGGTGACTGGCTTCTCGCGACGCTGCGCGACAGCGGGCCCCTTCTCACGATTGTAAGCTCCGACTTCGAGGGTCGATTGGCGGGCTTTCACGATACTATTGGCGAGGTAATTTCCGCTCAATCGTTACCTGCGGTAGGCGAGTTAAATCAGCCGCTACCTGAGCGTGATCTATATTATGGTGATACGGTTTCTGTCATGTGGACATCTGGCACCACGGGCAGCGCTAAAGGCGTGATGCAGAGCCATAACACGTGGATCAGGAGTGCGCTTAGTAGTGTGACCATGGGTGAGATAACACAGGGGGATACCATGCTGAATGTGTTACCCCTTCATAATTCTGCTGCCTGGGTTTCAAATATTTACCCTGCCTTGTTGACGGGGGCCTCCTGTTTTCTTGCCAAGGCCTTTTCTGCGGGTGGGTTCTGGCAGCAAGTGCGCGAGCATGGTGTAACCCATACCCTGACCCTTGGTGCTATGCACATGTTCCTTTGGGATATGCCGGTGAGAGAGGATGACGCAGACAATCCGTTGCGTAGCGTCAATATGGTGCCTATGCCGGATAGTGTTAGGGGGCCGTTTAAAAAACGCTTTGGTCTTGATGCGATTCACCAAGGGTTTGGGCAGAGTGAGATTATGTACCTGTTGAGGCGGCGCGATGATGACCAGACCGAGTGGCCTGAGAATAGCCTCGGTGTGCCAGCGGAAGATATTGATGTCTGTCTCCTTGATGACGAATGCGCTGAGGTTGGTGACGGTGTGGTGGGGGAGCTTTGTGTCAGAGAGAAGGCGCCACACGTCCTGTTTAATGGCTATTTTAGAAATGAAGCGGCCAATACCCACGCGTTCAAAGGTGGCTGGTACCATACCGGTGATCTCCTGCGGCGTGAGGGTACACACTACTTTTTTGTCGATCGCAAGAGTGACTTGATTCGGTACAAGGGGAGATCGGTGAGCTCCCTCGCACTTGAGAGCGTCGTATTGAAGCATCCGGCCGTCACTCAGGCGGCTGCCTTTGGCATAACTTCGGCTGAGCTGGAGTCAGAGCATGAAATTATGCTGGCGGTGGTGCTTGGTGAGAGCATGGAGTTGGATGAGGCGGTGTTGGCGAGGTATATCAACGACAATGCTCCTTACTATTTTGTCCCGCGCTACATCGAAATTATGGCCGAGTTGCCGCTGACACCGACCCAGAAAATACAAAAACATAAATTGCGAGATCGCGGCTTGACGTCGGCTAGCTGGGATGCGGTTTCGGCCGGCTTTGAGATCGAGCGGTGATGCAGAAGTCGTTGGCTAATCTGCGCAAAAAGTCCGGCACTCATGATTGGGGGGCGGCGGCGGATCTCGAGGACATCAGCGGCGAGGTGGCGATTGTCGGGGTAGGGGAAACGGCCTTTACCGGTGCCTCCCATAGAAATAACAAAGCCATGGCGCTCGAAGCCATCGAGTCAGCCCTGCTAGACGCGCAGATTTCGCCCGATTGCGTAGATGGGCTGATGGTAAGTTTCGGCATTGCCGAGCAGCTAACCCCGCAGGACTATCGCGACCATTTTGGTACGGAGCAAGACATTTGGTTTAGCGATCAGGGTGGAGCCATGATTTGGGCCGCAACCTGTGCCTACGAGGCGGCGATGGCGATCAGAGCCAAACAGGCTTCGGTGATTGTCAATGTCTTCGCGGTTAACTGGGCCTCAGGGCGGCAGCAGGGGAGTGCTTCGCCGGGTGATTGGCATGCCTCCGAGTCGCTGAAGGCGGCACTCGAGATGCCTTTCGGATGGCACCCTCAGCCGCTTTATTTTGCAACCTTTATGCGCAGGCATATGCATGAGTTCGGAACCACAGAGGAGCAACTGGCGGCGATACCGATAACCTTCCGCCAGCATGCCAACAGCCATCCGGGCGCTAAGCTTCGAGAGAAAGCCCTGTCCCTCGAGGGCTATTTAAACCAACCCATGATTGCGGATCCATTTCGCGTCGCGGACTGTTGCCTCATTTCGGACGGGGCCGGCGCTTTTGTGATGACCTCGACCGAGCAAGCGCGGGACTATCCGAAGCCGCCAGTGGTGGTAGCAGGGGTCGGGCGGGGGATGATTGAGGGCGCTCCCTATATCAGTCAACAGAAGCAGCTTACCGCAACCCCGCAAACCTTCTCTGCGCCCTGGGCTTATGCCATGGCAGACATCACGCCAAAGGACCTCGATGTGATTGGGGTCTATGACTGTTTTTCGGGGACTGCGTTGATGCAAATCGAAGACATGGGGCTTTGCCCGAAAGGTGCGGGCGGTGAATTTGCGGCGAAGGGTAACCTTCATTTTGAGCGAACCCGTTCGCAAGGGGGCATTCCCTGTAACACTCACGGTGGGCTACTGGCCCACGCCTATGTGCTGGGAATTTCCCATGTCATAGAGCTCGTTAGGCAGGTGCGGGGAGAGGCGACAAATCAGGTAGAGGGTGTGGAGGTGGCGGCATACGCCGGATTTACCGCAGAAGAGTCATCGACGCTGGTATTGCGCCGTGATGCTTGAGCAACGTGATTTGCTCAATCATGCGCTTGCGGGCCCCTTCTGGCAGGCAGCTGCTGACGGCAAGCTTGTTATCTGTAGCTGCGCGAACTGCGAAGTCGATATTTGGTATCCCAAAGAGCGGTGTGACCATTGCAATCAGGAGACCAGCTGGCGAGAACTTGGAGGGCGGGCGCGACTCCTGTCATGGACAGTCGTTGAGCGCGCACTTAATCCGAACTTTGCCGTCCCCTATATCCCAGCCCTCGTTGAGCCGCTTGATGCCCCCGGGGTACAGCTGGTTACCTGGATCAAACCCGATTTCCGAGACGCGCTAGTTTGTGACATGGTTGTCCACGTGGCCTTTGACCTAATACGGACGACGGATGGCAAGGAATTTAGGGCGCCTTATTTCGAGCCCGCCGGTCAACAGGGTGAATGAGTGATGATTACTGCAACAGCGTTATTAAATGACGTGGGTGTGGCCGTTGATGGCATTGACCTGTCACGGCCTCTGGAGAGAGCAGTCGAGGAGGAGCTAAGGGCGCTCTGGTTGGAACATGGTCTCCTGTTGCTGCGCGGGCAGTGTCGGACGGTTGCGGAACAAATTCGTTTTAGCCGCACCTTTGGCGAGCTTGAAATTCACCCGCTTGAGCGTATTCGTCACAAGGATTATCCAGAGCTTATTGAGCTCAATAGCGCTGACGAGCAAACCAATCCAACCTCTTCCTGGGATGGCGAGGATTGGATCGGCCGTCTGGGGTGGCACACCGACCTCATCTATTCGGGAAAACCAAATTTGGGCGCCGTACTTCGTGCGGTGATACTGCCGGCTAATGACGGGCAAACGGGGTATGCCGACAGGGGCGCCGCCTATAACGCACTGCCGGATTCGGTGAAGGAGGAGATAGCCGATCTGGAAATTGTTTACCGGTTCGAAGTCAATTTGTATCGCATGCCTTATCTCGATACATCGGGCTACCTCGCTGGACCGGGTGCTCCGGATAAGCCCTCAGACGTGGGCTTTCCCGATTTTCCAGACAGTGTTTATCCGCTTGTGGTGTCGCACCCAGTCAGCGGGCGCAAGGTGCTAAATGTGTGTCCGATGTTTTTGAGCCACATCAGGGGCCGCCGAGAGGGGGGTGGCGATCCGTTGCTGCAGTCTCTTGTGGATCACGTGACTGACAAACGCTTTAGTTATCACCACAGCTGGGAGCGCGATGACATTATCTTGTGGGATAACTGGCGCATGATGCATTGTGCGCCGGGAATCAGGCCCGGTGACGAACGGCTAATTCATCGCACCACGATCATTTAGTGGTGCCAAGCGGTGTTAATCAGACATGACAGGGTTGAACACGAATTCGGACGAAACTAGCCCGGGCGAGAGAGGAAGACATGGATAAGGATCTGATGGCAATGCTGGCGCCGGTTACGCCAAAACGGCCGTTATTGCCAGAACTTTCCCCGAGCACAACACTCGCCTTGCTGTGTCACGCGCTTTTCCGTGAGGGGTACAACGACCATATTGCGGGGCATATCACTTGGCGGCAGGATGATGACACGCTGTTAGCGAACCCTTGGGAGCTGGCATGGGACGAGCTTTCCGGGGACGATATCCTTGGCCTCAATTCGGACGGTCGAGTGATAGCGGGTGGCTGGAATATCACCCCCGCTATCAACCTTCACACCGAGATTTACAGTCGTCGACCCGACGTAAAGGTCATTATTCATAACCATTCCCGCTATGGCACCGTGTGGGCAAATGCCCGCCGTGTTCCACCGGTCTATGATCAAACGTCGGCTCAGGTCGATGGGGCGCTTCCTCTGCTTGATGAGTATAACGCGCCGGTGAACGACAAAAGCGAGGGTGCGCGCTGTGCCGAGCTCTTGGGGGAGCATAAGTGGGCGTTGCTAGCCAATCACGGCGTGCTGGTCGTAGGGGGCTCAATTGAGCAGGCGTATTTGCGCGCGGCGACACTAGAGTGGAGATGTCGAGTTGCCTATGAGGTTGAGCTACTCGGTGGAGGCAAGCCGCTGGACGATGACATTGCCGCGGCGGTGGGGGCAATGATTGACGGCAACGGCTTTCCTTTTTACTGGGAGGCTTCGGCGAGGCGAGTGATCAGAATGCATCCTGAGCTATTCGGTCGATCCCAGCCTTAAAACCTTTTTTTGTGACACCCGATGGTGGTTTCGAAAAAGGGCGGTGCCACGCCTGCGCCGTCGGATCTTCAAGACTCCACCGAGCGCCATTAATCGCAATGGTGTTGCTTCCGCGGAGGGTTCCTAGTGTATAGACAGCAACACAGGTAATAAGCCAAAAGAGTGAGACCGAAGCTAATCTCATCAAGGGCTATTCCTCGTGTTACGCGCGGTTCCTGAGCACCGATGTTTTGGCGGCGTCAAAGCCTGGCTGTAAAAAAGGAGGCTTATGCCTCCTTTAATGTGGTGCTTCGCGACCCTTAGTTCAGGTTATACACAAAGTCGATGCCGTAGGTGCGAGGCGTGCCGAATTGGGCGTTTGAGAAGCCCAGCGCGCCAAAGTCGATGCCGAATACACGATACTCTTCGTCAGTCAGGTTCTTGCCCCAAACCGAAATGCGCAGGCTGCCATTGCCTAGTGAAATATCGTTCAGGCTGGCTCTGGCGCCGACAAGGGTCCAGTCATCCGCTGGCGTGTAGTCGTTTTGATAGGGGTGAAACACGATCTCATCGAAGTAGGAGATATCAGCTCGGATAGAGAGCTGGCCAAAGGCCATCTCACCGAAGTCGTACTGAACGCCGGCATTCCAGGTGTTTTCCGGGCTATAGCCAACTTGTGTGATGTCGGCGATATTCTCGAGCTGGTTAGTGGCCGGGTTACGCTGGAGGTATTCATCGAATGCCGCGTCCAAATAGCCGTAAGAGGCGTTCAAGGTGAGGCCCGCCGTGGGGCGTGCGAGAAGCTCGACTTCAAAGCCCTCGCGGGTGCCTTCTCCGGCATTGACGACATTGCTTGAAGCGCCGCCGGCGCCTGCTTCAAACTGCGCAACCTGAACGTCGGTATAGTCGTTAGAGAACAACGCCACGTTCAAGCGAAGCCGATTGTCCAGCCACTCGGATTTGAGGCCCAGCTCCCAGACAGCAACTTCTTCTTCGTTGAAAGGGCGCTGGAAGCTTGCTTCGCTTGCGGCACGCCCGTTGAAGCCGCCCGCGTTGTAGCCTGTGGTGTACTTCGCGTACACGTTGATATCTTCGCTCAGGTGATAGGTCACGTTGGCGAGGTAGCTAACGTTGTCCCACTCTTCGCTTGCGCGCGCAGTACCCGGGCCATTGTTCTCGTTGTAAAGGAAGGCGGACTTCTCATCTTCGGTGTATCGAATGCCTGCCGTAATGTCCAAGGAGTCGGTCACGCTGAAGGTGCCCTGCAGATAAACCGCCATCGACTCCTGCTCCTGACCATAGTTAAAGTCGGTGACGCCCAGTACGCCTGCATCAGCCCCAAAGGGTAGACGCTGCGCGCCGATACAAGGTCGACCAAACTCCCCCGGGCAGTAGCCAAACGCTTGGTAAAGGGGAATTAGCGCCGCAGCCGCCGGGCTACCGAGGAGGAACTCGATGGGCAACGCAGGAGTCTGGGGGTTGTCTTGGTAAGTCTCTTCATCGAGGAAGAACACGCCACCGGTGTAAAACAGTCGGTCGTTCATGGCGCTGCCGATGATTTGGAGCTCATGGGTCTGTGCTTCCACGCTTTCGAAATTGGTGGCTGCCCAGAAGGGTGATGTTGCCACAGGGCCCTGTGCCCCAGCGAAATCGCCATAAAACAGGTCGCGTGCCATATAGGCGCCACCATCGAGCTCGGTGCCCGTGTCCGACCCCTCCATATCTCTGTCGCTAAACAGGTATTTGAGGGTGATATTTTCGCTGATATCCCATTGGGCGATGACGGTATGGGTATCGACATCAATCTGGTTGAGGCCTACACCATCGAGGTTGTAGTCCTCCTGCCGATCGTTGAGGCTGGCGTTGGCTGCCATCTGCTGGTACAGCTCGCCGCCCAGGTAGGTATAGGGCACGGGCGATACCGTGAAGCCATTGTTGGTTGTGGTGTGCACGGCAATGATCTGGCTGGGGACCTGGACGCTGTCGAGTTCAGAATGCATGAAATCGTAGTCGATGGTGAAGTTGTCAGTGGGCTCCCAACGTAGCGCGAGGCGGTACGCCATGTTTTCCTCAGAGCCCAAGTCTGTCTGGACCTTGTCGACGATGTAAGCGGGCCCGGTGTAGTGATTGTCAGCCCAGCCGTCGGTGTCGTTATAGCTGGCGGACACCTGTGCCGAGATATTGGCGACTTTGGGCAGGTCCGCCATGAAGCGATAACGCTGAGTGCCATAATTACCGACGGTTGCCTGCGCATTGATCGCGAGCTCGCCGGTAGGACGCTTCGTGGTTACGCTGATCGCGCCCCCTGTGGTATTGCGTCCAAACAGCGTGCCCTGGGGGCCGCGAAGAATTTCAACGCGCTCGGTTGCCACCAGATCAAATAAACCGCCAGCAACTTTGCTTATGTAGATACCGTCAACGTAAGTGCCGACCTTTGGGTCATTGATGATCGAGGGCTCTGCCGTGCCCACTCCGCGGATAAAGGCGGCAAGTTGGCCCTGGTCGCCCGCTACGGCGCCAAAGTTGACATTGGGTGTGTACTGGGTCAGATCGGAGAGATCAATAATTCCCAAATCGGCAATCTGATCCTCGCTAAACGCGGTAATGGCGATTGGCACTTCCTGAACCGACTCAGTTCGACGCTCAGCCGTTACCAGTACTTCCTCGAGCGCAACTTGTGCTGAGGCCGGCGTAGTGAGTGCCAACGTTGAGATGGCCAGAGTAATTGGCTTAATGGCCGAATGCGTAGAAAGTCGTTGAAAGCGAGTGTTCCCCATGAGTGCGTCCTCTGATCCCTGCCTGTAGTGGCGTTATTTTAGTGATTTACCATAGATATCATGCTACGCCACACTCGCGAGGACGAGGCCCAAATGGATGTAATAGAGGAAATTTCCGCTATTGACAGTGGTTGGTGACTGCGTTTAGAGGGCGGGCAACTTTATAGGAGCGTCTTGCAGGGCTATATGCTTTGTTGTTGGGTGAACCAGCTCGCGTGCGCCTACCCACCGAAAGCAAAGGCTGCCCTCGTGGTGCCCTCCAGTTGACAGCCAGTTGGGATGGCCGTTGTCTTTTGGGCTTAACACAAGCGTGACACTGCCGTCTGGATTCGATTTTGCGGTATGCGCGTTTAAGGAAACACGGTGGTAGCGATAATCGAGAGATTCCATCCAATAATTGTCGATCTGAATGTTCCAAGTTTTGCACGGTGGAATATGGCCAATCTCTATTAGCAGGGCTTCATTGGGTAGCAACTTAAAGTAACCGTGGTAATAGGTGATGTTGGGGTCGCCGCCCACCGACTGACAAAATGCCTGGTCCCACAGGGGCAACTGATTGGGCTGCTGCTGAATCTGCTCACTCCAGCGAGCGAATAAGGTAACGGTGTTGGTGAAAAATGCGGTAGCTTTGCCAAGGTCGGCACCAAATCCCTTGGGGGTTAGAGGCGCGGGCGTGGATCCCTGATCTCGTCTTCTTATCGACAACTCGGCAGCTGTTTCAACGGCGCGATCCTTGAAGGTTTGACGTACAAGCAGCGACTGACTGTCACTTTCGGCGGGAAGCCAATTCCCTGTCTGCTCATGTGGGCTCACAATAATTTCAAAGCGCCCGTCTTCAAGGACTGCAAGGTCATTCCCATCTAGGAATCCCGTCTCTATCTGCTTGAAGTTATCCGCGTAGCTGCCTTTACTTGTTGAAAAACTGATGTAATCGACAGTGCCGCGAGTACCTGATATGACGTAGTCATACTGGCCGTCGAGGACAGCTTTCAGGTACACGTTGTCAGGGTTGTCTGCTCCTAGCTTGATCGTCTCATGCGCCGGCCGATAAAGCACAGGAAAGGCAGGATCATTGTATTCAACGTACCATTCGAGTGCCGCTCGGGCCATTCGTGACAGATAGCGTACGCCCTCTGCCTGAACCTGCTCGTTATCGGGTACGTTTGCTGCAAAGACTTCTTCACCAGCGTCAGCGAGGGCCTGACAAAAGGCCTGCCAGTCACTAAGAAGCGGATGCTTTGTATTTGTCACCAGTTAGTTGCCTTGCTCTGTGACCAGCCCCGGGGCGCTTCCTATTTGATCAATGGCAAGCAGCCCGTCCTGACTAGTGAGAAAGAGATTGGACATGAGCGTATATTTGGAGACGCGCATTTTCCACTCATCGCCTAAGCGCACATACTCATCCTCATAATAACCACTCATGAGCTGCACTTGCTGCTTCTCAGTTTCGAGAAGTTGAAAACGCATACGCCAACGACCGACGGCGCTATCTGGGCCGGTGAGTGCTATCTCGGGAGAGGTCCCATGATGCATGTCCACGTGGGTTGGGTGGCAGGCGAGGGATTTAAAGACCGCGATAAACGCATCCATATCCGTAAACTGGCCGATGAAGCCAAAGTCGATCAGAAAGTTAGACTCGTCATAGCAAGCACGCATGCCGTCGATATCCCGAACGTCGCAGGCAAACCACCAGCGGGCTTTCAGCTGCTTGATCGCCTCAATATCTTCGAGGCGACGGATTCTGTCTACGAGTTCGGGCGTGGGGCACTGCTCAGCCGGCGTCATTGCCTAACCTCGCGGTGGCGCACCATTCTCTCCGGGCCAGCGAGAACCTGATATGGTGTCGGCAAAGGGTAAGAAAGCCTCCGGATCAAGTGGGTCTGATAGGGTTACCGTACGGTCGAGAAATATGGGCCACCAAAGATAGGCGGAGAGCTGCTCTCGCATGGGCAGCTTAGTGCTCAGCGGATCCCAGGGGCTGTCTCTCAGCACCAACTGCCCACTGACTGACTCTTGCCAGGCGGTGCCATACTTGCTGGCAACATGTACCACGTGCGGCGGGAAGTCATAACCGGTTGCAGGCCCGCCAATGCTTACTGCACGTGAGCTTTTAATCCACCACTCGTTTTGCACGAATTCCTCCATGGGATCAACAGGCCCATCGCTCATGCCCTCGAATTCGAGAAAGGTATAGCCCTGGTGGGTGCAGCGCGCGCGCACCATCGGGCCAATGCGGTGGAAGTCGATGATTGCTGGGTACTTAGGCTGCCCATTCATCTCCTGACTAATAAAGATCGCCGATTCCTGATCAATCCCATAGCCCAGCGTGTATTCGCCGGCGATGCCGTTGAAGTCAGCGTTCACGGTGGTGACCACGCCGTATTCGGGCACGTCGGGCACCGGAAAATTATAAACGGTCAGGTTGACATTGGGTTCACTGCCGACGGTGATGCCGGGCGGAAGCAGGGCGGCAATCGCCTCGGGGTCGGTACGGTAGTGCACTTTAAGCATTGGCCAGTTGATGATGTCACCGGTGTTTCCTTGTGGCGCTTGTGCTGTCTCGCTCATGACAATTCCTCTTTATTGTTGTCGGTTAGATAACGGATTCTGGAACGGGGGTCGTGCTGTTGATGATCATGTCGGCCCTGCGTCGTATCTTGGCCTCATGATCCTCGGTAAGGGTATGGAGCCAAAACTCGCCGGCCGGCAATTTGGCCAGGGCCATCTCAGCGACCTCATCGGGGTGGGTGGTCTTCAATTCAAAGCCAAATTCGTCGGCCATGCGCTTCATATCGTCGACCGAGTTGATGCCGCTCTCGTTGCCAACGACGCCCTTATCAAACTCTTCTGGCCGGACTCGGCCTGAGTTAAACAAACCCGTGTCGACAATGTGCGGGCCGGGAAACAGGGCGCTGACTACTACGGGCAAGCCCGCCCCCTGAACCTGATAGTGGAGATTTTCGGTGATCGTCTGAACGGCAGCTTTGGAGGCGGTATAGATCGGGACATCGGGTAACACCATATAAGCGCCATTACCCGACCCGGTTATCACCATGTGAGTCGGCTCCGATCGCGTGATCAAGTAGGGCATAAACACGCGGATCGAATTCACGGCCCCCCAAACATTGACGTTAAAACACCACTGCCAGTCCTTGTCGGAAAAGTCCCACATGGCGCCGGCTTCACCGGCACCGATGCCGGCATTGGCAAAGACAAAATCAACCTGCTCGAAAGCGGTGAGGGCGCTGTCCAGAAGAGCTTGAAGACTCGTCATGTCGGTGACGTCGCACCGGCAGATCTGGTGGTCGATACCCGCTGAGGTCAGGTCTTCTCCGACCGCTGCCATGGCGCTTGCGTCCACATCGCCAATCACGATCTTTGCGCCGGCGCGACCTAGGGCAAAGGCCAGCGAGCGTCCTACGCCGCTGGCGCCACCGGTTATGACGGCGGTTTTGCCTTGGTAGTAGTCACTCATTGCTGGCCCCGCTCGCTGGACTCAAGATAGAACCGCCGAACCCATTTGCGGAACAGCACCAAGGTTTCGTCGCCTTTGCAAAAAATGGGCTGCCTTCGGTGTACCTTGTGCTTCCAGATCGGGTAGTCGTCTTGCAGCCCGTCGATGATGCCATTCATTACGGCATCGCCGGCAAGGTCCTCGATATCTTTGCACACGGTGAGCGTCCAGCGCAGAAGTGTCTCGTTTTGCGAGATGGGTTGCGCCGAGTTGTAAACGATCATCTCGGCGCCGGGTCCGTAGCTCGTTTGAACCCGAGCCAGTCCCGGTTGGAACATCGTCGCGTGGAGGTGCCCGGGGATGCCGTTGGCATCAATATCCGCATGGAGGTGCACGGCGCCATCATCCTCGACGGTCACCGAGGAGGGCGGTGTATCATTCTGTTTATGCACGTATTGAAAATGCTCTGGGTCGCATGAGTTCTCAGCTATATCCTGAATGTGAACCGGGATGGTGAATTCAACCTGCCGAGGAGCCGTCCAGGCATCATTTCCAAGCTGATCAATGGCAGGTACTTCCCAAAGGGGTGCTTCGCCCGTTGGATGGAACCACATATAGATCTCGCCATTAACCTCGCTAGTCGGCCAGTTGTTCACTTTGGCCCGTGCAGGAATGTCCTCGCAGTAGGGAATGTGCTGACACGCGCCGTCGGCACCAAACTGCCAGCCATGGAAGGGGCATTGAATCGCTTCACCTACTACGCGTCCGTTGATGCCGAGGTGGGCGCCCAGGTGCGGGCAGTAAGCATCGTGAACCCGTACCGCACCGGAACGCGTCCGATACAAAACGAGATCGCGGTCCAGCGCCGAAACGGCCTTAACTTCCCCCACCTGCAGCTCGTGGCTTCGAGCAAGCGACCACCAGCCCATGGGGAAGTCAGGTGCGGTGTTGGTTTTTGAGTCACAGACTGCGATGAGTTCCATGATTTTTATCTCCCTAGTTGTCTTTTATTATTGAAAAATGGATGAAGACGGCCCGATTTCGTCCGCCACGGTCCTTAGATAAGCGCCGTCAAGCCCATAGAAGTCGACCGCATTCAGTCCCAGAATGAGCTTGCCGTCCTCCTGAGGGAATCCTTTAAATGTATCGGTGTAGTACTTTTGTGTATGAGGCCAGGTACCCTCTGGGTGGGGGTAGTCGCTACCCCACATAATTTGGTTAACCCCGATAACGTCTTTCATTTCCAGATCTCGGCGCGGCACGCAAGAGGCCCCAATGCCGCAGTTGCGCGCGAAATATTCGCTCGGCGCCATGCTCAGGTGGGATCTAAAGTCACCCAACTTGGCCGAAAAGTGGACGTCGGTGTAGTTGTGATCGAGCAGGGTAAGCCAGGAGGGCACCATAAACAGCGTGCCTCCCTCAACGACCATGGCCTTTAACTTGGGAAAACGTTCAAAGACACCGCCCCACAACATGAAGGTGAGGGGTCTATACAGCCAGAACATGACCTCGGATACATAGCAACCCATAGCACCAGGTAAATCGTCGCTGCGGTCCTCGTTGGGGAAGTCTGGGCCAAAATATTCATGTAGGGGAGCGGGGCCGGAATGAAAATGGATAAAGATGCCCAGATCCTGACATACCGCCCAAAAGGGGTCATATTTCTTGTCATGGTAGGGCGCGTGTTCCCCCCAAAGCGTGGGCAGCATGACGCCCTTCAGCCCGTTTTCGGCGCACCAGCGAACCGCCTCAATTGCCTGATCGACGTCAAACAATAGAGGAATGGAGGCGACCCCGAGATGCCGCTTGGGGTCGTTGGCGACCAGCTCAGCTAGCCATCGATTGTGGGCCATGGCTCCCGCCCATTGGAGTTCAGGTACTGCATCCCGGGGAGATAGCCCTAACCCCGCACCAAAAGGCGGTGTATTGTGTTCCGTGATGCCGTCGGGAAAGACGATTTCGGCGGCAATGCCATCTTTCGCCAGCATTTTTTTACGCTCTTGATAGTCCCACGCGCCGGTCAGCTCCTGTTCTATCGGCGCGCGCCATTCGTCGTTGATCTCCTTGATCAGAAACTGCTTTTCAGCCTTGTTCATCATGTCGACCTGAATGTCCACCGCCATGTCGATGAAGTCGTGATACTTCGTTTCGACATAAGGCTTGTATTGCTGGATCGGCAGGCCGGCATGGCAATCCGTTGATACCACGAGTAAGCGGTCGCTCATGATGGTTTTCTCCCTAGTGAAAAAGATGGTGTGTGAAAAATTTGATTCAAAAACCCGGTCTGGTGGAACCGAGGTTGCTCGCCAAGTAATTTCAGCGGCGTATCAACTGTCGGGGCAAAGACCAACATGACTCAGTTGGCTTCCAAGGCAGGTGGTTGGTGGGCTTCAATTCCTTTAACCAACCATTCGACGGTGCGTAAAAAATTGGGTGTTGGCAGCGCAGGATCAGTCTGTGCTTGATCTTCAGCCAGACTCGAGTAGAGCAAGGCGGTTATATCAGCCTGCGCCGTGGCATCAGCCAATGCCGGTGCTGGGTATTTTTGGGTGGCGAATTCGGCGTGAGCAAGACTGATGACGACGTGAGCCAATGATTTGCAAATCTCAGCGGCAGCAACGGGGTCAAATCCAGCTTTAATTAAAAAAGTGAGCATTGGTTTGGTATATCCGGCAATGGCAGCATGGTTCTCAGGCGTCAGGTGGGCGGCGAGATTGGGTCGAGCCAGAATGACCTCCCGCAGCTCACAGGACCATTTGAGAATGGCGGTCTGCCAGCTCTGGTCGGCGGGAAAGCTCGGTGTTTTGCTTCGGAAGTAATAATCAAGCAGAGAGGTAATCAGCTGCTCCTGCTTGCCCACCTGCTTGTAAAGTGTGCGGGTTGAGCAGCGAAGCGTTGAGGCGAGGTTGCGTGCCGTGAGGGCGCCGGGTTCACCGCCCTCGATAAGGCCGAGGGCGGCCTCATAGATCGTGTCTGAATCGAGTAGCGGTCTCGGCATGTCGCGTTTATTTCCTTCCTAGTCTGTGGCTCAGCTGCTACGACGCTGGTGAAAACCTGTTGCTATTTAACCGAGCGCTTGGAGTCTACAGCTCGGATTCTTCATACCAGCGCTACAAAACCAGCGCTTGCTAACAGGCGTATTCAGCTCATTGCCGACGGCACTAAAACTTTTAAGAAAACGTTGTTTTCCTATTCCATGCTGTAGTAAAACGGACGGCTCGTCAATGTTCTGAATGTTACCGGCCGAGTTCGGCCTCGACGAAAACGCGACAATGCAGAGCTTCGCCACCCCTTTTTGGACCCTTTTGAAGGAGCAAAAGCCTCATGACAACCTGCCCATTTACTCACCCCCTTGGCTTGGACAGCTATCGCGATGGCATGCCCTACCAGCAGCTTGCCGCGCTGAGAAAGCAGGGCAGCTTCGTGCACTTTGACGACCCCGACAGCGGCGTCCCTTATTGGGTGGCCGTCAAGCGAGATGCTCTGGATTTTGTATCCCAAAATCCGAACATTTTCTCCTCACAAGTCGCGGGTCCGTTTCCTATGGAGCCACGCTCTGACACCGAACGAGAGACGACAGCTGTGATGAACGCCAACAGTTTCATCGCCATGGATCCGCCAGAACATATGGCCCACCGTCGCGTTGTGAGAGATGCGTTTACACCCCGTGCGGTGGCCGCCATGGAACCGTGGCTTCGAGAGCAGGCGAAGGCTATCGTCGATAGAGTGGCAAACAAGGGTGCCTGCGAGTTTGTCGAAGAGGTGGCGGCGGAGCTGCCATTGATGGCTATCCTTGAGCTACTCGGAGTGCCTCAGGAGGATCGTAAACAGTTCTTTGAGTGGACCAACATCATGGCATTTGCCGACGATCCGGATATCAGCACCGGCATGGAGGAAGCGAATACCGTTGCCTTCGAGGTCATGCTGTATGCGATGGAGTTGGCGAAAAAGCAGCGCCAAGGTTTTACCGGGCCGGTCATTCAAGCCCTGCTCGAGGGCGAGGTGGATGGGGTGCCAGTGAGTGACGAGATGTTCGCTTGGGTGTTTATCTTGCTTATGGTCGGCGGTAATGAGAGCACCCGTACGGCCCTAGCCCACGGAATGCGCTTGCTGATGGAACATCCCGACCAGTTACAACATCTGGTGGATCACCCTGAGGACATTCCAACCGCCGTCGAGGAGATGCTGCGCTACAACACGGCGTTCATCAGTATGCGAAGAACCGTGACCGAAGATGTCGAGTGGAACGAATACCGCTTTAATAAAGGCGAGAAGATAGTCATGCACTATCACGCGGTAAACCACGACGAAGATGTGTTTGGTGATGACGCAATGACTTTTGATATTCATCGCCATAAACGCGTGCCAGCATTGAATCGGGAGCTGCGCTCATTCGGCATTGGGGAACATTTTTGTTTGGGGATGAATTTGGCGCGACTCGAGATGCGGGTAATGTTAGAAGAAATCCTGCCGCGACTCAGGAATCCAACATTGGCGGGAGACATTACCTACATGCGCTCCGCTTTCATCAATACCATCAAAGCAATGCCAATAGAGTTTACTCCGGAGTCGCCATCGAAGCCGGCAGCGGCTTGATTTTAGGGAGGAGTCTATGACTGACGGCCAACAACGCCTCGCGGTAATCACCGGTGGCGGTAGCGGTATGGGGCGAGCCTGGGCGCGGCGGCTGGCTAGCGAAGGCGCGCGGGTAGTGCTGCTTGATTTGAATGAAGCGGGCATGGCAGAAACGGCTCGTGGTCACGAGGAGCGCATTAGCTTTCGGGCGGTCGACGTAACGGCAACCGGGGACGTCGCCATGGCATTTGATGACATTGAACGCGCACTTGGCCCAATAGACCGTGTGGCGAATGCTGCCGCGATCATGCCCTTTGGTCGATTGCTCGAGCAGGATCCAAAGCAAATAAATCAGGTCATGTCGGTCAACTACAATGGATTGGTCAATGTTGCCGCCGCCGCGTTGCCTCCCATGCTCGCTAGAGGGCGGGGTGAATTCATCAGTTTCTCCTCCATGACTGGTTTGATACCGGGGTTATTGATGGGGGCCTATGCAGCCAGTAAGGCGGCGGTTCAGTTCTACAGTGAAATTCTCTATCACGAGAACAGGGACTCGGGAGTGCGCTTTTGCTGTGTATGCCCGCCGGCGGTTAATACCGCGTTGTGGAAGCAGGCCGAGGCCACCGTGGTCCCTAAGCTCCCGAGTAAAGGCGAGACCCTCGAGCCAGATCAGGTAATTGATGAGATTGAACGCTGTCTGCAGGCGGGTGAGCCCTTTGCGTATCCGGGAAAGCAGACACGGGTTGGGGTATTGATGCGTCGTTTTTTCCCGGGATTTGTGTGGCGTGTTGCGCATCAGGCAGAGGGCTTTTAAGTCGGCCAATTCACGCACCTCGCGTTTGGTGGCCGGCACAGGTAGCTGATGGCGCAGTTTGGCCACCCCCCAAAGGGACGATAGTGCGGCGCGGCTTTGCTCGTATACTAGATCCACGATGCTAACTACGGAATTCGGTATGTCGCCGGAAGAACAAAAGCTCGCCCTAGACTTGGCCTATCAGCCACTGGATCTTGGCCCTATCACGCTGTCTAATCGCTTTATTAAAGCGGGGGCCAATGAAAATATGGCCCTTCGCGGCCTGCCCACCAAGGCGCTGGTGAAGCACCACGAAGCGCTTGCGCGCGGTGGCGTAGGCCTGACCACGGTGGCTTACCTGTCGGTGACCAAGGACGGACGGACCCTGCCAGACCAGCTGTGGCTGAGTGAGGAGGCGGTGCCCGCACTGCGTGTTGTGACGGATGCGGTGCACGCAGTTGGAGGTAAGATTGCGGCCCAGATTACCCATGGCGGATCCTTTGTGACCGGTATCTTTCAGCCTCGGAGGCTGTTGAGTTCGATGTCTGGTTTCAATGCCGCTGGTTTGCTTCGCGGAAATCTTCTTCGCCGTGCGATGAATGAGCAAGATATGGATCAGATGGTGGGGCACTTTGTCGCGGGAGCGATTAAGTGTATGGAAGCTGGCTTTGATGCCGTCGAAATTCACATGGGCCATGGCTATCTGTTAAATCAATTTCTCTCGCCCATGGATAATCAGCGCACTGACGAGTACGGCGGCAGCGCCGAGAATCGTGCTCGCTTTCCCGTGCGGGTTTTACACGAGGTTAAATCGGCGGTGGGCCACCGCATGGCGGTGCTCGCCAAGATCAATGTGGCGGATGGTCGACGCAGCGGTGCCACCGTGGAAGATGCCATCGTGACGGCCAAGCTTCTAGAGGAGGCGGGTGCCGACATGCTCGTGTTATCGGGTGGTCGTAATGTTGAGTCCGGTTGGTTTATGTTTGGAAGCAACATGAATCTTGAGGCCATGCAGCGGGTTTTGGGCCGATGGTCGCTGAGCGGTATGGCGATTGGCGCGACGGCGAAGACCGCTCCAAAGATTACGTTCAAAGAACTTTATTTCTGGGAATACTCAAAGCAAATTCGCGCAGCGGTCACTGTTCCCCTGGCGTATTTGGGCGGCGTAAAGTCTGCCGAGAATGTGGCAAGCTGTATGGCGGAGGGATTTGAGGCGGTCGTCATTGCCCGCGCGTTGTTGCGAGAGCCCGATCTGGTTGCCAAGTGGCGGGATCACCCGGAAGAGGCTTCGCTGTGTGACAACTGCAATAGCTGCATTGCCTATATTTATCATCCCGCGGGTACCTGGTGCATTCATCGACCCCCGAACTCTCTTGAGGACAATCAAATGATTGCCACTTCCCTATGACCAACGTGAACGCAGTTTATGCGCTGCTAAAAAGACCATGTTAAAGCTTGTTTATGATCATCATATAACTGCCCCCGTAGACGTTGTTTGGGAGGTCATCACTGGCTTTAGTGATTACGGCGAATGGAACAGTTTTACGCCGGCGTGTGACGCCGAGTTGCAACCCGGTGCTCCCATCACGATGACGGTAAAACTGGGCCGTCGGGTGATCAGGCAAACTGAATCGGTGTCCGAGGTGGTGCCGCAATCCCTTTTCGAATATCGGATGAAGCCCCTTGGCCCGTTTTTGCGTAGCTATCGCCAACATAGAATCACCGCCACAGGGCCCAACGACACCCAGTATCAGTCGGTGTTTGTCTTGTATGGATGGTTGTCGCCAATCGTTGGCGCCCTGATGGCGAAGGATCTCAGAGCCGGTTTCGAGAGAATGTCTCGGGAATTAAAAAAGCGAGCGGAGAGCGTGGCCACTAAACTCGTTTAAAGCGACAGAGCGCCAGCGCGTAGCCAAGTAATGGAGAGCTCAATGAAAACAGATCAGCGTGTAGCCCTGGTCACCGGTGCGAGCCGCGGTGCCGGCGCGGGTATCGCTCGAGCTCTCGGCAGTCACGGTTTTACCGTTTACGTCACCGGTCGATCCGAGGTGGTGGGATCCGCAAAGGCGTGGGATGGCTCGGCGTTGCCGGGCACCATTCACGAAACAGCCGAGGCGATCACCTCGCTTGGGGGTGTCGGCATTTCCGTGCCCTGTGACCATGCTGATGACGCGGCGGTGGCGGCAGTTTTTGAGCAAATTCAGGCCGATCAGGGTCGACTTGATCTCTTGGTCAATAATGCCACCTATATGCATCCCGAGCTAATCACGCCGAAACCCTTTTGGGAGAAATCAATTGACGCAGGTCAAATACTCGATGTCGGTTTGCGTTCGGCCTACGTGGCGAGCTGGCATGCAGCCAATATGATGGCCAAGCAGGGCAGTGGCTGGATTGTTTTTGGCAGTTCCTTTGGTGCGAACTGCTATATGCATGGTCCTGGTTACGGTGCCCAGAAAGCGGGCATCGATAAGTTGGCGGCGGACATGCAGCATGACTTTAATGGAACCGGAATCCATGCCGTCTCTATCTGGATGGGACCCCTGCGAACAGAGCGGGCCAAAAAGGCGGCCGAAGTGCACCCAGAACAATATGAGGAGATCATGAAACTGGCGGAGAACCCCGAATACACGGGGCACTTAATCGTCGGGTTAATGACTGACCCTCGAGGGCCTAATTTCGCGGGTAAAACCGTCATTGGGGCTGAGCTTGGACGAGAGCTTGACATAGATGATGAAGGCGCATGGCCGCCTTCCCACCGCGAGATGTTAGGTGGTCCTGTCGAGCGCTCGACAGCTGTTATTTA
>Ga0233450_10001465_pt1 | contig 24771 bp, 16 predicted proteins | sample 011ome_30_FD_189956 | JGI IMG/M metagenome (GOLD analysis project Ga0233450, IMG submission 189956) | Coastal salt marsh microbial communities from the Groves Creek Marsh, Skidaway Island, Georgia - 011501CT (spades assembly) | ecosystem: Environmental > Aquatic > Marine > Intertidal zone >... | reverse complement strand
TCGTCTCTACTATTTTTCACGCGGCGTCCATCAAAACCGTAGCGACTTTAATGCCGCCAAACTTCGCCTGTCGATAGACGTTGCCCCAACCGTTGACGCGTTTCATGTACGAGTACGCGACGGTTATTCGGATTTTGTTACCACCGCACGCATAATACGGATCGGCGATGACCGTCGGGTAGTGGAAGTGAACACCCGATTTTCCGGGTTCGATTTCTTTCAGCTTCGAGAAACGTTTGCCGTCGCCCGAAGAAACGGCTAACGAAAGTTTCTTGCGACCGGAAGAGGCGTCGTTAAAGGCTAACGCGATGACGTGTTTCAAACTTTGCTTTGCTTTCGATGATGTCGACGATAATTCGCTGATGCCGCTGTTGCTGACGATTATCGTTTTACCACTCGTGCCGTTGACGTAATAACTGAAGTCTATCAGACTCGATTTACTGTCTGGATTTTTCAAATCAGTTCGTTTTCTCGGCGAAGTCCACGTAAATCCACCATTCGCCGACGTCGATTGCATCAAAAATCCGCTTTTTGATCTCCACAGTTGTAAAATTGAACTCCCGTTCTCCGTTACCGCCACGGTGCCCTCGATCACTCTACCGTGTCTTGGGTGTACTTTCCCGTGCGAATGCCACGTATGTCCTTCGTCCTTAGAAATTAACACTCCGCTGATGGTTGGATGACCCGAACGACACCCTTTCGCGCTCGAGGCTTCCCCCCAGTACGGTAAAATCCAGTGTTTTGATTTCGGATGTACGACTAACTTGTTCGCGATGACTTTCGGGTTGCCGCTCTCGCTTTCGCTCGTTATCAACGTTTTAGGCTTCGTCCAGGAAATCCCGTCTATGGAAGAAACAGCGTTGATGTTTCCACCAGGCGACCATCGATTTTCCGGCGACATCAATCGCAAACATTTCACCGACTCGCTAAAAAATAACCACAACACGTTCTCTTTCTCGTCTAAATGGAGAACCGGTGCCCAAACGGCATTCTTTTTATCTTTCTTTACGTTCAACTCTATGCCGTCCTTAGGCATCCATTTGTTGAGATCGTCCGAAAAAACTGCCCTCAAGTGCATATCCGCGGTACCCTCGATTCCTTTTGAACACTGCCACACTAAAATCCATCGATAAAAGCTTCCTTTTGGTAACGGCGAGAGCATCGCCATGTGCGAATACCCGATGCCGTTCGAGTTTGCGTTTTTGAACGCGTCAGAGATTGTGAATTGAGTTTTACACGACGACGACGACGCGGTGTTCGAATCTTGAAACTCATCATCGTCGTCGGTAAAAATGTCGTACACTCTCGATGGAGACTTATCCGGTAACATTTTGGCGTGTCCGTTTATTGTTTTCAATATCTCTTTTTGCTTCGCTCTTCTCTTATTTTTGGACGAAGAAGAAGAAGAAGAAAAAGCTGAGGTGCGGATTTCTTCTACCGCCTCTTCTTCTTCTCTGTGAGTATATCCGCGTTTTGATTCGCCGTAATCATCAGTGTTATCGTTCTCATCCGCGAATTCTCTTCTTACGTTTGCTTTCGCTCCGCTGCCAACATTCTGAATACCAGTAGCACTCGTTGTTGTCGTTGTTATTGATGTTGTTGTTGTTGTTGCAACATCCACGCTTGTATATAACACAAATCCAGCGATAGCGAGCAATAAGCAGCACTTTATCGCGTTACTCTTCTTCGGCTTCATTTCATCTCTTTGCTTTCCATCGTCGTCATACTGTATTTATTACCGGTATCTTCTATTCTTCTCTACGACTAATACTACGTACTAATTTATTGCGTGTGTCGGTCTCTCTTTTTTTTTCTCTTGAAATTTCTTCTGGGGCCGTCATTGTTTTTTTTACGACCAACAGCTTGGAATATTCTCTTTCACACAGAACACACAAGAACACACGACGGGTAAAGGGTACACACACACAGAACACAGATTAAAGACGAAATAAAAATGTTGTCGTTCTTGCACCCGTACGTGGCGGTTATCATCGATTTTATCGAGTCCATCGATGACTTTATGGAGAAAAACGGAGGCGAGTTTAACTCTTACGTTTTATCGATCATGTTGATCGTGATTGGATACGCGAAATTCATTCAGAAAGCGAAGAAAGCGAAAGGGTTGAACCAAAAAACGCAAGGGAAGTTGGAATTATTCGCCGGGGTGAACTTATTGTTGCCGTCGAAAATGCAAACCGAAATCGGATGCGCGATTGTATTCTTCGTCTTGGGACAACAGATTTTCACGAAGACGAAAGAGGCAAAGGCGGAAGTGCTGATGAGCTTTTTCGCGAAACAGATATTCCGAGAGACGTGGATGAGAAATGACAATCGCACGAGTTTGACTTTCTTACCGAACAACGTGAACGAATACGGACCGGTAAACGTGATGTATTTCGCGATTTTCATCGGGATGATATCGGGCGCGTATTTACTCGCCAAGGCGCCGGCGACGCAAGGTTCCGGAGCCGAGAAGTTAGCCGAGGAGATTCTGAAAGAGGTAGAAAAGAGACAGGAGAGTAAAAAGACGAAATAGTGAGTGATATCGATTGATTGTATGTGTAGATAGTTTTTTGATTGTTACTAAACGAGCGATGTTTCTCTTTTTTACGAGCTCATATCGCTCAAGGATCCTTTCCTCTTCATCGCGGCGTCGCTGGCGATGCGTTTTAAATTCTTCTCTTGCGTCTTGCCCGACTTCTCAACCAGTCGCGAGAAGTCGCCGGTCGCGTTCTTTAACAACGTCTGCGGGTCGTCGTATTCGGTCACTTTTCCACTATCCAAGAATAATATTTTATCCGAATCCATGATCGTGTTCAATCTGTGCGCGATAGTCAACGTCGTGCACTCGCTGAACGCCTCTCTGACGGTTTTTTGAATCAACGCGTCCGAATCCATATCAACCGAAGCAGTCGCTTCGTCCATCATGAGCACGCGAGAGTTTCTTAACAACGCTCTTCCCATGCACAATAACTGCCGCTGTCCTAAAGAAAAGTTGCTCCCATTGTCGATGACTTCCATGTCCAACTGTTTCGCCGCCGAGTCAATGGTGTTTTTCAATCCAACTTTTTCAATCACCGACCAAACTTCCTCGTCGGTGTGTTCTTCGAACGGATCCAAGTTGGTCCTGACCGTCCCGGCAAACATAAACGGATCTTGCGGAATCATGGCCATTTTTGAGCGCAAGTCTCTCAAACCTAACGTGGACACGTCCACGCCGTCTAATAACACTTTCGACCCTGGTTGTGGTTCGACGATGCGAAATAAGGCGACAAACATGGACGATTTCCCGCTTCCCGTTCGACCACAGATGCCAATTTTTTGACCCGGTAAAACCGTGAAGGAGATCTTGTTCAACACCAACGGCAAGTTTTCTCGGTACTTCATGCTCAAGTCGACAATTTCGAGTTTGCCTTTAGCCGGCCAGTTTTCCGGTATTCCCGTCGCCACGTCTGGCTCCGTCGAGTGTTTCTTCTCCAACGGTAAATCCAAGTATTGGACGACGCGTTCGACTGCATTCATTTGCGTTTCGAGTTGCGAAGCCATGTTCGTGCCGTGCTCCATGTATTTCGTCACGTCCAAAGCGTACACTAAGGTTAAACCAGCGATGCCGGCTTCGACTTTCCCTTGAATCACTAAAAAGGACGCTAATAAGACGATGCCGGTGCCAATAAATCGTAAGCGCATATTCAACCAGCACGCAGCCATGCGTTGCGAGATGAAAGCGTCTGCGTTTTTCTGAGCTTTCAAATCAGCTTCCAAAATGAAATGCGCTTGCGCTCTGTACGCTCTAATCGTTTCAACGCCTAAAACAGCCTCGCCCAATCCGCTATAAATGGGCGATCGCGTGATGGATTCGATGCGTTGCAACTCTCTACAGGCGGGAATGTAAAATCTTTGCACAGAAATGTAAATCAAGAAGATTGGCGGCAACGCAATCATAAACCACAAGGTTGCCGCACAAATGATGGCCAAAGTCGTGATGATGTTTGATATGCATCCTAAGAACTGAACGACAATACCAGGTAACACAGAATCGATAGTTTCTGTATCTCGAGAGAATCGATTAATGATTCGTCCAGACGGTGTCGTGTCGAAGAAACTCATCGGCATTTTCAAAACTCTCCCGAGGAGTTTGTTGTGTAAATTCTTCGCCGCTCTCACGCAGAAGAAATACAATACGATCGATCGGAAGAAGATGGCGATGCCGTTGACGAGGAAGATGGCGAAATAAATGCCGAGGTATTGTTTCGAGTTCCACCCGAATTTATTCTCCGCCCACCACGAGAGCCAATAATCCAGAAACGCTTTGGTTCCGTATTCGGCGCCGAAGAGACAGAAGACGAACAAGGCGGAAAACTTCGTTCCAGTCGCGCGGAAGAACTCCATGTAGACTTTTAACGAGACATTACCAATCGAGCGCTCTTCTTCTTTACCAATCATGTCGTCGGTTATGATTTTCGCTTTCGCCGGCGCTTTTTGCTCTCCTTGCGCCGCGGAAATGTCCATAGATTTTCTTTTCTCGTCGACAGATTTACGCGCATCGCCGTCCAAACTCGCGCGACTGCTCTCCTCTTGATCTAATCCGTGATGTTTCATTAGCTTTGAAAAGTCTAAACCTTTGCTCATCAACGATTTGTACGTTCCTATTTCCTGGACTTTACCTTCCTCCAAGACGACGATTCGATCCGCTTGCGGAAGGTATTGCAATGCGTTCGTCACCAAAACTCGCGTTTTGTTCTTCAAACTTCCTCTGATGACGTCTTTAAACAAAGCCGCGCCGACGTGGTTATCCACCGCCGATAAAGGATCGTCAAACAAATAGACGTCTGATTCTGCGTACAGCGCTCTCGCGATGGAGATGCGTTGTTTTTGACCGCCGGACAACGTTACGCCTCGTTCTCCAATCATAGTCAAATCCCCAGCTGGGAGTAAATCTAAATCGTCCATGAGTTGCGAACGTTTTAAAGTATCTTCGTACAACTTTGAATCGTACGGTTTCCCGAACAAAATGTTGTTACGAACGGAGGTGTTCAAAATCCACGCCGTTTGCGCGACGAACGAAGACGTGCCGGAGAGCTTGATTTCACCCGATTTCAGCGTGATGAATTTATTCAGAGCGGACAACAAGGTCGATTTACCACAACCCACTGGGCCGATAATCATGGTTAAACTTCCAGGTTCGATGTTGACGGAGACGTTCGTCATGCCAAACGGTTCTTGTTGCGGCGAATTTTCGAGCTCTTCCTTCTCTTTCGCCGCTTTCTCTTCGTCCAGCTTTTTCTGTTCTTTCTTCGACACGCGCTTTGGTTTCTTTGTCGGTTTCTTCTTCGTTTGAATGGGACCGTCCTCTCCGCTCGCCGTCGTCGCTGGCGCGCCGCTTTTAGAAGGTGGAGCTCCTCCTCCTTGACCGGGCTTATTTTCTTCCTCCTTCAGTTTCTTCGGCAACGTCGGCCAGCAAAAAGACGCGTCGTTCAAAACGACTCGCCCGGGGTCCGACCCGTCAATCTCCACGTCCAAACTTTCGTCTTGGTCCAAGAACGAGCCTAAACGTTGTATCGCGTTCAACGCGTTCAACAGCGAGGTCAACAAAAACGGCACTAAAACGAGCGGAAATCTCAAGGTGTTGAACAACGCCAACGCCGTGTACGCCGTTGGCGCGGTAATCTCATTTCCTGCCAAAGAGAACGACCCGAACGAACACACGGCAATGAAAATTGGAGTGGAAAACAACGCGACGCCAAACAACGCGCTGATTTTTTGCGCTCTCCACACTAAATTAATCTCTTCCTCTCGAATTTTCTCTGCTTGCCCTTTAAATGTCTTTTCCCAGGCGTAATATTTGATCACCTTCATCCCGCTCACGACTTCACTCAAGATGTTCACTCGTTTGTCCGCACACTGAACAACCAAGCGTCTCAGCGCGAACAACTTCTTTGCCACGGTCGCGGTGAAAGGCGCGGCGATTAAAATACACGCAAACCCAACAAACGCGGACCATTCGATGACATCGTACAAAAGCGTAAACGAAGCGACGATAAAAATCGGCGCCGCCCACAAGTTGTGAATCATAGAGAACAAGTCTTGCAACTTATTCACGTCGTTGGACATTAGCGTGACAATTTTCCCGGTACTTTCCGCCTGTAAACCTTTCGGCGACAACTTTAAGACTTTCCTGTACAACGCCACCATCAGCGTATTCCTCACGGCGACGCCGACTTTTTGCAACGCGAATTCCTGATGCGCGGCGCAAAAGTTGCTAAAAATGCTCGCCCCGGTTAAAATCCCGGCAAACATGTACAACTCGTTCGTCGTCGAGCACATATCGTCGACGGATTGTCCATCTTGTAAGAACCCCGAGTTGGCGGCGTAAAAATTTCTGCACTGAATGCCTTTCACAATCTCCCTCAGTAACAAAGGTCCTGCAAAAATCGCTCCTTGCGCAATCGCGAACAAAAATCCAGTCCACACGAACGTAAACTTGTGTCTTCGGAGTAAAACCCTGATTAAATTCTTGTCGTTCTTCCCTCTCAAACGTTTCTCTTCTTCCCACTCGTTCTGAAAGTTTTCGTGCAGAAAAGAAGACTCTAACTCGGGCAAGTGCGCTAAATCTTCCAACTCTAAGCGTCGAATTTGGCCGACGGAGATGAGTTTGGTGACTTGCGCGAAGAAGAATTTATGAAACGGAGAGTTCTTGACGGACCAATCGATGATTGGAATTCCAATGTCCACTTTTTTACTATTCTTCTTCTCGTTGTTGTTCTCTTCTCTGGTCATGTTGGTGTTGTTCATTTCGTTCTTCTTCTCGTCGTCGTCTTCACCCTTTGATGGTTGAGGTGACGACGACGACGTCATTTTTATCTTTTTCTTATTTATACGACGACGACGACCTTGATAGTAGTACAAGTAGTCGTCCTAAACGCAAAACAGAGAGACAGAGAGACTTTTGTTCGTCTGTTGTTGTTCTTAGAAACACTTTTATTACGCGCCGGAAAAGGGGGGGTTACGCGGTTTCCTTTTTATGACTTGTGGTGTACTTGTTTCACGTGTGTATAATCAATCTAAAATCTCTATCTAAAACGTGTGACGACACAGACACTTTTTGGCAGTTTTTTATGGTCCTCAATCAAAGACGAATACAAAAAAACAGAGATGATTGAAAAGATTTGTGGTGGTGTTCACATCATTCCATACTACAACTAATTTTAATACTACGCGCGAACTACTCTGCTATCGTCTGCCTCCTCCAATTCTCAGCCGAGCGCTTTCGTCCTCCTCAGCTCGAAAGCGTAACTGCCATTTGACGTAGTTAATCAATAGAGGAATAAACACAAACAGAAGCGCGTACGCGTTCAACTCGTCGTGATGATTACCACTACTACTACTACTGAGAGAATTGTAATCAAATTCAGGCGAGAACACTAAGCTTGCACCTCGAACGAACGCGGCGATGCCGACGGAAACAAGCGCGATTTTGAACGAAAACGCAAACTCGTCGTCCTTCTCGAAGAGGAGACCGAGTCGTTCGACGTCCCATATTTCAATTTGAGCCTTTTCCTTCCGCGTTTCCGTCGTCTCCCCGTTTTCTTTATCATCATCTTCTTCTTCTTTTGTGGAGAGTAAAACGTCCAACCTCGGCTCTTCGTTTGCCAACACTTTCGCCGCGTAAAGTAAACTGATATTTCCACCCATCGTAAACGCACCTTGCAACGCAACCAACCATTCTAAACTCGGATCGTTGTTGAAGAAATGTTGCGTGACTGCGCATATCCCGCTCGCGTGTAAAGGCAACATCGCCAGCGTTAACAGTTTCCACCCTCTGTGCTGCGTTCGCGTGCCGTAGTCCCAGACGAAACCCATGGCGACGAGCCATTCGACCAAGGAAAAAACGTGAACGCCCCACGTGGGAACCGATAAAGCGTTACTGGGAGGCGCTTGGACGTTGAGTAAACTCGTGAACGAGCTGTCGAATTCTTGAGCGTAATCGCGCCAGTTTTGAATGGTGAGAGTCACACTCCCCATGAACTTTACGGAGGTTTCCGACGTCGCCTGGAAATCAATCGAGGATAAATCAATCAACCGGTCATCCAAAGCCATCAAGATGCCCGTGGACAAAAGAATAACGCCAGCGACGGCTTCTACAGCCGCGCCCGGTCGTCCAATATCTGCAGCCGTTAGTTGCGTTGTTGTTGTTGTTGTTGTTGTTGTTGTTGTTGTTGATGATGATGTCGATGTGGTTAAATCGAAATCGTCCCGAAACGCTAACAGTATCCGTAAATTCGTCAATGAAATCGCAGACTGAATCAAAAAATGTAACGAGTCTATGTTCGACAACACCGTGTCGTATCTCTCTTTAGTGTACACCTCCGCCGGTATTGAAATCAACACAAACACCAATAAAGTCGCGAAGGCGTATCTTTGTTCGCTCGTTGCCGTCTCCGCTCGCCAAAGATTTTTAAGGAACAAGAGATACGGTACGACGCTCAAGGCGAAAAGAGGCGAAGCGATGGCGATGGCCGTCGACCGTTCGTCCAAGATGGCGTTTTGAAGCATAGAGATGATGGGATCTAAACTGTTCGTCGTTGTTGTTGTTGTTGTTGTTATTATTATTGGAGAAATCATCGATTGGAGTTGCGTGCTCTTCTTCCTTCTTCTGCTTCTTCTTTTCATCGTTTTGTTAAAACCATCATCAACAGAGAAAGATGATGATAATGACGATGATACCATTATTGTTCGTGCTCTTCGTCTCCTCGTTCTGCTCTCCTTGTTCATATTCCTTCGCGCATCGTTGTTAAACGTTTCGTTCTTTTTGCTTTTGGAAGAAGTAAATGATGATGAATTTTTTGACGTTGTTGTGTTGGTATTCTTTCTGGCGCTCGTCGTCCGAATCGTCGTCGACATCATCATCGTCCTTCTCCTCGTTCTCCTCTTCCTTCTCGTCGTCGTTCAATATATATCGTTACGCGCAGATACTATAATAATAGTCATCATCATTCGTGTTGAACAAAATATATTTTATTCGTAATTTGATGAATAAAAAATGAAGCAAAAAGTGAATTTTTGTATCGAGAGAAAAAAGAGAAGAAAAGTGCTGCTTTTCCGTGACTTCGAACAAAAAAATTACTCAATTCTTTCACACACGCCAAAACTTCCCCTTTGACTAGCTCTTCCTCTGTTCATGAACTCATCATCATCATCATTATCATCATAACTATTGGATAATAAAAGAAGATAGAGTATTGAAGTTCACGGGGATCGATGATGCGGAAGAAGTTCAGCGGATTTTCGTCGGTTATAAATATATCGAGAGAAGAGAAGAGAAAAAGAAAAAGAAGTCAAGATTTATCCGTCCAAAAATTCTTTCCTCTCCTCTTCTTGTTCTTCTTGTCCTTGTTCTTGTTCTTCTTTGATGGCGTTGATGGCGTTCGCGCCACAGAAAAAGAAGAACAGGACAACGACGAGCTCTTGCGAAAGTGGTTGCATTCGTTGCAGTTGAAAATCCCAAACGAAAGCTTTTCCACGTTCGACGATAAAATCGTTGTATCTCTAACGGAAATCGAGTGTGAAAACTTCACGACCAAAGACGTAAAGTCTTGGTTTTCATCCTCCTCAAATTCGGTTGGTATTCTTGATGACAATGATAATGATAACGATAATGGTAAACCGTCTTTGCACGCGCACGTGATTGATTTTGGCGCGAGTTGCAGCGGAGTTTGGACGGTTTCGACGACATCAAATACCAAAGGAGTAGGAGGAAAAGTCAACGCGGAAGTCACGGAAGGCAATTTGCAAGTTGACGCTGAGTTTGTTGATAGAGAGCCAGATGATAGCCAAAATACGAACGACGACGACGACGATAACAGTAACAACAAGAAATATAAGCTTCCAAAGACGGTTCGATTTCCGAAATGTTCCATGCAAATGGAGGTTGATGGTTTACATTTTGCGCCATCGTCTAGAACCGATGAGATTGCAAAGCTATTGAACAAAGCTGCGCCGGAAATTGCGAAAGCGATGCAGAGTATGTTCGCAAAAGTCGCGTGCGAGAAAATTCAAAGCGTCGAGAAAGACTCGAAAACGCTCGCTTTTTTCGAAAGTGTCCACAACTACATCGAAAAGAACTTTTTAGCAGAGGTAAAAACACCTGACTCATCGAATTCAAGCTCATCATCGAGTGATATCGATGATCGCGACAATGACAACGACAGTAATGAAATCTTCAACTGGGACGATTCAACGTTAATCCGCGTGTTGAACTTCATCAGCTCAGAGTACATCGGTACGAGCGGCCCGCGGAGTCTCAATCAGTTCATAAAATGGTTTTCAAATCACACGGGGATCTTATTCGTACCTCGCGAGAAATTAGTCGATAAAGAAACGGGCGAACCTTATTTCGTGTTATCGAAAACTTACGACGTCAATCAGGGAGAGGATGTTTCGTTATTACGGTCGATATCGTTTGCGATAACGGAAGTTGAATTCGTTGGACTCGATACCGCGGATATATTATACGGACCCGTAGCGGGTGGGCATTACGTCACAAAGGCAGCGGTTACTAGTAACGTCTCATCATCTTCATCGTCGTCGTTATTAGGTTTCTCGGTGGGGTGGAATCAAACGCGTATAGTGATGAAGGGTCGGCTGGAAATCGTTCCCGCAGCTCGAGACTCAATTTCTTCGACAAACCAAAACAACAACTGGATCGAAAACGTCACATTATCTCTCGAAATAGACGATATGGAAATTGGAATGGATGTCGACTTACGCGTCGTTGAGAAAAAATGGCAATTGTTGACGCAAGAGCAGTTCAAAAATATGGCTTGTTTGTTTGGTATCGTTGAAAAGTTTGACATCGAGCGATTGTTATGGGACGGCAAGATTGGTCGGTTGAAAATAATCGATAGCGATACAAATATTAGTAGTAGTGATAGCAGTAGCAGCAGCAGCAGCAGTAGCGATGAGAACAACTTAGAGGTTGATCTGCAATCAGCGATTTCTAACCTCTCCGAGTTGATTACGACTTCTTATCAAAACGTAGTTTCCGTGATTGCAGCCGGCGAGTTCAAAGCTGTTCTAGAACCGTTATTGAACGCGCTCATACTGGAGAAGTTCTACGAGATTAGTAGACAGGAGTGTCCAAAACAGAACGTAAAATCTTTGGAGTTGATTAAAACCGCGAATACGGTTGTATCGATATTCTTCTTTATTCTTGGTTTGAGTTGTATCGCACTCGCGTTATTGACATACTTCGTCGTTCCAGCCTCGTTCATACGAAAACTCAATCGTCAAGCTATGAAGAAGCTGAAAGCGCGGGAGATGCACGATCCATTCGATGATGATGACATCGATGGTGATGGCACAATCGTTTTTGCACATGAGTCAGATGAAGATACGAGCAGCAACGACGACGACGACGACGAAGCGTTACTTAATGATACTACTGGTAGTTCGAAGCACAAACAGGAGCAGCAGAAAAAGGAGGATAGTAATAAGAAAACGCATAGTAGAAATCGTTCAGGATCGGCAATTCTAGCTTCATTATTGACCACAAACGAGTCGTCAGATTCGTACTCGGACGGCGACGCGTTTGCGAATAATGATGATGATGATGATGATGGTGATAATGATGAACGAGAAGAAGAGCGACGGAAACGCAGAAGCCAACGCGAGGAATACACCATGCGCTTTCCGGAAACCGCCTGGCGAACACACACATCGAGAGGGAAGAAGGCAGATGAAATGCGAAGCACGCAAAGAAACAAGTCTTCGAGGTACAAGAAGCTTTTTTCGATGGAAGATTCGTTATCGAAATCGACACCAGTAAACTCTCGATGGTCGTTGCGATTATTGTTTATCGCCAACGTTCTTTTGTTTTTGAGTGCGAATATGGATTCGGGGGCATCAGTGTCGCTGTTTGCGACGCTGACGACGCCAGTCATTGATTCTGCGTCTACTATTCCTTCTTCGGAGCGGTCGTCGCCGCCTTCTTTGAACGACGCGCTTCTCAGCGCCATCAAAGGCGGACGAAAGAGTTTATTGTATGCTAATACTTCATCGTCGAGTACTACCAACGACAATAATCCGCAGCAGCAGCAACCACAAAGACAAAAGTATAACGTCATTCAAGCCTCGCGTGAGGATCTCTTCAACTTCTCCTTAGTCGGCACCGTCAGAGACATGTGGCACGCTAAAGTGTACGCTATTGCGATTTGCATTGTTCTCTTTTCTGGCGTCTGGCCGTACGTGAAACTGTTGTCGATGTTTGTTTTATGGGAAATCAGCGGCAAGAACGTTAAAGCATCAACCAGAGGCAAATGTTTAAAGTTTGTCGATCGACTCGGTAAATGGAGCTTGTTTGATTCGTTCGTGATGACAATGTTTATGGTTGGTTTTCGATTCCATTTACACGTGACTGAAGATGATGATGATTACGACGACGCATCTAAAAAGTTGTCACCGTCATCGTTTGGAGATTTGGACGTCGTCGTTACTCCAAAACGATCGTTTTACGTCTTTCTCTTCGCGACCGTTCTCTCCTTGGTTCTGGGACACGTAACTCTTTTTCTTCACCGCAAATCGGTTCGATCAAAAACTGAAGTTGACGATACCGCGACGCCTTTGTGGCGAAGAGACGTGAACAGACCGTCGGTCTTGTTACGAACGAAAATGGCGGCGGCACAAGCCGTCGGTGTTTTTCTCTTGTTAGTAGCCGCGATTGTTTTTCTCGCCGTTGGTGTGAACATACCGTCCATCAAGTTTGATTTCTTGGGAATTGCAGGATACGCGCTCGGGTCGAGCGAAAAGACTCGATCGTATTCGTTGGTCAAGTTGGCTGAAGCTTTACCGCACGCGAGCATCGATAAATACGCGGGTGGATCTGCGACAATGACATCAAGCGAGACCATAACCATCTTCTTCCAACACGTAGGCCCGCGCTTCATACAATCGACGTTATATGTCTTTGCGGTCGTCGCGCCTTTAGCGCAACTATTGATCTTATGTTTCCTTTGGATTTGGCCTTTGACTCCTCGAATGCAACGAAGAGTACAAACGATGGCTGAAATTTTCAGCGCTTGGTCCTCTTTAGACGTCGTTTTATTCGCCGTCGTTGCCGCTATGCTTCAAATCAAACAATTCGCCAATTTTGTCGTCGGTGGGGGATGTCTAAAGTTCAACACCATGTTAGCCTCAATAGGAGGCACCGGTCAAACGAGCGATTCGTCTTCGAACGCCGACAGACAACAAATCGATGACGATTGCTTCGATTTAGACACGTACTTCGAACCCGGGTGTTGGCTTTTAGTGTCGAGCGCAATGATGGCAAATTTTGTTGGCATATGGGTCATGAAAAGGTGCGATCAATCCGTCGCCAGTAACGCCTTGCGCTTGCGAACGTCCTTGTTGAGAGGCTTAAAACGCGACGATGACGACGACCAGGACGAGGAGGACGATGACGATGACGATGACGATGATAGCGAAGAATTAAGTTTATAAGTTTAGATGTAGATGATAGTAAATACTAATGAAGTTATATACGACGACGGACGCGAGTCGTCCATCATCCATTTTTCTAACAACCACATACACGCACCCATACGCATAGGTTCGCAACTCATCATCTTCTCTTGGTGCTCATCAAAAAAAAAAAAGGACGACAGCAAATGGTGAAGTTTGCCAGATGTCAATTTCTGGTGCGTTTGATCATTCTCGAACTTCGAAGAAAACTGAGGAGAGAAAAAAAAAGGAAAGATTTTCACGCAAAACGTCACACTTTTTTGAAGAACGCGCGCGCGCGAGCGAGTACACATACACACAGAAGTAGACAAAATGAGTGGGAACACGGACGTAGAGAAAGGCAATTTTGCCGTTAAAGCTGGTTTGGCGCAGGTACGCGATTCGCATCCGAGAGAACTCGCGCGTTTTTCGAGTGTGGATGGATTTTCTTTTCTCCTCCGCCGTCGGCGTCATCGTCTTTCTCCCTTCTCGTGACGTCTTTCTTCTTCTTCTGTTCTTCATTTTTTTTCTTCGCACGACGACTCATACAAAAGTAGTCAGCAAAGAGAGTTTAAGAGAAAGAAGAGCGTCGACGATGATCGTTAAGGGGAGACGTGTCTCTTCTTTCTCCGTCGTTCGTTCGTTCGTTCTCGTTTACGTCGTCGTTACAAAAGAAGAAGAGAAATTGTTAACAACAAAAATGCGAGAGGGCACGTCACTCTTTTTTTTATTCTTTCTTTCTTCGTTCTTTCTGCATGATGAGCGAAAAAAAAAGCTCAACAACATCCTCTCGATCGCTTTAAAAGTGAAAAAAAAACGAAACACTCACAATCAATAATCTTCCTTTTTTATCCTCTCTTTTATAAACAAAAACAGATGTTAAAAGGTGGCGTCATCATGGACGTCGTCAACGTCGAGCAAGCGAGAATCGCCGAAGAAGCCGGTGCGGTCGCCGTCATGGCTTTGGAAAGAGTCCCGGCGGATATCCGCAAGGATGGCGGCGTCGCGCGCATGAGCGACCCAACGATGATTAAATTGATTAAAGAAGCGGTGACGATTCCGGTGATGGCGAAAGCGAGAATCGGGCACTTTGTTGAAGCGCAAGTGTTGGAGTCTATTGGTATTGATTACATCGACGAAAGCGAGGTGTTGACCCCGGCGGATGAAATTAACCACATCAACAAGCACAAGTTCAAAGTGCCGGTGTTGTGCGGTTGCCGTGACTTGGGCGAGGCGTTGAGACGTATCGCCGAAGGTTGCTCGATGATTCGAACGAAGGGTGAAGCGGGTACTGGGAACGTAGTTGAAGCGGTGAGACACTGCAGAGCGGTGATGGGGGACATTCGAAGATTGCAAGCCATGGATGAAGACGAAGTGTTCGTGTACGCGAAGGAGATTCGAGCGCCGTATGAGTTAGTCGCGCAAACGAAAAAGTTGGGTCGATTACCGACGGTGAACTTTGCTGCTGGCGGTGTTGCGACTCCGGCCGATGCGGCGTTGATGATGCAACTCGGCATGGATGGTGTTTTCGTTGGTTCTGGTATTTTCAAATCCGGCGATCCGGCCAAGAGAGCGCGAGCGATTGTTCAAGCGGTGACGCACTACAACGACCCGAAAATCATCGCCGAAGTCTCGTGCGGTTTGGGCGAAGCCATGGTTGGCATCGACTGCAAAGAGATGCACTTCACCTCCTACGCTGCTCGATCGGAATAAGCATCAGCATACTAGTCAAAACGAAAAGAAAGAACATCTCATTTAAAAAAAGTGAGAAATAATATAGTCATTATTATCATGATTTATTTACACACGCGTGTATTTAAAAAGGAGAAGAAAAGAGGTTGTTTTGTTGAGTAAAATAAGTAGACACACATACAGGGTACCCATATATATGTATATTCTTAAATTTGTAATGCACACCTTTATATACCACCACCACCACATACGTTAACGTTTTGTCTTTCGCCTCCCTTTTTAATTATTGCTCTCATTACAGCAGTATTGTAAAAAGTTTGAGCGCAAAATGTGTTTGAGGAAATGTTTCTCTTCTTTTTTATTTTTTTTCGTAAAATTTTTTCAGTTTCTCTGAAAAAGTTTCTGTTCTCAAACAACAACAACAACAGAGAAACAACGCGCGCAAAAACCACTCACTTTTGTTTTCGAGAGGAAGAAAGAAAGAAAGAGGAGGATTATCATCATCCACTCTCGAACGACGAACGAATACTCTCTTTTTCTAAGAAGAAGAAGACAACAAAGGAGGAGAAACAGACGCAAAAAGAAATATGAAAACCAGGAATAAAGCCGCCGCCGGTGCGACACCATCATCATCAGCGAAGAAGAAGAAGAAATCCCCGACGACGAAAGCCTCCGTCGAGACGAAGAAGAAGAAGGAGACAAAGAAGAGAAACGGTGATGGTGGTAAAGATGCGGGTAAAAAGGAATCGAAATTTGATGCGCCGATGAAATCGTTGAAGCGCGCGAGGAAAGACGCGATGTTACTCTCGCTGAAAACGCAAAAAGGAGAAGACAAAGAGGAGAAGAGCGAGGACGAGGACGAGTCAGATGACGAGTCAGATGACGAACCAGAACGGGGATTCACGGACAAGAACAAAAGTTGGCTGAAACCTGTTTCAAAGAAGACGAAGAAGAAAGCGGCATTTTCTTCTTCTTCTTCTTCAGAGGAGGAGGAGGAGGTGTCAGACGAAGAAGAAGAAGAAGAAGAAGAAGAAGAAGAAGAAGAAGAAGGTAAAAAGAGCAAAAGAGGAGGAGGGAAGAAGAAACAGCAGCTCTTTGATGAAGAGGAAGAGGATGATTCTGAATCGGATGTGGAATTAGACGACGATGAATTCATCGGCGGAGAAGACTCGGACGACTCGGAATCAGAATCATCGGAGTCGGAATCGGAAGACGAAGAGGACGAACTGCTTCCGATTGAGCGCAAGTCGCGTAAAATGGACGCAGAAAAAGCAAAGAAAACGTCCGAGTCGAGGTTAGAGCAATTACAAGTGAACGTGAGGGACGAAGAAACGTATCAACTTCCTTCCTCGTCTTCGTCGGAATCATCTGATGAGGGCGACGACGACGACGACGAACGTCGAAAAAAATCGACTTCGTCGACGAAAGGCATTCCAGATTTAACGTCCATCCAACAGCGCATTCAAGAAGTCGTTCGCGTGTTGGCCGACTTCAAAAACAGACGCGCGCCAGATCGCTCTAGAAATGATTATTTGGAGCGGCTGACGTCTGACTTAGCCACGTATTACGGATATAATCATTTCTTGATTCGTTATTTCATCGATACTTTTTCGGTGCCAGAAACTATGGAGCTCTTAGAAGCGAACGAAACCCAAAGACCGGTGACGCTGAGAACAAACACTCTGAAAATTAGGCGACGCGATTTGGCCGCGCAGCTGATCAATCGTGGCGTCAACCTCGATCCAATCGGAAAGTGGTCGAAAGTAGGTTTATTGGTGTACGATTCGCGCGTTCCGATCGGGGCGACGCCAGAGTACATGGCTGGAATGTACATGCTCCAGTCCGCATCCTCGTTTTTACCGTGTATGGCTCTCTCGCCGCAAGAAGGCGAACGCGTTTTAGATGTTGCGGCCGCGCCTGGCGGGAAAACGACGTATCTGGCGGCGTTGATGCGAAATACCGGGATTATTTTCGCCAACGAATTTCAAAAGAAACGATTGAATAGTCTCGTCGCGAATTTACAAAGAATGGGGTGCACGAATTCCGTCGTGTGTAACTACGACGGTCGACAGTTACCGAAAGTTCTCGGTTATGTCGACAGAGTGTTGTTAGACGCTCCGTGTTCTGGTACCGGCGTCATCGCGAAAGATTCGAGCGTGAAGGTTTCAAAATCCACCGAGGACATTGCCAAGTGCGCGCATTTACAAAAGGAACTCCTCGTTGCCGCGGTGGATTGCTGCGATGCAAACTCAAAATCGGGCGGCTACGTCGTCTATTCCACCTGCTCTGTCACCGTTGAAGAAAACGAGCAAGTCGTGGATTACATATTAAAGAAGAGAGACGTGAAAATCGTGTCCACTGGATTAGAGTTTGGTCGGAAAGGTTTTACGAGTTACCGAGGGAAGACGTTTCATCCCTCCGTGAGCGAATGCCGTCGATTTTATCCTCACGTTCACAACATGGACGGTTTCTTCGTCTGTAAGTTGCAAAAGATGAGCAATCGCACGACCTCAATAATCACGACGACGACGTCAATGGCTTCTAATAATAGTTCAAAAAACACCCGCGTTGAGAAAAAAATAGCTTCTTCTTCGGATGAAGAAGAAGGTGATATAGAGGAGGAGGAGGAGGAGGAGGAGAACAACGACGTGAAAAAGAAAAAGAAGAAGAAAGAGAAGAGTTGGGTAAAACGCGCGAAGCGAGAATTAGGAGTCGTTTAAATATTATGCTTACTTACAGTACGTTGAACGAGTTTATCTGGTATTTGTGACTTTACTTTTATTTTATTCTAATTCTATTATATTTCTTCATCCTCCGACGAAGAGGCGAATTCGTCAATCTCAGTGAACTCGTCACCGCATATTACTCTATCCGGTCGACAAAACGACCCGTGCATGGGCGGACACTCGGGAATCAAAATTTTACCGCACGGCGTTTTCCCGTCGTTTTTACCAACCGGTTCGTCAAACTTCACGCCAACCCAGTACCCACACGGAAGGGACGGAGGCATGTCGACGACGTCGTCTTTTCCTAAGTCTACTTCTACTTCTTTTGCCTTTCCTTCTTCTTCTTCTCCTTCTCCGGTTTGGGCGGTATCCTTCACTTTACCGACGAAGCACACGACGCCTCGTTTCCCTCCCGGATTGACTTCGCACCTGGATCCCGAAACGACGTGGCGAACGCACTCGAACGAGGCGTACGTCGTTAACATCTTCTCTTTCGCTGCTGCGATAGCGTCGTCGATGTCGTATTCGTTACTGTTATTATTATTATTATTCCCGTTCTTTCTTTGGTTTCTCAGCTTCTGTTGTTCTTTTTGTAACGTCCACGTCGGATCTTCCTCTCTCTTCTTTCTCGCCCACTGGCGATAGGTACCTTCCCTCTTCTCGTACGCTTCGTCGCTCATGACGTACTTTTCAACTTTAGAAAGGTCTTCTAACCATCCGTTCGCGCTTAAACTCGTCGGATCCGTATCAATCACGTGTAATCGCATCCCGTCCGATGGAGAATAATACCCGAGTTTTGCCTCGTCGTTTGAAAGTTCTGTCGTTCTGTTGTTTGAGTGCTCTTGTTGACTTTTGAAATTGCCCCCGCTGTTTTGAAATTGTTGTTGTTGACTTCTTCTGCCGTCATCGACGCTATTATCACTATTAAAACGAGTATTATAATTGTTATTAGTAGAATCGTCAAACAACTGTAACCGCATCGCGCTCGCGTTCGTGCCGCAGTGCGTCATTAACTTTTCCTTCACCGTTCCAATCGTCCATCTCAAGTCAAAACGAATCTCCAAAAACTGCATCTCGTGTAAATTGGAGTGCGTCACGAATAAACGGCAGGTGTGTTCGGACTGATTTTGCGAGTTCGAGGACTCGTCCGTGACGTATAAACGCAACTGCTCTAACGACGACATGTTCGAGAGCATGATGATTTTTATATGTTGTTATGTTGTTATTCGTATATTAGTTCTATGTGTCGTGTGTGTTGATGAATGATGAATGGTTTACGAACAAAAATTTTTTATTTCGAATTTTTTCACACATGCATGTTGCAAACAAAAAAATTTGACTCCTCCTTTTCTCTCTCTGAGGAAAAGTCTGTGGTCGTCCTCCTCAAAACAAAACAAAACAAGAAGAAGAAGACGCGAAGAAGAAGGAATACTACCACATCATATACCAATAATAATAATAATAATAATAATAACGAAGATGACGACGTAAACGACTTAAACGAATTAAACGATGACGACGAAAACACCAACAATACTACTTTTAAAGAAGAAGAGAAAAGCGACGACGACGTGGTGGTGTCAATCGTTCGTCGTCGTCTCGTTGCTCGTCTGTTTTTTAGGACAGTTGAAAGCGATTTTTTCTTCTTCTTCTTCTTCTTCTTCTGTTGAAAATGGTGCGCGAAGACATCAAAAACAAAAACAACTTCAACACGATCATCATCGGTACCATCGAGAGAAGGAAGACGCGAAGATGGTTTTTACAGAAATAGGAGAAGAGGAAGAACCTCGTCCTCACATTCACGTGTTGGCAACTTCGAACGGTTCTCCGTATCTCAACTGGCAAACGCGCATCATGTATCGAACTTTTTTAGATATCCTCCAACAACAACAACAACAACAACAACTTGAACAACCAAACGCAGAAAAACACATGAAATATTTTACGCGGCTTTTGCACAGACGAACGGATGACGAATTGATGAAAGAAGTGCCCACGGTTCGCGTGGATTCTTTGCACCCATCGTGTGATAAATGGTGCGCATTTCCAGTGCACGACAGACCAGACGCCATCAAGAAGTGGCTTCAAAGCGAAGACGCCAAACGCGGCGGCGAGAAGAATAAGTTCGTGTTGATGATTGAGACGGATTACGTGTTTAAAAGACCAATGCAAATACCATCGCCACTGATGGAGTATCATCGTAGTTTTCTTCAACAGAAGAATACGAGAAAAGGGGAAGTTGGAGGTGAAGAACAAAAAGCATCGGCGATTGCCTTTCATTTCAATTATATAAATCCACATTATCCATCCTTGCCGCCGGTGATGGAGCGATTGATGCAAAAATTGAACGATCCGAAAAAAATAGTCGACACGAAGAAAATATTAGCGAGTGGACCAGCGCCGACGCTGATTTACCTGGATAGTTTAAATAGACTCATAGACGATTACATCGTGATCACTGAAGAAATAGAAAAAGACGAAGACGCGAAGAAAAAGCTGGGTTGGGTGCGTGAAATGTACGCGTATTCCATCGCCGCGGCGACGAGCAACGTGAAGCACATAGTCGAAGAACCGAGGAAAACTATGTTGATTTCGCAACCTCCGGCAGATGATGATCTGTACGAAGCATCCATGTACCATTACACGTGGGGAGCGAGATATGTGCGGGGGAAGGACAAATCATCAATCGCATGGGACTGGGATAAACGACCGTACGTCGACGTCAAACACGTTCGAGAACCGGGAAAATACATGCCGCCCATGCCGCCTGAATTTATCGAAGAAGGCGGAGATTTGAAACTTTTAGACGGAACGTTAGTCACTTCAAAATTGAACGACGTCATGCGAGACTTGATTGGTACCATGAGAAATGCGATTCAGCGATTAGATACTCTAGATTATAACTGCGGGTGGCTCGATACGGAACCAAAATGCGATTTTCGATGTCAAACCGGCGAGTTGTGTTAATTTATTTGCGCCGCGCGCAACAAGTTTTATTCATCATCCACTGTTTTTGCCATGGTGCACTACAAATCTAATACTATTTTTCTACCAGGTACTTATTATTACTATTGTATTTGTTCCAAACGCGCTTTTGATCTCTTGGCGTGCCTTCCGTCCGGATGTCGCTCTTTCTTTTTCTTTTTCGTCATTCCGCTGCCGCCGCCAATCGTCTTTACCTTCTTATCGGTCGATGCTTTTCTTGAAAGCACTCGCTTCGTCTTATCAAACTTCTTCTTCTTTTTATTATTATTACTCGCTTCGCGTGCTTTTATTTCTTCTTCTTCGCGCTTCTTTTTTAGCAGTTTTCTCTCTCGAATAGACAAAGCCGGTCTCCCTTCCTTGTCCTCTTTCTGTTGCTTCATTTTTGCTTTCAGAAAACCCGGAACGACGGTATCGTCCTTGTCGTCGTCAAAGTCGTCGTCAAAGTCGCCGAGGAGAACGTCCTCTCGCTTCCGTCTCTTTCGTTCTCCCTTTGTTCTCTCGTTTTCTTCTTCTTCTTCTTCTCCTTCTTTTCTATCCTTTTCCTCCCCTCTTTTCCTCGTGTTCTTCTTCCCTGACTCTTCTTTTGCGCTCGCGTATTCGCCTCGTAATCCTCTATCTCTTCCTGTTTTTGCTTCTACTTCTCGCGCTGCTTCGATCAGCTTTCCTTTCGCGGTTTCGTCGTGCGTGTACGTGCACTCGCTTCCGAATCGACACATCCCGGTATTTACCCAATCTAAACACGTCCCTTTATACCTGTAATACTCCAAATCTACGTGATACTTTCTCTTCCTCTCTTTTCTCTCCTTTTCTCTCGTCTCTTTCTCTTTCTTCTCCATTCTCGCTTTGTTCACTCTCTCTTTCGCCTCTCGTTTGGCCTTTTGTTTCTCTTTAATCGCCAACGCCGCGTTCTCGCCGAGCTTTTCAAACTTGTTCCGGTGGTAGTTCTTCACGCGCAACCACGACTCCGACGGTTCCATCAAGTTCACGTGGTTTCTGTATTTATTCTCTTCTTCTTCTTCTTCTTTAACTTCTTCTTTTCTGTGATGCTTTTCGTTCTCGGTCTTCTCCTGATCGTTTGTTGTTGTTGTTGTTGTATTCTCCTTCTCTTCGCTTTTCTCGACAAACAAAACTTTATCAACGACGAACAAAAAATGCGACTTGCTGTCCAAAAAACACAACATCTTCTCCCGCTCTTCTTTCATGTTGTTGTCGTCTTCTTTGTCTTTGTCTTCTTCTCTGAAACAAACGCGTATGCTTTGCGCGACTTTGTTGTATTCGTTCGCTTTGACAAAGTTTCGCCTAAACTGCGCGTTTTCGATGAGTTTACGACGAATTAAAGCGATGAATTTTTCCTTCAGTTTCTTCTCTTTCCCGCTTTTGGTTTTCTTTCTCTTCTTCTTCTTTGTCTTCCTCTCGTTGTTGTTGTTGTTGTTGTTGCTCTTATAATCATCATCGTCATCGTCGTCGTCATCCTTTTTATCAGATGTAAAAGATACTACTAGTGTTTTTTGTGCCGATGATGATGATGGTTTTTCTCGAGGAATACTCACCGGCGGCGGAGAAGGAGAAGGAGACATGTTGATGTGTTCAGTGTGAAGCAGAAATAATTTGCAAAATTTTAGAACGACGAGTGATGAAAAAATTTCAAATGAAATTTTTTTTTAACAAACAACAAGGAAGAGAGCAAATGGATATTATATATTAAGGTATTTAAAATACGTGTATTACAAAGTAGGTCGTACATGTACGTGGCCGCCCGTGGCGCACCATTTACGAGAGCACATCTATACACAAATGATGTGCTCTTCTTCTTTTACGTTATTATTTTTTTGTTTGTGTTGTCGTTGTTCGTGATATTGATGATGATTAATATCGATATCCACATCCCACGCGTATTATCATTGACTTTGGTAAATTTATCTTAAAGCCGCGGCTGGCGTGCAGCACGAGATGGCAACGGCGCCCGAGCCTCCCGTGCCCCCATTGCCGCCGTGATGACTCGTCGTGGATCCTCCGCCGCCGCCGCCGCCGAGGCCGTCGATGCCATTTTCGCCGCTGTCTTTCGCGCCCGGCATGCCGTTTTTGCCGCCGCCACCGGCGCCGCCTTCGCCGCCGCTGGAACAGGCTGGGTTATGAGAACCACCGCCGCCGCCACCGCCGTACGTGACCATCTCACCGGTGATATCGCTCGTAAAACCATCTCCGCCGTTACCGCAAACGGAAGAGGTTCCGCTGACCCCAACGGATCCGGCTCCACCACCGCCCCCGGCGTTCCAAGACCCAGACGTTCCGGAACCTCCGGCAAAACCGTGCCCGTATTCACCGCTCAATCCAGATTGAGCGGATTGCAAAGCGGCGCCGCCAACGTGACCATACTTACCGCCGCCTCCCGATCCGCCCGGATAGCCGCCTTCGTGCCAAGATGAACCGCCACCTCCACCGCCAAGAGCGATGAGGTCTTGGAATACGGAGTTCGAACCAGCTTTTCCTGGATCATCGTCGGAGCCACCTTTCGTGTTTTTCCCTGAACCGGTGATTCCACTTCCTCCGGCGCCTCCCGAACCGACTTGGACTTCGTAGGTTTGACCGGCGACGACTGGATACGACTCGACGTACACCACACCACCGCCGCCGCCGCCAGCGCCGGATCGTCCACCGCCGCCACCACCGCCGCCGACGACCAAGATTTTCGCCATGCCCGTTTGCGGCGCGGTGTACGCGTACGTCCCAACCGATTCAAATTTCATAAGTTCCGGCTCCGACGAAGACGAAGGCGTCGTTATTGGGTTCGCTTGAACGCCTTGCCCTGCACACTTTTCAAAGGTGAAAGTGTCGCCGTAATAGCCTCTCGCGGAGTAGTTATCGCTACCGCAACCGCCAACGTTTCGAATGTTCGTGTTGGACGGATCCGGACAAAAATCTTTTTGATTCGTACCCGGATTCGACGCTTTCCCTCCCGCCTTTCTGCACGACCAAAACGAATCGCCAGAGGACGTTCTCGTGCTCGGGTCGCCGCCAGAACCTGAATTTCCGACCCATCTGCAGTAATCTTGGCAAATACCGCATCCGCTCGCGTCGTACCAGCCGCGATAGTTATCCGTGTAACCGGCGTCGCCGGTACCGCTGCTGATCGGACACGTCTGGGCGTCGAGCACTTCGGGCTCCGTAGATATTTGCGGGCACCCCGGTGGCCCGGAGTTCGCGCACGTCGTTTCACACGTTCCCCAGTTATACGCCAACGTTTCACCGTCGAAAACGCGGTTGTAAAACACATCTCCGCTCCCCGGATCCGAATACTTCGAGGTACACTGCTCGATACCGGCGAGCGCCGACGGCGAAGAAAACGCCGGGCAACGCCCGTCGCCTTCGTGTAAGCAACCGTTGTCCAAAACCGTGGATTCGTCCGATTCGTCTCCGAGTGGGTATAAATAAAACCCAAACTCTTCGCCGACTTCAAGATCGACCGTCCCTTCGTAGTTTCCGCAGGACGTTTCCTGCAAATTTTGTGCGTTTTCGAATCGGAAATCACTTTGCATGGATTTCGAAACCACTTTCGCTCCAATCTTTCCGGTCCAATCCGAGGACGTATCGAACGGAAGCTTGTTCAAGGGAGAGCACCCGGTGTGCAAACTGATAGTTTGCGGAGAACCGGCGCCCAATCGTGATTGACGAACAACAACTTTGTTGTTCGAAGTGTTCGTATTGGAACTCCCGAGTTTGAGTTGCCCGCGGCCAAAAGAAGATGATTGCGACGCGACCCCTAAAGCGCCTAACGCGATCGTCGCGGTGGCGGCAATCGCATATTTCGGGGTCAAATACTTCTTTAATAATGAAGAAGATTCTTCGTTCGTCTTTTTGTTTAGTAAAGTCGTCG
>Ga0233450_10001460_pt1 | contig 24826 bp, 20 predicted proteins | sample 011ome_30_FD_189956 | JGI IMG/M metagenome (GOLD analysis project Ga0233450, IMG submission 189956) | Coastal salt marsh microbial communities from the Groves Creek Marsh, Skidaway Island, Georgia - 011501CT (spades assembly) | ecosystem: Environmental > Aquatic > Marine > Intertidal zone >... | reverse complement strand
AATAGCCAACCGCGACGTATAGCCACCCGCTATTTCCCATTCCGGCAAGGGATTCACCAAAACTAAAATGCCAGCCATTCCCACCACAAAGTCCCAGAAGCGTTTCGGGGAATGCGTCGCCCAAGCCGTCAACGCAAATAACAGCCACACGATGCCCACCACCAGAGAGGCCGTCATAAATCCATCTCCAGCCCCAATCGTTTCTCGATTGGACTGAACGAAACCGGCAACCAACAGCAGAGCCTGATTGAAGAGCGCAAAGCAGGATACCAGCAAAACCGAAAGCTGCCATGAGGCAGGAAGAGCATCTTTCCCCTTTGGGATCTTCGCAGCCAGTGCACACCCTGCGGAACAATGGAGATATTCCGGCCTTGGAGCAGCCCCGCAAACTAGGCAGACCTTTCTCTCGCTCGATGTCTCGGACTCATCCTTCATGGGTCCATTTGAGAAATTATCAACTCTTGCAGACTCGCGAACAAAACATAGGCTCCGTATCCACTTTCCTGTTCATTGGATAGATCGGACAGTTTCAATTCACCACTCTCAAGCAACTCGTCATCTATACTCGCTAGGGTCGACTCCCTCAGCTTTAAACGAATTGCAGCGCATCCTCTTAAAACTAAATCAACGTCTTCTTCATCGACAGTAGCGCTACCGGTTTCCATGAAATCGTCGTCAAAAAGTTCTGCTATGGCTGCAATGTCCTTTCTTTGAGAATTGAGAAGGTCCCTCGACCAAAAGTCCGACATTATTTCGTCATCTCCCGGAGCTCCATTAGGCGTTGCCAGTTCCTCACCCAGTTCAAGCAATAAACCTCGCACATGCTCAACAAGCGGGCGAATCGCATCGGCATCTAGTCTAAATTCAAGCTGACGACTCATTCTTCTCCAGGATCACGGTTAAATGCCATTCTTGCAATTGATACAGATAGGTTTCCGCCTTTTCCCGCTCCCCTGTCCAGACGACTGAACGGCCAAGCTCGTGCACTTCCATCATATGCACTTCGGCATCACCATGGGACATTCCAAGCACCTTTTTGAACACCATCGTCACGTAGGACATCAAGTTTACCGGATCATTTAGAACGATTACATTCCAAACGCCCGACAGTTCCGTCGTACTGTCAACGCTAGTTTCAGGAGCGAACGAACCGCCACCACCAATGAGAGACACCATCTTTACGAAGAATTTTTATCACGTACAGATGAAGCAACTACTTCTACGACTTCATCAATCGCAACTTTCTCGACACCATCTTCACTTCTCCATTTCACTTCGACAATGCCTTCTTTCAATCCTCGCCCACCGATCGTGATCCTCAACGGAATCCCAATTAAATCGGCGTCCTTAAATTTAACTCCCGGACGCTCGTCCCGATCGTCCACCAGAACATCCGCTCCTTCCGATTCGGCCGCACTACCAATCTTCTCCGCCAAGCTTGCAGCCTCTTCCATTGCTGGGTCAAGAACCGTGATAACAACCTGATAAGGGGCCACACTCCAAGGCCATACGATACCCGATTTGTCGCGAGACTGCTCGATTACCGCCTGAACCGTCCTGGAAACACCAATACCATAGCACCCCATAACGGCTGGCTTTGTTTGTTTTTCTGAATCATGGAATTTCGCCCCCCAAGATTCGCTTTCGCTAAATTTGGTACCCAGCTTAAAAATGTGCCCTACCTCAATAGCCCGAGCGATTTTAAGTGGCTTCCCCGACTTGGGACAGGGCTCGCCGGGTTTCACCTGGCGAAAGTCACCGAAGGTATCGATATCCAGATCCCTCTCAACGTTTACGTTCTTCAAGTGAAATCCATCCTTGTTCGCTCCCGTCACTCCGTTGCCAATAAGACGGATCGCGCTGTCAGCGAACACTCCATCCAACTGATCGCGTTGCCCGATCGTCCCCCTTACCACTCCAAGACTTCCCGGTTTCGCGCCCATGACTGATTCAATTTCATCTGGGGTTGCTGGCCGGACAAGCTCATACCCCAAGCTCCCAAGCTTAGATGCCTGCAAGTCGTCACAACCACGAATTACAATCGCGAACAATTTGTCGTCACCCACATAGAGCAGCGTTTTGAACTGCTTTTCTGCGGCAACGTTGTAAGGCTCCTTGGAGAGAGCGTTTATTGTAGTCGCACCAGGAGTTTCGAATTCCACTACTTCCCCTTCAGGCGCTTCAACTGAATGACCGTCCGGCACAATCCCACTCGTCGCTTTCTCTACATTGGCAGCGTATCCACTTTCCTCACAATAAACGACGTCATCATCTCCCACTTCAGCCGGCACCATAAACTCGTGGGAAAATGCTCCTCCCATGATTCCTGTATCGGCTTCCACTGAGATGAATGTCAGTCCGCATCGAGCAAAGAACTTTTCGTAGGCTGCCGCCATTTGATGATAGGTTTCCTCTGCCTTTTCATCGCTCTCGTCGAAACTGTACCCGTCCTTCATAATGAATTCACGAGCTCGCATCAACCCGTAGCGAGGGCGAATTTCATTTCGGTACTTAGTCTGAATTTGGTAGAATGTTTTCCCTAAATCTCGATAACTTGAAATTTCCGATCCGATTAATGGAGTAATCACTTCTTCGTGCGTCGGGCCCAAGACGTATTGCGGGTCCTCAGAGATCTTCGCATCAGCTCCGGCGCTGCTGACCGAGTACATCACCTCGCGAACCGCATTCCAGCGGGGCCCCGCTTTCCATTGCTCTGCCGGAAGCACCGCTGGCATTAGGAGCTCGATCGCGCCCGCAGCGTTCATTTCTTCGCGGCATATCTGTGAAACCTTATCCAAGACCCGCTTGCCGAGTGGAAGAAAAGCGTAGAGGCCTCCTCCAATTTTGCGGACCAAGCCCGCACGTAGCAGCAGCTTATGCGACTCGATCTCCGCTTCGGCAGGACTTTCTTTAAGCGTGGGAATGTAGGTTTTGCTCCAATATTGCATCTCTCAAACCCTACCAAATGACCCCGCGTATTTCGACGCGCAATGAAAAATGACCGCTATTTCAAACGATCGTGCTTTATCTCAGGCTCAATTAGGTTTGGCTAGCCCTCTAATGAATGACGAGAGCCAAACGCCAGACTCTAAAAGATCACCCATCGATCGCAAGCCGTGGCCGATGTGGCCGATTGCGGTTTCGATTCTTTCGTTCATGGTCTTTTACACTTGGTTCCAGTTCACATTCCGCAAAACGGAAAAACCGTACGAGCCTAGCAGAGCGATGCAGGAAAGGGTCATACAAGCCGCAGAAAAGAACCTTTACGACTGGTATAGCCTGGCCGTAACCCAAATTCCTCCCATATCAATTTCGGACAGCGCCACAATAATCCCCAAAGTCCGGGAAGAGCCCTTGGAAAACGAACTACCCTCCCAGATCGTTTACTACCTTCCGAGAAAGCCGATTCTAATTCCCAGGGCTTCAGCTCTGAATTCCGACTTAGCTTTCAGAACAGCCGAACCCCTTACCATCGCATTGGAAATGCCAGAAGCATTTGCCGATAGCCCGCTCTTTCGCCTTACGGCGCTTTACAAGGAGGGAGACCTTATTCTCCTCGCGGAAATGCGGGTCGAACATGAAGCGAGTCTAGCGCAATTGAGCTCCGAGGGGGCCCTGAAGACACTCCATCTTTCGATAGATACACAACCGATCGCTATCGACAAAATAGCCGTTCAACTTTACACTGCAGAAAAAACCTATCATTGGCAGGTAGAGCAACTGTGAAAGGGTATCCCCATCCCATTCTCCCTAATCTTAAAAGTGACGCCATTGGCCCATTCTTTCTTAGGCATTGTCATTATTGATTTCACTCTCATAACCAATGATATCTAAAGGGTCACGATCGGCGCAAATACGTCGTTAACTGATAGCGATCAGCACAACATGGAACAAGGAATATCCAATATCAATCCGACCGATCTGCGCGGCATACTCAACTATGTCCCAAGATTTTTGGGACAAACTTTTGTGATTTCCTTAGACGGCGCGATTATCGATAATGACAATCTACCCAACCTCCTTCTGGACATAGCCGTTCTTCGAAGCTTGCAAATCAATGTCGTCATCGCCCATGGCATAAGTAAGCAGCTGTCCGAATTGTCTTCAAGTCGCGGTATAGCAATCACCAATGCAGATGGATCCGGCGTAACGGACGAGCCTACATTGGATCTTGCAATTCGAGCATCGTCGCGAGCGTCCCACCAGATACTGGAAGCCCTCACTCAGTCAGGCTTGAAATGCGCCATCACCAATTCCGTACGATCCACGCCTAAGGGAATCATCAAAGGGGTCGACTTTCAAAGGAGTGGAAAGGTTGACCGCATTGATGCGGAATTCCTCACCCACCTGATATCAAAAAGCATCATACCCATTATTCAGCCGATCGGTTTCGATCGGAACGGACATACTTTTCGGATTAACAGCGACCTTCTAGCCATCGAGGTTGCTTTCGCACTGAAAGCGACAAAAACGATTTTCATAACCGAAAGAGACGGTCTTGAAATAGAAGGCGGGTTCGCTCGCCAACTTTCCGTAGACAGACTCAAAGCGAATCTAAGCAGCAACTCTATCAAGGAACCCTTTCTTAGCAAAGCGGAACACGCACTTGCCGGCGTCAAAGGGGGCATTGCTCGTATCCACATTTTGAATGGCAATATTCACGATGGACTCATCCGTGAGGTCTTTTCCAATGAAGGCGTTGGAACGCTGGTATACGGAAATGAGTATCAGCAGATCAGGCAAGCGACTCGATCCGACGTTCCCAGAATTTTCAACTTAACAAGCAGCTCTGTGGAAAAGGAAGAGCTCACTCGCCGTTCCATCGAGTCGATCGAAAAGGACATAAACAACTTCTATGTTTACGAGATCGATGGCAACTTAGTCGGATGTGTCCTCATAACTCGATTTGAGGAGGATTCTACCACCGCGGAAATAAACACACTGTTCGTTCACCCATTACACCAGCGGCAAGGCGTAGGCTCAAAACTTACAAGCTTCGCCTGCCTCAAGCTTAAAGAACTCGGGGTCGAGCGCGTTTTGGCCCTCACAACTCAAAGCGTTGGCTTTTTCGAAACCGTTGATGGATTCACCGAAACAGGTTCCGATACACTACCGAAAAGTCGGAGAGTCAGCTACGAGGCTCAAAACCGCAATTCAAAGGTATTCCTGAAAACCTTATAGACCCCACCCTAGAAACGGAGGTAGCTCTAGTCCAAATAGGAATTTCCCTCAGCAGCGCTCTTGATCCGGCGCAACTTCTCCAGCCCGCCTTGGTCCTTGGGATCCAGCTCTTCGAGGAGATCTTCCAAGCACCTTTTCGGCCGAGCCGACCTTGAAGCCAATGAACCGATACTGTGAATGGCGTCACGACTCAGACCTCCTGAACATGAGGCCGCTCTGATCATCATTTGGATTTCTTGTGCCGTAGCCATCCGTTAGACATCGGTAATTCTCCCATATTCTTTAGATGCAAGGACTTCCTCCGATCTATTATTCAAACTCGAATTGCGATTTCTCCAAATAGGGAGATAATCTCTCTAAATTTAGGAAATCCACACCGCGCCAATTTAAGTGATTAGAATTCTTTCAGACCTCCACTGGGGACACAAGGCCAGCCGCGTCAAAGAGTTAGACGCGCTGGAAAGCCTCGTTTGCGGGGCAGACACTGTGATTTTTAACGGCGACACGGTAGAACAGAAGTTCGAGGATTCACCCGCTCACCTTAATCACCCGCTACCTCCCATCGGGCGTTTAAAGGATAAAATCGAAAGCTTTAACTCGAGGGCCCTATTCCTCACAGGAAACCACGATCCGGAAGTCTCCAATGCCCATTATTGCGCGATCGACAATGGGTCCATCATCATCACCCACGGTGATGCCATATTTGGCGCAATTGCTCCCTGGAGCGCAAACGCCAGAATGCTCAAAAAGTTGGTCGAACAAGGTTTGGGAAAGTACCATGCAGATGGACCCACTCCCTTCTATGACTACCTTCAGGTCTTCAAGGAAGCTTCAATCAGAGAGCACGCCATCCTTAAGGACTACGACCCCTCTGTCTGGGGGAAGATCGAGATTTTCGCTCGCCAAGCCTGGCCCCCCAATAGGCCACTAAAAATTCTAGAATGCTGGAAAAACGCTCCGAAAAAGGCAGTCGATCTAATGACTCAATTTGGGATATCGCCCGAGTTCCTGATAATCGGCCACACCCACAAGCCTGACATTTCAGTTGTTGGCGGAACCACTGTCATTAATACAGGAGCTTTCCTTCCTTGGCCCGGCGCCACTGCCGTCGATATTGATTCAAATGGCATCACCGTTCGAAAAGTCCTGCACCGAAAAGGCGAGTTTTCACTGGGTGAAACAGTGAAGCGATTCAAAATGGAGATTGACCTCCAATCGCTCGACGCTCCAGTCCCCGAAAACGGTACAATTCGCTCTAAAGCAGAATCACAGGTATCTGCCTAAGGGGCTTCGCAAAAGGCAGCCCAAATAGGGGCTAGCCAAACCTGAATCTCTCTCAATTGGAAGACCCGGATTGAGGTAATTCCCCAAGGCCCACTAGGCGCATCCGTTCATCTCCTATTTCAATTATGTGAAATAGCTGTCTAACAGTACATTTCAGGTGAGATAGAGCCGTATGAAAGGTAGTTCGCGCAAATCGCATTCGCCAATTCCGACTCGACTAATTTCATGAGCCTAGAAATCCGCTTCAAACAAGACTCAAACTCATCACCTCAGTACCTTTCCCTCCAGGATGGGGAAAGCCTCCAGGTTTTTTCCGGAGAAATCTTCCAAATTCAAAACCCGCAGGTGGTCGCTCAACTAGTACCACAAGCGAATGACCTCCAGGTCGTTTGCCATGATGGTTCAAGCTACATATTGAAAAGCTTTCTCGACACCCTCTTCTCCCAAGAACCTGTGCTCGAGATAAAGGAGGGAACGAGCATCACCTGGCACGACTTCGTTCAACAAAACGATGGGGTGGACATAGCTAACCTACCAGACGACCAATACAGCCAAAGCCTCCTATTCGCCCCTCTTCACGTCATAGCAATGACGTCGGAGTCCCCAAAATGGGCCCTGACACAATTCCCTCCCGAAAGTGACGAGAGGGCTAAAGATTCCGGTATTGTATCAAACGACCCTTCCTTTGTTCCTTCAGCCACAGCAGAAGAATCTCAGGAAAATTCCAGTGCAAACACCGCCGCAATTTCAGAAAAACCTCAACCGGAAACCGGCATTGCAAACAGTACTCCGGAAGACGCAGAATCGAGCAATGCTGAATCGAGTCGCACGGATCCAGACAATGGCAGTCCGCTTCACTACACCACATCAAGCTCCCTCAATGGGATTAATATCGATATTCGCGATTTCATCCCACAGCTGCATGAACAAAACCTATCGGATAATCTCACGATCACCGCAAAGACAGTAGGAGAGGACCCCATTGAAATCGAAATCGACGCGGGGGCCGGCATTCTCCGCCTTCCCGACAACATCTTCGATGACGATAATCAAAAGAAGTTTATCATCTCCATTAAAGACAACGGAGATGAGACAGGGACAGCAATCACCATTACCCAAACGAAAGACGGAGGGGGCGAAGTATTTCACCTCATTCTAAGTCACGATCGAGTAACTGAAAATAACGAAGGGGCATTAATCGGGAAACTGGATACCGATGACTCCGGTCAAGGCCACACCTACCAGTACTCAATTGTCAGCGATAATTCAGGCGTTTTCGAAATCGTTGGAAACGTTCTCAAGCTAAAAGACGGTGTCAGTATCGACTACGAAGCGCAACCGGATCGGTATCCCCTAACAATCGCGTCAATCGACGAGAACGGCAATCGGATCGAGCAAACGATGTCTGTATGGCCCGAAGATGTGAACGAAGCAGCATCCGTTTCATCGGTAGGCGTTTCTTCTCTTGAGGATGTCACAGTAGCATTCAATCCGGAAGATTTCGAAAACTCATTTGAGGACGAAGACAGTGACTACTTGGAGATGATCCGCATCGATTCCCTGCCGGACAACGGTGTCCTGTTGATTGAGGGCGAAAAGGTAACCAACGGTCAGTTAATCGATATCGATCAAGTTGAAGATCTCGAGTTTCATCCTGACGTAAACTGGAATGGGAATACCGAATTCACCTGGTCTGGTTTTGACGGTCAAAAGTGGTCAGGCGAAAGTTCTCCGGTCAATATTACAATCGACGCAGTCAATGACGCTCCCGTCGTAAACGTAAACGTGGGTGGTGAAACCGCTACTACTGAAACACCTTTCGAAATCGTTCTTCCTGAAAACGCTTTCATCGACGCGGATACTGGAGACACGTTGACCTATTCCGGGGATTTCCCCGCCTGGTTAAATATCGATCCGACAACAGGTACTCTAAGTGGAACCCCTAGCCCCGAATCGGTCGGCGAACACACGGTCACCATAACCGCCTCCGATTCATCTGAAGAGACCGCCAGCCAGTCATTCCAACTCGTTATCGACCCAGCAAATCGGGCTCCGACTCTCACTCAAATTGAAGATCAAACCACCGATGAAGACAGCCTCTTCAACCTCGACGTTTCGAGTAACTTTGAAGATTTAGATGGCGACGCTCTAACGTTTTCCGCAACGCTTGAAAACGGGGATTCCCTTCCCGACTGGCTTTCTTTCAATTCGGAAACAGGAGTTTTCAATGGAACGCCAAGAAACGATGACGTCGGAGCGATTGAAGTAGTGGTAACCGCGTCTGATGGCAGCGAAACGATTTCAAGCACGTTCGCGATTGACGTTGAAAACACGAATGACGGGCCAGTTGTAGAATCCAGCATCCTGAATGCTACAACCGATGAAGACGCCGCTTTTTCGCTCGATGTATCCGAAAATTTTTCGGATCAGGATCTGGGAGACACCCTTACTTTTTCTGCCACTCTTGAGAATGGTGAACCTCTGCCTAGTTGGCTTTCAATCGATCCGGAATCCGGCGAACTTACCGGTACTCCAGAAAATGGAGACGTTGGTACCATCCAAATATCCGTTACGGCATCCGATGGCGGAGCAACCGCCAATAATGTATTCTCCCTAACCGTCGAGAACACCAACGACGAGCCCGTTGTAACTACAGACATTGGGGATCAGAACGTGCTTGAAGACAGCTCTTTTCTCTTGGATGCATCAGAGCACTTTGATGACGCCGACCTAGGCGACACGCTTTCCTATTCGGCAACCCTTCAAAACGGAGATCCTCTTCCAGACTGGGTATCCGTAGATTCGGAATCAGGACATATTTCTGGGAAACCTCTGAACGCTGACGTAGGCGAACTCGAGATTACCGTTACCGCATCTGATGGTGAAAACGCGACAAGCCAATCATTCGCCCTGACGGTCGAAAACACTAACGACGAACCCACCCTCACAGCTAACTTCGTCGACCAAACGGTTAACGAAGACAGTGCCTTTAATCTGGACGTCTCTGCCAATTTCGCAGACGAAGACCTCGGCGACACCCTCACCTACTCCGCTTCCCTTGAAAGTGGAGACCCGCTACCTGGATGGCTGTCAATCAACACGGAAACCGGCGAGCTCTCGGGAATTCCCGAAAATGGTGACGTCGGCAACCTCTCGATTACCGTCACCGCTTCCGATGGAGAGGCTTCGGCGTCCGACACCTTTTCCGTCACCGTCGAAAACACTAACGACGGCCCCTCAGTCTCATTAGAAATTGATGATCAGTCGGTCGATGAGGACTCTGCCTTTTCATTGGATGTTTCAAGTAACTTTGTCGACGAGGATCTGGGAGACTCGCTGACATTTACCGCTACTCTCAAGGATGGGGAACCCCTACCCGACTGGCTCTCGATTGATAGCGATACCGGCATATTTTCTGGAACCCCCGAGAACGGCGACGTCGGCAACCTCTCCATCACCGTCACCGCGTACGACGGCCAGGATTCCGCTTCCGACACCTTCTCCGTCACCGTCGAGAACACCAACGACGGGCCAATCGTATCGACCGCGATCGCCGATCAGTCGGTGGATGAGGACAGCTCCTTCAGTCTGGACATAACCAGCAACTTTTCGGACGAAGACTTAGGAGACAGTTTAACGTATTCAGTTCTTCTTACAAATGAGTCTGGAACTCAAATAGGCGATGGATCACTTCCGGATTGGCTCACCTTTGATTCGAATACAGGCCAGTTTTCTGGAACGCCCGAAAACGGGGACGTAGGCTCATTTTGCGTACAAGTCACTGCTTCGGACGGGGAATCATCCGCTAGCGACATTGTCGCGGTATCGGTGGAGAATACCAACGACGGGCCAATCGTTAGCGCTACAATTGCGGATCAAATAACAGATGAAGACGCCGCCTTCTCGCTCGACGTCGCCGGAAACTTCGCTGACGAGGACCTGGGTGACACCCTCACCTTTTCCGCCACCCTCGAAAATGGCGACCCGCTACCCGACTGGATGTCCATTGACGAGACCTCGGGCGAGCTCTCGGGAACGCCCGATAACGGCGACGTGGGGGACATATTGGTCACCGTCACCGCATCCGACGGGAAGGCCACTGCCTCCGACACCTTCTCCGTATCCGTCGAGAATACCAATGACGGGCCAATTATATCGTCCTCTATTCAGGATCAGAGTGTTGAAGAAGACAGCCTCTTTTCGCTAGATATTTCTGGAAACTTCTCCGACCCAGACCTCGGTGATACCCTCTCTTTTTCTGCCACGCTTGAAAATGGGGATCCCCTACCCAGCTGGTTGAGCATTGACGCGTCTACGGGTATCGTTTCGGGAACTCCAGATTCCGGAGACATCGGAGATATATCCATTAATGTTACCGCCTCTGACGGCGAGTCTAGCGTTTCGGATATCTTCGATCTGGATGTCAATTCGGACTTCCCCGATCCTGACCAAAACATAAACGGAGGAAACGGCTCTCAAACGATCGTCACAGGATCCGGCGACGATACGATCGATGGAGGGAATGGTGCCGACACGATAACTAGCGGAGCTAGCGACGACGTAGTACTTGGCGGATCTGGATCCGACAACATCAACACTGGTTCAGGCGACGATGTAATTGATGGGGGCGTAGGGAGCGATATCATCGATGCGGGAAGCGGTGATGATACGATCTACGCAACTGAGGGGCAAGATACTATCAACGCGGGAGACGGAGACGATACGTTCATCATAGACGCGGGCAAAAATTTTGGAGACCTGTACGGTGGCGACGGAGAAGACACTATTCAGCTCGATGGATCCGATATTACTTTAGATTTTTCTAAGGTAAACAATGACGTGACGAACATAGAACGGCTCGATATAGATGGTACTGGTGAGAACAATCTAAAGCTCAGCGCAGAGGATGTCCTCGATATGACCGATGCTGAAAACAGGCTTTTCATCGATGGAGGATCCGACGATAGCGTGGAAATTTCCGCTGACTTCAGTAGCCAGGAAACAGAAACGGTAGATGGGGTGGATTATACGCACTACTATGATGCCGGTACTGACTCACACCTCTATATTAACAATGATATTTCCGACCTGAATACTTTCTAGATCGTTGGCCTTTTGACAATTGGAGGAACCTCCAGACTCGTCTGTTAAGACTAGTTTCAATTTGCCTTGTGTTGCAACCGGCCTTCCAGTCAGATGCACTGATGGCTCTTACGATCAATGGTTTCAAAGTTGAAAAAGAAGCGATTCTGCAGGAAGCGCAACGTTTAGCTGAGGATGTGAACCAACAATTTCCATGGCTGGATCCGATTGCCAAGAAACTGCAAGCGGAGGACATGGCCAAAGATCGGATTATCGAGCACCGGCTTTTATTCGAAGAGTCCCGAAAACAAATCCAAGAACTCACTACAGAAGAGGTCGAATCGGAATTCAAACAGATCGCCAAAAAGCATGGAGGAGAAAAGAGTTTCCTGAAAAAATTCAGTATTAGCCCAAGTGATCTACCCAACGTCAAGCTGGAGATCGCCGACGACGTCAGGTTTCAGCGTTACATGGATTCCTTAAACCAGCAGGTGCCTAAGATTCCCGACGAAGAGGTTGCGGCTATTTTTCAGCACAACGAGCAGAACTACCGTGCTGCCGATCAGTTCAAAGCATCCCACATCGTTTACCACACAAACAACGGACAGGATCGCAACGAAGCGAAGAAAAAGGCTCAAGACGCTCTCATTCGACTACAGTCTGGTGAAGCATTGGAGAAAATAGCCGACGAGGATTCGGACTGTCCCGGCCAAGGAGGAGATCTTGGTTGGTTCGCGGAGGGCTATATGGTTCAGGAGTTTGAAGATGTTTTGAACCAACTCGAGATCGGGGCAACGAGCAAAGTCTTCGAGACGCCTTTCGGTTTTCACATCGCCAGACTAGATGACAAAAAGACGGGTGAACTCCAATCATTAGAGGTGGTAGGCCCTACGATTCGAAAGGAACTCGAGAAACAGAAACGAGACGCGTTTTTTCGGGAAACTATTGCCGCATTAAAGAAGTCCGCCGATATCCAGTACACTTAGCTGATCCGGGGAAATCGCTCCCCTTGATGGCAACTACTTAGTGAAAGTGGTGTCATCCGTAGGAAAGAAATGCTAAACCGAGTTGATTCTCTCCTTTGAGATCGAATGTCTTCTAGGCTTCAATAGTTTGGCTACTTTTGACTTATCAAAAATTGGAGTGGAATCATGCGTTACTTTTCTCGCCTTAAACCAACGACGCTACTTTTAGCCGTATTCTTTCAACCCTTCCTTTCCGAGGCCCAGAGGACGATCAACTCAACGCTCGCCCTCCCCACTGAACTTCCTACCGGCAACTACGACCTCGAAGTATTTGGCAATTTCAGCACGGTATTGGCCATCGCGAATCCTCTAGACGAGCGAAACACATTATACTTCGCCGAGAGATCCGGTAGAATCATTGTATATTCCGACCTTGAAAATCAAATACGTGAGCAGGATCCTTTCCTTATCATCCCTTCGACCGTAACAACCAATGGTGAAAACGGTTTGCTCGGCTTGGCGTTTCATCCTCAGTATCGATTGAATGGTTACTTTTTTGTCTTCTACACATCTCAGCGAGAAAATGGTGAGCGGACCAATCGTATTTCGCGGTTTAGCAGATCCCAATCAGATCCGTTCTTAGCCAACTCCAATTCAGCGCTAATCCTCTTTGATCAAGTTGACCAGGCAAGCAATCACAATGGAGGCGACATTCATTTTGGGCCAGACGGATACCTGTATATTTCGCTAGGCGATGAGGGGGCGGGAAATGACTCCTACAACAATAGTCAAGTGGTCGATGGTGATCTCTTTGCCGGTATTGCACGAATCGACGTCGATAAGCTTCCAGGAAATCTCGAACCGACCAATCACCCCGACATACCACGCAATGGCGAAGGAAAGGCCTACTACAGTATTCCCATTGACAACCCACTGGTTTCCAAGTGGCAGGACGAAGGCAGCAACCCAGAGTCTGATCTTCGACTTGAGTTTTATGCGATCGGTTTGCGGAATCCTTGGAGGATGTCGTTCGACCCCGCTACAGGCAATCTTTGGACCGGTGATGTGGGCCAAGGCTCACGAGAGGAAATTGATGTCATCATAAAAGGGGCAAACTACGGATGGGCTTTCCGAGAGGGTTTTGTTAGCGGACCCAAGAACCAAACACCACCAGCGGGATTCGAATCAGTGGCGGACCCGATCCACGACTACCCTCGAAGCCAGGGAGTCTCGGTTACGGGAGGAGTCGTCTATCGCGGGTCCCGCCTGCCCGAGTTGGAGGGAGCATATATTTTCGGAGATTATGGAAGTGGCAGAATATGGGCTCTGTTCCCAGATCCAAACGGGGGTGCACCCAGCGTCGAGCAGATCACATCCGTATCCAATCCAGTCGCTTTTGCTAGAGATCCCATCAATGGCGACATTTTAGTTAGCACCATTTCAGGAAGCGTTCGCCGCCTTGTTCGAGGAAGTGGAGAAGAGCCCGTCTTTCCTGAAACTCTGACGCAAACAGGGGCATTTAAGTCACTGGCTACTCTTGAACCTGAAGATGGGATCATCGCTTATGAGCCCAATGTTTCGTTTTGGTCGGACCATGCGGCTAAACAACGCTGGGTGGCTGTACCGGAGGGAATAGTCGCTTTTTCCGAAGACGATCCATGGACTTTTCCTACCGGTACGGTCTGGATAAAACATTTCGAACTAGATTTAGAGCGAGGCAATCCTCAAACCAGCGTACGAATCGAAACCCGATTTCTGGTCAAACCCCCACTAGCATTTACGGCCTTAGCTACCGTTGGAATGAAGATCAAACTGAAGCCTACCTCGTCGCGAATGAAGGCGAAGACATCCTTTACAATATCCAGGATGAAGGAGAGCAAATCGAACAGAACTGGCGAATCCCTAGCCGACAAGAATGCCTCCAATGTCACACAGCTGTGGCCGGCTATGCTCTCAGCTTCAATGCGCGACAGTTAAACCGGACCCTGACAATCAACGAAAACGAGCAAAACATTCTAAGCTACTTTTCAGAAATTGGCATTTTGGATACAGCGATAGAAAACCCTCAGTCCGTCGCTTCGTTCGCCCAGCTTGACGATCCCACCAAACCGCTTCGCGAGAAAGTTCGATCCTACCTCGCAGTCAACTGCGTTTCTTGCCATCAACCCGGAGGAACGGCTCCTTCAAATTGGGATGCTAGACCTCATATCCCAATCGAAAACATGGGTATAATAAATGGATCTGTGGTTGATAACCGAGGGAACAGCAACCGACGTCTTGTAATACCTGGATCCAATGAACTCTCAGTTTTGCTGAGCCGCGTTCAAGGGTCGCATGGCTATCAACGCATGCCACCCATTGGTAGCAACGTGATCGATGAGGCAGGGATTCAATTGCTCTCTGACTGGATTAGCTTGGTTCCTCCCACTGACTCTTCCTTTGAAGAATGGCAGATCACGTTTTTCGGCAGCGCTAACTCATCAGATGCCGCCGCCTCAGCCGATCCTGACCGCGATGGAAACTCGAACCTCCTCGAGTTCATGACGTTTACGCATCGTCTCAATTCGGAAGACTTCTGGCATCCGGAAATTGCGCAAATCGGACGCCAAGCTCAGGTACGCTTTGCCATGCCTCCATCGAGAAACTATGAGATCCAGATAAGCTACGATCTGGAGAACTGGGATACTTGGATCGTGCCGGGTAATCCTCCGCAGTCCGACCCTATCGAAGAAATCCAAGTAAATATCGAAGGGCTCCTCCCAGAAAGCGCCAACAATAGCTTTCTCCGCATCCAAATCACCTCTGAACCGCAATAATTCGTCAAGCCCTACATCCTTTTCAGGATTCGATCTAGGTAAGCTATTTTAAATCAATACTTTATGGCTTAAACTCAGGGATTCAAAAGTTTATTGGATTTCGAGTGAATAATCGCAGCGGGCTCAACGTCTTAATCCGTACAAAACAATTTGAATGGAAAGGACGTTGAACATGAAAAATATACTCATTATCACGCTGATCGCTGCATTGGTAGGTTCGGTAACTACCACAAATGCAAAGGCCGACCGCGAGGGACGTGCCTTAGTCGGAGGTCTTATCGGAGGCCTAATTATAGGATCGATATTAGATGGCGACCACCATCATCATCGGCGGACAACAGTCCACCACCGGTCCAGCCACCGGTACGATGGTTGCGGATGCAGCGGGCACCACGACTACATTTCAGTAAAAACGTGGATCAATGGTCGCTGGTCGATCCACTACGACAATTGTGGAAATCGATTCCGCGACTGGCATCCAGGTCACTACACCTATTCAAAAAGGCGGGTTTGGGTACCTCACAATCGAGGTTGTCGCTACTACAATGGTCCAAGTCATCACCGCTATGACCATGACTACAGAAGTGATCGTCACCACGGAAGACGTTAGGGAAAAGGGAAACAGGTAAACCTCTTGGCTTCGGTCAAGAGGCTTGCCTCGTGTCGGGATTCATCCGATCATTGAACAACAAATCAAAAATGGAATCTAAAACAACAGATCTCACCGAATCAGAAGCTCAATTGTTAATGAGTTGTCTGATGGATGGCGAGCTGCCTGCGGACGATGCCGATCGACTCTATCAGTTTCTAGAGGCAAATCCAGATGCAATCGACTGGATGGAGTCCAATCAAGCGATTGCCGATTCCAATAGAGCGGTTGAATACGCTGATCCTCAAACTTCCTGGGAAAAAATTCGAACTGCAATTAGTAAAGATACCGGGGATAAAGGGGCCTCTTCGAAGTTAATTCAGTTCCCGCCATTATTTCGAGTTCTGGGAATCGCCGCCGCAATCGCCCTAGTCGCTTCTATCGTTTGGAAAAATTTGCCTTCGACCCAGCTGGAAGTCACAGAGCGCTATGCCGCTAGCCAATCTGTAGTAGAATTTGTCGACACAGATATTCCGGATGTGAGCCCAGTTGTTTATACAGACGAGATATCAGGGTGGACCGTTGTCTGGGTCGCCGAAATGGATCCGATAGCAGACGAAACAGGATAATTTCGTTTTTCCTGAGAATACTAGACGAACATAGGATGATTCGTCGTTTGCATTATGGGCAAAAAGTTGTTCCAATAATCATCGATCCAATTCTCCCATGAAAATTGCAGGAATCCTATTTCTATCCACCTTTATACTTGCAGTTGCTTCTCGCGGTCACGAGGAATCAGAACCAAGTGAAGCCCTTTTCTTCGACAAGCCAGTCGCTAAAGAAATGGCGATTCGATTTGAAATCGAAGAAGACTTATACCCGACCCGCAGTTCCTTTGAGATCCTCGATTTCGCTTTTCTTAGCAATGAAGCTGGAGAACGTTGGGCACTTGCAATCGTCTACAACAATGTTCGGGAGCCACGAACATTTACGGAGAACCAATTAATTGGCTTTTTTGCATCGGGTGAGCATCGAGGTCCTCTCAAACTGGCGACAAGAATCGAAGGTGGAAAATCCGAAACCATCATGATCCCATTCGGAAAATCGAAAATGCCTCTGGTCAAACTAATGACCCGCGGATTCTAACTCTGAGGACTACGGCCTCTATTGGGAGGCGATATTGAAGTTCCCGTTTTAACAGCTACTCCCTCAATCCGTTTTTCCAGTCGCTTGGCGCCAGTAGCCGTAACCAAGGATCCCCAAACGTATACGCGCTCGAGTTGCTTTAGATTTGCGAGTTTCAGGAGCCCTTTGTCCGTTATCTTAGTATCACGTAAATTAAGTGTTCTAAGGTTTGCCAATTGAGAAACGAAATCCAAAGACTGATCATCCACCTCAGTTCTGCTAAGATCCAAATATTCGATACTCGCCAGCTCTGAAAGCAAGCTAAGATCTTCATTCGTAATTCTTGTTCTCGCCAAGGTCAGTTTTTTCAGGGAATCCTTCAATGGCGCTAACGAAGACAATTCGAATTCGCCTGGTCCACGATCCGCGTGGGTATAACTTACTTCAAACAGGCTCGAGTCATGATTGACGGTATCAACCAGTAAATCAGACGCTCGGAGGTTTTCAACAACCTCCAAGGCATCACCCATAATCATATATTTTCGTGCCGAGTCGGGATCTGCATCCGCAAATTTGGATTGGACCCTAAGATCTTGATCATGGACAAACCCTTTCCCGAAGGACGCACCCTCTTCAATCCATGCCCTCAGCAAATTTTGCTCTGGCGTGGACAGGCCTTCTCCTTTTTGAGGCATGTAATCAGGGTCGTCTTTCGGATAGGTCGTCAGGATAAAAAGAGAGCTTTTATTCGGTTCGCCTGAAACCAAAACAATGCCACCTTTTCCCCCAGCCAGGATTCCCTCAGGAGAATCAAGCCTGAGATCCCCCTTCACCTTTTCATCGTCGTGGCACCGATAACACTTTTCTTCCAAAATCGGCTTGATTTGCCGATCAAAATCAACCGCCGCACTCGCAGAAAAACCTAGCCAAACCAACGCAGAGAACCGCAAACCTACTTGAGCATTCATTTCTTCAAAGCGAGGGACCGCCTCAGCCAAAAAGGCTCAAAATAGGTTTTCCCTTATCCGCCACACGGAACGGACGCCCACTGGGAGAATAGACGGTTTTCTCCAATGGCATTCCGAGCGCATAGGCGATCGTTGCATTAAAATCAGGTACATCGACCTTCTCACTTTTCACAAATCTTCCCGTCGTATCCGTTTCTCCATACACCTGGCCACCTCGAATTCCTCCGCCAGCAAGCGCACAGGAGAAGGCAGTCGGAGAATGGTCTCGACCCTTGTTATCGTTTATCTTTGGAGTGCGGCCAAACTCAGTGGCTAAAACAACCATGGTTTCCTCAAGCATCCCACGGTTATCCAAATCCGTTAAAAGAGTACCCAGGGCTTGATCGAGGACCTGTCCATTTTCCGCCACTCGCTCAAAGTTGTTGGTGTGAGTATCCCATCCTCCCAGGGTGACCTCGACGAAACGAACATCGTGCTCTACGAGCCTCCTCGCCAAAAGGCAGCCCTGTCCAAACGGATTGTTTCCATAAGCCTCACGAATGACTTTTGATTCTAGATCCAGTTCGAAAGCTGCCAAATCACGGCTCTTCATTAACTTGATCGCATCGTCGTACATGTCTGAATACGCACGCGTTTTCTTCTGGTTGTATTTCCGGTGAAACTCCGCATCAAACGCGTTGGTCAGCATCACCGTATCCTCAAACTCCTTCTCGGTTGTTCCTTTGCGAATTTTACTGTTCTGCAAGCCCGCTTCGGGATTCCCGATTACCAAGGGTGCGAATTTTTGTTCAAAGAAGCCACTTCCCCCACCAGGATTAGGGCTTCCTACATGGATCACACCAGGCAAATTCGGGTTACGAGGGCCATCCATTTTCACCAACCAAGAACCCATTCCCGGATGTACAATTGTCCCTCGCTTTGTGTAACTTGAATGCATGAAGTATCTGCCTTCCTCATGCGCACCCTGGGTTGAGCTCAATGAACGTAAAAGCGCTAGCTTATCCATCTGGCTAGCGATTCTAGGAAGATACTCACTTATTTGAATACCTGCCTCTTTGGTTCCAATCGCTTCGACAGGTCCTTTAACGCTCCTATCTGATTTTGGATCCAATGTATCCAAATGACTCATCCCTCCTGCCATGTACAAATAGATAACATTTTTTGCAGTCGGCATACGTGCGGGTGTCGCACTAGCAAAGGCACTCGATCTTACGGCCAGCGGCATCAGCCCCACTCCTAAAAACGTCTTTGCCGAATACGCCAGAAATTCTCTACGGTCCTGATCCGGAAACTTCTTTAGAATATTTTTCATATTACCTTTTCTCTTTTTCTAAATCCAAAAGACCATTAGACAGAGTCTACTGGATGAACCGGAATTCCTGTGTATTTACAAGAGCAGCCAATAGTTGCTGATAGCCGCGATTTCGCCCACTTGATTGAAACTGATCACCAATTAGCTCGCGCTCCCTCGCCGTTGGTAATCGAGAGAAGAAGCTTTGGAATATTACTTCCATCCGAGCTCGGCCGTTCGATTCTTTCCGCAGTTCCACATTCAGGGCAGAATTGGGTCTCATCAGCCAGTTTAGGGCTTCACCATTAAGTAGCCTAAGGGCCTGCGAAATCGACGCTTCCTCCTCTGAGCTTTCGATGATTTCCCGATCCGATTGACCAAACTGTCTCAGAAAGTGACCTGGAGGAGCGGGTGACACGACTTCTGAAGCGCGAACCATATTGGGTGACATGCCACGCCATCGCGGGTCCCGCCTCATCCCTTTACTTCGCTCGACGTCTTCTTCGTTACTCGCTACATAACCAGGACTCATTGAGCCGGTCTCCATCTGGTAGAGTGCCTGAGTCAATCCGTCTGTGTCTTCGCCATTCAGCTTCGCCAGCATAATCTCCGTAGCCTGGTTTTTCTGTGAACGAGTCTTTCGATAATCTTTACGAAGTTCGCTTTTCTCCTTTTCCGTAGTAGCGTTTTGGAGGTTCTTTCGGTAATTTTTTTCGTATTCAATAAATCGATACTCAAGCTCAGTAAGATGTTTCGCCAAACCGTACACGGTCGCACTATCCAAATTTTCAAGACGCTCCACCCTATCTTGCATTTGCTGTTCCCCTTGACGAGCCCTGAGAAGCTGAGGCTCAATCCCAATGCGCTCATCTAAGTCGATAACCGCCAGAGTTAAAATTGAATCCCACAACTGCTCCGCCGTCATCCGACGAAGGATCGGACCTTGGAATTGATATTTTTCCTCAGACTGAGGAGATTCCGCTGAAACCTCGCTTTGATAAGTCCGTGTATTAAAAACGACTCTTAAGTAGCGCTTCATGTCGTATCCGCTTTCAACCATTATGGATTCCAAGTATTCCATAAGTTCAGGGTTCGAGGGGATCGTATCGTCTGTCAAATTGTCGACGGGTTCGATTAGTCCAATGCCCATCGCTTTCTTCCACAGCCGATTCGCAATTACTTTTGTAAAACGAGGGTTTTCAGCTGATGCCAACCAATCGGCATAGACTTCTCTGGTGTCGTCATTCTTCCCTATAATAGCCTCTTCCCCAAAGGGCGTCTTTGGCGCAATTTTCTGTTTCGGACGACCATTACTATATTGGTAGTCGTCAGGCAATTTCAATTCCCGCTCAACTTCGGCAGCTTGTGCCGTCATCGGAAGCAACAAATCTCGAACCACTCTCCTTTGGGCGCCCGAGGGCTGCGCCATTTTGCGAGCTTCCTCCCTAGTATATCCTTCCTTCAAGGACTTCTGCACCATGCCTCTTTGTATTTTTTGGAAGTCTTGCGAAAGGGGCACCTTGCCATAAGGCAGTTGCGACTGCAGGCCAAATGTATAGGCCGCCATATGATAGTATTCCTTCTGTGTCCATTTATCGAACGGATGGTCATGGCATTGCGCGCATTGCATTCGCGTACCCAGAAACACTTGTGCCGTATTCGACATATTGTCTAAAGGCATTCCAGCATCTCTCAAGTAATAACCAACTGCAGGGTCATCCCAGACATACCCCTCAGAGGTAATCAACTCCCTGACAAATTCGTCATAGGGCAAATTCTCACGCAAACTATCCTTAATCCAATCCTGGTAGGAGACCATGATGGTACGACGTCCTCTGGACTTAACCCTCAAAATATCAGCCCAGAAGTTATAGTAAGAACTTACGTAGCCTTCCGAATCCAATAGCTTATCTATGAGCAAAGACCTTTTGTTTTCGTTTTCCGATTCAAGAAACTGGCTCAGCTCGGAAAAGGTTGGAATCCGACCCGCTATGTCCAAGTAAATCCTCCGGGCGAATATGTCATCTGATATAGGAGGGTTCCGTTTGAGGCCTTTCGCTTCCAAGTTCGCTTGGACCAGACCATCGATTCGACTAATGGCTCGAAGCAGATCATCCGAAAGGTGGTTGGCAGGTCGGTCGGAAAATTCAGCAAGCGATGGAACCGTCACAAAAAAAGTAGCCACTACCAAGCTAATTAAACGGGGAAACAGGTCACTTAATCTCATTGTCCTTGGGGCTAAACCGGTGAATTTGATCATCATCTGACTTATGAAAGCCATTACAATATAACGGCAGAGGGACGTGACAAGTTTCGATTATTTCAACAATTCCAGCTTAGCAGCAGGATTGCTTCCCAAAATCAACTGTCTATCTGACCAATTGAAGCTGAGAACTTCCAGCCACCCTAAGCTGTAAGTACTATTCAGGGCTCTTGCATCAGATTTCGCTGAAACTAGACGATCTCAATTGGCTCCTGGCTCTTAACGAGATCGTCCAGCTGCTTGAGTTGCTCTAAAAACAGCTCAACCTTATCGAGTGGCAACGCGCAAGGTCCATCGCATTTAGCGCTATCAGGATCAGGATGAGTCTCTAAAAACAGACCTGCTATCCCAACCGCCAATCCAGCTTTCGCCAGATCGAACACCTGACTCCTTCTACCACCCGCAGCTTCAGACTGCCCACCAGGAATTTGCAACGAATGCGTAACGTCAAAGATAATTGGATACTCAAATTTTTTCATGACTCCGAATCCGAGCATATCCACAACAAGATTATTGTATCCAAAACTACTGCCACGTTCGCAAAGCATGATTTTGTCATTTCCCGCTTCCTCTATCTTGCGAGCGATGTGCCCCATCTCTCTAGGCGAGAGAAACTGCGCCTTCTTTACATTGATAATCGCGCCCGTCTTCGCCATAGCCACCACGAGGTCGGTCTGCCGACACAGAAAAGCAGGAAGTTGGATAATGTCACATACATCCGCAACGGGCTGCGCCTGATAGGCTTCATGCACATCTGTAATCACAGGTACACCTAATGCTTCTTTCAAATCCGCCAATATTTCCAGCCCTTTGTCGATTCCAGGGCCTCGATAGCTGTTGATTGAGGATCGATTCGCTTTGTCAAAGGACGCTTTGAAAACGTACGGAATCCCCAAATTCGAAGTAACTCTTTTTAGTTCGGAAGCTATTTCGAAGACCAAATCTCTCGATTCCAGCACGTTCATTCCCGCCAAAAGCACGAATGGCTTTCCATTGCCGCAAGGAATTCCGGCAATATCGATCGTCTTACTCATTCACCCTTCTTTCACCGAGTAAGCCTTCGTGCAAAATAAAAATCCTCCGAGTGCAGGCGCTTTTGAAGAAAAGAGAAATCCGCTCCATTTTTGTTGCTGTCATTTCTGTGATTTCTCTGCTTGGGTACCTCTCGAATCATGGACTTCCCAATCACAATATTCTCTACCCCCTCAACGGGAGAGACCTGAAAAAATCAAATACCTATGTCTAAACGCCGATTTTGCTGGATAGATCTGGAAATGACAGGACTGGATCCCGCTAACGACCGAATCCTTGAGGCTGCGGTCATTGTGACTAATAAGCAACTCGAGCCCGTATTCGAATGGGAGACCCCAGTTTTTCAGCATCCTGAGGTCCTGGAAAACATGAACGACTGGTGCAAACACCATCATGCCGTTAGCGGATTGATCGATCGCGTTCCGAACGGCATTACAGAAGCATCGCTTGATGAAAGGTTATGCGAAATCGCAAAAAAGCATTTCAAGAAAAAGAACCCGGTTGTCATTTGCGGGAATTCGATTTCCCAAGACCGCAAATTTATCGATGCCTATCTCCCTTTGTTTGCCTCTAGACTTCACTATCGAATGCTTGATGTTTCCAGTTTCAAAATCGTATTCCGAGAAATGCTGGGAAGGGAGTTCAAGAAAAACAATACGCATCGGGCTCTAGACGATATCCGGGAGTCAATCGCCGAGCTCAAATATTACATGAGTTCGATCGACCCATCAGGGTTAGCATTGATCGACAACGATCCCAAAGGACCCGTCACGGATTCGACGGAGGATTCGTAATGCTTTCAGTCGACTCCTTTTTGCCGTAAAACTTGTTTATCTTCTGAGAAACGTCACGGTACCCGATATCGTTGGAGTAAATCGCTTTATACTGCTGAATGGCGTCTTCCTGCTTGTCCAGGCGCTCATAGCATTGAGCTAGCAAGTAGAGAACCTCCTTTTTCAATTCGTCGACCACTGTCAAACTCTCGGCAGGTTGCTTCAGCTGTTCCAATGCAAGATCAAATAGCTCTTTCGCCATAAAGCAGCGACCGAGAAGGACCAGTGACTTAATTCTCAAGCTAGGGCTTCTTTGCGAAATCTGAAACTGCTGAATTGCCGCATCCACGTTGCCGCTCTCAAACAGATACTCCCCGTACTTGTAACGCTGACTATAGTCATTGGGAAACTGCTCCACCAGTTTGCGGCTTTCTCCGAGCTTCAGCTCCAAAAGCTCCGCCTCTAAGGTCTTGAGCTGGTCGTCGGAACCCCCGTTTTCAGCGATTTCCCTTCTTAGGTCGAACAGCTCCCGCTCCACGCGATTCACTTTCAATTCACTTCTCAGCTGGCGAAGCGGGGCATCCGCCTCTGCCTCGGGCAAAGCAAATGCTTTATCGAGCCACTCCATCGCTTCTGAGTACCGCTCCTGATTGATCAGAGACCTGACAAGCAACTTGTGGCTATCCACTTGTTGCGGATCTTTTTGGAGCGCTTCGATCAAATCCTCAGCCCGTTCTTCGCTGCCGCTCTCATCGACCACGACTCGATTTGCCCTTTCAAGGGAGTCCGCTTCCTTTTTGTTTTTAAGCTTTGAACGAAAGTCTTCTTCCTTGTCCGCCCACTTCCCTTGATTAATCGAGTGAGCCACGGATGCCGATTTCACTAGTTCCTGCACGGCGCTGCTCCCCGGTCTCAAACGCGTAAGCCTCTCCGCTATCCTCAACGCTTTCTCGGTCGATCCCGACTTTATAAGCGCTTCACACAGACGCTCCATTTTAACAACATTGTGGGGGTATTTTTCGCAAATTAGTTCCAAACAATAGGACTCCGTTTCATTCAGCTCCAACGCCCTTGCCCCTCGGGCGATCAGTGAGAGCGCCTTTGAGCTATACACGTTTCTATTGAGGACGCTTTCCCCGATTGACATGGCCTTACCAGGATCTCTCTTCAGAATTAAGTAGCCGCGGAACAAAGCTAAATAACCAGCCAAGCGAGCAAACATAAGACCTAAGCCCTTGCCGCTGTTGGCATATACCCTCCTCTGCGCCTTCCTCAATAGACGCCGCACTTCCAAACAGCGTGGCTCTTCCTCGAGAAGCGAACAGCAAATCTCAATGGTGTACTCGAAATTTCCGCGAGTCATCGCAGTACGCGCGTTCTAAATCTTTTTGCGATCCCGATCGCTCAAATCGTATTCAAGTACTTCCGACATTCCATGCAATCAGCTCCCTAGCTGA